>Ga0209746_1001807_pt1 | contig 10068 bp, 10 predicted proteins | sample BarGraNGADG00211_3_FD_184496 | JGI IMG/M metagenome (GOLD analysis project Ga0209746, IMG submission 184496) | Arctic peat soil microbial communities from Barrow, Alaska - Barrow Graham LP Ref core NGADG0011-211 (SPAdes) (version 2) | ecosystem: Environmental > Terrestrial > Soil > Wetlands >...
TCTTCTGTCTGCTCTTTGAGGCGCTTCAAAAAATGCTGCAGCAATTCATCCGGCGTCATTTGTTTTACTTCATCTTCGGGTAACCCTAGCGCCGCGGCCATCGCGCCCGGATCTTTGAGCCACTCGCCCAGCATCGCTTTTGCCAATTCGGAAAGCTCCTCTTCCGTCGGGTCAACATCGGCAACTCCGTGAAAGGCAACGGCAAAGGTTTTGTCGTAGATGTCAAAATAGCGCTCGCTTTTAACCAGCAGGCTGCGGGCAACGCTATAAAAATCTTCCAGTGACTGGATCAGCCCCAACCCTAACGCTTTTTGCAGGCGCAAAAAAGATGTGGGCGAAACGGGAATCCCTTTGTCACGCAACATATAGAAAAAATTAACAAACATACTTTTCTCTTATACCAATTCTAAATCAAAGCGCTATCTTTGTTGGCCGCGTCGTCGGCTTCCTCAACGTATGTACCATACGCTTCGTTTCCTCCTCCTTGCCGCCTCAATATCATCTTTGATTTAGAACTGGTATTACATAATAATGCTTTACTGGTGGTTGGCCAGGTAAAGGTCTGTGCTCTTCTTAAACAACACGCCCAGATAAGGAATATTGCCCGTTTTCAAACTCTTGAGTTGAAAGTCGGGATCGGCCTGGAGTGCCCGCATCCAGTTAATCAGCTCGCGGGTCGCCGGTTTTTTCTCCACACCACGTACTTCCCGCAAGCGGTAAAAAGCTTCCATGCAGGCTTCAGATAGATTTGTATTCAAATCAGGAAAATGAACGCCGATTATTTTACGCATCATGTCGCGATCGGGAAAAGCAATGTGATGGAAATTGCAGCGCCCCAGGAACGGATCGGATAAATCCTTCTTCGCGTTGGATGTAATAACGATTACCGGACGATTTTTCGCGGTAATCGTCCGGTCAATTTCGATAATATCAAACTGCATCTGGTCCAGAATATCCAGCATGTCGTCCTGAAAATCCGTGTCCGCTTTGTCGATTTCATCGATCAACAAAACAACCTTCTTATCCGCCGCAAAGGCCTGACCGATTTTATTCATTTTGATGTATTCTTCAATATTGCTGACGTCGCGTCCGGAATCGGCAAAGCGGCTATCATTGAGACGGGTCAGCGTGTCATACTGATAAAGGGCTTCGATCAGTTTCATGCTGGATTTAACATTGAGGATAATTAAAGGCATGCGCAAACTTTCGGCGATGGCATGCGCGAGCATGGTTTTGCCCGTGCCGGGCTCGCCTTTGAGCAAAAGAGGCATTTCCAGAGCAATAGAAATATTCACAATCTTGGCCAATTCATCATCAAGAACATAGCGTGATGCCCCGCGAAACTTCGCGGGGTGAGTTTCAGACACCATAATAAATTTACTCCTTTTCCAAATCGGTTTATTCAGTCATAGCATGTTTCTCAGAAAAAGATAAGCACAACAAACTTGCCCTGTAAGCATTGTAGATCGCGTGGTATCTCGACAATAAAAAATATATTTTCAATATAAGCAACCTTGTAACTTGCCGCTTTTTATCAGGAAGCTGAAGGCGCGGCCTTTAAACTGTCCACTCCAACTGTTGCTTATACAAATATAGCTTGACTATTTTGCGCAATTGCCATAATGTACTTTCTAACTTCGCATATTTAGAAATAAATGGGCGAAGGAAAGAGTTGAATGTAGACATTTTGAAGCGCAAAGGTTAGCCACCAGGTACTTTAGAGTCTTGGTGGTTTTTTTAGTTCTGTCATCGTGCTAATTCGACTTGGAAATTTTAAGAAAGGAGGATTTAAACTATGTCAGAAGGTAAAGTAAAGTGGTTCAACGAACGCAAGGGTTTCGGCTTCATCGAACAAGATGGCGGCACTGATGTTTTTGTTCACTTCAGCGCTATTCAAGCCAGTGGTTTCAAGACGTTAAATGAGGGCCAGCTTGTAAGTTTTGATGTTGCCCAGGGCAAAAAAGGCCTGGAAGCAGAAAATGTAAAACCCCTATAGTCGTTTATTGAAAACGAAAAATTAATGCACTTCGCGCATGAATATTATGCCGGAGTGCATTTTTTTATGCCCAGATGAATCCCTCTGCTGCCAACCTAATTTCTTTGTTTATGTTTTATATTAAAATACTTCAGTCCATGTGATACTTGCTGCTTGCGGCTGGTGCTTCAATACTTCTTGACAAAAACTAAATACTTTAGTTAGTAACGCAACGTTTACATATACAGTTTTTATTATCCCTAACAATGTAGGAGGGTTAATCGTGTATTTCTCTGATGAAATGCAGGAAGCATCCGGGAAACTCACCCGGAAATGGCAAGATAAAGTTGAAAAAACTTTGAAGAAAAATCCCGATCAGAAAGAACGCTTTTCCACTGTTTCCGATCTGGAGATTAAAAGACTCTACACACCGGAAGATATAAAGGATATAAATTTTACGCAAGATATCGGTGTACCGGGAGAATTTCCTTACCTGCGCGGCAACCAGGCAACTGGCTATCGGGGTCGTCATTGGACATTTCGCATGTTTTCCGGCATGGGCAGCGCGCAAGACACCAACGAACGCTGGCGCATGCTGCTGCGCGAAGGAACGACTGGACTCAGCACCGCTTTCGATTTTCCGACTCTCATGGGTTATGACAGCGACTCTCCAAAATGTTTGGGTGAAGTCGGCAAGTGCGGCGTGGCCATTGATACGCTGGAAGATTTTCTGGCGTTGATGAAAGACATTCCCATGGATCAGGTTACAACTTCCATGACGATTAATCCTCCGGCCACTGTCCTGTGGGCGATGTATTGTGCCGCTGCCGAAATCAATGGCGTGCCACTGACCAAAATCGGTGGAACCATTCAAAATGACATGCTCAAAGAATTTATCGCGCAAAAGACTTTTATGTGTCCGCCCGGGCCTTCGGTAAAGCTCATCAGCGATACGGTAGAATTCGGCACAAAATATGTTCCCCGCTGGAACACAATCAGTATCAGCGGTTATCACATCCGGGAAGCCGGAGCCACGGCGGTTCAGGAACTGGCTTTCACACTGCGTGATGGCATCGAATATGTGGAAGACGTGGTGCGCCGCAAAGGCTTGAATGTTGATGAATTCGCGCCTCGTTTATCCTTTTTCTTTAACTCACACATTGATTTCTTTGAAGAAGTTTGCAAACTGCGGGCAGCGAGGCGCATGTGGGCTAAAATCATGCGGGATCGTTTCGGGGCCAAAAATCCCCGTTAGTTGTGGATGCGTTTCCACACCCAAACCGCCGGTTGTTCGCTGACTGCCCAGCAACCGTATAATAATATAGTTCGCACCACCGTGGAGGCACTGGCTGCAGTGATGGGCGGCACTCAATCACTGCATACCAATTCACTGGATGAAGCTTTCTGCCTTCCTTCCGAACACGCGGTGGAGGTTGCTCTGCGCACTCAACAAATTCTTGCCGAAGAGACGGGCGTTGTCAATACCATTGATCCGCTGGCCGGTTCCTACTTTGTCGAAGCGCTAACTAATGAAATAGAAGAAAAGGCATGGGAATATATCGAAAAAATCGATGGCATGGGCGGGATGATTGCCGCAATCGAAAAAGGTTTTCCGCAGATGGAAATTGCCGACTCCGCTTACAAATTTCAACGGCAGTTGGAATCCAAAGAAAAAATAATGGTCGGAATGAATAAATATGTCACTGAGGTTCAGCAGGCAATTCCACTGGTGGAGATCGACGAAAAGATCGGCGAAGAACAAATAAAAAGGCTCAAGGATATTCGCCGCAGAAGGGACAATCGTGCCACGAAAAAATCTCTCGACGATATAAAGAATGCCTGCAAGACAGGCGAGAACGTCATGCCCTATTGCATTGAAGCGGTTAAAAATCTGGCGACCCAGCAGGAAATATGCGACGTTTACCGCGAAGTTTACGGGGAGTATCGGGACCCAGGAATATATTAATGAGACTCAGATTTCAGAAACGAAGTGAACTGAAATTTGCTAGTCGAATTTATCCCGCAACGAAGGCAGCGGGGCTAATAAGGAGATAGTTATGCCGGAAAGAAAAATTCGAGTGATGGTAGCCAAGCCGGGCCTAGACGGCCATGACCGTGGCGCCCGCGTTCTGGCGCGGTGCTTCCGTGACGCCGGCTTTGAGGTTATTTATACAGGCTGTCATCAAACGCCGGAACAGGTTGTGGCGGCGGCAATTCAGGAAGATGTTGATCTGGTGGGGTTGAGTTGCCTTTCAGGCGCTCATCGTGTGCTTTTCCCACGAGTCGTTGAACTGCTGCGAGAAAAAGATGCTTCCGACATTATCGTCATTGGCGGTGGAATTATTCCGGAAAACGATTTTCCAATGCTCTACGACGCTGGCATTAAAGCTATTTTTACACCAGGTGCTTCTCTTGATTCCATTGTTGAATGGATTAGGGCAAATATAAAAACACGCAATTAATAACGACATCGGAAAATGTGCCATATGCTGCGTTGCGCGGCATCCTTCGTTACTGCGACCTACGCAAAAGTAGGTCTCGTTCCTCAGGCTTTGCGCGCCTTGCCTCTGGCACATTTTGCGAAGTCGGTACAGGTTAAAGTTTTCTTACGAGAACAATGCTTATGGAAACAATAAAAAAAATATGCGCGGGCGATGTCCGCTCATCCTCCCGCCTGATTCGGGATCTGGAAGATAAGTTACCTCATGCCCGAGCTCGCCTGAAAAAACTTTTTCCGCACACAGGCAAATCTTTTATTATTGGCATTACCGGTTCACCCGGAGCAGGCAAAAGTACTTTGACCGATGCTCTGATTACCGAACTGCGCAAGCAGAATAAAACCGTTGGTGTGCTGGCCATTGATCCGACCAGCCCGTTTTCCGGCGGCGCGATCCTGGGTGATAGAGTCCGCATGCTGCGGCACGCCGAAGATGAAGGAGTTTTTGTCCGGTCGCTTGCCACCCGCGGAGCACTGGGCGGTTTGTCACAGGCCGCTGGCGATGCGATCCACGTTCTGGAAGCGATGGGCAAGGATGTCATCATTGTCGAGACCGTGGGTATCGGCCAGCAGGAAATCGACATTATCAATCACGCGCACAGCGTTATTGTTGTTCTTGTTCCCGGCATGGGTGATGAAATTCAGACCATGAAGGCAGGCATCCTGGAAATAGCCGATGTTTTCGCCATCAACAAAGCTGACCGTGCCGGAGCAAAACAACTCCACACGGAACTGGCCTCTCTGCTCAATGGCGCGCCGCTTTCTACGGGCGCATGGCGTCCGCCAATTGTGATGATCGGGAATCTCTATGAGCCGGTCGCCTTTATTGAAAAAACGGCCGAGCTCGCGCAAAAGGTCGCCGAACACTATGCATATCTCCAGGAAAGCGGACAACTAGGCAAACGTATCGAACGCAAAGCAATGATGGAAATCAATGATGCCTTGCGCTCCTGTATCCTGGAGCCTGTGCTTGCCAATCTAACCGCCAGCGGCGAGTTGCAGCGTATTGCCGAAAAGATAAAAAATCGGGAAATTGATCCTTATTCCGTGGCCGAAGAAATATCTAAACGTTTCCTCAAATCAGGAGAGGGAAAATGACACCGGCAAAAAATAAATCTATCCAGTCCAAATCAACCGCAAAGAAAAAAATATCTGCCGGTAATAAGGTCAAGCCAGTGCCTGCAGTAACAGCCAGAGGTCTGGTGATAGTTATTACCGGTAATGGCAAAGGTAAAACTACCGCGGCCTTCGGCCAGGCACTGCGTGCTGTGGGCCAGGGATATAAAGTTTTAATTGTGCAGTTTATGAAGGGAAGAAAATACGGCGAATTTATTGCCGCTGAAAAATATCTGCCGCGTTTGACTATCCACCGCTTTGGTCTGGACAGCTTTGTCATGCGCGATAACCCCGCTGCGGTCGATATTGAACTTGCTTTGCAGGGATTTGAGTTCGCGAAAAAGGCAATCGCCAGCGGCAAATATAATATGGTCATACTTGATGAAATTAATGTGGCTGTGGATTTCAAGCTTATTGATCTAAAACAAGTTGTCGAGATGATTAAAAATAAGCCGCCTGCACTGGATCTCATTTTAACCGGCCGCTACGCCGCAAAAGAAATTATTCGACTTGCCGACACCGTTAGTGAAGTCAAAGAAATTAAGCATCATTATGCGGCGGGGATCAAAGACCGAGCGGGAATCGAATACTAGTTTTAAATCTCGGAATACGTGGAGCGGGATTCGTATTTCGTGAAGCGGGAAATGCGAAATACACTTCACGAATTACTTTTCACGTTACTCTCATTGTATTTTAAACTAAATTGAGTGTAAAAGTATATAGAACTTTATAAAATCTTTTGCAAAAACGACTTTGTTCTTTCCTGCTTTGGATTTGAAAATATTTCTTCTGGAGAGGAGTCCTCTAATATTTCCCCTTTATCCATAAAAATAACTCGATTGGCAACCTCTCTGGCAAAACCCATTTCGTGAGTAACCACCAACATAGTCATACCATCTCTTGCCAGCTGTTTCATTACCTCTAAAACCTCTCCAACTAATTCAGGATCTAAAGCTGAGGTAGGTTCGTCAAATAGCATAATTTTAGGATTCATAGCTAAGGCTCTTGCTATTGCAACTCTTTGCTGTTGACCACCGGAAAGCCTTGATGGGTATTCATCTCTTTTGTCCTCAAGCCCTACCTTTTTTAAGAGCATGGTCCCCTCTTCTATAGCTCTTTCTTTCGCCATTTTTTTTACAGTAAAAGGAGCTTCAATTATATTTTCTAAGGCAGTTAAATGAGGAAATAAATTAAACCTTTGAAAAACCATACCAAGTTCAGCACAAACTAAAGCTACCTTTTTAGGAGAAATTTTTAAGCTATCTTTTCCCTTGACTCTTTCGTCTATTAACTCTCCGTCAATTATAGTTCTACCTTCAGTTATTCGCTCAAGATGATTAAGACACCTTAAAAGCGTGCTTTTGCCGGAACCGCTAGGCCCAATTATACAAACAACTTCTCCTTTAGTCACCTCTAAATTAATATTCTTTAAAACCTCTAATTTACCAAATGATTTATAGACATTTTCCAGCTTAATCATTTAAGTTCCATCCTACTCATAAACCGAATATTTTTTTTCTAATTTGCTAAATACAAAGGTGAAAATGGTTGTCATGGCTAGATATAATATAGCACACGGTATATAATAGATGGCATTACCGGAAGAATTTGCCAAAAGCGAAGTGGTTCTCATTAACTCTGTCATTGCTATAATTGAAACCAGGGAAGAATCCTTTAAAAGAGCAATAAATTCATTTCCTGTCGGGGGAATTAATCGGCGATAAGATTGAGGAATAACAATTCTTCTCATAGCTTGTGTGAAGCTCATACCCAAAGCCTTAGAGGCTTCCATTTGCCCTTTATCTATTGATTGAATTGCGGCTCTTATAATCTCAGCAAGATAAGCCCCGGAATTTAAGCTAAGGGCAATAAATGCGGCTGGCAGTGCGTCAATAGTAATTGTGGTAAAGGTAGGTAAAGCATAGTAAATAAAAAATATTTGTAGCAATAGAGGTGTTCCTCTAAATAGCCATATATAAAATTTAGAAAGTCTATCAAAAAACGCATTTTTTGATAATCTCCCCAAAGCTAAAAGCAAGCCTAAAATTAACCCAAAGAAAATGGATACCAATGTAAGCAAAATAGTAAGCCCTGCACCTTGCAATAATGCGGGCATAGCAGTTATAACCTTTTGAAAGCCCAAAACACTTCAACTCCCTAAATATGTAATATTAATTTTTTAATTCATTTCTTTCAAAACTGTATCAATATGGCTTGTTAAATCAGCATTAAACCATTTCAGAGAAATTTGCTTCATTGTTCCGTCTGCTATCATATCATCAATTGCTTTTTGAATTTTATCTGCCAAAACTGTATTTCCTTTCTTTAAGCAAACACCAATAGGCTCGTTGGTAAGCTTAGCAGAAGCGGCTTTAAAATTAGCTTTATCAAGACCGATATAATATTGCCCAACAACTTCGTCAACTACAATAGCATCAAGTCTGCCTGCTTTCATATCAGCGAAAGGTTGAATAACTTGGTCATAGGTTTTAAGCTCAGCAAATTTTGTTCCTTTTTCTTGTAACTTTGTAGCCGATTCATTTGCAGTGGTTGAAACTTGACAGCCAACCTTTTTACCCGCTAAATCTTCTGGCTTTGTAATTGAATTGTCATTAGGCTTAACAACTATCATTTGAGAATTTGCTATATAAGCCTTTGTAAAGGTAAATTCGCTTAATCTTTTTGCAGTCATACTAACAGAAGAAATAATACAGTCAAATTTCCTCGTGTTCAGAGCGGAAAAAACACCGTCCCACGCCGTTGAAACAAATTGTGGTTCTTTGCCTAAACGCTTAGCTATTTCTTTAGCAACGTCAATATCAAAGCCTATTGTATTGCTTTTGTCATCCTTATACTCCATCGGAGGATAACTGTCATCAACACCAATTTTTAGATATTTGCTTTCAATTGTTTCCGAGCAAGAGATAAGGGAAAATAAAGTAACAAGAATTATTGCCACAGTAAAAATTGAAAATACTTTTTTCATTTAATGCGTCTCCTTTTTTTATCCATTTAATTTTTTTAAAATTATATCCTTACTTTTGCTGTCTACTCCAAAATTACCACTATCATTAATCAAAGCTTTTCTAATTTGTTCTATTTCAGCTTCTGTAAATAAAATATTTTTCCCTTTGTTTACCGTAGTAATTTTTGATGTAATTTCAGCGATAGCCTTCTTTGCTTTTAGAAAATCATCAAAATAGTAAACCTCAAAAGAATTATCAATAATGCCGCCATTTTCCAAATAAATCTCCGTTAATTTTGAAGATTTAATTTTAACCTCTTTAGAAATATCCGTTATTTTATATTGACCAAAATAATCAATATAATAATAACCCTCTTTTCGACCAGATCTTCTAACAATGAAATTTGCAGAATCAATCATTAAATCACTCCTTTTTTAGTCGAGTAGACCGGTTTCTCCCGATATACAGGAAGTTGACAGTTTGTGGACTACAGGAAGCGTGTCAATAAAAAAAGCCCTGCCAGAAATTATCAAGATCGCCATCCGGCAGAATTACTGTCTTCAGCACGAATCAATTGTTTTCAATTTAAAATTGGAGTGCAGATTGCCACAGGTACCGGCATAATCAGGCCATCAGTTTGATGGCCTGATTATAGTCCTCAATGGCACGCTGTTGCCAAACAGATTATTGCCAACCGCATGTTAAAAAATCTAAAGATCTCTAAACTGCTTCAGCGTCTTTTTTGTAATAATCCGCGAGTCAGATATTACCTTTGTTCTCCATGCCGGGGATGAAGGGAAATACATCTCCCTGAAATTTTTTCTAACCTCGTTTTTATCTTTGTCCGACTTATAACCGAAGTTGAAGCCCTGATTTTCAAGTATCGTTGTATGGAGTGATTTTATCGAGCCGACAGTAGTCTGACTGTCGAGGGTGCCATACTCGAAAGTCATTGGGAGATACGCGCCTGTGGTAATGATTTTTTCAAGATACCCTGGAAAATCTCCGGTGACAGTATAAAAATTATCGCTGTCGCCCCAGTCTATGCGGTAGCCGTCAAAGACTTTCTCCATCATGGCCTTAATTTTTTTATCTTTTATCGGGTTCGGGAACAAGTGAAGGGTACCTCTCTCTCCATATCCTGTATGGAGGTCTATGTTCATAACAAGGGGATACCCGGCAGAGAATTTTTTGATAAACGGGGTAATGCTATTAATTTGCGGTTCGGGCGCGCTGCCGCCGAAATATACCCCTTTCGGAAATTCGTACTGGCCTTGCAGGATAGCCTGGCGCAGAACCGGCATCGAAGCGCTTATTATCTTGCGGATTGATCTCAGCTCAAAGAAAATGTTTTCCGCTGAACCGGTATCGACCTTTCCCTGAGGATTTATCAGGTCCATCACAGCTTGGTACCCGGTATTTTTAGTTTTATAAAGCGCATAGTCCTGTGAGCTGTTGCGGTTCAGGTTAACGTTATTTTCTGTCATGAGCCTGATGTTTTTAAAACCGTATGG
>Ga0209746_1001808_pt1 | contig 10067 bp, 10 predicted proteins | sample BarGraNGADG00211_3_FD_184496 | JGI IMG/M metagenome (GOLD analysis project Ga0209746, IMG submission 184496) | Arctic peat soil microbial communities from Barrow, Alaska - Barrow Graham LP Ref core NGADG0011-211 (SPAdes) (version 2) | ecosystem: Environmental > Terrestrial > Soil > Wetlands >...
GGCCTGGCGCGTCAGCGCGCGTAGCGCCGTACGAAGTTCGCGAGGATCCGCGGCGGCTCGGTGACCGTCGCTAACCGGACTCGCGCGATCACGTCATCCATCTCCTCGGGCGCGAAGTAGCCGGCGTGCCGGTACGTCTCTATCCGCTGCACGGTCGCGGGCACGTCCAGCTCGGGGTGGAACTGCGTCGCGTACAGGTTCGTCCTGATCCGGAACAGCTGGACCGGGCACAGCGGGGACGACGCGAGCAGCGTCGCGTGCGCCGGCAGCGTCCGGCATGCCTCCTTGTGTCCGACGAACGCGTCGAACACATCGGGCAGCCCGGCCAGCAGTGGGTCTTCGCGGCCGACGCCGGTCAGGGTGATCGGGACCGGGCCGACCTCCTCCGCGTACGTACGGTCGATGACCGCGCCCTCGTGCGCGCCCAAGGTCGCGACGCCGTAGCACGCGCCGAAGAACGGGAAGTCGCGCCGGACGACGTCGTCGAGCAGCTTGTGCATCTCGCGTTCGACGCGCTGCTGCACCGCGGACTTCTCCGCGGCCGGGTCGCTCGCGTTGAACGGACTGCCGCCGACGAGGATCCCCGAGTACTCGTCCAGGTCGATCACGGGCATCGGCGCGGCCTCGAGCCGCACCCTGCGCAGTTGCGGCGGCGCCAACCCGCCGAACCGCGCGAACGAGGCGTACTCCTGGTCGGCGACGTCGTCGTCGGCGCGGGTCGCCAGCAGCAGGAACGGCTTCACAGTTCCTGAGGGTATCGGCGGACGCCCGTGTAGTCCGAGGCTTCGGCCGTCCGCGCAGCCCGAGCGTTCCGCCCCCACCCGCCGGGCAGATGGCCTGTCGTGCCTAGCATGTGAGCCATGACGACCGCCCGGGAGCCCGCGACGGTAGCGGTCGAGCCGATCGACGGTCCGGAGAGTGCCGCGCTGCTGTGGGCCTACTGGACCGAGCTCACCTCGCGCCACCTCGGCCGCGACGCCACCGAGGCGGAGGTCACCGCGACTGCCGCGGAGTACACCAGCCCGCACCTGGTTCCCCCCGGCGGCGCGTGGCTGGTCCTGCGGATGGCGGGACGCGTCGTCGGCGGGATCGGGCTTCGGGAACTGGCTCCGGGTGTCGGCGAGGTCAAGCACATGTTCGTTGTGCCCGACGCGCGGCGCCGCGGCATCGGTCGCCAGCTCATGCTCGCGGTGGAGGAGGAGGCCCGACGACGCGGCCTGCGCACGCTCCGGCTCGACACGCGACGGGACCTCGTCGAGGCCCGCGCGTTGTATGCGAGCGAGGGCTACGCCGAGATACCGGCGTTCACCCGCGGCGAGTACGTCGACCACTGGTTCGAGAAGCACCTCGGCTGACGCCTGCGCGCCCGCCGAGGTGCCGGTCGTTGGCTAAGCGGCGTAGACCAAGCCGTTGGCTAAGCGGCGTAGACCTGGCCGTTGGCCACCCGGACCGCGATCTTCGTGAGCGGGCCCCGTGCCGGCCCACCGGTCACGTCGCCGCTGGTGGCGTCGAACGTCGCACCGTGGCATGGGCACGCGAACTGACTGCCGTCGAAGGCGACCGTGCAGCCCTGGTGCGTGCACACCGCGGTGTAAGCCAAGAACGAACCCGCCTTGGGCTGGAGCAGGATCGCCGGCCCACCGCTGGTCGGGTCGGTGAAGCTGACGGACTGGCCGACCCCGAAGGACGAGGCCGCGCCGATCAGGGTCGCGCCGGCGGCCGCTCCGCCGCCCGAGGGCGCCGAAGCGCCCGCCGGCACGCGATTCGCCGCGGCTCCGTGCCGCTGGTCGCCGCTGGCAAACCGGCGAAGCGCGCCACCCACGCCGCCTACCAGGAGCCCCAACGCGCCGACCGCCGCGGCCGCGACGCCGGTACGCAGCAGCGTCCGGCGTTCGACCTCGTGGCCGATCGCGGCGCTCTCGGGGCCGACAGCTGTCGCGGGGAGTCCCAGGTCGAGTCGTGACGACCGCCGCAGCGCCACGCCCCAGGAGAACACTCCGCCGTCACCGGCGAGGACGAGGGGGATGAAGGCGAACAGGTAGACGATGTCCGGACCGTAGAAGTAGGGCCGCGTGCTCCAGCTCACCGTGAGCAGGAAGGTGAACGCGAGCGCCATGCCACCGAGCGCCGCGAGCCTGGTCCACAGGCCGAGGAGCACGCCGAGCCCGACCGCCAGCTCGCCGAAGGCGATCAGCAGCCCGAACACCGTGGCGTGCTCGATCGTGTGCTGGACGAGGCCGCCAATCGGGCTCGAGGCCGCGGCGAGCTGCATCTGTCGCTTGACGCCGCCCGGCGCCGTCGCGTTCAGGTATGCGGGGTCGAAGAGCTTGAACAGGCTGGCGTAGATGAACGTCACGCCGAGGAAGATGCGGAGCGGCAGCAGGGACCAGCCGGTTTCACCGAGCCGGTCTCGCCAGGTCGTCCGCGTCCGTTTCGAGACGGTTGCCGCGGCGGCGGTCTTGCGGGCTGAGGTAGTCACGAGTCGAGAATCCACGAATCTGCTGAGAATTTGCTGGGAAAGCGGAAAGCTGCCGGAGGGCGTGTGACGACCGCCACAGCGGTCACCGGCCGTCGCGCCTCATGCGACGTACTCGTAGTGCCAGTACTCGGGGTTGTCGGCGCCCTCGCGCGCCCAGCTCGGCGACACCCAGCCGAACCCCGGGGCGTTCGCGACCAACCAGTCGCGCTTCTCGGTACCGAACCCGTAGATGCACGACCACTCCTGGACGTCGAGCGCGTTCCCGGTGCCGTGGCGCGAGGTCCCCGGCTTCGCGGCGATCGTGCCGAGCGCCGCGCGGATCGCCACCTGGTCCGGGTAGGACCGGTAGGTGAGATCGATGTCCATCGCCGAGCCGAACCGGCCGCGGAAGGCGTCGTTGAGGCGGACGAGCGCGGCAGCGGCGTCGGGGCGCAGGTACTGCGGAGTGCCCATCGTGTCGTTCGCCCACGACGGGAGACGCGCCAGCGCCGACGCGGCCGCGACGCCGGTCGACGGGGCGGCGGCCTTCGTGGGGGTCCGAGTGGGCTCGGTTGTGGGCGCCACCGTGGAGGACTGCGTCGTGCTGGGGCTCCCCGTTGCGCTCGCCCAGGCCCGCGGCGCAGCAGTCAGGGCCGCGTCCGCGCGCAGGGTGAGGCCGATCGCACCCGCGGTCGCGCCCGCAAGAACCAGGCAGACCGCGACGACGACCCACCTCGGCGCCCTGGTCGCGGTGCGGACCAGGGGCGTCTGGGCGGTCGGCGGTGGAGCTCCCCGGTGTCTCGGCATCGGCTCCGAGCCTAGGTGGTGGTCCGCACCGCTGCGCCCGCCGGGCGGTCCACGCGGGCATTCGCTCGGCACCGGCGGCCCCCGGACCGACGCTCCGGGGATTCTCCGGGTCCGGTCAGGGTTCGTCCCTGATGCGCGCGCGGTGGCCCGCGGAGCACCGTGGGGGTGCCCAGATCGTTCACCTCAAGAAAGCAGACGGAATCGTGTCCGACATCCACGCGTCCCTCCGGCAGCAGGGACTTGTCCGGCCTCGCGAGGGGCGGGTGCTTGGCGGCGTGTGCGCCGGGTTGGGGCGCCGATTCGGCCTCGACCCGTGGCCGGCACGCCTCCTCTTCGTCCTGATCCTGATGGTCATCCCGGGCGGCCAGATCCTGATCTACCCGATCCTGTGGATCCTGATGCCGTCCGAGGTTCCGGTGTATCCGCTGTACGGCGCCCAGCCGTACCGGTCGCCCGTCGCGCCGTACGGACCGCCGACGGCACCCCCCGCCGCCCAGTAGACATTCGGTGCTCTCGCCCGCACGTCGCCCGTCGTCTCGGCCCGCTCGATCGAGATTCGGCGCGCCACGCGTGCAAGATTCGCGCTGCCTGCGACACAGTTCACGTAGGTAGCCGGTCGAGGTCCTGGGAGCATCCGTGCCGCTGCGTGACGACACGTGGTTCGACGGTCTCTTTCGCGCGCACGCGACGGCCATCTACCGCTACTTCGTCCGGCGTGGCCCGCGCGACGACGCCGAGGACCTGACCGCGGACGTCCTCGCGACGGCCTGGCGGCGTCGCGAGGAGGTCCCCGAGGGCTCGGAGCTCGCGTGGCTCTACCGGACGGCCGGGTACGTCCTGGCGAACAACCGGCGCAAGGGCCGACCGGTCCCGGTCGAGCGGGTGCCCGAGGAGATCGACGACGCCGACCCGGCCACCCTGGTCATCGCCGATGACGAGGTCCGCGCGGTGCTCGCGGCGCTGAGTCCTCGCGACCGGCGGATCCTTCTCTTGCACGCCTGGGACGGGCTCGACGGCGGACAGCTCGCCGACGTGCTCGAGATCTCTCGTGGCGGGGCCGATGCCGCGCTCTCCCGCGCGCGCAGCCGGCTGCGCGAGGTCTGGGCGGCCCGCGCGATGGCTTGAACGATCCCGGGCTCTGGCGGCCCGGATCAGCGCGACGAGGCATTTCGCAACACGGTGTACGCTCCCCGGCGCAAGAGACGGCGTCCTCGCGACATATGCCAGGTGGAGAGCCCACCCAGGGCTCGCGTACCAGGAGGCCATCGTGACCGAGAACCCCGCCCGCCCGGGCGACAGCGACGACGTGATGGAGCGGCTGCGGGCCGCCGACCCGGCCGCAGGTGCCGACCTCGACCTCGAGCAGACCTGGGCCACCGTGCGAGCGCGGACCGCGCTGACCGACGGCAGTGCCGACGTCGTCGACGACCTGGCGGCTGCCCGGGCGCGACGGAACAAGACCTGGATGGTTCGGGTGGCGAGCGTCGCGGCGGGCGCCGTGCTGTTCGGCGGCGGGGGATACGCCATCGGCCACGCCGGGAACGACGGTGCGCCCTCGGCCGAGACCGGAACCCTGATCGGGACGGGTAACCCGCGGGACGCGACCGCTGCCGGACAGAGTGCCGGCCTGGTCACGCCCGGCACGACTTCGCAGTCCGCGCCTGGCGTCGGCACCGCCTATTGGGGCGGCGGCCGGACTGTCTTCCACGCCTCGGGCCTGTCCGACGTCGCCGGCTCCGCAAAGGGCTGGGCGTACAACCCCGGCTCGGCGTTCTCGAAGGCGACGGTGACGAGGGTCGCGAAGGCGCTGGGTGTCAGGGGTGAGGCCAAGCTGTTAGAAGGCATGTGGAGCGTCGGCGCGACTGATGGTTCGGGCCCGTCGCTCCTGCTCCAGCCGGACGGGATGGCGAGTGTCAAGTTCTACGACCCGAGCAAGGACCCGTTCGCGTGCCGTGGGGTTGCCGCGCCGGCTGCGGGCGTCGCGCCGGGCGCGCCCGGCGGAACGACGCCCGACAAGACGAATCCGACCGGAGGCATCGCCGAACCCGCGCCGGCTCCCGACTGCACCCCCGGCGACGTTCCGCCGGCGCCGGCCGGCACTGTTGCCATCGCCCGCGCGAAGACCATTCTCGCCTCGCTCGGGGTCGACGTCGGTTCGTTCGAGTTCGAGACGTCCAACGGGGGCCAGGATGCGCTGTCGTACGTGTCGGCCTTCCAGGTCGTTGACGGCCAGCGCACCGGAACCTCCTGGGGCCTCAGCCTGGCCGCCGCCGGCGTGCAGTCGCTCGACGGTTGGCTCGCTCCGATGGTCTCGATCGGCTCGTACGACATCGTCAGCGAGCAGGATGCGGTGGCCCGACTGAGTGATCCTCGATTCGGCGCCGGCTACGCCGGTGGCCCGGTCCCCCTCGTGCTGGGCACCAAGGCGGCGGTTGCTCCGGACGGAACGACGTCGGCCGGGTCCGGCGGTGCGTCGGCGTCGGGCGACGGCTCGGTGTCATCCCAACCGGCCCCGACCCTGCCGCCCGTGCTTCAGCCCGGCTCAGCGATCTCGTGGCCGCTCGAGAACGTGACGATCGTGAAGGCGCACCTCGGTCTGGCGGCGTACTCGCAGACCGACGGCTCGCAGACGCTGCTGCCGACCTACCGGCTCTCGAGCGCTGACGGTCGGGTTTGGACCATCATCGCAATCACGGACCAGCACCTCGACTTCTCCGCGCGGTAGGCCCCTGGCACTGCACCGACGTCGCCCGGAAGGGTCGGGTGACGTCGACGCGGTCGAGGATGCGCGCGGCGTCGAGCCATCGTGGTTCGACCGCGGGCGTCCACTCGTCGACCGCGCCCTCTCGCCCGAGGTGGCGGACTGGTCCGGCTCATGGGGACGGCCTACGCGATGACTTGACGCTTCAACCGTGCGGACATACCCTCAGTTGACGCATCAAGTATTGCGTGGCGACAAGCCGAAGATCGAGATGGAGTCGTCATGAACATCGTCCTATTGGTTATCGCTGGGGCACTGGCACTCGCCTTCCTGGCGGCCGGCTCCGCGAAGCTGACGCAGTCGAAGGAGAAGCTCGCGGCTGCGGCGATCGTCGTCGCCTGGGGCCGATTCGGTCCCTATCAGTTCGGTTCCTGAGCAGTGCGCGCCCGCCGTCGCTACGGAGGAACCTCGTGACCGACATCTTCAACCCCGTCACGCCGGCCGGGGCCTTCGACGACTTCCTCGCCGGGGCCGCCGAGGCGAGCAGGGCGCAGCGTGACTGGACTCCCGAGGATGGTGTGTTGCCGGCGCTGTTCCTGAGCCACGGTGCGCCGCCCCTGCTGGACGACCCTGAGTGGATGGGTCAGCTCTTCGGATGGGCTCAGCGCCTGCCCAAGCCCAGGGCGATCCTCATCGTCAGCGCGCACTGGGAAGCGGCTCCGCTCAGCATCTCGGCCGCAGCGGCCTCGACGCCCCTCGTCTACGACTTCGGCGGCTTCCGCCGCCGGTACTACGAGCTGACCTACCCGACGCCCGACGCCACCGAGCTCGCCCGACGGGTCGCAGCGGCGATGCCCGACGCGCAGCCGGTGCACGAGCACGCCAGCCGGGGACTCGACCACGGCGCCTGGGTGCCGCTCAAGGTCATGTACCCGCTGGCCGACGTGCCGGTCCTCCAGCTCAGCATCCCGACCCAGGACCCCGCCGGGCTGCTGGAGCTCGGCGCGCGCCTGCGAGCGCTGCGTGCGGAGGGCGTCCTGGTGATCGGGTCGGGCTTCATGACCCACGGGCTGCCCTACATCACCCGCGAGATGCTCGCCGGCACGCAGGTGCCGGCGTGGTCTTCGGACTTCGACGCGTGGGCGGCCGATGCACTCGCCCGCGGCGACGTGGACACCCTGGCGGACTACCGGCGCGCGCCGGGGATGCCGTACGCGCACCCGACGGTCGACCACTTCCTCCCGTTGTTCGTCACCCTCGGCGCTGCTGACGATCCGGAACGCCCGGTCACGACCGCGATCGACGGCTACCTGATCGGCTTGTCGAAGCGGTCGTTCCAGGTGGCGTGACGGCCGGGTCCGTTCGCTTTGTGGGATCAGACGAGCGCGGCGAGATCCTCGGAGGGGATGAGGTTCTCTGCGGGCTCGATCAGGTCGTGCGCCTTGCGCGTCTTCGAGACCCAGATCGCCCCTCCCACAATCACCAGACCGACCACCGCGACGGCGACGCGCACCACGGGGTTGCCCGTCATCGAGACGATGAGTGGCGCGAGGAGGACCGGCACGAGGTTCATCACCCTGATCAGCGGGTTGAGAGCGGGACCAGCGGTGTCCTTGAACGGGTCGCCGACGGTGTCGCCGATGACGGCTGCCGAGATGAAGAAGCCCCGGTTGACGGCCGCCATGCCGTGCTCGTCATCGTGGCGCGGGGCGACGGCGGGGCTGCCGATGACCACTCGGACTCGCCCCGAAACCTTTGACGCCACGGCTGGATCGTGCCCTTGCGGGTCTTAGGTCCTGGTGCGCATACCGGTCCGACACGTGAGACTGGGGCTAGCGGGGCGAGCAACGTGGCTCGCGCCAACCCCCGGAGGCTGCGGTGCCCAAGTACGTGTACGACTTCAGTGAAGGCAACAAGGACCAGAAGGACCTGCTGGGCGGCAAGGGCGCGAACCTTGCCGAGATGACCAACCTCGGGCTGCCGGTCCCACCGGGCTTCATCATCACCACCGAGGCGTGCCGCAGCTACATGGACAACGGCGTGCTGCCGGCCGACCTCAAGGTCCAGGTCACGATGGCCGTCCGGCGCCTCGAGGACGCCGCAGGCCGCGGCCTTGGCGACTTCGACGACCCGCTCCTGGTCTCGGTCCGGTCCGGTGCCAAGTTCTCCATGCCCGGCATGATGGAGACGGTCCTGAACATCGGTCTCAACGACGCCTCGGTCCAGGGTCTCGCGACCTACTCGCGCGACGAGCGTTTCGCCTGGGACTCGTACCGACGCCTCATCCAGATGTTCTCCAAGACCGTGCTCGGCATCGACGGCGACGTGTTCGCACACGCGCTCGACGCCGCGAAGGCAGCCAAGGGCGTGGCGAACGACATCGACCTCGATGCCGAGGATCTCAAGGCGCTGGTGGACGCCTTCAAGGCCATCGTTCGTGAGAAGACCGAGCGCGAGTTCCCGCAGCACCCCCGTGAGCAGCTCGACCTCGCGATCGCAGCGGTCTTCGACTCGTGGAACACCGATCGGGCGCGGCTCTACCGTCGCCGCGAGCGCATCCCACACGACCTCGGAACGGCCGTCAACGTCGTCACGATGGTGTTCGGCAACCTCGGTGCCACGTCCGGGACCGGCGTCTGCTTCACCCGCGACCCGTCGACCGGTCAGGTCGGTGACTACGGCGACTACCTGGCGAACGCGCAGGGCGAGGACGTCGTCTCAGGTGTGCGCAACACCCTGTCGCTGGCCGACTTCGAGGAGCTCGACCCGAAGTCGCACGCCGAGCTCCGGGCGGCCATGCGTCAGCTCGAGACGCACTACCGCGACCTGTGCGACATCGAGTTCACGGTGGAGCGCGGGAAGCTGTGGATGCTGCAGACCCGGGTCGGCAAGCGGACCGCGGCGGCCGCGTTCCGGATCGCCGCCCAGCTCGTCGACGAGCACCTCATCACGATGGACGAGGCGCTCGAGCGGGTCACCGGTGAGCAGCTCAACAACCTGATGTTCCCCCAGTTCGACCACAAGGCGGAGCGCGACCTGCTCACGAAGGCGATGGCTGCCTCCCCGGGTGCGGCCGTCGGCATGGCCGTGTTCGACTCGCCGACCGCGCAGCAGTGGGCCGCGGAGGGCAAGGAGGTCATCCTGGTCCGCCGTGAGACGAACCCGGACGACCTCGGCGGCATGATCGCCTCGGTCGGCGTGCTGACCTCGCGTGGTGGCAAGACCTCGCACGCCGCAGTGGTGGCACGCGGAATGGGCACCACCTGCGTCGTCGGTGCCGACAAGATCGAGGTCGACCCGGTGGCGCGACAGTTCCGCGTCGGCGAGCGCGTGATCCGCGAGGGCGAGGTCATCGCGATCGACGGGTCCAGCGGCGAGGTGTTCTACGGTGAAGTCCCGGTGATGGCCTCCCCGGTGGTGCGCTACCTCGAGGACGGGCTCGACGCGGCCATCGCCGAGGTCCCGAAGGACGACAAGGACCAGGCCGACCTGGTGCGTGCGGTCGACCGGATCCTCAAGCACGCCGATACGGTGCGCCGGCTCAAGGTGCACGCGAATGCGGACACCCCGGAGGACGCGCACCGCGCTCGTGCTCTGGGCGCTGAGGGCATCGGCCTGTGCCGAACCGAGCACATGTTCCTCGGCGACCGCCGGGTGATGATCGAGCGGATGATCCTGGCCGACGACGACGCGGCGCGCGACGACGCCCTGTCCGCCCTGCTCCCGTTGCAGCGCGACGACTTCATCGGGATCCTCCGTGAGATGGATGGTCTGCCGTGCACCATCCGGCTGATCGACCCGCCATTGCACGAGTTCCTGCCCGACCTCACCGAGCTGTCGGTCAAGGTTGCGCTGGCCAAGGAGCGTGGCGAGGAGAACGCGGACGACGTCAAGCTGCTCACTGCGGTGCACAAGATGCACGAGGCGAACCCGATGCTCGGTCTGCGGGGCGTCCGGCTGGGCCTGACCATCCCCGGTCTGTTCATCCTGCAGATGCGGGCGATCGCGGAGGCGCAGGCGGCCCGGATCAAGGACGGCGGGAAGCCACGGGCGGAGATCATGGTCCCGCTAATCGGTTCCGTGATGGAGTTGCACCTGGTG
>Ga0209746_1001809_pt1 | contig 10062 bp, 10 predicted proteins | sample BarGraNGADG00211_3_FD_184496 | JGI IMG/M metagenome (GOLD analysis project Ga0209746, IMG submission 184496) | Arctic peat soil microbial communities from Barrow, Alaska - Barrow Graham LP Ref core NGADG0011-211 (SPAdes) (version 2) | ecosystem: Environmental > Terrestrial > Soil > Wetlands >...
AGGACCTGGCCGAGCAGGGTGGTGACGCGGGCCTGGATGTCGTCGCGGATCGCCCGGACCACCTCGATGGGCTGGCCGGCGGGGTCGGCGACATCCCAGTCTTCGTAGCGTTTGCCGGGCAGGACCGGGCAGGCGTCGCCGCAGCCCATGGTGATGATCACGTCGGCGGCATGGACCACGTCGTCGGTCAGCGGTTTGGGGAAGGCTTCGGTGATCTCGATTCCCCGTTCGGCAAGCGCCTGGATGGTGAGCGGGTGGATCTCCTGCGTCGGCTGTGACCCGGCGGAACGGACGTGGACCTTCACCGCGGACAGGTGCTTGGCCAGAGCCGCGGCCATCTGGGAGCGGCCGGCGTTGTGCACGCAGACAAAGAGGATCTCCGGGACGCTGGTGGCAACCTTGCACTCGGCCCGGGCTGCAGCCAGGAGCTGGTCGCGGGCAAAGCGCTCGGTAAGGATCGGCAGGAAGTTGGGGAACTTGGCGACCGGCACCAGCCTTTCGCGGGCTTGCTCGACTGCCCGCTGGATGGTTTCCCGGCTGAAGATGCCGTCATAGTTGTAGGTCAGGTCATCCACGATCCGGGTGTACTCCGCAGTGAGCGCTGGCGAGGTGGTGGGTGTGGACACGACATACTCCTGTTCAGGTTTAGGTCAGCTGGGATTGAGGTGGAAATGCTTGCGCAGGGCGAGGCTGACGTAGACCAGGCCCACCAGGACCGGCACCTCGATGAGCGGGCCGACGACCACGGCCAGGGCCTGACCGGACGTGACACCGAACGTCGCAATGGCAACCGCGATGGCCAGCTCGAAGTTGTTGCCCGCGGCGGTGAACGCCAGGGTGGTCGTGCGCTGGTAGCCGAGTCCGAGTCCGGCGCCGAGGGCGTACCCACCTCCCCACATCACCGCGAAGTAGACCAGCAGCGGCAGGGCGATCCGCGCCACGTCCAGCGGGTTGCTGGTGATCGCCTTTCCCTGCAGGGCGAACAGCACGACGATGGTGAACAACAGGCCATACAAGGCGAACGGCCCGATCCGGGGGATGAAACGTTCCTCGTACCAGGTGCGCCCCTTCGCCCTCTCCCCGATTCGCCTGGACATGAACCCCGTCAGCAGGGGTATGCCGAGGAAGATCAGCACACTGCGGGCGATGTCCCACGTTGAGGCGTCGATGCCGGTCTGGTTCAGGCCGAGCCAACCGGGCAGGACGCTGAGGTAGAACCAGCCGAGGGCGGCAAAGGCGACCACCTGGAACACCGAGTTGATCGCCACCAGCACCACGGCGGCTTCACGGTCACCGCAGGCGAGGTCGTTCCAGATGATGACCATGGCGATACAGCGGGCCAGGCCGACAATGATCAGGCCGGTGCGGTATGCCGGCAGATCCGGCAGCAAGATCCAGGCGAGGGTGAACATCAGCGCGGGGCCGACCACCCAGTTGAGCAGCAGCGAGCTGACCAGGAGCTGCCGGTCGCCGGTGACGGAGTCGAGCCGGTCGTAGCGGACATTGGCCAGCACCGGATACATCATCACCAGCAGCCCTATCGCGATAGGCAGGCTGATGCTGTCGACCTCGACCGCCTGCAGCACGCTCTCCAGCCCGGGCACCAACCGGCCGAGCAGCAGTCCGGCCAGCATGGCCACGCCGATCCAGACCGGCAGGAACCGGTCGAGGGTGGACAGTTTGCCGATCACGGCCTCGGCCTGCTGCTGACCGGTTGCCGGAGTGTTCACCGGCACGCTCATGCCAGCACCACGGGCGCGGTCCTACCGGGCTGGGACGTGGTGACGTCAGGCGAGCCGAGCCCCGACGTGGAGACGTCGGGAGAGCCGAGCACCGCGGACAGCTGGGCCAGCGCCGAGGGCACCGCCCAGTAGTAGACCCAGGTTCCGCGCCGTTCACACTCGAGCAGGCCGGTCTCTCGCAGCACCTTGAGGTGGTGGGAGATCGTCGGCTGGGTCAGGTCGAGGCCGGTGGACAGGTCGCACACACAGGCCTCTCCGCCGACATGGCTGGCCACCCGGCTCAACAGCTGCAGGCGGACCGGGTCACCCAGCGCCTTGAACATCCGGGCCAGGTCACCGGCCCAGTCCTCGGTCAGCGGCTCGCGCGCCAGAGGGGTGCAACACGGTTCGTTCTGCGCCGCCGCCGGCTGCTGTTGTTTCGACATGAATCAATATTGACACGTATCTAACCAAGGAACAAGTCGACGATCAGCGGGGCCACACGAACAGTCGGCCGGTCTTTCAGTCGGCCGGCCCCAGCATCAGAGCAGGCTGGCACGGGCCTACATCTCGTCGTTGTCCGGGCGGGTTTGGGCGCGGAACTCGCCGGTTACCAGATACACGAGCCCGCGCGCGACCGAGACTGCGTAGTCGGCGTAACGCTCGTAGTAGCGACCCACCAAGGTCGCGTCAACGGCTGCCTCGGTGCCGTACCGCCACTTGCCGTCCACGAGCATGGTGAAGATGTCCCGGTGGAGGCGGTCCATCTCATCGTCGTCAACTTCGAGGGCTCAAGCGGTCTCGATGTCCATACCCGCGATGACCGATCCGGCCTTGGCCACGATCCGCTCGGCGACCTGACCCATCTGCTGGACGGTGGTTCGCATCACCGGGTGGACGGCGCAGTCAGAAGCGATGACGCTCTCGGCCAGGTGCAGGTCCGCGTCCAGCAGCGCCGTTGTTGCCCCGGATATTGCTGACCCGGCGAGTCTGGTCATCTCGACCAGCTGCTCTGAGATCGTGTCCAGTTCCTTGTGGAAGGTGTCGCGCATGGGGTTCCCTCTCGTAGGCCGCGCGCCCCTCGCCAACACATCCTCGAGAAGGTCGCACCCGCCGGTGCACGGTTATCGGCTTCGAGGTAACCGTAGGACAGGTCGATACGTCTGGGGCGAACGAAAGTCCGGGCCGCCTCGACGCACTATCTGAATGCCTCAGAGGACAAGGGCGCCGGCTGCGGTCGGCTTCCTGCTATGTGAGCAGGTGAGAAGGCCTCGGCTGGTTCCGCTCGGAACGGTGGACGCTCCGGATCAGGCCGTCAGCGCGGGCGCGAGCGAGGCGCCGATCACGTCGGGCACGCCCTGGCCGGCAAGGTCGAGGGCGACCGCGGTCACCCGGTGGTGGCCGTCGGGATGCAGCTCCACGGTAGAGATGCTCGCGTTCGGAAAGGGCATAGTCGGTCGCGAGTCGATCATTGTCAGGTACGTGCGCAGTGTCAGGCCGTGACTCACGACCAACACGTGGCCCTCCCTGTGGGTGGCCTCGATGCGGGTGAAGGCCGAACCCACCCGCGCCAGGAACTCGGGTCCGGTCTCGCCACCGGGGATGCCGGCGAACGTCCCGTGGAGCACCTCAGCGAACACCTTTTCGGAGTCGTACCGCTCGGCAAGCTCGGCCTCCGGGCGCGCCTCGAGGTCGCCGAAACCAAACTCACGCAGGTCCGGGTCCGTGAAGAGGAAGAGTGGGGCGGACGGGTGATTCGCCAGGATCTCCCGGGCCGTGGCCTGGGCCCGTCCGGAGGGGCTGACGTAGGCCGCAGTGAATTGGCGGTCGCTGAGGAAGGCGGCGGTGGTGCGCACACCGGCCAGCCCTTGAGGTGTCAGCGGCGAGTCGCACCAGCCCTGCAGCCGGTGCTGTGCGTTGTAGTGCGTCTGGCCGTGCCGTACGAGGGAGAGGGTAAGCACCACGTGAGCCTCCACGCTATCTGCGGGCGGCGGGTGCCGGCCGTCTGCCCAAGCCTCGGAAGTGTCGGTGGCCACATGGTGTCCGCCGGCTGCACACCTGATGACGACACTGCCAATCTTCTGCCCTGTCTCGACGTACCGGTAGGCCACTCGGTGTGATCACCGGTGCGAACCGCAGCCAGATGCGATGAACGGGGCGTGTGTTCTGTGACGGTGCCCGGGTTACTCACTCTCGCCGAAGAGAAGTCGTTGGGACGACGCGAGACGACGACGAAGTTACGGGGGCAGCGGCATCGCTGCTCGTGATGGGCGGCTGACGCGGATATCGTGGGATCACCCGGGCATGTGGTGGGTAACGTTCACCCGTCGTGGGGGTCCCGTTAACCCCGGCAGGTAATGCTTCCTCCCGTGACTCCTGCCTCGAACGCACTCTCCCGTCGCACCGTCCTTCGAGGAGCCGCCGCGGTCGGTGTTGGCGCCCTGGCCGTGGTTGCGCGGCCCTTTGACCGGGCCGTGGCCTCCGCGCCCGCTCATAACGGCATCTTTGGCTATGGCGTCGCCAGCGGAGACCCCACCGGTGACCACGTGATCATCTGGACCCGGGCCACTCCTCCATCACACGGGGGTGAACCGGTGGCCACGCCGGGCAGCGGTCTGGGGCAGCGGCTACTGGTGGAGTGGGTCGTCGCGACGGACTCGCGCTTTCGCGACATCGTTCGGCGCGGTCAGGTACGCACTGACCCGAGAAGCGACCACACCGTCAAGGTCGATGTCGGCGGCCTTCGGCCATACACCCGCTACTGGTTCCGCTTCGAGGCGCTCGGTCAGCGCAGCGTCACAGGTCGCACCCAGACCGCGCCTGACGAGAAGGGCGTCGTCCACGCACTCCGGCTGGCCCTGGTGTCCTGCAGCAACTACACCGGCGGCTACTTCGGTGCCTACCGGGACATCGCCGAGCGCGACGACCTCGATCTGGTGCTGCACGTCGGCGACTACATCTACGAGTACGGCAACGGCGCCGACCGGTACGGGCCGGCCAGCCTCGCGGGCGTGCGTGACGGCATACCGGCGACCGAGGCGATCGACCTGCGCGGCTACCGCCTTCGGCACGCCCTGCACAAGGCCGATCCTGACCTGCAGGCAGCGCACGCCCGGCACCCCTGGATCACGATCTTCGACGACCACGAGGTCGCCAACAACACCTGGGACACAGGCGCAGAGAACCACACCCCCGGCGTCGAGGGGGACTTCGCCACCAGGCGTCGTCAGGCGTACCAGGCCTATCTGGAGTGGATGCCGTTCCGGCTTCCCGAACAGGAGGTGGTCCCACATCAGGGCACCAGGTTCTTCAAACGCTTCACGTTCGGCGCGCTGGCCGACCTGTCCGTGCTGGAGACCCGGCAGAACCGCAGCAGGCAGATCGACGTCGCGGGGTTCACCAAGACCGGCGGCGGCTTCATCCCCGCCGGGCTCCCTGCGGTCGACGCGCAGCTGGCCGACCCGGCACGACACCTGCCCGAGCCCGAGCAGCTGGCCTGGCTCAAGGACGGCCTCGCCGACGGATCCCGGCCCTGGCACCTCGTCGGCAACCAGGTCATCGTGACGCCGGTGCGCTTCCCCGGCCAGGCACTCGGCGTGCCGTCGGTCCCCGAGCTGCTCAACTCCGACCAGTGGGACGGCTACCAGGCAGACCAGAGCGACCTGATCGGTCACCTGTTGGCCCAGCCGCGTTCGGCCGGGGACGTCGTGGTGCTCACCGGCGACATCCACTCCTCGTGGGCCATGGACCTGCCTGCGAACCGTGGCCCGGGTGGGACGTACACGTCAGCGGGCGTTGAGCTCGTCTGCCCTTCGGTCACCAGCGACGGCTTCTACGAGGCCTTCTCGGCCGGTCTGGCGGGGCTGACCCCCGAGGCCGTGGTCACCGCAACCCGCGGCGCGACCGGCGCCATCCAGGATACGAACCCGTGGATCCGCTACCTTGACGGCGTCGGCCACGGGTACACCGTTGTGGACATCACTCCCGAGCGGGTGCAGGCTGACTTCTACCTCACCCCGACGCCGACGTCGGCCCAGCCCGACCCCCGGGTCGTCCGGGCGGTCAAGCCCGCATACTCGACGAGCTGGCAGACGCTGGCGGGCACCCGGAGGGTTGTCGCCGCGAGCACCCCGCTGTCTTCGCGGGCGGACGAGCCGCGGGGCAGCGAGTCAACTTTGCAAGAGCCGGGCTCGCACCAGACGGGCAGTAGCGTGAACGGATCTTTATCAACCAGCCGCCTTCCGTAGGTCGTCAGCTCCAGGGCGTCGTGGGGGGTCTGCCAGCCGTGTATGGCGGAGAACTGGATGAGCCCGATGACGAGTCCGATGATCCGCCCGAGAACCTTCGGGTCGCCGCGACCTCCTGGGCCTGGTGGCCGGGCCTGCGCTTCGCTGTCGGCCTGGCGAGCCTTGCCTTCGCCGTTCTCGGCCTGATCTGGCTGGCGTGGCTGACGTGGGGCAGCTTCCCCACCGAGAGCTACGCCTCGGCGGTGCAGATGCCGCCGCCGCTGCAGGCGGTACCTCCACTTCTCCGTTCGACCGCGCAGGTCCCGGGTTCCGGCAGGCCCCGGCCCGATCCCGCCTGGGTGGATCGCATGGCCGGCGCCACCGGCATCCCGGGCCGGGCGTTGACGGCCTACGCCCAGGCGTCGCTCCTCCTGTCAGCCGAGCAGCCCCCCTGCCGCCTCGGGTGGACCACGCTTGCGGGACTGGGCCGGATCGAGTCGGAGCACGGCACCCTTGGGGGCAATCACCTGCTGGCGGACGGTCGGCCGGCCGTCTCCATCATTGGACCCGCGCTGGACGGCAGGTCGGGTTTTGGTGCGATCCCCGCGACGCCCGACTCCATAGTCCTGGACGGCGACCCCCACTGGGTCCACGCCGTAGGCCCGATGCAGTTCATCCCCTCGACGTGGCACCGCTGGGCGTCTGACGGTGACGGCGACGGGCGCAGCGATCCACAGGACATCGACGACGCCGCCTACGCCGCGGCGCGCTACCTCTGCGCCTCCGGCGCGGACCTCACGACGGGTACGGGGTGGCAGCGAGCGATCCACAGCTACAACCACTCTGACGTGTACACGGCCCAGGTACTCGAGACGGCAAACCGGTACGCACGGACCTCGGGGAAGGGCTGAGATGCCGGACGGCTCCGTGGACGTCGTGCTCGGCGGGCGGTACTCGCTCGGCGAGGTGCTCGGAACAGGGAGATCGGCCACCGTCTACGAGGCGACCGAGCTGTCCGGGCCTCGCACTGCAACAGCGGGTGAGCCGGCGACTACCCCCCGCCCGCTCGCCGCCAAGGTCCTGCATGCCCATATCGCCCACGACCCTGCCGTGCGGGCGGCGTTCGTCCTCGAGGCGCGCGCGGGAGCCCGGGTCCAGCATGCCGGACTCGTCACGGTCGTCGACGTCGGCGAGGAGGACATCGCCAATGAGCCCGTGGTCTGGATCATGATGGTTCGGGCCCCGGGGATCACTCTTGCTGAGGCGGTGCGATCGCAGGTCCTGAGCCTGTCCGATGCGCTCGGGATCATCTCGCGGGTGCTCGATGCGTTGGCTGCCGTGCACGGCGCCGGGCTCGTCCACCGGGACATCTCACCCGGCAACGTGATGGTCGAGCTGACCGATCGCGAAGGCTCGGTACAGCATGTCGGCGTGGTGACGGTGCTGGACCTGGGCCTCGCCGCAGTACAGGGGCTGAGTGTCGTTAGGTTGCTCACGGATCCGTCGGGCCAGGATGATGCGCCGGACCTGAGGCTCGTCATCGGCACCCCCGAGTACATGTCCCCAGAACAGGCGCGCGGGCTCACGGTCGACGCCCGCGGCGATCTGTACGCGGTGGGAGCCCTGCTGTATCTCATGCTCACCGGCCACCCGCCCTACGAAAGGTCCGATCCGGCGGCCGTGCTGCGCGCGCAGATCCAGGCTCCGGTGCCCGTCCCGTCGGCGCGGACCGACGTTCCGCCAGCCGTGGACCGCATCGTGTCGCGAGCGATGGCAAAAAGCCCCGACCGGCGCTTTGCGTCGGCGGCGGAGATGCGCGCGGCGGTTGACGGGGTGCTACGGGAAACGACGAGCCGGGCGGCTGCGGGGACGAGGGTGCTTTCCGTTGTCAGGTGGCCGTCCGCCCGGACAATCAGGGTCCCCATCCCCAGCCTCGACCGTGCTGATCCGCGACCAGGGATCCCGTACCGACGGCTTCCACCGGTCAAGTCAGCGGCCATGCCGCGCCCGCGTGCGGAAGCCACGCAGCGCCCGCGTGCGGAAGCCACGCAGCGCCCGCGAACGAAGGCTCCGGCCAGCTCTTTGAGCATGACTGCCTTCCTCCTGGTGATCTGCGTCCTGGTTGTCGGCGGCCTGGCCGCGCTCGGGTGGATGGGGACTCAGCAGGAGCCGGCAGCAGGCGCGAAACCTCGGGGGTTGTCAATCGCCGCCACCGGATCCCCGTCGGCCACCGCAGGATCGCCTCTCATCTCCGGCTCGCCGGCGGCCAGCGGCTTGCCGGCCACCGCCGGGCCGAGCGCCTCGCCGGCTGCCACGTCGGACGCTGTGCCCACCCTCACGAACGCCGTTAACGTCCCCGCGCTTGCCTTTCTCGGGATCGAGCAGGCGCGCGCCCGGCTGGCGGCGGCCGGTCTGATCCTGGGCGACGTCTCCGGCCAGTACTCGGCCGAGCCTGCCGGAACGGTCCTGGTCGTCGACCCGCCCGCGGGCCGATCGGTGCTCGTGGGCTCAGTCGTCCGTCTGACGGTGGCATCAGGTCAGAACCTCGTCCCGTCAGTGCAGTGACTGGCCCTCGCGCTGGCGTTCGCAAGAGTCGAGTCGACGGGCCTGGTGCCGATGCTGATGCTGGCTTCCGATCCTGTGACGCCGTCAGGGGAGGTCATCGGCGTGAGCCCAGATACCGGCACGAAGGTCCCGCTCGGATCGGTGGTCACAGTTTTGGTGTCAAACGGTCCGCCGCCTTCCGGGCCCCCCACGTCAACGCCACCTACCGGGCAGCCGACGTTGTAACGGGCCACATCGCGATGGGTGCGTTGTAAGTTGCGGAACCCCCCGGCCTCGTCTGCAAACATCCGTCGCAACGTCGCTCTAGCGCGCGGGTTCTGTCACGAGCCCTTCAGCTCGGTCGCGCAGACTCAGGAGCATCTTCCGCATCATCCAGATGTCTGCGAGCTCGACCAGCAGTGACATTGCGATGGACGGCGACAGCCAGCGGTATCGCGAGCGCACCCGCGTGATGAGTCGCGTCGACCCGTCGGGGTCCGCGTCGAGCTGCCAGGTCCACGTGCTCTCTGCCGGCGTGCCCCAGACCATGGACGCGGGCGGGTCCATCGACAGAACCGGGATGCCCTGCTTGCCGGTGGGACTCATCGGGACAATGTCGCCCGGCGCAAGGTCCTGGAGCTCGGGGATGATGCGCCGTGCGCTGCGGCGCCCCAGATTGTCGAGGATGTCGTAGCTGTACCAGCCCGCCCGAGTGACCCCCACCTGCACCAGCCATGGCCAGATCTCCTGTGGGGTTGCGGCAATGGTGATGGCTCGTGTGGCGTTGAACGTTGGGCGGGTCACCAGCTCGTCACCCGGGAGAGGCCTTGACACCTCGTCTGGCGTGGCGCCCCACGTGAGCTGCCAGGGCCGCCCATACCGGGCGTAGAGAATCGCTGCGGTCGAGGCGGCTAGCAGGGTCGGCAGAACAGGAGAGCGCATGGCCCCAGTCTGGTGCGGCGTGGCGTAGCGCAATGAGTCGGGGCGACATGGACACGCGTCGCCACCAAGGTATTGCTGACTCAGGCGATGGTGAAGGTGACGGTCGCGGCGTAAGCACCGGCGTGGGTCGAGGTCGCGGTGAGACCTAAGGTGCCGTAGATGTTTACGGTGCCTGGCCCCTGCCCGTCATTCTTGTGGGCGAAGGACTTCGCAGTGGTGCCGAAGACGGTGATGTCGTCCGTGCCCACCGATCCGGCCTGCAGGCCGTTGCCCTCCAGATACTTGGGGGTCACCGCGGTGAAGCTCAGGTTGTCGCCGGGGATGGGGGTGGTGTTACCGGTAGGGCTGGTGAAGTCCGTGGTCTGGGCCGATGCGGTCCAGCCGAGGTTTCCGGTGCGCGTGTCGGTGATGGTGACACCGTTGGTGGTCGGCGCGGCAGGGTCGGTGTACGGGGTGCTGATCACCAGGCTGCCGGCAGGCACGGTGGCCACCATGGCCTGCGGGTCTGGGCATCTGCTGCTGCACGGGGGAGGGTCCGACCACTGATAGCTCACGAGCATGGGCGTCGACCACCCGGCCGTGAACGTGCTCGCGGGCGTTGGGGTGTAGGCAGCGGTGATGACGAAGCT
>Ga0209746_1001811_pt1 | contig 10059 bp, 9 predicted proteins | sample BarGraNGADG00211_3_FD_184496 | JGI IMG/M metagenome (GOLD analysis project Ga0209746, IMG submission 184496) | Arctic peat soil microbial communities from Barrow, Alaska - Barrow Graham LP Ref core NGADG0011-211 (SPAdes) (version 2) | ecosystem: Environmental > Terrestrial > Soil > Wetlands >...
TGTTATTATACGGAATGTATACTGATTTATTAAAACATCCTGACAAAACAATGCTGACAACCACGAAAAAAAATATTTTTCTCACATGACCCTCCTTCTCTTACGAAGTGAATACATATCAATATAGATTTTGAGTGTCAAAGTTATTTTGACAGCAAAACGTGAAATCTGCTGTCATGTCGTTGAAGAACGGCATCCAGAGAAAAAAGACTGGATTCCCGGGGCGGGAATGACAGAGAAAATGTAGAGATTACCAACCAAGACACGCGTCTCCCAAGAAATTTAAATGAGTGATTCCCCTCTTTTCTAAAGAGGGGTTAGGGGAGATTTTTCGAGGTGCCCAGATTGAAAGTCCCACAACAAGATATAAAAATACTTGACAAGTGTAACCGTTGTGGTTACACTGCAACATATGATAAAGTCATTTGCTCCTAAAGGACTTAAAGCTCTTTTTGAAGACGGAATTAAAAAAGGCCTACAAACAAAACATACCGATAAATTATTGGACATACTTGATCATCTTGATGCAGCAAATGAAATAAGAGATATGGGGTATCCGGGTTCAGGACTTCACCCATTGCTGCCTAAAAGTGAATCACGTTGGGCGGTATCCGTATCCGGAAACTGGAGAATTACATTTAAGTTTAAAAATGGTGATGCTTACGATATAAATTATGAAGATTATCATTAATCGGTATAAAAAGATAAGAAGCGAGAGGAGAATATGAAAAACAGAAAAAGACCGCCGGCGCATCCGGGCCATATATTGAAAGTTCATTATATCGAACCTTTAAATTTAACCTTAACAGACTTGGCAAAGAGCCTTAAGGTATCGCGGAAAACTTTATCCAAGATAGTGAACGAACGCGGCTCTGTAACTTCCGATATGGCATTGCGTTTTTCCAAAGCTTTCAATACGACACCTGAACTGTGGCTCAACTTGCAAAATAATTATGACTTATGGCATGTTTCACATGAGACAATGGAATGGCTTGACGTACAACCCATAGTTGCTGTTTGTTAAGATATCTCCTGATATACTAATATTTTTGACGAGTATTATTTTTAAGAGATGAAGTGGTCAAACTTGTTCTTTGTATATGTAAGAAAGAAAATACTGGATTCCCGATCATCCAGGCATGCGCCGGACAACGAGTCGGGAATGACAGTGTGGTCATTGCGGTGAGACGAAGCCATGAGCAAAGCGAAGGGGCAGCGAAGCAATCTCTCTGTTTGAATATTAGATTGCCACGGCGGCTGAGAGCCGCCTCGCAATGACAAACTATGACTGAATTATCTGACATGTCGGGAATGACAAGTTCTTTAAGGGCTGTTCAAAAATGCTTAGATGCTAGGCACGCAAAAAGCCGCACCGCGAGGCGTATATGAAAATACGTTGAGCGGTGCGGCTTGCAGCGTAACAAAGCAGGTAAGTGTTTTTCAACAGCCCTAGTTTATTTTTTCCCGTAGCCGATGGTTTTGGCTGCGTCAGCGATAACGTCAAGTACAGAAGGATCGTCAATAGTTGAAGGAACGACATAATCCTTGCCGTCAACTATTTTACGCATGGTGCTGCGCAGTGTTTTACCTGATCTTGTTTTCGGCAGTGCCTTGACCACTGCGGCTTCCTTGAAGCAGGCCAGCGCTCCGAGGTCGGATCGAACCATTTGGACAAGTTCCTTGACAATTTCTTTATGATCGCGATCAACGCCCGCTTTCAGCACGACAAATCCCACGGGAACCTGACCCTTGAGTTGATCCTCTGCGCCGAAAACAGCGCATTCCGCAACATCTTTGTGTTTGGAGACGATTTCTTCCATAGCACCGGTGGACAAACGGTGTCCCGCAACGTTGATGACATCGTCAATGCGTCCCATGATAAAGACATAACAATCCTCATCGAAGCGCCCGCCGTCGCCTGTCACATAGTAACCCGGTCTTTCCGTGACGTATTCCAGATAACGTTTGTCATCCTGCCATAGTGTGGGCAGGCATCCGGGAGGAAGGGGAAGTTTTATAACTACGGACCCTTCTTCGCCATTGGGAAGCTGGTTTCCGTCAGCATCAAGAATCTGCACATTATAACCGGGAACAGGTTTTGTAGGCGAGCCCGCCTTGATCGGGAACGGCTCAAGCCCCATGCAGTTGGCCGCTATTGGCCAGCCGGTTTCCGTCTGCCACCAGTGATCTACCACGGGAATCTTCAGCATGTCGCTTGCCCAGTGATAGGTGTCAGGATCAAGACGTTCGCCCGCGAGGAAAAGATATCTGAGACAACTGATATTATATTTTTTCAGATAATCACCTTTGGGGTCTTCCTTCTTGATGGCGCGGAAAGCAGTGGGAGCCGTGAACAAAACGGATACTCCGTGCTGAGAAATTACGCGCCAGAAAGCGCCCGGGTCGGGTGTGCCGATGGGTTTGCCTTCATAAAGAATAGTGGTGCAGCCGTAAAGCAGGGGAGCATAAACAATATAGGAATGGCCGACAACCCAGCCGACATCGGATGCGGCCAAGAAAACTTCGCCGGGTTTGATATCATAAACATTTTTCATAGACCATTTCAGGGCTACGGCATGGCCGCCGTTATCCCGCATGACGCCTTTGGGCTTGCCGGTTGTTCCCGAAGTGTAAAGAATATAAAGAGGGTCGGTGGCTGCAACTGATACGCAGGGCACGGCTTTTGCGTCTTTTATCAGATCATTCCAATCCAGATCTTGCGACGCATTCATTTCCGCTTTTACCTGCGGACGCTGATATATGACGCATTTCTGAGGTTTATGAGCTGCTATTTTTATGGCCTCATCCAGAAGCGGCTTGTAGGGGATAGTCTTTTTCCCTTCGATGCCGCAGGATGCCGAAATCATGACCTTCGGCTTGGCGTCGTCAATGCGGATGGCCAGTTCGTTTGGAGCAAAACCGCCGAAGACAACGGAATGAATCGCGCCGATGCGGGCGCAGGAAAGCATGGCGACCACTGCTTCCGGTATCATAGGCATGTAGATAATTACGGTATCGCCTTTTTTAACGCCCAGATTGCCAAGAGCGCCGGCAAATCTGGAAACCCTGTCCAGCAATTCCTTGTAGGTAATTTTCTGTACGGTATTTGTCACGGGGCTGTCATAAATAATTGCCGCCTGTTCTCCGCGTCCCGATTCAACCTGATAGTCAAGAGCGTTGTGGCAGGTATTTAATTCTCCTCCGGCAAACCAGCGGTAAAAAGGCTTTTTGCTGTCGTCTAGAACCTTATCCCATTTTTTGTTCCAAATAACGTCCTGTGCCGCTTTCCCCCAGAAAATATCCGGCTGATTAATGGATTGAGAATAGATTTCCTCATACTTTAATTGATCGGTCATAGTAGGTCCTTTTTAATTATAGATTTTTTATGGACATATCAGATTGAAATTGATTTTGTCAAAGGAAAGATAAAATAAAAGCACGGCTCTTTAAACAAAGAGCCGTGCTTCATTAACCAGAGAAAAACAAGAAAAACTATTTCATCGTTTTAAAGGAGCCATCCACGATTTCGGGCTCGGGTTTGAAAATCTTCAGTCCGAAACGTGCATGCAGTTTATTCAGTGTATCCGCCAACTGGCTGGGTTCCATACCCGCGCCAAAGGCGAACGGTCCGGCAAAGGCTCTCATGCAGTGAACCATGCCCAGGTCGATATCCGCCGCGGAAGCCGCGATCTTCTCTTTTAAAACCCGCACCGCTTCATTGATCTGAATGGCCAGAAAATCCATGGGGCCGAAATCCTGAGTCTGCTGGGATGCGTCGATCTTGGCCTTGCCGCCTTCCCAGGTGTAAATTCCCTGGCCGGTCTTCATGCCCAGTTTTTTGCTGTCCAGCAGATTCTGAAGTACTTTGCCGGGCGTGAATTCCGGAGAAAGCGTTTCGGAATAATACTTGAGGGTATGATAGAAAACGTCAATGCCGACGTAATCCGCGAGTTCAAAGGGTCCCATGGGCATGCCGGCGGCTGTCTTCATGATGGTATCGATGGCGTCCGGCTTGATTTTGCCTTCATCCAGAATGGCGCTGATCAGTGCCTGATTAGGTGCGCCGATGCGGTTTACGATAAAGCCCGGGGAATCTTTGAGCACTTTGATGGGAACCTTACCGATTTTCTTGGTCAGTTCACAGAGCAGGTCCACGTTGGCGTCGGTGGTTTTCTTGGCGTAAATCACTTCCACCCCTTTCATGACCGGCGCGGGATTGAAGAAATGCATACCGAGAATTCGCTCCGGGTTCTTCACGGCAGTGGCGATTTCGCTAATGCTCATGGTGGAGGTGTTGGACGCTATCAGCGCGTCAGCCGGGGCCGCGGCCGATATTTCGGCACACACCTGTTTCTTTAGAGACATGATTTCCGGAACTGCCTCGATAATCACCTGGACGTCCTTGACCGCCTCGGCGTTGCTTAAAGATGTGGACAAGTTGCCTATCACATTGGCTTTTGCCTCGGGGGTGAGCTTGCCCTTGCTGACCAGGAAATCCAGGCTCTTGTTGACGGTGGCCATGCCTTTGTCAACAAATTCCTGCTTGATGTCCACCATGACAGCCTTCAGGCCAGCCATCGCGCATACCTGGGCGATGCCGTTTCCCATGGCTCCTGAACCGATTACCGCAATTTTTTTCACATCTTCAATTTTCATCGTTATTCTCCTTATTATTATTTTTTATTTGATAAGAATGCCCTTTATCAGGCAGCAATTCTTTTTCCAGTTCGCGAAGTATAGGTAATAGAATGCTTAACTGTCAAGCGAAAAAGGATTAATATTGCAAAACAGATACCGGAAGCATCTATTGCTTTCAAACTTTATTTATCCTATAATATTATAAAATGTAGTATTATCTGAGAAATATAACTGTAAATCTAAGGAGGTAGCATTATGAAACAATTGAGAATATTTATTCTTGTTTCATGTTTTTTCGTAGTTTTGTATTCCTTAATTGTCTTTTTTCCTGATATTTCTATCGCTAAAGAAACACCCAGACAGAAATGCATTAGTTCTTGCGACAGCAATAGACAAGTATGTTTTAACATAAACGCAGATAAGAGACTATGCGAAGTGGAATATCAGGACTGCATTGCCGCCTGCAAACCGGAAGATGATTCTTCTTCATCAACGGCGACACCGGCAAAGCAAGAGCCGAAAAGCATTGCTCCTTCAAAGGCGATGGAACCGAAGTGATTTATCTTATATATTGTTTTGTTGGGGCATCCGGTAGTCGAAGTAAAATCTCATTCGCAGTGTGAAAAGTTTTACACACATCAGCGGCATTCTTTAAACATTATTTTAAAACAATGTTTAAAAAAACACAACAAATACAAGTCCCTTTAATATCATGATGTGTTACTGCCTCATGGCATGGATTGTGTTTTTAATTTAACAAATTTATCATTGTTATTATATGTATTTTGAGATAGATTTACACATTAAGGAAAGTATTTTTGACTAATGAAAGATAATAGAAACATAGCAGTTGTTTTTCCCGGACAGGGTTCGCAAAAACCTGGAATGGGCAAAGACTTTTATGAACAGATTACAGTATGCCGTGCAACTTTTGAAGAAGCGGCCGATGCTCTGGGCTGGGATGTATCCCGGATGTGTTTTGGTGAAGATGAAAGGCTGAATCTTACAGAATACACGCAGCCCTGTATCGTAACGACGGAAATATGTATGCTGCGCGGGCTGTATGAGCGTTACGGATTCGCGCCTGATTATTTCGGCGGTCATTCTCTGGGAGAATTTACCGCGCTGGTTGCCGCCGGGGTTATGCCTCTGGCTGAAACTGTAAAAATTGTTCAGACACGGGGCAAGTTAATGCAGGATGCCGTGCCTGTAGGCGTTGGCGGTATGGCGGCGGTTATCTCCGAAGATATAGATATAGAAATGCTTACTAAGATCATGAATGGTCTTGCGGCTGGAGTCGCCAACATTAATTCCGCGAATCAGGTTGTTATAAGCGGTGAGATACCGGCGATTGACGAAACGGAAAAAAGACTCACAGAAAATTTCCCGGCGGAAAAAACATTCCGGTTTATCCGTTTAAATGTCAGCGCTCCATTTCATAGCCGTTTAATGAAAACAATAGAGGGCCGTTTTGCTGATACGCTGGAAAAATTCGGCAATAATTTAAACGCGCAAAATGCCTCCAGGGTAACATCAAATTTTACAGGCGGTTTTCATTCGGATAATGGTTCAGAAGTAAGAAAAAATCTTGTTAATCAAATCAGCAATACCGTTAATTGGCGGAAAAATATGCAGACATTAGCGGATAAAGCTCAGGAAATCTATGAAGTCGGACCGGGCAGACCCCTGCGTGATTTTTTCAGGACAATAGGAGTTACCTGCCAGTCGATTACCGGACTTAATGCAGCAGATAAAATTTTTAAATCAACAAATTAATTAAACAAGCATTAAGCGATGTATTTTCGCAAAGGAGCAAATATTTTGAACCAGGTTGCAGAAATAAAAAACAATCCCCTGAAAATTCAGGATAATACTTTCCGCGACGGGCATCAGTCAATTTACGCCACCAGAATGCGGACGGAAGATATGATTCCTATTGCGGAGGAAATGGATAGTTGCGGTTTTCACGCGATGGAAGTCTGTGGCGGAGCAACCTTCGACACCATGCACAGATTTCTGTGGGAAGATCCCTGGATGCGTCCGAAAATTTTGAAAAAGTACATAACCAAAACGCCTTTTGCCATGCTGATTCGCGGACAAAATCTTGTGGGTTATCGTCATTACGCCGATGATGTCGTGCGCGCTTTCGTGGATAAAGCCTGCGAAATAGGCATTGATGTTTTTCGCTGTTTTGACGCCCTGAACGATTTTCGCAATATGGAATCATGCGCGGAAAGAATCAAGGCGAACGGCAAGGAATTTCAGGGCGCTGTCTGCTATTCATTAACGGATGTTCGCATGGGCGGTGATGTTTACAATCTTGAGTATTTTGTCAGGAAAGCGAAAGAGCTGGAGCAGATGGGCGCGGATGCCATCTGCATAAAAGACATGGGCGGCATTCTTTCACCTTTTGACGCCTATGATTTGGTCTCTGCTATAAAGAAAGAAATTAAGTTGCCTTTGCATTTACATTCCCATTACACCAGCGGCATGGCTTCGATGACGTATCTAAAGGCTATAGAAGCCGGAGTTGATGTCGTAGACACGTGCCTGGCACCTTTTGCACTGAGGACTTCCATGCCCGCCATTGAACCAATCGTGGCGGCCCTGCGCGGAACAACGCGAGAGACGGGAATGGATTTACAAAAACTGCTGGTGCTGGGAGAGCATTTGGAAAGTATCGCCCCGAAATATAGTAGCCACCTGTCGACTCATAAATTGTCAATCATTGATAATGGAGTTCTGGCTCATCAGATTCCCGGTGGCATGATTTCCAACCTCACCGGCCAGCTCAAGGAAATGAAGGCACTAGATCGTTTAGGAGAAATATATATAGAAGTAGTTCAAACACGTAAAGATATGGGTTCTCCTCCCTTGGTTACTCCCGTGTCGCAGATTATCGGCGCACAGGCGGTGCTCAATGTTCTCTTCGGCCGTTACGTGCGTGTTTCCAATCAGCTCAAAGATCTGGTTTTGGGCCTGTACGGTAAAACCCCGATGCCGATTGACGCCCAACTGACTAAAAAAATACTGAAGAACTACAAGCGCGGACAGGAACCTGTTTCGGGAAGGCCGGCTGATTATCTGGAACCGGAGATTGAAGCCGCCAGGAAAGCTATGGGCGATCTTGCCCGCAGTGATGAAGATGTGCTGGCATATATTTTATATCCTGCGACTATGACAAAATTCTTGCAGGCCAAGTACTGGATTGAGCCGCCGAAAAATGCAGGAGAGGAACATTCCCATAAAAAAGGCGCTGCCGCGTAAAAATAACAAAAGAATATAACTCCTTTTTTGAATAAATAGTTCAAGAAAAGGAGTTGTTTTATAAACTCATTTCTAAAAAAAAGAAAAGTGAAAGGTTTTGTTTATGGATTTCAGTCTCAATGAAAGTCAGTTATCGTATCTGGATACCGTGCGCAAATTCGTCAAGAATGAAATAACGCCGCGTATTCTGGAAATGGAAAAAGAGCATGTTTTCCCCTGGGACATCATCAACAAGGCCTGGAAAACCGGCCTGATAAATTTAAGCATTCCCGAATCCGTCAAGGGTTATGAGATTGACGCATTTACTTCCGCGCTGATTATTGAAGAGCTTTCCTATGGTGATACGGGCATTTCCACTTCGGCCATGTGCAACGATCTGGCCAATGTTGTCATCGGTCTGCATGGCACCGATGAACAAAAAAAATTATTTCTTAATCCGTTTGCGGAAAAACCGATTATGGCATCTTTTTGTCTGACGGAACCAAACGCCGGTTCGGACAATTCCATGATGACCACTTTTATCAGTAAGAGAGATGACGGCAATTACGTTTTAAACGGTTCCAAGTGTTTTATTACCAATGCTTCCTATGCTTCTCAATTCACTGTTTTTTGCAAGACGGGAAAGCCGACGGGTAATTTTATCGCCTGCGTAATTGTTCCCGTGGAACACGTGACCTCCGATAGCCCAGATATTGGAAATGCCACAAGAGAAATAAACTTTCCGGCGGGCGGGAAGATCATCATCGGCAAGCCTGAGGATAAGCTCGGACAAAGACTTTCCAACACGGCCAGCGTGACTTTTGAAGATGTTATTATTCATCCGAATCAGGTTATTGGAGACAGGAGACTGGGCTTTAAATATGCCATTGATGTTTTGGATTATGCCCGGCCGATGGTGGCCGCAATTGGTCTGGGGCTGGCCAAAAGAGCGTTTGCCGTTACGCTGGAATATACACGTGAACGTAAACAGTTTGGCAGCAGAATCTGCGATCTGCCGGTGGCTAGAGAAATGCTGACGACCATGTGGAAAAAAGTGGAACTGGCCGAGATGGCTTTATTCAAGGCGATTTTCAAAATTCAGGAAAAAGCCAAAGATGCCGGAATCTACGCGTCTCTGGCCAAGAACACCGCCGCCGAAGCCGCGGTCTTTTGTTCAACTGAAGGTCTTCATCTTCATGGCGGTTATGGTTTTACGAACGAGTATGAAATTTCCAAACTTGCGCGCGACGCTCATATTATCGACATTTATGAAGGTGTCCGGGAAGTTCAGAATATGATTATCGGGCGGGAGATTGTTTAATGTTAAATGTGAAGCGTGGAGATTGGAGAGTGCACGATGATCGATAAACCGGTTGCTTTGGTTACGGGAGGAGCGAAAGGTATAGGCGCCGCGTGCTGCCGCGCTCTGGCCGCGGAAGGGTTTCATGTCGGCATCCATTACAATAAAAGCTCTGAGCGCGCTTTGCAGTTGCTCGAAGAAATAAAAGAAGGATTTTTGATTCAGGCTGATCTTTCCAATATAGAACAGGTGGACGCACTGATCGGTAAACTGAAAGATGCCGCAGGTAGAGTTGATGTTCTGGTCAACAACGCCGGACAATCGATTAACGCCGATATCCTTTCCATGAAAGTGGAGCAGTTTGACGCCCAACGCGCATTGACGCGCGGCGTCTGGTATCTGACCAAAAGAATTCTGCGTCAATTCATGATTCGGAACTCCGCCGGTCGCATTATCAATATTTCCAGCGTTGTCGGCCATACGGGTAATACCGGCCAGATTCCCTACACGATGGAAAAAGCGGCATTGGATGCCTTTACCAAATCTCTAGCGCGGGAACTTAAGGGAAGAAATATTCTGGTTAATTCCGTCGCGCCCGGTTTTATCGACACGGAGATGACTAAAGAACTGCCGGAAGAGATTAAGAATAAAATCATGGATGAAATTATTCTGGGCCGCGTAGGTCGACCCGAAGAAATCGCGGAAGTTGTCGCCTTTCTGGCCACTAAGGGGAGTTACATTACCGGCAGTGTCATTCATGTCAACGGAGGAATCTATGGAGGCTGATGCCGGAGTGAAACAAGAGGTTTTAGATCTCGTGCCCCAGCAGAAACCTTTTCGTTTTATTGATGAAATTATAAGCCTTGATGATGAAC
>Ga0209746_1001814_pt1 | contig 10047 bp, 6 predicted proteins | sample BarGraNGADG00211_3_FD_184496 | JGI IMG/M metagenome (GOLD analysis project Ga0209746, IMG submission 184496) | Arctic peat soil microbial communities from Barrow, Alaska - Barrow Graham LP Ref core NGADG0011-211 (SPAdes) (version 2) | ecosystem: Environmental > Terrestrial > Soil > Wetlands >...
AAGAGAGGCACCAACCTCGGCCGCCGCCACCGGGCTTTTAACCCGCGAAACTGTAGTCGTAAGGCGCGCGCATTTTGCGGGCGAGGTGGACGTTCGCTTCGGCTGCGCCGTCGCCGGTGAAAATTTCCTTTTCCTGATTCCACGCGAGTTTGCGGCCGGTTCGCAATGCGATGATGATCAGGTGCCCGATGCAGGCGGAACGATGACCGCCTTCTACGCTGGCAATCGGATCGTGGCGCGAACGCACGCAGTCGAAAAAATTGCCCATGTGGTCGTTGCTCACCTCCAGCTTGACCGCGTTGTCCGGCAGCGGCGTGAGGAGCAGTTGTTTGTCGCTCGCGGTGATTTCATCGCGGTTGACCCAGATCCAGCCGTCGGTGCCGATAAATTTCACGCCGTTGCGCTGGCCGTTTTCGTTGATGACCGCGCCGAACGGGCTGTCGGCGGTCGTGGTTTTGACGACCTGTTGCACGCCATTCGCCCAGGTGAGCGTGGCTTCAAATTCGCTGGGCGTGGTATAGCCGTTGGGCAATGGCGGCGTCACCACGCGGGCTTCGACCGCGACCGGGCCGTCCAAGCCGATGGCCCAGCGCGCGATGTCGTTGTGATGCGCGCCCCAGTCCGTCACGGGACCGCCGGAATAATCAAACCACCAGCGGAACGTCGTGTGGCAGCGTTCGGTGAAGTATTCCGCCGCCGGTGCCTGGCCGAGCCAGAAGTCGTAATCGAACCCGGCGGGAACGGAAACTTTTTTGAACGGGCCACCACGGATTCCGGCGGGGACAAACACATTCACCTGTTTCAAAGTGCCGATGCGTCCGTTGCGAACCAGTTCGCACGCGAGGCGAAAACGCTTGCTGCTGCGCTGTTGCGTGCCGGTCTGGAAAACAATTTTATTCTCACGGACGGCTTTGATGACGTGCCGGCCCTCGTCAATCGTGAGCGTCAGCGGCTTTTCGCCATAGACATCCTTTTTGGCCTTGGCCGCCGCCAGGTTGATGAGCGTGTGCCAATGATCCGGCGTCGCCTGCACGATGGCGTGAATGTCATCGCGCTCCAGCAATTTTCTGAAGTCGCCATATTTCGCGGGCGTCCGTCCGTTTTTCGTGAAACGCTGCGCGGCGGCGTCAACGTGCCGTTGATCCACATCGCAGACGGCCAGAATGTCGCCAAAGCGCGAAGCATTTTCCGCGTCGCCCTGGCCCATGCCGCCACAACCAATGAGCGCGATGCCGGGCCGGTCGTTCGGGCCCGGCTGGGCGGGCGCGTTGGTTACTGCGTCAGCGGCTGTGGCCAGTTGAGTTTGGACAAACCACAAGGGCAGACCAGTCGCTGCGGCCGTGGCGGTGCAACGGGCGAGGAAGGTTCGGCGCGAGATATGAAAAGGTTTGTGCATATTTTTGAACGATTGAATAATTGTGATTATATCAATTGGTGAGACCGAAGCCGAACGGAAACAATGGCTTTGCCGATTGATCACCGCTGCTCGGCCAGTTGCGCGGAGATTTGCCGGTGAATTTGAAGTCGCCAAACAAAACGTCCGTCATGCCCTGACCTTCCGTGCCCGGCAGCCACGCGGCGACGAACGCATTGCTGTCGTCGAGCGCGGTGTTCAAAACCAGTGGGCGACCGGAAAATAAAATTGTGACGACGGGTGCGCCGCTGGCCTTCGCTTTCGCAACCAAAGCCAAATCTTCCGCCGACAAATTCAGTTCGCCGCGGTCGCCTTTCATTTCGGCGTAGGGCGATTCGCCCACGACGGCGATGATGGCGTCCGCGTCTTTCAAATCGCTGGCATCTGCCGAGAATGTGATTTTTGTTTCCGGCGAAACCGTCTGGCTAATCGCCGCGAGAATGGTCGTGCCGCCGTGCGTCACGTTGCCGCGTCCGCCCTGCCAGTCAATCGTCCAACCGCCGCACTGGATTCCCAGATCGTCCGCCGCCACGCCAACCACGGCGAGGCGCTTGATTTTTTTCGAGAGCGGCAAAGTATGCTTTTCGTTTTTGAGCAGCACGAGCGATTCGCGGACGCATTCGCGCGCGACGGCACGATGTGCCGGCGAGCCGATGGCGGCGGTGAGTTGCGGGTCGGTCGCGGTGCTTTCAAAAAGTCCGAGCTGGAATTTGATCCGCAAAATCCGGCGCACGGCATCGTCAATGCGTGACGGCGAAACTTTTCCCTCGGCAACGAGCGCCTTCAAATCATCAATGAATCCAAGGTAATTGTTTGGTTTGCCCGCGCCGTTTGGAATCATGATCATGTCCAGCCCGGCGTTGATGGATTGCTCGATGTCGTTTTTGTAGTTGGGCGAAAGCTGGTCAATCGCGGCCCAGTCGGAGACGAGAAAACCAGCGAAGCCGAGTTCATTTTTTAAAACGTCCGTGAGCAGATATTTATTGCCGTGCATTTTTTGTCCGTTCCAACTGCTGTAGGAAACCATGATGGAACCGACGCCGGCTTTGATCGCGGCGCGATACGGCGGCAAAAATAATTTCCGCAACGTCGCCTCGTCGCAAACCATGTTGCCCTGGTCAATGCCGTTCGTGGTGCCGCCGTCACCGATGAAATGTTTCGCGCAGGCGAGGACGGAGGTTGGTTCGGCAGAAAGTTTCCCCCCCTGAAAACCAATCGTGGCGGCGGCGCCGAGTTCGGAAACGAGCGCAGTGTTGTCGCTGTAACCTTCATAGGTGCGCCCCCAATGCGCGTCCTGCGGGACGGCGATGCACGGCGCGAACGCCCAGCGGATGCCGGTGCCGGCGACTTCCTCGGCGGTCACGCGCTCGGCGCGTTCAACGAGCTTCGGATCATGCGTCGCGCCCAGGCCGATGTGATGTGGAAAAACTGTCGCGCCATCAATGTTGTTGTGGCCGTGCACGGCATCAATGCCGTAGATCAACGGTATTTTCAGCCGCGTTTGCAGCGCCTGGTTTTGAAATCCCGTGACGAGACTCAACCAGTCCTGCGCCGTGTTGCCGGTGGCGGGATCAGAGGAGCCGCCGCTCAAGACGGAGCCGAGAAAATATTTTTGCACGTCGGCCTTGTCCTTCAGCGCGCTGGAATCCACCTGCACCATCTGGCCGATTTTTTCGTCGAGCGTCATCTGCGCGAGCAGCGCGTCAACTTGTTTGTCGTGTTCGGAAAACAACAGGGCGCTGTGGCTCATGGCGGTGGTGAGGGAAATAAAAATTCCCGTGGAGATGAATTTAAGTGTGGCGTTTTTCATTTTTGTTTTTCAGTTGGCAAAAGTGGTTCAAGAACTTTTGCAAAAATTTCGGCCTGGCGCATGAAGCCAAGGTCGTTCGGATGCGAACCGTCCGTGCTGCCTTCGCCATCATCGCCGAAAAGATGTTCGCCGGGAATGTAAAAAAGATTTTTCACGCCGTCTTTTTGCAGCCGTTCGTAAGCGGCCTTCAATTCTGCGCGGTCTTTCAAGTGATACCATTCCATGCGGCCAGCGATGAGAAAAGAATCCTGCATCGTGCGGTCTTCGACCAGCACAATCGGCGTCTGCGGATGCGCGGCGCGCAATTTTTTCACGAACGGCTCGACGCGCTTCTTGATTTCATCCGCGACCAGGTTGGGCAGACAGTCGAGGACGTAAATGGACGGATCGAGTTCGGCGAGCAGATCGGCCATTTCGGGTTCCATTTTGCCATTGCCGGAAAAACCGAGGTTGATCGTCGGCCAGTTGAATTTTCTACCAAGAATCGCACTGTGAACCATGCCGGGGCGCGAGGCGGAAAGCCCCTGCAAAATCGAAGTGCCGTAAAAAACAATAGGTTTGCGTTCACCCGGGCCCCATGCCGTAGCTTTTTCGATGACGGCATTGGTGGGAATGCCGAGTTCAACAAATTTCGTTCCATTGTAGAGCGGCAGATACAAAATGTATTCGCGTTTGCCGGGCAGAAGATTTTCCACGAGCGTCACTTCATTCGTCTGCGCGGCGGGCTGGCCGACGGCGAGCCAGTGCCAGCCGTTTTCCGTTTTGACATACAAATCCAATCCGCTGTTGCCGATGGCGGTTTCGTTGTGCAGATAGAGCCACGAATTGATCAAAGCCCAGCGGGCGCGCAACGTCGTGGCGTCGGTGACAAAGCGCACGCACATCCCGGCGGAATTGCGGCTCAAATCCCAAACAGGTTTGCGCACGATACCTTCGGCCTTGGCGGGCAGGCGGTCGTAAAAATCTTTCGTGTCGTCCCAGCCGCGGCCTTCGACGCCGAATTGCCTGATGTCGGTCCAGAGAATTTTCATGGTGGCGGCATTTGACATTGTCTGGGCGTTGGCGGAGTGTGTGGCATCCACCAACAGCAGCGCCAGCAGGGCGATGACGCGGGCGGAACCGTGGATGGAAATTGTGGGGCGCATTTTTTTGGCGGCTGGTTGCGTGCAAAATGCCAGAAATCGTCCGGCCGGGCTTGTCCTCACTTTACGGGACATTACAGCGGACGGTGCCTGGGCTAGATTAACCGCACTTCAACCTGACAATTTTGCCGCAACCACGATATTGCCATTTGCAAACATGAAAATTTCCCCCGGCCACCAACAGCCATTGTTTCAATCCAGCACGCCCGTTTGTCTCGCACTCGTCGTCGGCGTTTTGCTTTCTGCCGGTTGCGGCAACGCCAAAAAGCCTGCCGCCGAAACAACCGCAGTTACGCCCGAGATCGTCAAGCCAGCCGCGACGGATCATGCGCCGGTTTACGCACCAACTCCAACTCCGGCAGCGGGAAGCGAGCCGGCACCTCAAAACATTCATGAAATGGAACGGGTGCTGGTGGGTTGGGTCATCAGAAACCATCATCGCCCGCAAAGTTTTGAGGAGTTTGTCGCGTCGGCGGAAATACAGGTTCCCCCTCCGCCGTCGGGGAAAAAATATATAATCGCCAAAAATATGCATATTGTTTTAGTGGACAAATAGTGAACCGCCCTCGCAAGCACCAAACCTACATCGCATGAAAACACAACTTCTCACCCAGCCCACTGGCAGAAATCACGGTTCGGGTGGTTTTACGTTGATTGAATTGTTGGTGGTCATAGCCATCATTGCCATTCTTGCGGCCATGCTGCTGCCGGCACTGGCCAGCGCCAAGGCCCGCGCCCAGCGGATCCAGTGTGCTTCGCAAATGAAACAGCTCGGCTTGAGCTTCACCATGTTCGCCGGCGATAATGGGGATACATATCCAGAAGCAGCCTTACATTGCAACGGCGGACAGGTCGCATGGGACACATTGTTATTACAATACATGGGGTGTAAAACCGACCCGAAAAATTTCATCGGCGGCGCTTGGTATGCGGATGAATGTCCCAAAATCGAATTGTGTCCAGCCGACCGTTTTCTCAAGGCGGGCCAGGGCGGCTGGTGTGGCAACACCGATCCGTCCAGCACTTGGTGCGGCATCCGCAGTTACGCCATGGTGGGTGTCCATGCCGGCTGGGGCGGCGGCGGGACGCCGGGTTATCAAATGCCAGACAAAAGACGCACCTATCCTCTGCCCAGCCTGAACCAGCCTGGAATGTTAGGGATCGGAATTTACTGGCAAGATGATGCAAATTTCCCAACGATTGACTGGGATCCCCATGGTTATAAAAGCACCGTAATGCGCGACCCATCTGGAACCTTGCTTTTGGTGGAGGCACCTCAAGGCCAGCAAACCGTTGGCAATGAATGGACCGGTTGCTGCAACGCTCCGCAATATGGTCCTGGATCGGCAGACGCTGGCATTTTTTGTCAGACCGACCTTACTAATCCGGTTCAAGCCCCCGATCAAGGTGGCGTGTGCGAGGGTAATTTGTTGTATAAAGCCCACAAAAATCGTTTCAACTATTTGTTTGTGGACGGACATGTCGAAGGCCTGAAAATTGAGCAAACGGTTGGCACCGGGACGCTAACCGCGCCGAAAGGAATGTGGACTATCGCGGCTGGCGATTAATTTAATTTATTTGGTGACTCGCTGGAGAATTTTGGGTCAACCAGCATGTCCCCAATTTTGGGGACATGCAACAAAACGTTTGCGTGTTAGAGTTTTAATAAATCCGCAAACTTTATCGAGTTGAGGAAACACAACTAAAAACAAAAATGAAAATTATGAAACATAAAATGCACTATGGGCTTGCAGCGGCTGCGCTGCTGCTGGCAGGCGCCATGAGCCCAAGTCAGGCGCAGACCGTTCTGACCGGCACCATCGCCACTAACTTCCCCATAGGGGACAACACCGCTAACTTTACCATGCCCGGTTGGATTACTTGGTATAACACCCCGGGCGGCAACGCGCCGATGACGTGCAACATCAGCACCAACGCCGACGGCGTTGCCGGTCGCGGCTGTCTGGAGGTGGACTGTCCTTTCGCCGGTCAAGGTGGCACCCAGAACTTGTGGATGTGGTGGCTTAATAACAATGCCACATACGCCCCTGAATACACCTGCAATCTTCTGCTCTCTTCCAACATCACTTTTAAAGTGCATGTGCCACCGGGCACCCCTGTGGATACGGACGGAAATTTCAACACCATTGCAATGAGCTTCATTCACGGTGGCTGGAATCTTCAAAGTCTCGGGGTCACATTGAAAATTCCAGGCGCCGCCTCGAATGGCTGGGTCACTATGACTTGCCCAATAAATCTAGCAACGCCCAACCTGACCACGTGTTGCGGACTCGCTTTTAATATTCAGGCTTATGGTGGCACATACTACCAACAAAATTTTACGAACTACATAGACGACATCTCGATTAACCTCAGTCCCGCTCCGCCGCCGCCGCCGCCAACGTTGACCACAATTATTCCGGCCATCACCTGGTTCAACATGACTGCCACTGACCCCAATTGTGCGAATGACCGTTACAATATCCTCACCGCCGTTGCCACCGGCTATTCGTTTGTGGGTCAGACCTCGGTGACTTATGCCTGGACCAACAAATCGTGGCCCAGCATCGGCACAGCCAACAGCTGGCAACAGATGTTCTTCCTCGTCAGCGGTGTCTCTTCTTCAGGTGCTCCGAATGGCGACCCTGGACAATACGATGCAGCTGTGGATTGGAATTTGGCCAACGTCCTGTGGTTTACTGTTCAACAAGCTACGAACGGCACCGCGTATATCAACTTCCGTTGCAAAACCAATGAGCCTAATGGCAATGGCATGTTTTATAATGCCCTTTCCCCCACGAATGCGGTCAATACCAATGGCTGGCCGGTTGAACCTCTCGTCTTTTTTCCTGCGTCAACGCCCTTGGGCGCTTGGAGCGTGACGATTGCCGGCACCACCGTCACCATTATGACGCCGGACGGCACTTCGACCAACTTGACACTGGATGCTGCCACGGCCGCGCTGTTTGCCGATCCCATGACCCTGTGCCTGGGCTCCCAGCCTAACAATGCGAATGGCTTCGGCCAAACCGCGGTGATTAGCGGCTTCGGGGTCACCGGCAACGCGACTCCGTTTAGTGACGACTTCACCAGCGACACGACACTCAATACAAACATCTGGAGGGTTCTTGCCAACGATCCCAACGGCGTCAATCTGGTGCCGCCGGGTTCGGCTTTTTGGGTGAGCTGGTCATTGCCCGATGACGGGTTCAGCTTCCAGTCAACTCCGAGTCTGCCCCAAACTCCGATCGGATGGAATAATCCCACTGTTCTTACCATTTTGGACAACAACATGCGGCAAGCCCTCGTTCCATGGTCTGCGACGGGAACCAATCAAGGTTATTTCCGCCTCATCAAGCGTGCGTTCACCCAACTGCAAGTATTGCTGCCGGGTGAGACCAACGCGCCCAACACCCTTACGGGCAAGGGCGGAACCCCCACGGCGGCAACTTCGGGCGACTTGGTGACCGTGACGGTAAATGCAGTGGATGCCACTTGGAACAAAGTCAGCGTCTCGGGCGATAACATCCACCTGTCCTCCATCACGGATGGCGCCTTCATCACGCCGGCCGACAGTGCGCTGGCGGGTGGAACCATGACCGGCCCCTTTCAATTCAACACCGCAGGAAGCCAGACCGTCACGGCTACGGACACTTCAAATACCAACATTATATCAAACACCAGTTCACCAATCACAGTTAATTGATGTGCGATGCTGGTAAGTGAACAGTTACAGCAGGCGCCAGCCAAAACTGGCGCCTGCTTTTTTATCCGATGAAAAATAATTAATTTGCCTAACCGATAAGCGAAACCGATGAAAACCCAATCCAAACATCAAAAAGCTGGCTCCCGCCATTGTGGCTTTACTCTCATTGAGTTGCTGGTGGTCATCGCGATTATCGCCATTCTGGCGGCGATGCTGCTGCCCGCGCTGTCCAAGGCCAAGCAAAAAGCGCAGGCGATTGGTTGCATGAACAACAACAAGCAATTGACGCTTGCTTGGATCATGTATGCCGATGATAACAGTGATAAGCTGGCGCCCAATGAATTCCCTTACAATGGTCCGGGTTTCTTTGGCTATGCGACCCCTGACAAAATGAGGAATTGGGTGGTCGGGACGATGGCGATTCCGTTCGACCGCCTCAATCCCATCATTCTTACGGCTCCGCAATCTTTACTTTATGCTTACGCAAAGTCAGTCAACGTTTACAAATGCCCGGCAGACAACTTGCTGGTTCAAGGCCTGGTGGCCAGCCGGAATTTTTCGATGAACAACGCCGTCGGCACGCGCTGGTGGAATACCCCATCCGGCGGAGGCCAGAATAAAGGCCCGGCTGGTTCTCCGGTCGGTGGCGGATGGCTTTCTTCTACTTATGCCGATCCGGATCCGAATTGGATCACCTTTGGTAAATCGTCTCAAATGACCAGGCCAGGCCCCGCGAATACTTGGGTTCTCATTGATGAGAACCCTCTGACGATCAATGATGGTTTGTTCGCCGTGAGCATGCCAGCCAACAACGATACAGCCAATACCTACTTGGTTGACTACCCGGGCAGCAGTCACAATCTGGCGGCTGGTCTTTCCTTTGGCGATGGCCACTCGGAAATTCACAAGTGGAAGGATCCGCGCACCTACTCGGTCCCGTCAGGGACTGGCCCGGGTTTGGTGGCTGCAGGCCCATCTCCTAAAAATGAGGATGTAATGTGGCTGTCCGTCCGCACCACCGTTGCTCGTTGATGTTTTTGCTTTGCTGAAAGGCCAAGCGTGACAGATATGCGGATGTGATTGATGCTGTTTTCGCAAGCCGCTTGCTTGCCGCACCGGCAAGTTCTACGCCCACCTCAAAGAATCCGTGTGGCGGTGGAATCAACGTCGTGCCAACTATTGCGTGTTCGATTATAATCTGACTATGAGTTTTTTGTGTCGTTGGGGAAAATGGTTGTTTGCCTGCCTGGGTTCCTTATCGGTCTTGGGATTGCACGCGCAGACCATTTTGCCCATTTACACCGACAGCCTTGTCAATGGTTTTCAAGATTGGAGTTGGGCGGCGCGCAACCTTTCCAATCCGTCACCGGTTCACTCCGGCACTTATTCGATTGGCGTTACCGGTAATTACTGGCAGGGAATTTCTTTTCATCACGCGGATTTTGATTCGACGCCTTATACTAATTTCACTTTTTGGGCTAACGGCGGCAGCGGTGGTCAACGCCTTCGAGTCTATGCGGAATTAAGCGGTGTCGGGCAGACTAACTATGACATCCCCGGCGTGCTGGCTGCCAGCACGTGGCAGCAGTTTGTGATTCCTTTGAGCGCTCTCGGTGTCGCCAACAAGTCCAACCTTTCCCGCATCAACATTTTGCTTGCCCAGATTGGCAACAGCACCAGCAATGCATATTATCTGGATGATATTCAACTCACGGCCAAGCCGGCGCCGGCCATCGTTAATGTGAGCGTGAACGCCGCCCAGACGCTCCGCGCCGCCGACGCGCGCTGGTTTGGCTTGAACACCGCCGTCTGGGATGGTTATTTCGACACCACTTCCACTTCCAACGCCTTGAGCGAACTCGGCATGTCTATCCTGCGTTTTCCCGGCGGTTCGCTTTCGGATGAATATCATTGGGCCACCGGCAAGTCGGGCACGAACACTTGGGCGTGGGTAACCACCTTTAATAACTTTGTC
>Ga0209746_1001815_pt1 | contig 10045 bp, 7 predicted proteins | sample BarGraNGADG00211_3_FD_184496 | JGI IMG/M metagenome (GOLD analysis project Ga0209746, IMG submission 184496) | Arctic peat soil microbial communities from Barrow, Alaska - Barrow Graham LP Ref core NGADG0011-211 (SPAdes) (version 2) | ecosystem: Environmental > Terrestrial > Soil > Wetlands >...
CGTAAACACTGTTTCGTTTTTCCGCACGAGCAAGGCAGCTGCGTCGGGGTCAGAGTACCGTGCCGAGACGTCTCCGACCACCGCCGTTCCTTTGTCTTCGACCAGTCCAGTGCTTGCCACCTTGTCCCTGTACCATGCATATGCCCGGTCACGGACCACGGGGCTGCTGTACTGCGAAAACTGCCCTCCGAGAAATGTGACCGATCCGCTCCGGAAATCGATGGTGATACCGCTCTTTGTGCCGGCCAGTTCTTTGCCCTGACCGTCCGTGCTTTCATCAGGGAAGAATACGAAGGTTTTGTCGGCGTACCCGACGTCGACGGCTGTTCCCAGCCCCGTCTCATTAAGGTCCTGTGGGCTGAGCGTTACGCCGGACAGGACGGTGATGGGTTCGTCCACAGTCGTGCCTCGTAGGGCTGAGATAAGCGTCACGGTGCCTCCACTGACGAGGGCGAGCACGATGACAATGCTGACGAATGTGCGCATGCGTTTGCGGTTCACTGTTGCCTCCAGGTACTGGCCATCAGTATAGGACGACTGACTGCTCGAACAATGTCGTCAGCGCGTCAGGAGAAGGCGGACCAGGACGAGAAGAGCCAGGTGAGCCGGATAGTATGTATAGAACAGTTGTGACAGACGGCCAAGGTGCAATCGGGGCGGCCAGAGGATGAACGGGATACTGGCCACTGCGTAGACCTGAGACGGCCAGAAGATGACCCCCGCGAGCCAGTGCAGCAGTGCCTGGCCGATGGCGAGTTGCTCTCTGTGCCCAAACAGCACGAAGCTGGCCAGGCACAGTAGAACGCCATAGAGACCGTAATCCGGACCCACGGCCGGCAGCCAGAGCTGTACGGCAGCCAGGCCCAGCGCAAGAACGACCGCCCACCATCTGCGGCGGTCCCATCCCCAGATAGCTAGCAGTCCCAGGAGCAGCGTGCCAAAGATATTGAGGGTCCACGGGCGCACATCGAACGCGATCATGTAGATGGGCTGGGCGATAACACCCCAGACGGCAAGCCTGAGCGCGTAGCGCGAAAGGTTGCGGGTGTGCAGATAGCCGACGGCAAGCTGGTAGGCGAAGAGGGGAAAAGCCACGCGCCCGATGATGCGGAGCCAGCCTACCTGTGGCAGCAGGATGGCTCCCACGTGGTCGATGGTCATGGAGATAATGGCGATAAGCTTGAGGGCGTCAGACTGTGCGAGCGTCGGTTGCCCGTCTCCTCGGGAGGGAATACCTTCATCATGGTTCGTCATTGTCAACGATTCATCCCCTCGCTCTTCTTGACAGCCCCCTGAGGCAGCACTAGAATACTGCAGCAAAGCCGCGTGTTGGGGCGTCGTCTAATGGTAGGACACTGGCCTTTGGAGCCATGAATTGCTGGTTCGACTCCAGCCGCCTCAGCCATCTTCTTCTGACACAGACAAATGCCTCGATCCTGGGTTGACGCGGTCGAGTCAGCACAGCCACAGGACAGAGGCATATCCGTAGTGTAGCAATCCCGCCTGTTTTTGCTAGACCACCTGGCCGGCGAGGAGCGCATAGGTGTTTGCCGCATCGAACTTGCCCACTCTCTGCAATGCCATCACGTATGCACCGAGGACCGGGTCGAGCAGTGGTGGTCCCAGCCGTGCGAGTGGGGCGACTTCATGTACCAGCAGTGTCAGCCTGTCGACGAAAGCAGGATTGCTGCCACCGAAGACCGAGCCTCCCAGAACGACATCGACCGTCTCACGCTCGAAGCCCATCTTGAGGACCAGCCCTGTGATTCCCTCTGCCAGCGACTCTGCCTGCAGCAAAAGGATATGCTTGCATGCTTCGTCGCCGGCCGTCGCGCCGTCGAAGACCAGCGGCACGAGAGCCAGAGCCCGCTGCAGCAGTTCTCCGTGTCCTGCCGTGTCTTGTATGGCCTCGAGGAACAGGAGTTGCAGCGTGTCATAGTCGGGGGCACCGGTCACGTCCAGTACCGTCTGCTCCAGCACGGATTTCGACCCTGTCCCGTCGTGGGAAAGAAACGCATAGTGCAGGATGTCTCTCAGCATGTCCAATCCGCCGCCTCGCAGGCCGCTCTCGTAGCCGAGACCCCGGAGCGTGACCCAGGTCCCATCGCGGCTGCAGGCACATGCATTGGCGCCTCCGCCGCACACCAGAGCGATTCCCCAGCCCTTGTTGCTTCCTGCCTTGAGCATGATCCATGTATCATTGACAAGGTCGAAAATGAGCCCCGAGAACGTAGTGGTCAGAGCTGCATTAAGCACTTCCCGGTGCATAGATAGATCCATGCCGGATAGCCCGAACACGGCGCGTTCGATCTGTGCTATCGACAGGTCCGCAGCCGTCAGGGCTCCCTGAACGGCGTCGGTGATGCCTGATATGGCCGCTTCGAGGCCCACAACCTGGTAGTTTGAGGCCCCTCCTTCGCCGGATCCGATGATATGGCTGGCATCGTCACCGACGACAGCCTTCGTTCGGGTGGTCCCCCCGTCGACGCCGAGATAGTACGTCACAGCCATGTTAGTGTTCCTCCTTTAGAACTGCCTGATTGCCTTCTCAACTTGAAGGATTCCCGATGACCTTTCACGTCTGATTCGTCTGCTTCTCGTCTGGTGATATCTGGAACATCCCCCTCTTTTCATCGGACAAGTATACCATGGTTCATCATACTGTCTGCATTTGGCAGAGCGCTGGTTGGCACAGCCACGGTGGACGGCAATGTGGTTCGAACGCGCAGTTGATGAAAACGGTTCAAGAGCCCAGGAATTCCGCCGCCGGTCTGGATGGCAGTCCCTCTCATTCTTCGCCTTCGTTCGAAGGATGGATCAGTGGACTACTCGACCCTTGCATTCTGGTCAAGACCGCAATAGTCTACTTCTTATGGAAGATGAATGTCGAAGGCGTGTTATGAGGCCAGCAAGCCCAAACTCCGCTCTTATGCGGATCTGTCCAATTACTGTTGGCCATACATAGCTAGAGGAGCAGAGGCATGAAAGAAGTCCTGGAAACGATTATCAGCTATTTCGTCAGTCTGGCCGCGAACTGGACGACTGATGCGTTGCATGCGGGCCGTGAAGCTAGGCTGAAGCGGCAATTGGAGGGAGAGGAGGCCCTGTGCGAAGCCCTGGCCTCTACTCGTCCGCTGCGCGATGAACTCCGCGCTGCCTGTGCTGAACTCACCCGTGACCGCCACGACCTCGGCGTCACAGCGCAAGAAGAGCCACTCTGGCGTCTATTGAGCGATGATGCCTTCCAGGTCGATCTGGCCGAGTGGTTCATGGCAGGTGGCATCAAGGAAGGAAAAGCCGTCAAAGAGCGGCTGCTGCAAAGAATGGAAACCGCCCTGGTCGAGGGCGGCACCAGCCCAGAGCAGATTTCGTTTCTCAAGACTGACTACTTCGACGCGGTCGAGAAGAGTGTATTTGCGAATCCGATTCTTGCCAACTGGCGCCACCAACTGAGCCTCGATTACCTTCGCGAGCAGGTGGCCGTGCTACGACAACGTGCCGAGGAAGCTGCGGGCGTCTATTCCCCGGAGAAGCAAAAGGCCGCCCTCGACCGCTATTGCGAAAACGCGCTCGCCGCATGGGACATCATTGACCTGAGCAACCTGCCCGAGGGTGACATCCACATGGCCACCCAAACACTCCTCCTTCGGCAGCTCTACATGCCTCTGCGCATCGAGGTTGAGCCGACCAGACGAGGTGAAGGCGACGATGCCGCGCTAGCCAGATTGGAAGAGCAGCGCGAAGCCCGCCGCCGCCGCGAAGCCGGCCGTCTCTTCGCGGATGGAGCCGACCGGCCCGACCGCGCAAAGTCACGCGCTCCCGTCGGAAAACGCTTGGGCGAGTCCCGCCGACTGGTCGTTCTCGGCGATCCGGGCGGTGGCAAAACCACCATGCTTCGCTGGATGGCCACCGCCTATCTCCTGCGGCAGAAAGGTAACGATGCATTCAGCCAGATTCCCGACACCCAGACACTGCCCAGCCAGCCTTGGATTCCTGTGCTCATCCGCTGCCGCGACCTTTGCGAGGCGGACCTGTGCCAATGCTTCACTGACTTCCTGACTGTGCACCTCAACAAGACGGAACTCCTCCCCGAAGAGGCGAAAGTCATGCGGGCCGTCATCCTCGAGCGCATTGCCAAGGGCGAAGTCCTGCTGCTCGTAGATGGTCTGGACGAGATTACGAATCCCCAGGTGCGCATGATGTTTTGTCAGGAACTGGAACGGACCGCTGCCCGCTACCCAGATGCGCCTATCGTCGTCACTTCGCGCATCGTCGGCTACCGCGACATGCCTTACCGCATGGGAGCCGGTTTCGAGCACGGCCAAATCGCCGAACTGAACCGTGAGGACAAAGACCTCTTCGCCCAGCGCTGGGTGGAAGTCACCGAACAGCACCAACCCGCCGCCGAAAGGGCCAGGCGCGTCGAGGAACTCCGCGCCGCCCTGCACTCCAATGACCGCATCGAGCGGCTCACCGGCAATCCCATGCTGCTGACGACGCTAGCCTTGGTGAAACGAAAGGTAGGCAAGCTCCCCAACCGCCGGAACAAGCTCTACGCCGAAGCCATCTCCACGCTGCTCAACTGGAATCCGAGAGTCCACCAAATCATTGAAGAAGACGAAGCTATCCCCCAGCTTGGATACATTGCCTACGAAATGTGCCGGCGTGGGGTGCAGCAGTTGACCGGGGATGAGGTTCTCGACCTCCTGGAAAAAGTCCGCACCGAGTATCCCAACGTTCGCCCTATCTGCAGCCGGGAACCCCAGGCGTTCCTGGCGCTTCTGGAAGAACGGTCCAGCATCCTCATCAAGTCCGGTGGCATCTGGCAGAAGAACACAACTCAGGAAAAGGCCGTCTGGGAATTCCGGCACCTTACATTTCAGGAGTACCTCGCCGCCCGCGCGCTCCTCGACGGACGCTATCCGGGCCGCGAGAAGGGAAAATTGCTCGCTCAACAGGTAGCTCCGCTTGCCGGTGCAGTGGAGAAAGCCAAGCACCAACGCCCGGTCCCTGAATCCGAAGGTGAGGTCGATGTCCCTGAATCTTGGCGGGAAGCGCTGCGGCTTCTTGTGGCCGGCTGTAAAGACGATGATGTCAACGATGTGCTGCTGGCGATTCTGAACCCGATGGCTAGTGAGGACGCAGCACAGACGGGTCGCCCACGAGCAGTGTTAGCAGCACTTTGCCTCGCAGACGAGCCCTACGTCAGCAATGAGAGTGCAGAGCAGGTGCTTAGTACGTTAGCTGCCAAGGTTCAAAAGGACGACGGCGTTGAGCCGGGGGCTAGAACCTCTATCGATAGAGCGGTGATAGAAATTGGGGATAGCACGTGGTCGCCCCTGCTCAAGAAGTCACTCATTCAAGAGTATTGTCGGCGTCCATCTGACGCACGATGGAACGTCGGTAGTCTCTGGGGAATGGCGGAGGTAACTTGCTGGAGAAGATCTGGCACTTCCCCACGTGTGTTTTTTGCTGGTCTCGTGCAGCGCCTTAAATCAGGCGACCGAGTTGAGGTGATATCCGCCGCGCTAACGATCATGGAGGCGGCGTATGAGGGCAGTGCTGAGATTGTAGAGGGTCTCCCCGAAAGCCTCTTGGACATCCTAGCCCAAACGGACCTTCCAGCAAGCAACGCTGCCGCTTGGGCATTGGGATGGTTGAGCAGAGGCTCCTCATTGGGATGGTTGAGCAGAGGCTCCTCATTGGGATGGTTGAGCAGAGGCTCCCACTACTTAATGCCAGAAGGTGAACCAGTTTGGCTAGCAAAGGGCAACGACGTGAACCGAGTGAGCCAAGCCTTGGATGCTACGCCCACGAGTGAGAATTCCACGCGCCGCTGGTTAGTGTGGGTTCTGGGTTGCAGCAAAGATTCCCGAGCACTGTTCCCTTTAATGCGCCGGTTGGACGACCCCAATGTCCGCAGGGCCGTCGCCGAAGCGCTGGGGCAGTTGGGTGACAAGCAGGCCGTCGCGCCACTGATGGCGAAGCTGGACGACCCCGACGTGAGTATCCGCAGGGCCGTCATCGAAGCGTTGGGGCGGTTGGGCGACAAGCAGGCCGTGCCGCCGCTGCTGGCGAAGCTGGACGACCCCGACGTGAGTATCCGCAGGGCCGTCATTGAAGTGCTGGGGCAGTTAGGCGGCAAGCATACTGGCGCGCGGCTGCTGGCGAAGCTGGACGACCCCGACTACTATGTCCGCAGGGCCGTCGCCGAAGTGCTGGGGCGGTTGGGCGACAAGCAGGCCGTGCCGTCGCTGCTGGCCAAGCTGGACGACCCTGACGCTAGTCTCCGCCAGGCTGTCATTGAAGCGCTGGGGCGGTTGGGCGACAAGCAGGCCGTGCCGTCGCTGCTGGCCAAGCTGGACGACCCCGACGCCGATGTCCGGACCGCCGTCGCCGAAGTGCTGGGGCGGTTTGGCGACAAGCAGGCCGTGCCGTCGCTGCTGGCGAAGCTGGACGACCCCGACGCCGATGTCCGGACCGCCGTCGCCGAAGTGCTGGGGCAGTTGGGCGACAAGCAGGCCGTGCCGTCGCTGCTGGCCAAGCTGGACGACCCCGACGCCGATGTCCGGACCGCCGTCGCCGAAGTGCTGGGGCAGTTGGGCGACAAGCAGGCCGTGGACCCTCTCATTCTGCTGCTTGAGGATCGTGATCACCAAGTTTGTGCGGCCGCTGCCGCTGCGCTCACAGTCCTTGGTGACCGCGGTTCAAACAGACTTGCAGAGTTCCTGAGTCACGATTCTCCAGAAAGACGGAAGGCAGCCGTCAAGGAACTCGTGAGAATACGAGGCAAAGCGAAGGAAGGGACGCTCCTATCACGTGACCTTGATGGCACAGACCCCTGGATAGACCCTCGCACGCCCATCACGGAAACGCGCGTAGAAGCTGCCGCAAGGCGTCTCGGACTTACGACCGATGAAGCTCGTTCTGTCTACCAATCGATTGCGGCTGACTTCCAACTAGTACTTGAACGAGTCTAGTCAGATCAGGAGTTGGCGTGAGTGCCCTGGGCTATTGAGGAGAGCATGGATGCCGGCAAGGGCACTATTTGGACTGCGCTGACGTGCCTGCCGTTGGGCGCGTCGGCGTGATCAATGCTATTACTGACTTGGAGGAACCATGAACTGGATGGAATTCATCGCCACGATTGTCAAAGCGGTAGCATGGCCCGCTGTCGTGATGGTGGCCGTCGTTCTGCTACGCAAGCCTCTAGTACGACTAATACCACTCCTACGTCACCTCAAATACGGGGAACTTGAGCTCGAATTCGCCAAAGGAGTTCAGGGTGCTCGTGAAGAAGCCGAAGCGACTCTTGCCCCATTGGCTGCACCGGCTGCCCGCGTTCCGGAAGTGGATTCACTTCTCCAACTGACGGCCGAATCACCTAGTTTGGCAGTAGTCGGAGCCTGGAGGCTGGTCGAATCATCGGCGCTCCGCGCCCTCGCGGCTCGGAGAGTCCCTGTGGAGAGAGATCGCCCATTCGCCGGACTCGAACTGACCCATGCGCTTCGGCTTGAAGGGATTCTTGACGATGCGACACTGAGCATAATGAATCGTCTCCGCTCGTTGCGAAACCAAGTCGTCCATGGGCAGGAAGTCTCTGTCGACGCGGCGTCTGCTCGTGAGTACGTTCGATTGGCTGAAGCGTTGGCTCAGCGGATTGACGGGAAAACTTCGACAACTCCCTGACCACAGCAAGCGTGATTCGTTTCACAGAGGAGGTTCTATGCCCACTCTCAAGACTCGGGGTCTCTTCCCTAGCCTACATGTCGTGCCAAGCGACAGTTCGGAGTATCACCGACTCGAAAGGCTCCTGAAGGAAGCCAAGCAGTGAACCCGGAGAGAGTACTCCGTATCTGAGCATGACCCTTTGCGAACAGAAACAGACGCTAGATGAATTCCGAGTCGACGCTCGTATGAAGGTGGAGGGGAGTGAGGACCTTGTATGCTTCTGCTAGCCGCATCCCGTGTGCCTCACCTAGTTCCGCGGCCTTGAGGTTGAGGTACTGCGTCGCCATTTCCAGCGTATCCGGCGTGAACTGACTCCTGAACAGGCTGAGGGCTGCCAGCCTCGCCTCGTTCTCCGCTGAGATGTCGACAAACTGGTTTGGCCTGCTGGTGAGATAGAATGCGATGAACCGGACCCAGTGGGGCGGCAGGTCGGGGAGATAGAGGGGCAGGTTGCAGTAGATCAAGCTTTCTGCTGCCGACCAGCCGCAATTGAGGTGGTCCTGATGGGCTTCATATGGCAGCCACGGGTCAGGCGCCAGGACGGCGTCCGGCTGTTCTTGCCGGATGATGCGGACCATCGCCGCGGTCGTTTCCCCGCAGTGCGGCAGCTCACCGTCATGAAAGGGCAGGTACAAGTGTTTGGCTACCCCCATGGCCTCGCCGGCACGCTGATCTTCGTCCCTGCGGACTGCGATCAGGCGTTCGCGTGTCATCGAAATATCCGTGGTGCCCAGGCAGCCGTCGGTCATCGTCACCAGCGTGACATCTTTCCCCGCCTTGGCCAGCTTGAGCAGGAGACCCCCGGCGAACCAGACCGCATCGTCGGAGTGTGGTTGAAACACGACGTATTTCTGTGCTGAATCGATGGGCGGGATCGGCAGGAACTCATTCCAGTTCATTGTCCATTGCCTCCATTTAGATGGTAGGTGTGCCGGTGAAAGGAGTCCCTGGTTCGGGACACGACGCAGCGCTGAGAGCGCACTGCGCCTTGACGGCCTCCAGCTTCTTGCCATACAGGGGATACATGAGGATGAACACGAGCGCAATGAGCATGAGCACCGCAGGGATACCGCTCATGAGAACACGAAAACCGACAACCGCCGTATGCGGCTGCAGCGTCGGGTCGATCAGTTTAGCGACATAGTGCGTCCTGATCTGGACGAAGGCGATGATGCCGGCAGAGATGGCGACACTGCTGCGCATGATGAGGGCGTTGACACCGTAGTACATGCCCTCGCGTCGCGTTCTTGTCTTGAGGTAGTCTTCGTCGCAGATATCTGCAACCATCATGTCGGTCACAATGAGAAGCGCACCAAGGCCGATGCCCAGCAGTGCAAAGAACACGAGACCGACAGCAAGTGTCTTGATAAATGCCAGCGGAATCAGGAAAGCGCTGAACAGAACGGTGCCAATGATGGCCGTGCTGCGTGTTCCAATCTTCACGACGATCTTATTCCACCAGAGTTGGGAGATGATGGCCATGAGGAACACAGCCAACAACACAAATGTCTTCTGGATATCAGTGAGTAATAGCGCAAACTGCGTGTAAAAGGGGATAACGCCCTGAACCATGACAATGACCGTCTGAAGGAAGAGATTGAAGATCACAAAGGTGACAAAGGACTTGTTGACCAAGGTGTTGCGGATGGCAGCTCCTAGTGCCAGCGGCTCGCCCTGGGCCTGCTGGTTTTCTTTGGAGCCCAGCAGCGAGACGAACATGACGAGCGCCGTTCCGCTGCCGATGATGGCGCCCAGCCCTTTCCAGCCGAACCTGGCGATGAGGATGGGAGCAAGTGCGACCCCGACGATGACCCCGACAATGCCGAGGACCTGGCGCCATGCATTGACCATACTCCGATCCTGCGCGGTCGTGTACATCTCAGGGTACAATGCAGTCCAATTGAGGATGACAAGTGTATAGAACCCATCAAAGGCAAAAACGACAGCAAGGTAGTACCAGAACATTGCCGTGCCTGAGATCCCGGCTGGCGGAACCCAGATGAGATAGAAGGCCAGCGCGAGAGGCAGCGTTCCCAGGAGGATATAGGGAATACGTCGTCCCCAGCGAGTATGCGTCCGGTCAGACCAGTACCCGAACAGCGGGTCGTTCAGGCAGTTCCAGATCGTGTAGATCAGCATTGCAGTAGCGAAAAGCTTGGGTGAGAATCCCAGCTTATCGACATAGAAATACATGGCCCACGTCGTGAAACAGTTCTCCGGCAGGCCTGCCCCCATCGAACCGAAGCTGTATGCAAGCTTTTTCCAGAAGTTCATGCTGCCTCCAACGAATTGCGGATGCGTGCGACTACTTGAA
>Ga0209746_1001816_pt1 | contig 10036 bp, 9 predicted proteins | sample BarGraNGADG00211_3_FD_184496 | JGI IMG/M metagenome (GOLD analysis project Ga0209746, IMG submission 184496) | Arctic peat soil microbial communities from Barrow, Alaska - Barrow Graham LP Ref core NGADG0011-211 (SPAdes) (version 2) | ecosystem: Environmental > Terrestrial > Soil > Wetlands >...
ACGGACGGAGTTTGTATTTTTGTTTTCATAAGGCAGAACTATATCACCAGACGCTTCATTGCGCCCGATGTCTGCCTTCTCATCTAATCTTGTTAGGCAGCATCTGGTGGTTTTCTAAATTTGAACCTGTTTTCATAATCCGACATTGCTTTCCTCCACTCTGTTTTGTCTTTCTCGAACTGCTCAAAAGCAGCTTTATACGCCACAAATTGCTTCTGAGCCTGCTCTGATTGTTCACGGTAGAGTTCCATGTTTTTGTCATACTCACCAATCTTTTGGATGATTGAACGCACGCTCTCTTCGCAGTGGCCACGACACGCCAAACCCTTAGTAAAGTCAACAGCGCATTCTTGACACACACCTTTGCCGCATGACTTACAAATGCCGACTGCCTGTTTATCTTCGTGATAGAAACAACGCATAATATTTGATGTGGGTTAAAATGCTGCCTAACAGTATTATTCACCCAAACTCAGTTGGTGATATTGGGCTGGGTTTTCAGGGTTCACGGGTGAATCTTTAGCCAGATTCAAGAATCTGTCAATCTTTTATTGGCAACGGTTTAGAGAAGTTCGTGACCGCATCGGCCCGCAGCCAACCGGTGTTTTTTGGGTTGCATATTGAACCGGCGAAAGACAAACCAAGTTTGTCTTTCCCCAAACTGATATATGAATGATTCTGACCCGGTGCGTGGGGCGTGGTTTCCCCAGTGGGCGGTGGTGCTGGCGCGCACGGTTCACGGCTTGGCCGTCGCGGGGACGACATCGCTGGGCAGGCCGATTTCGCTTTTGCCGAGGAAGAACACGGCTTTGTATTGGCGGGTCTCGGGTTTGCCCGCCGTCAGCAATGGGCCGGTTGTCTATGTATGTCTGGGCTGCTCGGACGGGTGTCTGGGCGATTCCGACGGGCGTTCGCGAAGCTCGGACAGATGTCCGGGAAGCTCCGCCGGGTGTCTGAACCGCCCGGACGGGAGTTCGAGGAGCCGGTTCGGGCGGCGAAGGAACCCGGCGTCGCGTCGGAACGATTCAGACGGGCGACGACCGGCAGCCGGTTTACGGCAAAAGAATTCTCCGCAGCATGGCGCGGTGGCGCGGGCAGGACTTTGATGGTTGCGAGGTTCATCATTGGGTTGAGGCAAGGCAGTTAAAGAGGCAGCGCAAGCCGCGTCAATGATTTTTAATACGAAACTTTTTTTGCGCTGCTGGTGCGGCTAAAAAGAATTCGCAAATCACTTCTGATAAACGCTGACGCGGGCGGGCGGGAGATTCAGCCAGATGTCTTGATTAGTGTCCGTCGGTCGTCTAATCTGCGCGCTTAATTTTTATGGCATTTCTCAACGACAATTTTCTCAAACTCAAGGCCGGTTATCTCTTTCCCGAAATCGGCCGGCGCGTGAAGGCGTTCTGCGACGCGCATCCCGAAGCCGCCAAGCGCCTCATCCGTTGCGGCATCGGCGACGTGACGGAACCGTTGCCACCGGCCGCCGTCGCCGCGATGCACCAGGCCGTGGATGAAATGGCCGTGCGCGAAACCTTCAAAGGCTACGGCCCGGAACAAGGCTACGAATGGCTGCGCGCCGCGATTGCGAAAAATGATTTCCGCGACCGGGGAATTGAAATTGCCGATGACGAGATTTTCGTCAGCGACGGCTCGAAGTGCGATTGCGGCGCGATTCTCGACATTCTCGGCGCGAAAAATAAAATTGCCATCAGCGATCCGGTTTATCCCGTTTATGTGGACACGAACGTCATGGCCGGCCACACCGGCGAGGCGAAGCCCTTGCGGGCGGCCACCAGTGCCGTAGCTTACGCCAAGCTCGTTTATCTGCCGGGCAAGCCAAGCAATAATTTCATTCCCGCACCGCCGAAGAAGCATGTGGACGTGATTTATCTTTGCTCGCCAAACAATCCGACCGGCGCAGCCGCCACGCGCGAACAGCTTGAGGCGTGGGTGAAATACGCGCTCGAACATAAGTCCGTGATTTTGTTCGACGCGGCTTACGAGGCTTACATCACCGATCCGGCGATTCCACATTCCATCTACGAAATTCCCGGTGCGCGCGAATGTGCCATTGAGTTCCGCAGTTGCTCGAAGAACGGCGGCTTCACCGGCGTGCGCTGCGCGTTCACGGTCGTTCCAAAATCGCTCAACGCGCAGACGAAGAGCGGCGAATTCAAACCGTTGCATCCGCTCTGGCATCGGCGCATGACGACGAAGTTCAACGGCGTGAGTTACATCGTGCAACGCGCGGCGGAAGCGCTTTATTCGCCCGAAGGAAAAGCGCAGGTTCAAGCACTCATCAAACATTATCTCGATAATGCGGAAGTTCTCCGCAGAGGTGCGAAGAAGGCCGGGCTGAAAGTTTTCGGCGGCGTGAACGCGCCGTATATCTGGGTGCGCACACCGAAAGGCGTCACGAGCTGGCAGGCGTTCGACAAAATTCTCGCGGACGCAAACGTGGTCATCACGCCCGGCAGCGGTTTTGGTTCGAAGGGTGAAGGTTATTTCCGCATCAGCGCTTTCAACAGCCGCGCCAACGCCGAGGAAGTCGCGCGCCGCTTGCAGGAATTGAAGTGGTGAGTTTTTATTTGCATACACATTCAAGTTTGATATTGTGTGTATATGACCAAACGGACAAACATCGTCATGGATGAAGGCTTGGTGCGGCAGGGGTTGAAAGCCACCGGCATCAAAACCCGGCGCGCGCTCGTGCATCGCGCGCTTGAAGAATTGGTGCGGCGTGAAAAGCAACTGGGTTTTCTCGCGCTCAAAGGAAAAATCCACTGGACCGGAAATCTCAACGCGATGCGCCGCAGCCGGTTTCCATGAGACTGCTCGTTGATTCAACCGTCTTCATTGATTTTTTTCGCGGACGGGAAACCGCGCAGACCAGCCGGCTGGAGCAATGTTTTCAAAATCACGACGCAATTTGTTACTGCGGTTTTGTGTTGCTTGAAGTTTTACAAGGCATTCGCGACGAAAAAGAGCTTGTTACCGTCAAGCATCAGTTTGAAAATCTGATTTACCTGGAAGACGACCGTTCCACTTTTGAACTTGGCGCGACGATTTACCGCGAACTCCGGCGCAAGGGCATCACTATCCGCAATTCCATTGACTGCCTGATTGCCGCCACCGTCATCCAGCACGGCGTGAATTTTCTAGAGAACGACCGCGACTACAAATTCATTGACGAGCATTATCCGCTAAACCGGATTTGAAACGCTGTTCGCAATGCGGCAAACTGAACGAGCCGATTGAGTTTTAGGTTGGAATTTATCAACCATCAACTTATGGCATGACACGCTTTAAGCCCCACGAAGTTAACAAGTGATCTGCTTCCTGTATTGAGATTGACTCGCTGAACATCCGCTGAACAGACTTAACAGAACGATGCAGAAGCAAACTGGAAATAAATTCATTATTTGCGCTTTTCTGTTCATGTTTTCGTTTTAATTCCCCGTCTTCAATTCCACCGCGTCGTGCTGGCCGGCGGGTTCAGGGTTTCTCCGCCACTACTTTGCCTGCGCGTAAAACATAAATGGGCGTGCCATACATACGGGCGGTTTTACGCGCGGCCAAACCAGCGCGGCGCAAGGCACGTCCAACGGCGGTCGGAAAATCTTGGGAATTACATTTTTTATTCTTCGCTTTCATTTGTTTTTCTCCAATAGGATCGGGCTGTCGCCCGAATTATCATACACCTCCCATGCATCCGCCAGCGGTTTGTAGGCGGCTTCAAAATTTTCCCAGCCACGGACAAACCGTCGCAAGACATCCGTGCGCGGAACATGGTGTCCGCCTTGTTTGACGCGGGCGGTGATGCGGCGCAACAGCAATGGCACTGACGAAACCCGCAGGAAAGCAATTTCAATCCGATAGCCAGCCGCTTTCCAGCGTTTAATCCGGCTCAAATAAGTCAAGCCGCTCAACGTGCTTTCAAAGGCAAAATCCTGACGCGACCTGGCCAAGCGATCAAGTTCGCCAAGAAACAAACGTCCGGCGCTCAACGTGGCCAGATCAGGTTTCAGTGGTGATAATCCGGCGGCAAGCAAATCGGCGTTTACGAAATGGATCACGCCCGCATCCTTGGGCAGAAACTCGCGGGCGAATGTTGTTTTTCCTGCACCGTTCGGCCCGGCGATGATGATGCAACGGGGAGAATTCATTTCAATTCCCCGTCTTCAATTCCACGACATCATGCGGTGCCGCCTCGCGCTGGCCGGCGGGGCTGACGCGGATGTAACGCGCCTTGTCGCGGAGTTGCGCGAGGTTCGCCGCGCCGAGATAACCCATGCCGCTTTGGATGCCGCCGATGAGCTGTGCGAGCACGCGGTCCACCGGGCCGCTCGCTTCCTTGAGCGCCTCGATGCCTTCGGCGGCGACCTTGCGCGTGGTGTCGGCCTTCTCGTGTCCGTAACGCGCCGCGCTGCCGGATTTCATCGCGGCGAGACTGCCCATGCCGCGATACTGCTTGTAAAGTTTGCCGCTGATTTCCAGCACGTCGCCGGGCGCTTCGGTGCAACCGGCAAAAATGCCGCCGCAAATCACGGATTGCGCGAGCGTCAACGCCTTCACGATGTCGCCGGACTTCGTGATCCCGCCGTCGGCGAGAATGGAAACTTTTTTCTTCGCCGCCGCGCGCGAGCAGACGTAAAGCGCGGTCAGTTGCGGAATGCCCACGCCCGCGACAATGCGCGTGGTGCAGATGGAACCCGGCCCCTGCCCGACTTTAATGGCGTTCGCGCCGCAGTCGGCGAGATATTCCACGCCCGCCGCGCTGGTGATGTTGCCGGCGATGAGCGGCAGTTTCGGAAAGGCGTCGCGCAGCACGCGCACCATGTCGCCCACGCCTTTGCTGTGACCGTGCGCGGTGGAGACGGCGACGACATCCACGCCGCGTTCCACGAGTCCGCCGACGTGGTTCAAGATGCGTTCGCGGTCGAGTTCGCCAAAGGCATTGCGCGTGGCGGAAATTGCCGCGCCGCAGACGAGGCGGAACTGCGCGTCGCGCGCGGGCTTGAACTGCGCCTTGCGTTCCTGCGTAATGCGCTCGACATCGCTCATGGTGATGAGGCCGAGAAGATGATCGTCTTCGTCCACGACAAGCAGTTTGTGAATGCCGATGTGTTCGGTGAAAAATTTATCGGCGCGGGCAATCGGGTCTTTGCCGAGTTCCTTTTTCGTGATGGTGTGAACCTGTTTGCGCGGCGTGAGCGCCTCGGAAACTTTCTTGGCGGCGTAACGCGGCTTGACCACGTGGCCGGAAAGCAGACCGGCAAGAATGCCCTTCGCATCCACAACGGGGAACGTGCTGAACCCGAATTTTTTCTCCTCAATCAACGCCAGCACATCGCCGATGAGTTGATCGGGAGAAACTTTGATCGGCTCCTGGATCAAACCCTGGACGTGATACTTGACGCGGCTGACCTGCGAGAGCTGTTCGCGTTCCGGCATGTTGTAATGGATGAGGCCGAGACCGCCGTTGAGCGCCATCGCAATCGCCATGCGCGATTCCGTGACGGTGTCCATGTCGGACGAGATGACGGGGATGTTCAGTTGCAGACCATCGGCGAGCGTGATGTCGAGCTGCGTGTCGCGCGGCAGCACCTCGGAGTAAAGCGTCGCCAGCGTGATGTCGTCGAACGTGAGGCCGACTTTGCTGTTGGCCGTGAAAAATTTATCCGCCGTCTGATAGAACGGAGTGTCGAGTGGAGAAATGCGCGTCGCTGCCATGTCAGAAAATGCCGATTGGCCGGCAGGTTTGGCAAGCAAATTTACTGCGGCAGAATTGGAACGCCGAGCACCGTCTCGGCAAGTTTCAGTTGGAGTTCAAGCTTTAGCTTGAACTCCAACGCGGCCGTCACCGCGCCCGCTGCGTCAATGCCATCTTGCCGATGCCGGTTAGCACGTCCCACGCCGGGCCGGGAAATTTATGCATCTGCACCATCACGTCCTCGAAGGCGGTCAGGAACCAGTTCGCATCCGCCTCGGTTATGATGAGCGGCGGCAGCAGCTTCACCACATCCACACCGTGCCCGGCGACCTGCGTGATGATGTGATGTTTGTCCATCAACGGAATGACGGCGGCCTGCGGAAACAAACTTTTGTCGAGCGCGTGGCACATCGTCCACGCAATCTTCAAAGAGATGGATTTGGGCGAACCGAATTCGATGCCGGTCATCAAACCGCGCCAGCGGACTTCCTTCATGAATTCAAAACGCGGCACCATCGCCTGCAACCCCTGCCCGATGAAGTCGCCCATCTTCGCGGCGTTGGCGATGAGGTTCTCGCGATCCAGCACGTCCAGCGCGGCAAGGCCGGCAACCATGGCAAAACTCCCCTGGCTGAACGTGGAGCTGTGGACGACGGAGCGCGACATGGAGGAGAAAACTTTCTCGTGAATCCACTTCTTGCACAGCACCGCGCCCACTGGCACAAAGCCGGCGGAAAGGGTTTTGGCCAGAATCACGATGTCCGGGTCCACCGCGCCTTCATGTTCGATGGCGAGGAATTTTCCCGTGCGGCCCATGCCGGACTGCACTTCGTCGTCAATAAACAGCGCGCCGTGTTTGCGGCAGAGTTGTTGCGCCGCGAGCAGATAGCCGGGCAGCGGCAGATTCACGCCCTTGCCCTGAATCGGTTCGACGATGAATCCGGCGACGTCGCCCTTCTTCAATTCCTTTTCCAGCGCATCAAGGTCGTTGAACGGAATCGCGCGGCAATCCGGCAGGAACGGCGCGAAGCCTTCGCGAAAATTATCGTCGCCGTTGATCGAGAGCGCGCCGGTGCTCAAGCCGTGGAAAGATTTCTTGCAATGGATGAGCGCGGGTTTGCCGGTGGCGCACTTGGCGTATTTCATGGCCGTCTCCACGCCTTCCGCGCCGGAGTTGGTGAAGAACACCATGTCCAGTTCGTTCGGCATCCGCTGCTTCAACTCGGCGGCGAGCAGGCCGGCGAGCAGCGGCGCTTCCATCTTCACGAGGCTCGGATACTCGGCGTCGAGAAATTCCTTGAGAATGCGGCGGACTTCCGGGTGATTGCGGCCAAGGCCGAACACGCCGTAGCCGCTCAACAAATCCAGATACTTCTCGCCCTTCACGTCCCAGAGATACGGCCCCTCGGCGCGCGTGTAGCAGCGGTCGAAGCCGATGGTTTTCAGCGTGCGGACGTTGGCGGGGTTGATGTGTTCGGCGTGCAGCTCGTAATTTTTACCGGCGTGTTCCTTGACGAACGCGGCGATGTCCAGCGGCGGACGCGACGCGGAGGGGTTGTTCGAATGACTTTCCGACGACATAATTTTGACATTTTACCGCAACGTCAGTGTAAGCAAGCAAATTACCAGCGCCTTTTATTTGAAAGACCCCGAACACCTGCTCGCCGTTCCACCTTAATCCACATAGCCGGTTGGATTTTTTTTGTGCCACGCCCACGCGGTCGCGACGATGTCCTCGATTTTCGGATACTGCGGTTTCCAGCCAAGTTCGTTAAAGGCTTTATTTGCGGCGGCGACGAGCCGGGGCGGATCGCCCGCGCGACGCGGTTTTTCAATCGCCGGAATTTTTTTGCCGGTGATTTTTTCGCACATCTCGATGACTTGTTTCACCGAGTAACCATCGCCGTTGCCGAGATTGAAGAATCCGCTTTTGCCCGGTTGCAATCCCAAGATGTGCGCCTGCGCCAGATCCTTGATGTGAATATAATCGCGGATGCAGGTGCCGTCCGGCGTCGGATAATCCGTGCCGTAAATCTCGACGTGCGATTTCTGGCCGAGCGCGACCATCAGCACGTTCGGGATCAAATGCGTCTCGATGCGATGATGTTCGCCGAATTTTTCGCTCGCGCCGGCGGCGTTGAAATAGCGGAATGCGATGAAGTCCAGTTTGTAAATCTCGCGATACCAGATGAGAACTTTCTCGAACATCAGCTTCGCCTCGCCGTAGGGATTGATCGGGCGCTGCGGCAAATCCTCCGTCATCGGCACGCGGTCGGGCGGGCCGTAGGTCGCGCAGGTGGAGCTGAAGACGAATTTTTTCACGCCACATTCCACGGCGGCGTCCGCGAGCTTGAGCGCGTTGACGAGGTTGTTGTGAAAATACTTTTTCGGGTCGGTCATGGATTCGCCCACGAGCGCGCTCGCGGCGAAGTGCATGATGGCGTCGGCTTTCGAATCGACCAGAGATTGTTTCGCCAACTTGGAATCGCGTAAACAACCTTCAATAAATTTCGCGCGCGGATCCACCGCCGAGCGGTGGCCTTCCGTGAGGTTGTCAAACACCGTGACCGTGTGGCCGGCGTTGAGAAGTTCTTCCGTGCAAATGGAACCGATGTAGCCGGCGCCGCCAGTGACAAAAACATTCATGCGGACAGTGTAGAAAATTCCCGCGCCGGGGAAAGTTCAAAAAACGCCGGCATCTTCCGCCGTGGCAGCCGACGTGAGGAGGCTCATTTTAATTTCCGCTTTCCACTTTCCGCTTTTCAGTTAGAGCCTCGTCACCTCGGCTCCTACATGGCTTTGCCCGCGCCGACACTTGGAAACAAAACCGCCGCCACGGTTGCCCGCAGCGGCGGAAATGTTGGAATAAACTTTACGGTGTTACCGTGCGATAAAAACGGCGAGTCAGGTTGGTTGCGCCGTGGCCGTGGCCGCCGCGCCCAGCAGGGCGAGGCCGCAGGTGAGTTTGAGGAGGTTTGTTTTCATAAGTTTATTGTTGTGCGTTTATAAAACTGCCCAAATCACTTCCGGCGGCGGAACTGCCACAGCATTCCCAGCCCGCCCAGCCCGGCCAAAGCCAGCGTGGAGGGTTCGGGGGTCGCTGTCACTTCGGCCTGGAGGCCAAAACTGTTCACCGTCATCACGCCGCCCGCACTTTCATCCACCAGATACAGCGACCAGGTGCCGGACGCATCCAGTCCGTTGAAGACGCTCAACCCCCCGCCGTCCGGCTGCCACGTTCCCTGCACCACCCCGCCGGTGATCGTGGGCGAATTCGCTTGATAATTGTGGATGGAATAGGCGGCGCTGTCGCTCAACGTCACATTGAAACCGCTGTCGCCGTAGCCCAGACCGCTGTTGGCGGGCGTGCCGACTTGGTTGAGCAGCACGCTCATCACGCCCATCACGCCGTCGTAGTAGAGATAGGCGTAAATATCCCCATTCCAGCCGCCGCTGAGATTGAGCGTCACGGACAGGTTGCTGACCGAACCGCTCCAGTCAGTGATGTTTTCGGTGAGCGTCAACCCGCTGAGGTCATTGTCCGGAATCACGCCGTTGTTTCTGAAGCTGCCCGTCCAATTAGTTGTTAGCAGTTGCGATTGCGCGGAAGCGGTGATGGCCGCTGCCGTCAGGATCAGGATTAAATATTTTTTCATGGTATAAATAGGTTAAAAATTTGCCTTCAACTCACGGCACATACCGCGTGCGATAGAAACTCTGCCCGCCGGTGGGCGTGTTGGTGAACACCAGCAGGCCGTTGACCGCCGCCACGTTGGTCACCACGGGCGTCCAGGTGATCGGCGGCGTGAGGTCCTGCGTCACTTCCAGCGCGTAATTCGTGCCGGGGATGCCCAGATACGACAGCCGCACATCGCTGCCGATGGGTTGCACGGACAACTGATTGTAGCTGCCACCCGAACCGCCGCCCGCCGCCGTGACCGTCACGGTGATGATGCCGGTCGCGGTATTGCCGCCGGTATCGGCCAGCACATAGTTGAATGTGTCCGTGCCGGTGAAGCCGTTGGTGGGCGTGTAATCAATCTCGCTCGCCCCCAGCACCACCGCGCCGCCGTGGGCGCTGGCACTGTCCGCCGACACCACGCGCAAGGTTTCGCCGAAGGGATCGGTGGAGCGCAAGAGCAACTTGGCGAGCGGCAAGGCGGCGGTCTGGCCGGCCTGGACGCTCAAATTCAAGGTGCCCGCCACGAGATTGGTAACCGAATTGATGACCAGCGTGTTCGTGGTGCTGCCGTAATAACTGGCATCGCTGATGGTGCCGATGACATTGTAACTGCCCGCATTCGTCGGCGCATTGGTGGAATC
>Ga0209746_1001818_pt1 | contig 10033 bp, 4 predicted proteins | sample BarGraNGADG00211_3_FD_184496 | JGI IMG/M metagenome (GOLD analysis project Ga0209746, IMG submission 184496) | Arctic peat soil microbial communities from Barrow, Alaska - Barrow Graham LP Ref core NGADG0011-211 (SPAdes) (version 2) | ecosystem: Environmental > Terrestrial > Soil > Wetlands >...
ATAGTACTGCAGACAGCATAATATTTACTCCGGGAAAAACTTACACCCTGAGCAGCAACACAACACTAACCATTAATAAGTATTTACAGGCGGTTGGAACTTCTGCGTCAAATATTACAATACAATCCAGCTCAAGCGGAAGCCAGGCAATCATTCACAAATCGACAGGTAATATTTGTGGTGAGTATTTGAGATTAAAGGATATAAATGCCGGTGGTGGAGCTAATTTCTTTGCCGGCAACAGCGTTAATCTCGGTAACAATACAGGATGGGTTTGGAGCAGTTGTTCCAATACAGGAATTGATGAGACTTTATTGAATAATTCAATAAAAGTGTATCCAAATCCGATAACAAATGAATTAGTTATTGAAAATAACGGTTATAAGGATAGACTAAATTTTGATATTTTAAATTCAATAGGACAAATTGTTTTCAAGGGGATATTATTGGATAAAACTATTGTCCAAACAGCAGGTTTTACCTCGGGAATTTACCTAATAAAACTTGAAAATGGAACGTCTTCTGAAATTAAGAAAATCATTAAACAATAGCCATATTCATAGGTTGGCTCAATGTCAGGTCGATTAAAGCTAATACTAAAGCCAAAACCCGTCAAAGAGCCAACCCATTTTCCTCTTTATCGTCCAGGTATGTTGAAGAATTGCAATAGGTGGATAGCACAAGTTTAGCGAAGCGTAACTTGTGCTGGAAACCAATGCAGTTTATAACTGATATTTGAAGTTGAAAACTTCATAATTATGAGTTCAAGTCCCCGCTTCGCTAAGAACTATTCAGTATGTAGAAATTTATAAACTTGGACGAAGAAGGGGGCGACACCGAAAAGCCTTATGAATAGGAAATAAATAAAAATTATAAAAATGAAAATGAAAACTTTATTTTGCCAACTAATGACCTTGGTACTACTATGTATTATGAACATTACTGCTTCTGCACAAGTCCAATGGGCATTAGATACAGTACTAACTACCGGAGCTAATACTTCGGGAATCGCTATCACACCGGATAATAGCAAAATTGTTATTACTAACAGTACAAATCCCGGAAAAGTGAAAATAATTTCTACCGCAACTTATTCCATAGCCAGTATTGATGTCAGTTCCATTGAGAATATGCCTAATGCCGTTGCTATTACACCGGATGGTTAAAAGGCGTTTGTAAATACCTTACACAAAACCATTTTTATAGATTTATCCAATAATACAATCTGCGGCAGTTATAATGCGCCCTGTGTCGGCACATCACTTTATGGCATTGCTATTACAGGAAACACTGCTGTTTATCCTGATTTAAGTTCAGGTTGTACTCAACAAGGATTGAGAAAAATTAATACTGCCTGCTCAAGTGCAAGCTCGAATTTTATTTTGGACAATAGCGGTGGGGAGCTTTATGGAATTGCCATTAATAACAGTGGTGTCTCTGCAATTGCTACCGGATTCAGCACACATGGACCGACAAATGTAAACCTTTCAACTTCCGCAGTTCAAAATATAACAGGAATGTCTCAATCTTATGGTGTTGCGACTTTGCATAATTCAAATGAAGCACTCGTTTACAATGGTGACTCTATTGTCCGGGTGTCATTAAGTTCCAACACAGTTACAAAAAGAATTACCGATTTAACTTTTAATACATCCTTCCAAAATATTGCCATCACGGTAGATGATAAATATGCTTTTGTGATTGGGGCATTTGATAAAAAGGTAATTGACCTTAGTAACAATACGGTAATACAAACATTTACTTCAGGGCAAACCAATGTTGCTACTAAGTCTGATGGTTCAGCATTTTATGTTACAGATTATTATAATGGAACTGTAAGAGTTTATAAAAACATCACCGTTGGTATAGACGAGTTAAAAAAAGATATTTTCAATGCTACTGTTTATCCAAATCCGGTAACAAATGGATTCCGAATTAAAGGCATTGAAGGAACAAGTGAACTTAGACTTACAGATTTAAATGGCAAAGTGTTGCTAACAAAACAGGTAACAGGCAATGAAACTATTACAGTAAATAATCTACCCCAAGGTATGTATATTGTTAAGATTATAACTTCAGAAGGTATGATAGAAAGAAAGTTGGTAAAGAAATAGAATCTGAGTTTAAACTATAAAGACTGTCTCAAAGCTCCATTTGAGGCAGTCTTTTACTTCGGTAACTTCCGAAGAATACATAAGTTGGGATTACAATTTTTCGCTGCTCTCAAGACCTTCGGTTCTCAACTGCCAGTCACATTCTTTTTTCAAATAATATCATATCCGACTTGACGGGGGTATAAATCTCTGTTGTTTTACCACTTGAGTACCCTAATAAGCTCTGAATTGAAAATCGGCGTAGCCAATATAACGTATATCAGTGCCGTCTTTCTGCAGATAGGAGATGCTCCACAAAGACGGGGTAAAACTCCACACATTCTCTTGGATTTGTAATTCGTGGGAACAAGACTATGAGTTATTGTTTTTGTAATCAGTTGGATTCATCCATCACCCCACCTTCACAATCTTACCTGTTCCGGCATATTTCACCGGTTCTGTAATATCGCCATAGCCTTTTTTGCCAAATTCAATGCCTACACACAGCAGCAGGGTTACATCGTCGGGTATTGGATTTTCGATAAGCGGATACTGTAACCTGATATGCATCGCAGCCTGAGTGCCCATAGTAGGTAGCCAGTCACTTTCGTAAATGCCTTCTTCCCTGTCGCAAAAATTATAGGTTGCATGTTAATAATTCTTCTCATTTTCAGGAATCATCATATCGCACACACCACTTAGGTTTGCCACCATCCGGTAGTAAGGCAATTTTCGAAAATTGTAAAGGTACAAATCTGTATTTACAGACGGAATATCAATAAGAGCTTCGCCTGTCAACCTGTCCAATGTCGTTTCAACAGGCACCCGCAGCACACTTTCCAATACCTGTTTGCGGCTAAACGTAAAACCCACCAGCATTTCTTTGTGTCGCGACAGATAAACAGCGCGTTTTCCGTGTTCACTTTCAGTATCCAATTTTTGTATCTGTTTGCATATAGCATTCAGTGCACCGGTTACCGGGTAATCCTCCATACGGTTCATATTCCGAAACGACAAGCGTATCTGGCTTACCATTTTGGTGCAACCAGCCCACTCGCTGTTGTTGCGCCTTACCTTTTCAAATTGGGGCTTTGTTTTAATCTGCCGTTTATTTGGTCCGCCTTTCATTCGGATAATAACTTCGTCGTGACCCTGCATGGTGTACATACTTACATTTGCCATTGAACCGGTCATTTGCATTATATTTTTCATTCGTGCCATAAATTATAGTTTTTAGTTGGAAGATTATAGTTAGGAGCTTACAGAGTGTTTCTTGGTGTTTGGTTCTGAATTGATTCGGAGTTGATTCGTATCATATTCTAAGTACAAAGATAAATCATTTTATTTTAATCCTGAATTATTTTTATGATATTTCTACGTATTAATAAAGAGGAATAAAGTAGGAATAAATAAGTGATATCTATAGAATATACTTAGGAATACTAAGAAGATGTACAGAATCTGCTCCCTTAGTGGTACGAAGGAAAGGTAATAGTGTATTCTGTTTAAAAATAAAAATGTCCAACCTACCAGAGTAAGTCGGACATTTCTAAATAAATGACCTCAAAAAAAAACTAGTTAGAATTAATTCCCGACGGTATCATCCACCGGAGATGGAGGAGTTTGTTGAAATTGTCTTCCCCGCTATTTTTTCTTCCCAAAACACCCACATAATAAATATTATTCCGTAAAACAGATATTTGAAAAAATAAAAATGTAAAAAATCGAACCAATCAGGATGATTTTCAACAGAGGCTGCTATCATGGTAATTCTGAAAATATTGAAAAGATATACAACCCCTAAACCCAAGGGAATGTACCACAGTTTTTTAAGCCATGGTCCACGATAAAAGGCAATGATGCAGAAGAAAATATAAGCTTGTTTTAGTCCGGTGCAAGCCCAGATTATCACAACGGAATTTCCATTCGGATGTCGGAGGACATTATTTGGGTCCAACACGACTTTAGAACCGAAAAAATGCAAAATGGCTTCTGACACATGAGCAACATGGTGAGCCATCCAAATAAAAGGTGCTGAAATATCCAGTCACCAGAAAGTAACCGTAGAATCAATGCTATTGGATTCATCTCCTAACACATTGTATTTCCAAAAGAAATTGGATAACATTAATATCACGGCAAATAACAGAACGCCTCTGTAAGGTTCCAGTTTTTCGGGTAATTTCATAGTAGTTAATTAGTTAATTAGTTGATTGGTTGATTAGTTAATTGACGATTAGATAATTTATACTACAAACTATTAACAACCGATTAATCAGAATTTATTGGAAACACGCGCAAAGGGAATTACTTCGATAGAGCAAAAATCGTTATGTTGATATTTAAAATAACCGGTAATGGCAATCATGGCAGCATTGTCGGTGGTGAATGCAAAAGGTGGAATATACACTTCCCAACCGTATTTTGCACCATGATCGTGAAATGCCTGACGTAGTGCCGAATTTGCCGAAACTCCACCTGCAACAGCCACCTGACTAATGTTTAAATCTTTGGCAACTTTGCGAAGTTTGTTCATTAAGACTTCCACCACCGTTGCCTGAAGGGAAGCGCAAAGATCATTCAGGTTTTCTTCAACGAAATTGGAATTTTCCTTTATTTTATCACGTAATAAATACAAAAACGACGTTTTCAGTCCACTGAAACTGTAATTGTAACCTGGAATTTGTGGCTTATTGAAGGCGAAAGCTTTGGGGTTTCCTTCTTTTGCTAACCGGTCGATATATGGTCCGCCCGGATAAGGTAATCCCATGACTTTGGCGCATTTATCAAAAGCTTCACCGGCAGCATCGTCGATGGTTTGTCCAATTACTTCCATATCGTCATACGCTTTTACCAACACAATTTGCGAATTTCCACCCGAAACGAGCAAACATAAATAAGGAAATTTGGGACGACGTTCATCGGGTTTTCCTTCGCTTATAAAATGTGCGAGCACATGTGCCTGTAAATGGTTTACATCCACCAACGGAATATTCAATGCCTGTGCAAGACCTTTAGCAAAAGACGTTCCCACAAGCAGCGAACCCAACAAACCCGGACCCCGTGTAAAAGCGATAGCATTCAGCTCTGATTTGTCAACTCCTGCACATTTCAAAGCTTCGTGAACAACCGGAATGATATTGAGTTGATGAGCACGTGAAGCCAGTTCAGTAACGACGCCTCCAAAACTGGCGTGAACTGCCTGACCGGCAATGATATTGGAAAGCATTACACCATCCCGAATTACAGATGCAGAAGTATCGTCACAAGACGATTCGATACCTAATATTGTTGTTGAATTCATTCTTGAGATTGGAAATAGAGATTTTTCACACTTTATGTTTCAAAAGTAAAACGCAACTTTTTAAGGACATGACAATTGTAATTTGTAAACATGCATGCCGCAGGCAAGTTTTTTTATTTTTATTTGCCTTGATATAGGGGTTTGCTTGTGTAATTCACAAATTATTCTTTACTTTTGCGAAACAAAGTTCAAAGGTATAAAAAAAACACTTAAAATAGGAGGTTTTAGTATTGCGGGAATTATTTTATTTCTCGTAATATTGTTTATGTTGTTACAGAACAGCATGATACAAAATTATATCTCAAAAGTTGTTATCACTGAACTTTCTAATAGACTTCACTCAAAAGTAAGTGTCGGAAAAATTGAATATAAACTTTTTGATGACATTACCATTCACGATTTATATGTCGAAGATTTGCAAAAAGACACACTATTGTTTGTAAATCAGGCTGATGCACACTTCAAATTCTGGGAATTCTTCCAAGGGATAATAATTTTTACGTCTGTTGATGTAAATCAACTTTACGGAAATCTGATAATTGATAAAACAGGTCATTCCAACCTCGATTTTGTGATCGAAGCATTCAAGACGCCTCAAACAAAAGATTCTACGCAAATAGTTTACCGGATGAATCATTTCAAACTGAAAAACTCCCGGTTTTCGTTTACCAATTTTAAAGAATTTAAAAGTCTGCCTGACGGTATTTTTAATGGCAATAAGCTGAAATTCAAAAATATAAATGCAGATATTTCGGTTGATATTTTTAAAAAAGACAGTATAAATGCCAGTGTATTAAGTTTAAATGCAGAAGAACAAACCGGTTTGGTGTTGACCGATTTGAAAACACAGATTATTGGCTCGGCAAAAGGGGTGAAGATTCCTTCCATAGAATTGAAAATGCCTGATTCACAGCTACATTTAGAAGATATTCAACTGAAATACGATAGTATAGAAGATCTGCAGCATTTTTTAACCAAGGTAAGATGGAACGCTCCAATCGCTTTATCTACTATTGCTTTTTCCGATCTGAAAGCTTTTGTCCCGGAGTTTAAAAATGTAAAAGGGATTGCCACACTTAAAGGTCTGATTACCGGTCGTATATCCAGTCTTCGTTTTCAAAAGATGGAAATTAAATATGGAAATTCGTTTTTGTTGAATGCTGATTTGGATGTAAATGGTCTTCCCGATTTGAGAGGTGTTTTTATTTATGGTCAAATTAAAGATTTGCATTTTGAAAAGGGTGATATTCAGGACTTTATTTCGGATATTTCAAGAAAACCGTTTTTACTCCCAAATGAGTTAAATCAATTAGGATTAATTCGTTACAAAGGAAATATCACCGGATTTTTAAATAATCTGGTTCTTTTTGGAAACCTGAATACGAATGTTGGAAGCGTTTCAACCGATATATCATTGAAGTTTAAGAATAAGTTGAAGGATCTTGCATACAATGGAACCATTAAATCGGATAATCTTCAGTTAGGAAAATTGCTTAGCAACAAACAATTAGGCAAAGCATCTTTTAGTTTTAATACGATAGGATCAAAAAAAGAAAATGCTCCGCTTCAAGGGACCATTCTTGCACAAGTTCCTGAATTTCAATTTAATAATTATACATATCGTGATGTTAAGTTCGGAGGGAAATACGATGGCAAAGGATTTGATGGAACAATCGATTTACAGGATCAGAATATTGATGCACATTTTGTTGGTAAAATTGATATGACACAAAAATTACCGATTTTTGATTTTAATCTGAAAATGTATACACTCAATTTGAATGCCTTAAAACTGACGAATAAATATCCCGGTGCCACTCTTTCATTTAATGCGAAAACCAATATAGTTGGCAATTCGCTTGATAATATTAATGGATTTCTCCGTTTCGATAGTATTGAATTCAAAAATCAAAACAAAACTTTGAATGTTGATAAAATACAGTTGGTTTCCAGAATTGAATCAGGACTTAGTCATATCAGCATCAGTTCGGATTATATAAACGGTTCGTTAAGTGGTGTTTTTAAATACAGCACAGTTGGACAAACAATCGATAAAATACTTCAGAATTATTTGCCAACTCTTGCAACTACAAATAAAAACGCGTCTGATAAAACGCCCAATCATATCGATATTGACCTTAAAATAGAGAATGCCGGTGAGATTTCCGATGTTTTTGTATTACCTTATACCATTGAAGGTGAGTCCTTTATAAAAGGATTTATTGATGAAAAAACAAACAGCATTGATATTTCAGGGAATGTTCCCATGTTCAAATCGAACAAACAGCAGATTGAAAACATTGCCTTTCACCTTGAAAATCCAAACCAACAATTGCAACTCAACACCAGAGCACTTTTGCATACTAAAGATGAAGTGTTGAATGTTTTCTTAAAAGCTACTGCTGCTAAGGATACAATCAGTACGCAATTAGGTTGGCAGAATACAAATCAAATTACAAATGCCGGTGATATTGAGGCAATTGCAAAGTTCCGAAAAGAAAACGGCAATGTTGCGGCACAATTAAATATCCTTCCATCACAAGTAATTATTTCCGATTCTACCTGGAATATTCATCCATGCCAAATTGACTTTAATCCTGACAGCACAATTAATGTCCACAATTTTAGTTTCGAAAATCATAAGCAATTTGTGCATATTAATGGAGTTGCCTCTAAAAATCAGAACGATGGAATTTTAGTTACAATGAATGAACTGGATTTGGACTTTATAATGGGCTTACTAAAGTTGAAAGGTATCAGCATTGGAGGCATTGCCACCGGAAATGCAAGATTGTTAAGTGCGCTTGATCAACCTGTTTTTGAAGCAAATATTAAAGTTAAAGATTTTAATCTCAATCGTAAGTTACTCGGTGATGCCACTGTTTTCTCGAATTGGGATAAACAAAATAGCCAGTTACTTGCTAATGCATTTTTAGTAAACGATAAAAAGGATACGATTGTCAAGGCAACCGGCGTTTATACTCCGAGCACTGATACCCTTGATGTCAGATATGATGCCCATAACTTTAGTATTGAATTTTTAACACCGTACATTGAAACGGTAGTTCAAAATGTAAAAGGACTGGCATCGGGTAAAATACGCATGTTCGGACCATTAAAGCACGGGCTTAGTTTCGTTGGAGATGCACTTGTAAGTAAAGGTCAGGCTTCGGTTAGAGTGCTGAAGACTACCTATTATCTCGATGATTCGGTTCATTTAACAAAAAAAACAATTGAATTCAGAAATATAAAAGTGTATGATCAGGAGCGAAATCCGGCAAGTGTAAATGCTATATTGACTCATAATGGATTATTTCAGCACATGAAATTTAATGTTAATATGTACGGTCAAAATATTCTGGCTTTAAATACACAAGCCGAAGATAACGATTATTTCTTCGGAAAAGCTTATGCAAACGGAACGGTGCATATTTTTGGCGACGAAAAAGAAGCTAACATTTTGGTAAATGCAGTTTCACAACCCAAAACCAAATGTTATATTCAAATGGGGGGTGCATCAAAAGCGTCGGATAATAGTTTTATAAATTTTGTTAACAAAAAGGGTTATTCCCGTAAAGATTCAGCCTTACATAGCAAGTCTGTTACCAGTGATGTGAATGTGAGGGTAAATCTGCAAATTGAAGTTACCCCCAATGCCGAAATGGAGTTGATTATTGATCCGAAAGGAGGCGATATGCTTACAGGGAAAGGAAATGGTAATTTGCGTGTAGAATTTGACACCTACTCCGATATTAAACTATATGGAACGTACACCATTAATTCCGGATATTATTTGTTTACGCTTCAGAATCTGATTCGCAAAGAGTTTAAAATTGATCAGGGTAGCACGATTTCCTGGACAGGTAACCCGTATAGTGCTCAAGGGAACATCAGGGCATTGTACCCACTTACCGCATCGCTTAAAGATTTGATTGATGTAAATCAGCTTGGTACAATGCGCACTAGCGTTCCTGTAAATTGCGTTTTGAAACTGACGGACAACATTATGAAGCCAACCATAAAATTCGACATTGAATTACCTCAAAGCGATGAAGGAGTTAAACAATTGGTTCGAAATATAATTAATACCGATGAAATGATGAATCGACAAATTCTTTATTTATTGGTTTTCAATAAATTTTATTCACCGGATAATACGCAGGCGGCAAATTCAACCAATTTTGGAACAAGTGAAGGCTTTTCATTACTGGCTTCTACTGCCAGTGCTCAGTTAAATAACTGGTTTTCGCAATTGACCAAATCAAATAACTTGTCGGTTGGTGTTGATTTACGTACAAATGATTTTCAAAGTACCGATTATCAGGCTCAGATACTTTATCAACCGAATAATCGATGGATTATAAATGGAAATATCGGTTACCGGAATGATATTTTGGCATCCACCAATGCCAATCGGTATATAAGTGATGTTGATATTCAATATTTGTTGACAGAATCAGGGAAGTTGCGATTTAAAGCCTATAATCATACAATCGACCGTTATCAACTTCAAACAGCCAGACAAACTCAAGGATTGGGATTTATATATAAAGAAGATTTTAATAGTGTAGGTGAGCTTTTCAGCTATTACTGGAACCTGTTAGTGGGGAATAAAAACAAGAAAACAAATGAAGAA
>Ga0209746_1001823_pt1 | contig 10020 bp, 6 predicted proteins | sample BarGraNGADG00211_3_FD_184496 | JGI IMG/M metagenome (GOLD analysis project Ga0209746, IMG submission 184496) | Arctic peat soil microbial communities from Barrow, Alaska - Barrow Graham LP Ref core NGADG0011-211 (SPAdes) (version 2) | ecosystem: Environmental > Terrestrial > Soil > Wetlands >...
CCCCACGGCCACCACGCCGTCCCCCACCACGTCATGCCCGCCCCCTGCTGCTGGCTTCGTCACGTCGGCGCCCGGGACCGGCAAGACCGTCGCCCTCACCTTCGACGACGGCCCGGGACCGGACGACGCGGCGCTGCTCCAGATCCTTGCCGCGCACCACGTCCCGGCCACCTTCTTCCTCACCGGGGTTCATGCGGCCGCGCAGCCTGCCCAAGTACGGGCCCTGGCTCAGGCAGGACAACTCGTCGCGGACCACTCCTACGACCACCGGTACCCGCGGGAGGTGTCCGGCGGCTGGACCGTGCCGTACTTGCTGGACCAGATCACCCGCACCAACGCCGTGCTCACGAATCAGATCAAGACCCCCGTGTGCTTCTTCCGCCCGCCGGGCGGGTTCGAGGACAGCGTCCTGGAGGCTGCCTCGGCCGAGGGCATGACGGCGGTGCTGTGGTCAGTGGACTCCTACGACTGGAAGCAGCCCGACCACGTCACCGCAGCAGCCACCCAAGCCATCGTCGCCGCGGCAACGAAGGTCGGCACGCAGACCCACCCCGTCGTGCTGCTCCACTCGGCCAAGGCCAGCCACGAGCCGAGCTCGGTGGTCTCGCCGTTCCGCGGGAACACCCTGGCTGCCCTGCCGCAGATCATCGACTGGTACGCGGCCCACGGCTACCGGTTCGTCGACCTCACCGGCCGCTCGACCGGAGCCTGATGGGAACGCCGCCGCGGAGCGGCAGGTGCGCGCGATCCGGCTCGGTCCGGCGCCCTACCCGCCGCGGACCTCGCGGCATACCTCGGCAACGGCGTCGGCGAGGGCGACCTCGCGCGCACCCCGGGGCGGCGGTCCTTGACCTCGAGCGTGCCCGTCGACGGACCTCTGCCGACGACGATCGTCGGGACGCCGATGAGCTCGGAGTCCTTGAACTTGACTCCCGGCGAAACACCGCGCCGGTCGTCGTAGACGACCGGCAGGCCCTCGGCAGCAAGCGAGCGTGCCAGCGTCTCAGCCTCGACGAAGACCGCCTCGTCCTTCCCCGTGGCCACGATGTGGACGTCCGCGGGGCTGATCTCACGAGGCCAGACCAACCCGGACTCGTCGTGTTGTCCGGCCGGGCTGTATATGGACACTCCCGGTCACGGTCGAGATGTCTAGCGAGCAGTCGCCGTCACCGTCGGGCTCCGCGTCACCGTCGGGCTCCACTACGAGTACGCCCGCCACTTCGCGGTGGACCCTTGGGGCCCATCAGGGCAGTACATCGAGGCCTACTTCGAGAAGCACGCCGAACTCGACTGCACCGAGGGCCTGCGGCGTTGGGGTCGGCACCGCCTGGCCATCCGAGAGAGGCGCTCGGAGTCGTGAAGGAAGCCCAGTCAGACGTTGCGAGCGCGCGGCAACCGATCCCATCTGCCTGGGGCTGGATTGGACGCGGATTGCACGCCATCGGGAGTTGGAAGCCTTGGAAGGACCCTCCCCCGCGTGCGGAGGAGGGTTGAGGAGAGTGAAGCTAACGGGATTCGAACCCGTGGCCCGGACTGGCCCCGGCTAACGTTGTAACTCCTTGCTAGCGGAGGTTGCGTTGTTGACTGCCGCAGGATCGCTGGCACGGGAGACGAGTGATCTTGGTGGCGTCCTGACATCGGTGAACGTGGAGCAGACTCCCAACAGATCCATTAAGACCTAACAACCATGCCGTATCTCAAGGTAGGATCATATCCGTGATATCTGATTTGGAGGCCCTCGCACCAAGGCGGGTCAATGCGCAGCGGCAACTCGGTCTGCCCTGCCGAACCCACGAAATGGCATTCGCGATCGACTCCGTAGTGACGATTCCTATCGCCCGACAAACAGCACAAAGCAACCGAAATGGGGCCCCTGGCCTCGATGCGGGTATCCATGCAGAGTTGGGTCCCAAGGAGGATTCAGAATGCCGGCAGCCACTACCACCAGGAGCGCCGCTCCTCTTCCATGCACCTGCGACACGATCGTGCCGGCCGTGCTGAACCACGACGGTACCGGGCCGGGTCCGATGGAGTTGCTGGTGGGCCACACCGGCGATCCCCACACCGATTTCGAACTGCTCCAGGAGGGGCTCAGGTCGCGCAGAGCTCCGGTGGCGGGGGAACCGGATGGACTGGGGAACGCGCGATGATCGGTACCGATCGGCGCGTTGGGTTGTTGTACGGCAAGGGTCTGCTCGAGGTCGCGCTTCCCGCGTCGGCGGAGGTGACGGTCATTCGCAAACCAGCGTTACCGAAGCTACGCGATCCCGCGGCGGCCGTCCGCCGAGCGTTCGATCAGCCCGTGAGATCCGCGCCGTTGAGCGTGCTGGCTCAGGGACGGGCCAGTGCCTGCATCGTGATCTGCGATATCACCCGCCCAGTCCCGAACCACCTGTTCCTGCGTCCGATGGTCGAGATGATGGTTGCCGCCGGGATCCCGCTGGAGGCCATCACCATCCTGGTGGCCAACGGGCTGCACCGGGAAGGGGATGCAAGCGAGATCTCCGAGCTCGTCGGTGACCCGTGGGTTCTGGAGCACGTCCGGGTCGATGGCCACCGGGCCCGCGACCGAGCCGGTCTGGCCGACCTCGGCGTCACCCCAACCCGCGGTACCCCGGTCCTAATCAACCGATTACTGGTGGAGGCCGATCTGCGCATCGTCACCGGTCTGGTGGAACCGCATTTCATGGCTGGCTGGTCCGGTGGACGCAAGGTCGTGGCGCCCGGCGTGGCCGGTGAGGAGACGATTCGTACCTTTCACTCCGCCCGGTTTATGGAGGATCCGCTGGCTGCCCAGTGTAATCTGGCCGGCAACCCCCTGCACGAGGAGCAGCTGGAGATAGTACGTCAGGTGGGTGATCTTTACGCCCTCAACACCGTCATTGACGAGCAACGTGATCTAAGCTACGTGAGTTTCGGCGATATCGAGCACAGCCACCTCGCCGCAGTCGACTTTGTGGCCCGCTTCGCCTCTGTGGACGTCCCCCGCCGATTCCATACTGTGGTCACCTCAGCGGCCGGCTACCCGCTGGACAAGACCTATTACCAGACCGTGAAGGGCATGGTCACCCCAATCGACATCCTCGCCCCCGGCGGAACCTTGATCATTGCGTCTGAATGTTCCGAGGGCATCGGCAGCTCCCACTATCGCGAATCCCAAGAGAGGTTCGTCGACCTTGGGGCCGACGGATTCCTGGCCACTCTGCGGGACAAGACCCTCGCGGACATCGACGAATGGCAGACCGAGATGCTACTCAAGCCCATGCGTATCGGGCAGATCCAGCTCTACACGACCGGCCTGAACTCCGAGGACCTGCGCATCACCGGTGTGGACCCGGTCCAATCGGTCGACCAAGCCATCGCCGACAGCATCGCCCGCCACGACGACCCCGCCATTGCGATCATCCCCGAGGGCCCCTACGTCGTACCCCGGTACCAGCCCGCGGCGCAGTAGCCCGGCGCGCCGGCACAATCCTGCCACTGGCAAGCTACCGCTCTGCCCCCTTGACGAACGCGCGGTCATCGGCAAAGTCGGACGGTGCAGGACAGCAAGGTTAGGTGAGGCTGGGGCCTCTGGCGGCTTGTGGCGGTTCAGGCCGCTGGTCGACCCGGCTCGGTGGGGGAGTGGCTGGCGCGGGCTGAGCAGGGCCGAGCTGCTGGGCGGCGTAGTTGCGGAGTCGGGTGAAGTCGTCGACGTGGCGGTTGGGGTCGCCTGGGTCACCTGGGTGCCATTGGGTGGCGGTGTCGTACAGGTGCTCGCGGATCTCGTCGGCATGCCATGGGTCTGGGCCAAGGAGGGCCGCCGCGGTGCCGATCCGCTCCTCCCACTGCTCCGCCGGCAGGGCCGCCACGATCCGGGCGAGGTCGCGGTAGGCGAACGCGTAGGAGTTGGCGTTGCCTTCGTCGAGGTGGGTCTTGTCGGCGGCGATCCGGGACGCCATGAGGGTGTCGGCCAGGGATGGCGCGAGGTCGTGCATGGCCAGGGTTGCGGCGAGGGTGCGTCCCTGGTCGGCCTGGTACAGCTCGGCCGGGTCTTTGACCGGGACTCCGTCGGTGCGGGCGAGGACGAGCCGGTGCGGGTCGAGTCCGAGCCCTGTCAGGGTCCAGTAGTCCTTCTCGGCGGCCTTGCGTCCGGCCTGGTCCTGGTCAGTGGCCACGAGCACGCGCCCGTCGGGTGAGGCGGCGGCGAGCTGCTCGGCGTGGTTGAGGGTGAGGGCGGTGCCGCACGGGGCGACGCCGTAGACCTGGCCCTCGCCTGCGAGGCTGATCGCTATCGCGTCGAACGCTCCCTCGACGAGGACGGGGGCGCCGTGGCCGGTGTGCTCGGCCAGGCCGTACAGGACCTCGCCCTTGTGGAACGCTGCCGTGGTCGGGGTGTTCATGTACTTCGGCGCGTCGGCCGGTGCACCGGGTGCGGCGCGGCCGGTGAACCCTACGAGCTGCTGGTGCTGGTCGCGGATGCCGAGCATGACGCGGTCGCGGAACACGTCGATGAGGGTCCCGCGCTTGCTGTACTTCGCCAGGCCGGCGTCGATCAGCTCGTCGTTGGTCGCTGCGCAGACGGTGCGTAGCTGCTGGGTGAGGCTGTCCCAGCCTGCGGGGGCGTAGCCGATCGCGATGCCGTCTGTCTGGCTGAGGTCCGTGCCGAACCGGGCGGTGACGTAGTCGGCGGCACGGCTGCCTGGGTACTGGTCGGCGTAGTACGCGGCCGCGGCGTCGTTGAGCTCGACGATCCTGGCGACGCCGGCGACGGGCGCCATGGCCTCTGGCGGGGGAGGAGCGAACTCGTCGTCGTACGGATCCGGCGGAGGAGCGTCGGGGAAGAGCAGGTCTTCGGGCTCGGCCGGGACCATCGCCTGCTGGTCGGTGCTGGTTGAGGTGTGGTCGTGGTGGAGGTCGTTGACGCGCCAGGTGAGCATGACGGCGACGTCGTCGAGGTTGATGTAGTCGTCCCGCTCCGGGTTGACAAGGTTCAGACCGGATGCTGCGGCCGCGATGACCTGGGCTGGGTCCATCCCGTCGCGGGTCGCCGTGTCGATCGCGGCGACCAGGGCCGGCCAGTCGGGGTCGGCGAGAACACTGTCGGCGACGCCGGCGGGCAGCTGGTCGACCAGCTGGTGCGTCCAGTCGGGGCGGACCTTGGCTGCGGTGGTTTCCCGTGCGGCGGCCGCGGGGGCGAGGGTGTCAGCCATGCGCCACCACAACGCTGCAGCGGCGTGCTCTTCTGGCAGAGGGCCGCGTGTAATCGCTTCCGCGAGCAGCTGGGGGACGTCCATTCCGGCGCGCTGGGCAAGGCTCAGCCGGCGGGCAAGGATCGGCCACCACGGGTCGGTCATGATCTGCGGCTGGGTCATGCGCGGAGCCCAACGCTGCGCCGACTGCTCCGCGCGGGACACCTCAGCAGCTCGACGATGAAGCGACAACTGCCACTGCCCAGCCTCCGAACTGGACAGCGCAGGCCCGGTGACAGACGCGGCCGGATTGCGGCTCTCGGCGACCTGGAAGGCGGCACGCCACACGATCAGCTCGTCGACGAGTTCCCGGTCACGCAGGTACGGGCGAGCCCACGCAGGCGGCTGCTGGGCATGGCTCGCGCTGACCAGCTCGGTGGCGATGTCGCGGATCTGCTGCTCGCGGGCAGCCAGGTACGGGCCCCACGTCGGATGGTCGCGGACGTGCTGCGGAAGCCCAGCGAGCCACGGCAGAGGCCCTTCAGGGCGTGGCTCTTTAGCGAGTCGGGACAGGATCACAGACGCCGGGTCGTGCGCGTCGACGAGAGGTGCGCCGGCGAGTGCACGGGTCAGGTAGTCCCTCGGGTCGTTTCCGTCGGCGGCCGCCAACGCGATCCGCTGACGTAGGACCGGCCACGCCGCTGCGCTCGCCAAACCAGGCACGAGTTCGTCCGCGGCCGCGGTGATCTGGTCGGCCGGGACAAGGTCGGCGACGGCCAGGTCGAGGGCGTCGTTGTAGATCCCGACGACGCGGCCGAGCCACCGGGCCGGGTCGTGTTCGGTCTGCAGCTTGCTGGTGGCCGACTCCTGGCTTCCGTCACGGGCAAGGACCTGCTCGAGGACTTCGACCGCAGTTGCTGGGGTGAGGACCTCGGGCCGGATCGCGTCGTGCTCGTCGCCGCTGCCACCGACCAGGACGTACAGGTGGTTCGCGGCGCGGCCTCGGGACGTGGCCACGTACGCGAGCTGGCGTGTCTCAGCACCGGCGAAGATGGCGTGGGCAGTGTCGACGGTGGCGCCCTGTGCGCCGTGGACGGTGACGGCGTAGCCCAGGTCGACGTGCTCTGCGACGTAGTCAGCCGGCAGGCGAGTGATCCGGCCGGAGCCGTGGTGGCGGACCGTGAGGCGGCCGTCGCCTGGAATGTCGACGACGGTCCACCGGTCACCGTTCTTCACCCAGTCGGTGCGCGACAGGCGCTGGTGCCGCTCGTTCTGGCGGGTGATGACCAGGTCGCCGGGGCTGACCATCTGTCCGTCGCGTAGGGGCTGCTCGACGGCCGTGGCGGTGCCGAGCCGGTCACGGGCTGCCGTGTTCAGCTGGAGGACAAGGTCTCGGGTTGGGGCGATCATCAGGCTCTCGCGACCCTGCCGGGTGTCCTCGAGCCAGGCGTCGACGACGGTGTCGACGCCGGCGAGCTCCGCCACGGCGTGGACGCGGTAACGGTCGAGCCAGTAGCCGATCGCCGACGTGTCGCCGTCGCGGGCGGCCAGCGTGGCGCCTGCCTCGGCCGGGTCCTGGAACCGCATCAGCTCGGACAGTGTGACCGCACCGTGACGCTGGGCAAGGTCACGCAGGACCCCTCCTGCTGAGATAGATGCAAGCTGCTGATCGTCGCCGATGAGCCGGACGGATGCGCCTCGGCGCTGTGCGAAAGCGGTCACCTTCGCCAGATCGAGGGTGCTGGCCATGCCAGCCTCGTCGACGAGCAGGACCGTGTTCGGACCCACCGAGGCGGCCCACTCGGGTTCCCTGTCGGTGTTGCCGTCGAGGTCCATCCGCCAGGTCAGGATCGCGAGAGTGTCGGCCACGGTGCCGGTCGCCTTGCCTAGCTCGTGCGCGGCGGCCGCGGATGGGGCGAGGCCGATCACGTTCCCGCCCGCCTCGGCCCAGGCGTCGGCGAACACGCGCATCGCCGTGGTCTTGCCACTGCCGGCAGGGGCGAGGGCGAGCTGAACGCGGGCACCTGAGGTGGCCATCGCTTCGACCAGTGCGTTCTGTCCAGGGTTGAGGCGGATACCGCCGCTTTCTGCTTCCAGGAGAGCCAACGAGAGCGACGTGTCATCGACAACGAACCCGTCACGCAGTTCAGAGCGGCTCAGAATGGCGCTTTCAGCGCCGAGGATCGTTTGCGAGGTGAACTGCGCAGACAGTGCCGTGGTGTAGACCGACGACCCGTCAGCACGGCGCAAGCCGTCGGGTTCTTGGACTTCGTCCTGACGGGTGAGGGGCACAGCGACCTGCTCCACAACCCACCGTGTGACGGCCTGTGCAGCACCGTCGGCCAACTCTGCCGGCACACCAGCCAGACGTACCTGACGGTGTGCCGCAGCCATGATGTTGGGCTCCGTGAAGACGGCCCGCTCACCTTCAACAGCGGCGACTGTGTCCGCGGCGATCTGGCCGTAGTCGACGGGCTTGGCCTCCGGGCGGGTCGCGGCGAACACTCGCCGCAGCATCGCCTCGACCGCGTCAGGGCCTCCCAGGACCTGCTCTGCCTGCTCGCGCCACGCTGCCCGCTGCTCGGCGTAGGACCGTGGTTCGTGCTTCGCCTGGCGCGTGTCGAGGTGCGCCTGGCGCTTGATCGCCATCGTCTCTTTGGGGTCCGGTGGGCGGCCCGCCTTTGCCTCGAACCCGCGCGCCAGCTGGCTGGCCCGGACCTGTATCGCCGCATCCCTTGACGACCATGCCGAGCGTAGTTCGGCCGGCACCCCAACGACCTCCATCGATACGGACTTCGATGAGGGTGCGCTGACCGGCTCCAGAACGAGGCCAAGCCGGGCCAGCTCGGCGGCGAGTTGGGTGTTGAAATACTCGCTTGCGGCTACTGCTGCCGTGTACACGACGCGACCATCCAGAGCGAGCCATGCACTGTCTTCGACTGCTTGGACCTTGTTGCTGATGGCCACATGGGTGTGCAGGTGCGGGTAACTGTCGCGGGAGTCTCGGTGCTCGAAGACGGCGGTGATGAGCCCCTTGACGTCGACCTGGCGGACACCGCCATTGCCGCGGCGCGTGTAGGCGACGTTGCTCTCCAACCACGCCACAGCAGCCGTCACAGCCGTACGGTGGGCGTTCTCGATCTGCTCGGCCACCGGTCGGGGAGAGACCGCCCACAAGGCTGACACGCTCTTGGGCATCGTGAACGTCACGTCGTAACCGGCGCAGACCTGCTTCTCGCCGCGGCTCGCCCGTGTGATGAACCCCGCCAGTTCACGGCTGTTCAGCGCCTCACGCCCGTACTGCTCGCCGAACATCCGCTGGCCGATCTCCGACCGCATCCGAGACCGTTCATCAGCCGGTACGGGCGACTTGCCCGGCAGGCCCTGGGCCACATTCCATGCCACCAGACCCTCGGCGACTGCCTGGATGAACGCTGGCTGCTGGACCTTCTCGTCGGGGACTGGCTGCCCGAACGGCCGACCGAGCGCGGTTCCCCATATGGCGTCGTGGACGCTGGCTCCCTTGGCGATGGCCTCACGGATCATCCGGTCCGCATCGTGGTGAAGCCCCTCGCCGAACAGTGCTCGCATCTGGGCTTCGTCAACCACGTCGCCTTCTTTGAGACCTAACGCCGCAAGGCCCTTGCCGCCCCAGTGCCCTGGTGACTCGCCCTTTGCCGAGTAGTAGTCGGCCAGGCTCAACGCCCCGAGGTCGTCGCCATCGAGGACCGCCACCGACCGCGTCAGGTACACATACCCGTCCCCCGCGGTGAGCTTGTGCAGGTTGGCGGCCACACGCACAGGGTAGCGCCCTCACTGGGGTGCAAGAGGTCCGTAGCCTCTGATATTTGGGGAATGAGAAGAGTTAGCGGTGTTAGGAATGTGAGCAGAGATGGGGTGAGATGAGTGGTAGAGAGGGGGCATACTGAAGGGGATTGGTCAATCAGAGCTAGGGGAGTGCGTGATGGTTCAGGGATCGAAAGTGACGGCAAAGGCTAGGGCTCGTGCTGCGCAGGCCGACCTGCTCCGGCAGCGTCGCGAGCATGACGAGCTGGTGCTCGCAGCGACCGAGGCGTGGTACGTCGCAGTCGACGCGAGGGCGGCGGAAGAGGAGGGGCTGGCGGCGGCGGTAGCGGAGCAGGCCAAGGCGATGGCGACGCTGACCGGTGATCTCGGACTGGCGGTGGAGACGAGCGCGACGCTGTGTGGCGTGTCGGCGAGTGAGGTGCGCGCTTTGGTGAAGCAGAGGAACAGCGACACCTCGAACGAGGCGGCCAGCTGATGAACCGGATGTCGGCACGAACGATCGCGGCTTTGCAGGACGCGGTCGAGGACCAAGCGGTCATCGGCCGCTACCTGGCGTTCGTGTCGACGATCGTGACTGAACGGGGCTGCCGTCTGTGGACCGGGGCGGTGAGCAGCAAAGGCCACGGCCGGCTCTGGCTCGCAAGCTACCCGGTCGAGCAGGCCGGGCACACAGTTGTTCGTGACGTGTGCGTGATCGCGCACCGGTACGGGTACGCCCTCGAATACGGCTTCGGTGCGCTGCTGAGGGCCGAGAAAGTCACCCATCGCTGCGATGAGCCGCTGTGCCAGGAGCCGACACACTGGCGCCCAGGGACGTCGTCGACGAACCTCCAGGAGTTCCACGACCGCAAACTCACCCCAGGCTCACCACTGCGAGACATCCGAGGAGCCCGGGGCCGCGCCGTCGCACTGCGCAACGGGCTCCGGGCCGGGACGTCGCTGACAACTGTGATCACCGCAGGGCAACCATCCGGTGACCTGCTGCAAGACCCACTACCTCTAGGCCACTGACGTAGGTCGAGGGAAAGGAACCTCAGATGGA
>Ga0209746_1001824_pt1 | contig 10018 bp, 6 predicted proteins | sample BarGraNGADG00211_3_FD_184496 | JGI IMG/M metagenome (GOLD analysis project Ga0209746, IMG submission 184496) | Arctic peat soil microbial communities from Barrow, Alaska - Barrow Graham LP Ref core NGADG0011-211 (SPAdes) (version 2) | ecosystem: Environmental > Terrestrial > Soil > Wetlands >...
AGGTAGAGAGGACGGACGATCTCCCCCACCCGCCCCGGCAAAACATAGGAAACCGCGAAGCCGATCGCGGTCGCGGACAGGAGATTCCTCAATTTCACGTCCCGTTTTTCATGAATCAGGAGGTACTTCCAGCGAAGGGACCGGGTGAGGATGTGGAGGGGGGTCAGAGCCAGGACCAGGAACAGCGCCGGCAGGGAAATGCGGACGCCGAATCGGTAAGCGTCGGCCCAATTCACCTTCCGGAAGGATAGGAACAGAAAAACGGCCATCACTAGGACGATGAGGGCGACGCGGATCCACGTTTTTTTCATATCAGGTCGACCATCTTATCATGTTCCCCCCCGATTTTGAAGACCGGGCCCCTGGACAGCGTTCCCTTCCCCCGGCACGGATGGCGGGAGTCTCCCCCGACCGGGGGAAATGTGGTAAAGTAGAATTATCGTGCACGGTCTTCAAAAAATCACCATCGTCCTGGTCCTGGCGTCCGCGACGACCGGGTCGGTTTCGTCCGCGTCGACCGGGTCGACCGGGTCGCCCTGGGCTTCGGGCCGGGACTTGACCCCGGCCCAGGCCAGGTTGACCGTCCGGGACGACCTCGGCCGGACCGTGAGCCTGCCGGCCCGGATCGGGCGCATCGTCTCGATCCAGCCCGAGATCACCCGGATGATCGTCTCCCTGGGGGCCGGCGACCGCCTGATCGACATCGACTATGCGATCCGCTCGGAGGACCATCTCTTCGGTCTGATCTTCCCTCCGGGCGCCCGCCTGCCGGTCGTCTCGATGTCCGAGAACAACGTGAACCTGGAGGAGGTCTTCCGCCTTAAGCCGGACGTCATCTTCGCCTCTCCCTTCGAGCGGCAGATCGTCGAGTCGCTCGAGCGCAAGACGTCCGTGCCCGTGCTGGCCCTGGCCTCGATGGGCCGGTTCGCCCGCCAGGCCGAGATCCTGACCATCGTCGGGAGGGTCCTCGGCCGGGAGGCGCGCGCGGCCGAGCTCACCACCTATTTCGACGCCGAGATCGGCCGCGTGCGAGAAGCGGTCCGGGACGTGCCGGCCGACGCCAGGCCGCGTGTTTTCCTCTCGTTCTGGGGCGTCCTGACGAAAACCCCCATCGCCTACGATCCGGTCGCGACGGCGGGCGGAATCAACGTGGCCGAAAAAGCCATGCCGGATGTCCTGGGCGCAGTCAACACCCTGGTCAGCATCGAGCGGCTCATCCGCTGGAACCCCGACATCATCCTGGTCCACGGGAACTATCTGCCCCGGGACCGGAAGGTCACGGTCGAAGCCGTCCGGACCGACCCGCGGCTGGCCTCGGTCAAGGCGGTCAAGTCCGGGAAGGTCCGCTACACGTTCGGCTTCTGGAACTGGTGGGACATGGCCGAGGTGACTGTCGAGACGCTCTATCTGGCGAACCTCTTCCACCCCGGGAAATTTCCCGGGTTCGACCTGGACCGGGAGGGGAACGCGATCTTTAAGAAATTCTACGGGATCGACGACGGGTTTTCGGCGCTCTGCAGGATCCTCCGCTGCGGGGAGTGGTCCCATGACTAGGAAGCAGCGCGTCCTCTGCGGCCTGATCGTCGTCTTCCCGTTCGCCGCCTTCGTCGTGTCGCTCTTCATCGGGTCCTGGCACATCCCCGCGAAAGACATCGTCAAGACCCTGCTGTCGCCGGTCTTTCCCTCGCTGGCCTCCGGATTCCCCGATCCGGAGGGCTACATCAACATTGTCTTCAGCGTCCGCCTCCCCCGCCTCATCCTGGCGATGACGGTCGGCGCCTCGCTCTCGGTCTCGGGCGCCGCCCTCCAGGCGCTGTTCAAGAACCCCCTGGTCAACGAATTCATTCTCGGCATCTCCTCGGGCGCGGCCTTCGGCGCCTCGCTTTCGCTCGTCTTCCTCGGCGCCGCCTTCCCGCCCCAGGTCGCCGCCTTCGCCTTTGCGGTCGTCGCCGTTCTCCTTGTCCTGTCCATCTCCCGGAAATCGGATTCCCCGATCATTTCCCTCCTCCTGACCGGCGTCATCACCTCGGCCTTCTTTTCTGCCCTGCTCTCCCTCGTCGAATATTTCGCCAGTCCCTATGCCTTGCAGGCCCTGTTCAACTGGCTGATGGGCAACATGACCTGGCCCGGCTGGAACGAGCTGGCCCTGGCTCTGCCGCTGATGGGGATCGGGATCGCCGTGCTGATTTCCATGCGCTGGCGGCTGAACGTCCTGTCCATGAGCGACGAGGAGGCCCGGGCGCTGGGCGTCAACCTCCGCCGGGACAAGCTCCTGGTCATCGTCATGGCGACCCTTATGACGGCCGCGGCGACCTCGGTCGCCGGCATCATCGGCTGGGTCGGTCTGCTCGTGCCGCACCTCGTCCGGATGATGGTCGGCGTGGACAACCGCCGGGTCATCCCCCTCTCGGCCGCGCTCGGCGCGGGCTACCTCGTCCTGGCCGACGACCTCGCCCGGAGCCTGGCCTCGTTCGAGCTGCCCGTGGGGATTTTCACCAGCCTCATCGGCATCCCGTTCTTCATCGTTCTCCTCCGGAAATCCAAGAAGGTCTGGCTGTGAGCATCCGGGTCCAGGACCTCGTCTACCGCTACCAGGACTTCGAGCTCCGCGTCCCCGCACTCGAGTTCCCGAGCGCCGCCCTGACCACCATCGTCGGCCCCAACGGAGCCTGGAAAACCACGTTTCTCAAGTGCCTGAGCGGCATCCTCCCCTCGCCCCGCGGTTCGGTTTTCGTCGATGGCCAGGACCTCGCGACGCTGCCGGAGGCCGCCCGCGCCCGGCGCCTGGCGTACGTCCCCCAGGAGCACAGCTCCGCGTTCAACTATGCGATCATCGACTTCGTCCTCATGGGACGGACCGCGTATGTCCCCCTCTTTTCGACCCCTTCGGACGACGACACGGCCGCGGCCCTCGAAGCCCTGGACTACGTGGGGCTCGCCCGCTACGCAGGCCGGGCCTATAGCCAGCTCAGCAGCGGCGAGCGGCGGCTCGTCCTCATCGCCCGGGCCCTGGCCCAGAATTCGGACATTCTCGTCCTCGACGAGCCGACCACGTTCCTCGATCCGAAGCACGAGACCGGGCTCATGGAGCTCGTTCGGAAACTGGCCGTCGAGAAGAAAAAGACCGTCCTCATGACGCTCCACAATCTGGACATGGCCGTGAAATACTCCGATGTCTTGGTTTTCCTCAAGGAAGGCCGCGTCGTTTCCGCCGGGCGGCCGGACGAGACCCTGTCCGAAGAGCTGCTCGAACGGGTGTACGACATCCCGATGTGCATCCTCGAGCACGCCGGCCGCAAATTCATCGTCAAGTAGAAATTCCCTGCGACCCTCCCACCTGAAAATCCTCTACCTCAACGGCCGGCGCGTCCACCGGGCCTTCCTGGCGGGCGGCGAGGCCGTAATCCGCGACCAGGCCTACCTGAACCGGATCAACGTCTTTCCCGTCCCCGACGGGGATACCGGGACCAACCTGGCATCTACTATGCGTGCCATCGCCGAATCCTCCCGGCCGCACATTTCCCTTAGGGCGACGCTCCGGTCGATCGCCGACGCGGCCCTGAACGGCGCCCAGGGCAACTCGGGCATCATCTTCGCCCAATTCCTCCACGGCGTCAGCCGGGAGATCCAGCACGAGTCGCGCCTGACGACCCGGGCGTTCGGAGAGTCGGTCCGGCGGGCCGTGGCGTATGCCACCAAAGCCATCCTAGCGCCGGTCGAAGGGACGATGATCACCGTGATCCGCGACTGGGCCGAGGCGGTCTACCGGGAGCGGACCGAAACTCCTGATTTCGAGGATCTCATGACCGCGTCCCTGGAGGAAGCGCGCCGCTCCCTCGTAGAGACGACCGCTAAACTCGAAGTCTTGGCCCGGGCCGGCGTCGTCGACGCGGGCGCCAAGGGCTTCGTCGATTTCCTCGAGGGCATCCACCAGTTCATCAAGAAGGGCCGACTAGGCCGCCGCCAGGCCGCCCCGCCGGACGTCGACTGGGCGCCCGAGCCCGTCCGCGCGCCCGCAATGGACAAGCCCCTCGACTATCGCTACTGCACCGAAGCCCTGCTGTCCGGCCAGGGCCTGGACCCCGAGGCGGTGCGTGACGTCGTCGGCCACTTCGGCAAATCCGCCGTCGTGGCCGGTTCGGACGAGCGGGTCCGGATCCACGTCCATACAAACGCTCCGGCCGAGCTCGTCCAGGAGCTGCGGGGCCTGGGGGAAATCGTCCAAATCAAGGTTGACGACATCAGCAGCCAGTACGACGCCGCCCACCGGCCGAAGTCGAAGATCGCGATCATCACGGACTCGAGCTGCGACCTGCCGCCTGAGGTCTTCGACGAAAGGCAGATCCACCTCATCCATCTGATCGTAACCATCGGCGGCCAACAATACCTGGACAAGCTGACGATCTCTCCAGACCGGTTCGCCGAGCTGCTCCGCGCGCCCGGACCCCGGCCCACGACCGCGATCCCACCCCTACAGACCATCCAAAACACGCTCGCCTATCTGGCCGCCCATTACGAATCCCTGATCGTCATCACCATGTCCGAGAAGCTGACCGGAGTCTACAGCCTCTGCCGGACGGTTGCGGACAGCCTGCCGGGAAGAAAAATCTCGGTCCTCAATTCGCGCGGCCTCTCGGCCACGCAGGGCCTGCTCGTTGCCCGCGCCTCGGAAGCGGCCTTGGCCGGGGCCTCCCACGAGGACATCGTGAAAAGCGTCGAAGCCTGGGCCGCGCGCCTCCGGTTCTTCGTCGACGTCGAAAGCATCGAGTCCCTCGTCCGCAGCGGCCGGGTGAGCCCCATGAAGGGCCTGATCGCCCGGGCCTTGAAGATCAAGCCGCTCATCGTGATCGACGGGGAGGGCAAGGCCGCCGAGGACGGCAAGTCCTTCAGCCGGCGGGGCAACATGGCCAAGATCCTGCACAAGGTCGAGCGCCTGGCCCAAGCGGAAAAGATCTGGAACTACACTATCGTCCACGCCCGCAACCTGGCGCGAGCCGAAATCTATGCGGAACGGTTGACTCCGATCATCGGCAAGCCCCCCGCCTACATCCTGGATGTATCGCCCGTCGTCGGCGTCCACGTCGGCCTCGGGGCCGTGGGCATCGCCTTTCTCAACGACTGAGGGATGCGGCGCCGCGGCCCTGCAGGCCGAATAGCGGCCAAAGCACCCCCCATCTACTTCTTGCCGCGTCCCGGTTCGATAAGCGAACTTAAGAATTCAGCTGCGAAGTGCAGGCCGGGCAGCGGACGGCCTTTATCGGGATCATCGTGAAGCAGTAGGGGCATTCCTTGGTCGTCGGGGCGGCGGATCCGGCAGGCGCAGGCTTGCGGAGCTTGTTCACCCATTTGACCATGAGAAAAATCACCAGGGCAATGATCAGGAAATCGATCAAGGTGTTGATGAAGAGGCCATAATTGAGCGTCGCCGCGCCGGCTTTCCTGGCCTCGGCCAGCGTCGGATATGCGCCGCCGGACAGGTTGAGAAACAGGTTCGAGAAATCGACCTTCCCGAGCGGAAGGCCGACCAAGGGCATGATCACGTCGTTGATCAGGGAGGTCACGATCTTGCCGAACGCGGCGCCGATGATGACGCCGACGGCCAGGTCCATGACGTTCCCCTTCATGGCGAATTCCTTGAATTCCTTGAACATCTCGCCTCCTTTCCGGTTCGCGGGGGAAATCGCTCCCGCGTGATTTTAACTATAGAAAGGAACAACCGGCCTGTCAAGAAGCCGGCGGGAGCCTGTCCGCCTCGTCGGCTGGATAGGGGGGAGCTTTTGGTATAGAATGGTTTTTTTCGGCGGGACCGGCCGCCGAAGGAGAGCGTCCCATGAAAAAGAGCGTCGTCCTGATCCTGTTCCTGGCCTTCGGCCTCGGTCCTGCTCTGGCCGACATGGGGAGCCTGTCCCATCTCTTCCTCCTGGGAAAGGGCCTCAAGGACACCGACGGGGACGGGCTGGCCGACAAGGTCGCCCTGACGATCGTCGTCCCCGACAACCCGTCCGCGGTCGAGCTCGCCCTGGCGGCCGACATCGCCGCCCGGGCCAATTTTGAGAGCCTGGCCCAGGACTTCACGCTGGTGAAGCGGGAGTCCGAAATCCCGAACATCGAGAAGGCCGAGAACCCCATCCTGATCGGGACGAACGTCAAGTGGCTGCGGGACGCCCTGAAAGGGAAGGACATCGTCCTCCCCGAGCTCGGCGCCTCCCAGGGCGTCGTCGCCGTGTTCGCTTCCAAGACACAGACCGGTCTCGTGCTCGCCGCCGGATCCGAGGACGCCCTTCTCCAGACCGGAAGGGCGTTCTTCCTCCGTTGGCCCTATTTCTGGGACGTGTGGGGCCGCGAGGAAGGGGCGACCTTCGACAAGCTCGAAAAGGACCTCACTCAGTACCTGACCGCCGAGGGCGTCCAGTTCCAGAAGACGATCATCCGGTCGGTTCTCTACGAATTCCCGGCCCTGAAGAAGGGGCCTGGGACCCTGAAAAAGCTGTCGTTCAACGCCGGCGAGATCAAGGACCTCAGCGTGGACATCTACCTCACTGACGACGACGATCTCAATCGGACGTTCAAGGCCATCGACACGGTCCGCGACCAGCACCTGCGGGGCCAGAAAAGCGAGCTCCTCTCCTACCCCGGCTGCGCCCAATTGACCTTTGCCTTCCACTTCGGCAAACGGACCCTCCAGGCCGTCCTGCCCCGCCTGGGCTATCCGAAGCGGATGCTAACGCCCGGATTCAAGGACACGCCCCGGGCGGACGGCGCCGGGAAGGAGTTCGACCTCCTCAGCCTGTTCTCGGCCAAAGGCCTCTACGGCGACGCCGACCGGGACGGCATCCTGGACACGCTCGACACCAAGGTTGTCATCCCGCCGACAGGCGCGGCCCGAGGCGTGGGCCCGCTCGCCTCGAAGCTCGTCCTGAATACGGCCGGGGCGTCGTTCCCGATCGTCTACCTGGACCGGGAGATCGAAAACTGGAAGGCCCTCGTCGCCCCGATCCTCGTCGGGCCGAGCGCCCTGGTCCAGGACCTTCAGAGGACGGGCAAGCTCAAGCTCCCCGCGCTCGAAAGCACCTGTGGCGCGGCCCTCGTCATCCCGCGGGCCTTCAACAAGTCGAGCGCCCTCGCGTTCCTCGGCGCCGACGCCATCGGCCTGGAAAAGACGCTCGCCTACTTCAACCGGACGTTCCCCTATTTCGACGAATACCGGAGCGGCCGGCCGCAGATCAACGACATCGGTCCTGACCTCGACCGGTTCCTCAAAGGGGATCGGGGCGCCGCCGAGGCCTATTTCGCCCAAAGCCTGAAGAAGACTATCGAGGACTTCAAGGACCGGGACCTGGAATCCTTCACCGCGGAGCTCACCCTCCCCCAGGCCAATCCGAAATTCGAGGAGGACCTGAAAAAGGCCCTGACCGCGGCCCTCCGGGCCGAGACCGTCGACGTCAAGGGCTTCGCCGTGACCGACAGCAAGCGGATCTTCGAAAAAGAGCAAAGCTTTACCTGGGAGGGCGAGGACGCGCTCAAGGCCGTCGAGGAAAGGCTGCAAGCCCTCGCGGGCCCGCCCGCGACTGCGGCGGCCCCTCCGGCCGCCGCGGCTACGCTCCGCATCAGCGTGGGCCTGAGCGAGTCGCCCGAGGTCCGGCAAAAGATCCGGAAGCAGATCGAGTCGTTCTGTGCGGAGACCCTCAAGCAGCCGGCCGAAGTCGAGGTCCTCTCCTCCTACAAACAGGGGTTCTTCTGGCTGCTCGAGAAGGTCGCCCCCGCTCTGAAAGGCAAACCGGTGAGCCAGATCGTGGTCCGGTTCGCCGAGGAGAAGGACGACTTCAGCCGGCCGAAGCGGTTTTACAGCGAGCCGTCGCGCTGGCTCCAGGAGCTCTATCCGGTGGACGAGTTCCTGGCCCGCGATTTGGCACTGCCGCTCGACAAGATCCATTTTGAACTCGCCCCGGCCAAAAGCCCGACGTATACGGTCACGGCCCTCGACGCCAAGAACGCCGTGATCCTCCAGCAGAGCTTCTCGCCGCGCGTCCGGGAAATGCCCTATCTCAAGGTCCTTCCGGAATGGGGCAGCGTGAAGCTCACGACCGGCTGGACGCGGATCGAGAAGGGCGCGGAGGTTGTCCTCGACGCCCCGCTCCAGAGCGACCTCGAAAAGTTCTGGGACTACTATCAGGACCAGGTCCTGGGGCCGCTCTATGCCAATGTCCTGCGGAAAACCGGGAACGAGCCGACGTTCTCCAAGCAGCCCTATTTCAAGCAGCTGCGGGTCGAGCTGTGGGCGAGCGAGCCGGACTACCGCCTCGGCCTAGACGAGGAGATTGCGAGCTCGCTCGAGGCGCTGCACGACGAGATCTATTTCGACACGCTCGACTTCCTGCGCGGGATCACCGAGCTCGACGCCGAGGAGCCCGACCTCCCCGAGGACACGCAGCGCTACTCGGCCCCGGGCAACATCTTCCCCATCATCCATCCCTCGTCCGAGGGCGGCGCTCCCCGGGTCAAGGTCACGTTCGAGGACTGGATCGCCTCCGCGCCCCAGATGATCCTCCGCTGGAAGGAGAGGGGCAAGGACGAGGCGACCCGGCGGATCGGGTTCCCCGCGCTCAAGAGCAAGCCCGTGACGATCTCCTCACTCATCTACAACGGCCTCGAAGAACGCATCGAGAGCCTCACGGCCGAGATGGACTTCGAAAAGGAATCCGACTACCTGACGCTCCTCGACATCCTCGCCTCGTACCGGGAGCTCTCCGACAAGGGCCTGCTTCCGAACGGGCTGAGCTATCCCAACCTCGGATCGATCCTCTTCAAGCTCAGCGCCAAGGACATGCAGAAGGAGGAATCGGTCCCCGTGCTTCCCCCGCCTCCGCCGCTCAAGGTGCCGGCCACGCCCCTCAAACCGGGAACGGTCCTCGTCGAGACCGACAAGATCATGTCGCCGGAGATGGTCCAGAACGCCGTCAACCGCCTCGGCCAATTCCCCCTCATCCGGGCCTACATCGGCGGCATGTCCTACGAGAAACGCAGCGTGCCGGTCCTCGAGATCTTCAAGCCCCTGGGCGACGCCGTCTCCGTGCCGCGGCTCATCGCCCAAAAGCCGACGCTGTTCCTCAGCGGCCGCCAGCACGCCAACGAGGTGTCCTCGACGAACTACATCCTGAAGCTCGCCGAGCTCCTCGCCGCGGACAAAGCCTACCAGGAGTACACGAACAAGATCAATTTCGTGTTCGAGCCGATGGAAAACCCCGACGGGGCCGCCCTGGCCTACGACCTCCAGAAGCTCACCCCGTTCCACAGCCTGCACGCCGGCCGCTACGGCGCCCTGGGCATGGACGTGGGCTCGATGGTCGGCTCGTCGCGGCCGCTCCTCCCCGAAGCATCCGTCCGGCGGAACCTCAATGCGAAATGGGCCCCCGACGTCTATCTCAACCTCCACGGCTATCCGTCCCACGAATGGGTCCAGCAGTTCTCCAATTATTCCCCGTACTTGTTCCGGGAATACTGGATCCCCAAAGGCTGGTTCGCCTTCTATCGGGCCCTCACCCTGCCGATCTACGGGGCCTACAAGGAAGCGGGCGAAGACCTTAAATCTTTCATCATCAATGAGATGCAGGCCGATCCGAAGATCAAGGACTCGAACCGGAAGTTCTACGACCGCTATTACCGCTGGGCGACCCGGTGGCAGCCGCACACCGACATACTCGAGCTCTATGGTGGGCTGAACCTCTACGCCAAGCGGCGCTCGTCCACGGAGAGCCGCCTCTCGCCGCGGACGCAGACGACGTTCGTCGAGGAGACGCCCGAGCTGATGGATGAGACGGCCAGCGGCGCGTGGCTCGATTTCCTCTCCATGCAGAGCATCACGTATCTCCGGGCCCACCTCAAGTATCTGTCCCAGGCGAGGTACGAGACGGTCCGGGTGGAGGAGGAAAGCGGGGAGCGGATCCGCATCCAGTACCTGAGAGGCCGGCCAGGCGCCATCAAAAAATAGCGGCGCGGGGGCTCGGAGGGGCGGTTCGAC
>Ga0209746_1001825_pt1 | contig 10017 bp, 6 predicted proteins | sample BarGraNGADG00211_3_FD_184496 | JGI IMG/M metagenome (GOLD analysis project Ga0209746, IMG submission 184496) | Arctic peat soil microbial communities from Barrow, Alaska - Barrow Graham LP Ref core NGADG0011-211 (SPAdes) (version 2) | ecosystem: Environmental > Terrestrial > Soil > Wetlands >...
CCGAGAGGCACAGATCCTCGATCCGGGCGAACGCGTCCGATCGTGTGTTCGCCGCGAGCGCGATCTTTAAATCTGGCGCGCATTCGGCAAGCATCGCCATCACCGGCTCCATCACCTGAGTGGGCTGCTCGTCGAATGCGATGTAGGTCTTATCGAGCCAGCCCTTCTTGGTCAGGTATTTGCGGAAAGCGGCAAAGAACGCTCTCCACGCGCGCATATACTCCTCGTCGCATATCGCAGCCTCGATCTGCTTGAGATCGCCCGTGTCCAAGTCGACATACTCGATGATGTCCTTGTCCCTGTAGCCGGGCCCCTGCACGATCGAGTAGCAGTGGATGGCGCGGTCGATCCCGCAGGCCTCGTGCAGTTCGACGTAGCGGCCGAATATCGAAAAATCGAACTCATACTTCTTTCCGCGCCGCTTCCAAATGACCGCATTGGGGAACGGATCGCGCGTTTGGGTGCCCCACGGCTGGTAGCAGATAGGAACAACCGCAGTCTTCTGACCGTGCGAGGCGAGGTCCGCGATATACTGACGCATCAGCGCGAAGTGCTCATCGGACCATATCTCGACCCCGTGCCGGCGCGCCACCGTCGCCGGGTTCATCCAGACATTCAGGAAGAAGCTGTAGTCGTGAACATCCGGCAGATCGACATCCGCGACCTCGATCTCTATCTCGTTTGTTGCGACCGTCGCCCCATCGACCTCCACCGCGACCTTTCCACGGTAAAGCCCGGCCCTGATCCCCTTGGGGATGCTCGCGGAGATGTAGAACGCGGCCATGGCGTCCACTGAGAACTCGTCCACCTCGTAGAGCGCGTCGATCACGGGGCCAGCTTCCGGAGTCGGGATGGCCCCGGCTAGTCGAGCGTTGAGCGCGCTCGCCGGAATCGACGCCGAGCCTGACTTGAGGTCCGTGAAGTGCAGCCGCGCCTTGACTTGGGCCGACGACGTGACAACCAGCGCCAGCGAGGCGATGCAGTTGCGGCACGCGAGCGCCTTTATGGGCCCAACGGGCACCTCCAGGACATCCGAACCGCCAACGGGCTGCCTGATGAGCGACAGCCACGGGATGATCTTGAGTTTTGCCATTGTATTCCTCCAACCTTGACCACCATATTGTGACTTCACCTCGCCGCGTTGTCAATGGGCAAGCAGGAGTTGTCAGCCGGACGGAGAAGTACTAATGCAACAGGGGGGCGATGTGATCTAACGCTGCCGTTTCACGGGAGGGTGGTTGCTATGGATTCGTCACCGGAAGTCTTCTCCAAAGAAGAGGGACTGCGCCTGCTTAAGGCGGGGCAGATCGACGATGCCATCAAGGTGCTTGAAAAACTGCGAGACAAGACCGATGATGCGCAGGCGTGCGCGTTCTTGGGCGCTGCTTACAGCCAGAAGGGCGACAAGATGAACGCGATCCACGCGTTCGAGGAATCCCTGAGGCTCAACTAAACCCCCAAAGCCTACTTCAATCTGGCGGTGGTCTACGAGTCCGTCGGCAGGAACGACGAGGCCGTGCGCGAGTATCGAATGGCCATTGAGCTCGATGGGAACTACGCGCTTGCGCAGGAAGCCATCAAGCGGCTCCAAGACCAGTATGCCGCCAGTCACCCGCAGCCGGAACCGGCTGTCGCGGCTGCTGGGCCCACTCAATCTATGGCCGCCGGAGCTGCATCAGCTTCGCGGACTCAGTCGTTTTCGGGACCTCCTGCCTCGGGGCCAGTCATTGGCCAAGCGCCGCAGCCGCTCGCCGATCCGTTCGCGCAACACCATGCCGCGCCCCCAACCCAGGACGATTTGCTCAGGCGCCAGATGGAGAAGGAACAGAAGATTGCGGATCAGCACCACTCCCTGATGAAGAACGGGGTCATCTACGGCGCGATATGCGGCGCGATCTTCTTCATTGTTCTCAGTTTCGCTATGAGTATGCTCGTCATGGCGCTGGGCGGGAAGGGCTGGCTCTTCATGATTATCCAGGGCTTGGTCGGAGCGGCATACGGGTCGCTGGTCGGGCTCTGGATCGGTTACACGTGCGGAGGGGACTCCGCCGGGTTCCAGGCCGGCGCGGCATTAGGCGCTTTATACGGCCTGGTGATGGGGCTGCTTAGCGGCAGCATGGGATTCGCGATCGTGCTTGTGGTGATGTATGGCCTGCTGAGCGGCGTGGTGGGAATGGTCATAGGCCGGATGGTCGATATGAGCATAAGCGATTAGCGTACCCGCAAAGCGACGTACGCGATAATGGGGCGCCGTCTAGGATCGCGCCCCATTATTGAGTCTACAGTGATCGGCGTCCATAGTGTCTGGACCTCGCGATTGCGCGCCAGATCAGCAGGAATATTATCGCGCCGATAAAGGCGATCAGGATACTCATGACATTGATGCCTGTCACCGCTCCCAATCCCGCGGCGCGGAATAACCATCCGCCGACAAACGCGCCGATAACACCGGCGATCAGATCGCTGAAAATCCCGCCCGGCCCAGGCGCTGCCCCTGGAAGAACACCCCTGGCGAGGGCTCCCGCGACCAAACCCACGATCAACCAAGCAAGTATACTCATAACATCACCTCTGAGAGCCACGCCCCTTGGCTGCACCGCCGTGTGGGGCTCCAAGCTTCCCTGGTATTTATACCCTCCGTAGTCGCACTACAAACACAGCAGAGGAAGAAGCAACACCGGAGAAGAAATATAGATCAAACGCACAGCCCTCGCGCAATGCGTGAGGGCTGTGCTGTAATCTGGAGGAGCTATGAGAAAAGTATTCATCATCGCTATCGCGCTTGCGCTTTCGGCGACGGCGGCCGGGGCGGCTGTCGTGCCCGCGGCGCTGTTCTCCGACAACGCCGTGCTTCAGCAGGGCATCGCCGTTCCGGTCTGGGGATTCGCCGACAACGGCGAGAAAGTGACGGTCAAGTTCCAGGATCAGACGCTCTCCACTGTCGCAAAGGACGGCAAGTGGATGGTGACGCTTGCCCCGCTCAAGGCGGGCGGACCGTTCAAGATGAGCATTGCCGGCAGCAACACCATCGAGCTATCCAACATACTTGTCGGCGAGGTGTGGGTCTGCAGCGGGCAATCGAACATGCAGTTTGGGCTTCAGTCAGCCGCCAATGGCCCGGAAGCCGTCGCCGCTGCGACGAACCACAATATCAGGCTGTTCAGCGTGCCGCTGAAGACCTCATACACACAACTCGACAGCATGCAGTCGAGCTGGGCTTTGTGCAGCCCGGAGACGGCTAAGAGCTTCACCGCGGTCGGTTACTTCTTCGGACGCGACCTAAACAAGGCGCTCGGCGTTCCCGTGGGGCTGATCAACTCTTCGTGGGGCGGCACTTTCGCCGAGACGTGGGTGAGCCCGGAAGGGTTCAAGGCGCTGCCGAGCTACGCGGCCTGGATCGCCGAAGCCAACGCCAAGAAGCCCGAGGGCCCGAATAACCCGTCCGTGCTCTACAATGCCATGATCAACCCGCTTATTCCATACGCCATCAAGGGCGCGATCTGGTATCAGGGCGAGTCGAACGCGGGCGCGGCGTTCAAGTATCGGACGCTGTTTCCGACGATGATCAAGAGCTGGCGCGATGGGTGGGGCGAGGGCGATTTCACGTTCCTGTTCGTGCAGCTTGCGCCGTTCACGGCGATCAAGACCGAGCCCGAGGAGAGCGAGTGGGCTGAGCTTAGAGAGGCCCAGCTTCTCACTACCAAGACCAGCCCGAAGGCCGGTATGGCCGTCATCACCGATGTCGGCGACCCCGGCAACATCCATCCCACGCAGAAGGAGCCGGTCGGCGGTCGGCTTGCGCTTGCCGCTCGCAAGATTGCCTACGGCCAGGACATCGTCTACTCCGGCCCGATCTACAAGGGCATGAAGGTGATGGCAGACAGTATCACGCTCTACTTCGACAATGTGGGCGGAGGGCTGGTTGCCAAGGACGGCGATCTTAAGGGGTTTGCAGTCTCGGGAGCGGACAAGAAGTTCGTTTGGGCCACGGCGACGATCGTCGGCGGCAACAAAGTCGTCGTCAAGAGCCCCTCGGTTCCTAACCCCGTCGCGGCGCGCTACGGCTGGGCTAACTGCCCCGTGGTGAACCTGTTCAACGCGGAGGGGCTGCCGGCATCGCCGTTCCGCACCGACGACTTCCCGATGTTGACCGGTCCGAAGAAGTAGGAACACGTGGAGTTAACTGGAGTTACGAGTGGCGGGATTCTGGTCGCGGTGGTACTTGCGTCGCTGTGCGGCGCTTTGCACGCGGCCCCCGGCCAGGGTCCCGTGACCGTCGATATCGGGGATGGCCAGCATTCGAAGATTGTCTGCTGGCTCGAGAGTTCGCTGAAACGAGTCTATCCCCAATCGCCCATCGGCCAAGCGCGTGCGATGACGCTTCTGAGCCCCCGTAACGCACGGGTGTCCTTCCAGGCGTGCCTGCGGAACCAGAGCACATGCGCCATTACGGTAGACTGCTCCGTCACCGCCCCAGAGGACCTCAAAGTCTCGATCCGCCTGGTCGGTTACGTCCCGATGTGGAATCACACCGCCGATGTCCCGATGACGGAGCAGGACGGCGTCGGTTTCACGCCCGGCCTCGTGCCGGACCCGCTCTACCCGGAGCACAGTGTCACGTCCGGGCCGTGGGGGAACCAATCGTTCTGGATCACGGTGAGTGTGCCGCAAAGCGTCAGCCCCGGCGCGCGGACCCTGACCGTGCATCTAACGCCGGCAGGCGCGAAGGAGGGGGTGGAGGCGAAGATGGACGTCAATATCGATGTCCGGCCCCTCACCATAAAACCGCGCCGCGATTTCCCCGTGACACACTGGTGGAACGCCGACTGCATCTACGACTGGTATAAAGTGAAGCCGTTCGGCGACGAGTGGTTCAAGCTGACTGAGAACTACATGACCGATATGGTGGCGCACGGCTCCGACGTGATATTCGTGCCGGTGTTCCACCACCGCCGCGAGGTGGTCGAGCGGCCATCGCAGTTATTGATTGTCACAAGCCCGAAGCCGGGCAAGTACAAGTTCGATTGGACGCGGGTGCGCCGCTTTGTGGCGATGGCCAGGCGGAGCGGCTTTACGCGTTTCGAGTGGCCCCATCTCTGGCACATGAAGATCACACCAGAGGGCGCGATCACGGCGGCTGCGGAGCCTCAGCGCGTCTACCTCGACGGGAGCGGCAAACCGAAACTTATGGTGCCTGCCGACTATCCGGCGACAGGCGAGGACTACGTGCGGTTCCTGAAGCAGTTTCTTCCCGAGTTCCACAAGTTCCTGATAGATCAGAAACTGCTCGAAGTCTCCTACTTCCACGTGTCCGATGAGCCTGGCGGGAGCGCAGATGACCTCGCCAGATACAAGGCCGTGCGGAATATGCTGCACGATCTCGCGCCGTGGACCGATGGCAAGGTGATCGACGCCATGAGCGACGTCAACTACGGCAAGATGCACCTGATCGACGGCCCGGTGCCCAACGTTCAAGCGGCGAAGGCCTACATCGACGCCGGCATCCCACATTGGGTGTATTATTGCTGCGGGCCGAGGGGCGAATATCTGAATAGATTCTTCGATACGCCCCTGGCCAAGATCCGCATGTCCGGCTGGCTTTTCTATCACCTGAAGGCGCTGGGCTTCCTTCACTGGGGCTACAACTTCTGGTATGTGATGGATTTGGGTTTCAACCCAGTGCCCCAGAAGCTGGTGGACCCGTTCACCGATGGGGCGGCCGGAACCACGTCAGGTGGGGCAGGTGAACCCTACGGGGACTCGTTCGTCGTGTATCCGGGCTAGAATGGCCCAATCGACTCGATCCGCTGGGAGGTGTTCGCGGAGTCTCTTCAGGACTATGCGATGCTCCAAAGCGCGGGCGTTAAGCCCGACGATCCGATGCTGGCCGAGCTGAAAGACTACGCCGATTTCCCGAAGTCACAGCGCTGGATCGACGACGCGCTTGGCAAAGTGCTGAACTCAGATCGACATCACTAAGGAGGACGTATGAAAAGGCTGATCACTATTGCAGTCGCAATTGCGCTCGCGGTAGTCTCTCCCGCAAGACGGAACAGACACTCTTCGCCTATTCGTGTTGAACTGACGCCAGCTACCTGCTATACTACTGATGACGAAACAACGTCGATGAGGGCAGGGCGTATTACGTGAAGGCGCAAGAGATCATAAGGAAAAGGCGCGAGGAAATTCTGAAGCTCGCATCCGCGCATGGCGCTTATAATGTGAGAGTGTTTGGCTCCGTTGCCCGCGGAGAGGACACGGAATCCAGCGATGTTGACTTTTTAGTAAGCATGGAGCAAGACCGCAACTTGTTCGATCAAGCTGGACTATTGAGTGATCTGCAGGAGCTTCTGGGGCGCAAGGTAGATGTGGCGACTGATGACAGCCTATATTGGCTTATCAGCCGGCGAATCCTGAGTGAGGCGAAGCCGGTATGAAGGACTATCGCGTCTATCTGGTTCATGCGGAGCGCTAAGCGCAACTGATCGATCTTCTGGACTTCTCCACCATAGGATAAATGGTACGCATCCCCTTTGTCCCCTCAGCAAGGTCAGAATGAAACGGGCTTACGATTGCATCAAGCAGGAGGAGGACGTATGAAAAGGCTGATCATCATTGCAGTCGCGCTGGCGCTTGCGGCAACGGCGGCGGGAGCGGCAGTCAGGCCGGCTGGGCTATTCTCGGATAACGCGGTGCTGCAGCAGGGAATCGCGGCGCCGGTCTGGGGGTTCGCGGACAACGGGGAAAAAGTGACGGTCAAGTTCCAGGCCCAGGAGCTTTCCACCGAGGCCAAAGACGGCAAGTGGATGGTGCGGCTTGCCCCACTGAAAGCAGGCGGACCGTTCGACATGACCATCACCGGTAGCAACACGATCGAGCTCAAGAACATACTCGTCGGCGAGGTGTGGGTCTGCAGCGGGCAATCGAACATGGCATTCACTCTCGACCGGGCAGACAACGCCACACAGGCAATCGCCGCATCCAGCGATCCCATGCTCAGGCTCTTCACGGCGCCGAGGAAGGCCTCGTGGACACCGCTCGACGATGTAGAGGCCAGTTGGGTCCTATGTAACCCGGATACGGCCAAGAGCTTCACCGCGGTCGGCTACTTCTTCGGGCGCGACCTTCGCAAGGCGCTCAACGTGCCGGTCGGGCTGATCCACACTTCCTGGGGAGGCACGGCCGCCCAGACGTGGACAAGCCCCGACGGGTTCAAGGCGCTGCCGGAGTACGCGCAATATGTTGCCGACGAGAACGCGGCGAAGGGCACCGGTGCGAATCATCCCTCGGTGCTTTACAATGCTATGATCAACCCTCTTATCCCATACGCGATCAAGGGCGCGATCTGGTATCAGGGCGAGGCCAACGCGAGCAACGCCTACAAGTATCGCGCGCTGTTCCCGACGATGATCAAGAGCTGGCGCGATGCGTGGGGCGAGGGCAGCTTCCCGTTCCTGTTCGTCCAGCTTGCGCCGTTTGCGGGGGGACAAAAGCCGCTGCGGGAGGACTCGTGGGCTGAGCTTAGAGAGGCCCAGCTTCTCACGACCAAGACCTGCCCGAACACGGGGATGGCCGTTATCACGGACGTTGGTGACCCCACCAACATCCATCCCACGCGCAAGGAGCCGGTCGGCGGTCGGCTTGCGCTCGCCGCTCGCAAGATTGCCTACGGCGAGAGCATCGTCTACTCCGGCCCGATCTACAAGGGAATGAAGGTGAGCGGCGGAAGCATTACCCTCTACTTCGATCACGTGGGCGGAGGGCTGGTTGCAAAGGACGGCGATCTTAAGGGGTTCACAATCGCCGGAACGGATACGAAGTTTGTGAACGCGACCGCGAGCATCGTCGGCGGCAATAAGGTCGTTGTGAGCAGCCCTTCCGTGCCGAACCCGACTGCCGTGCGCTACGGCTGGGCGAACTGCCCGGTGGTCAACCTATGGAACAAAGACGGGCTGCCGGCGTCGCCGTTCCGCACGGACGACTTTCCGATGGTGACCGCGCCGAAGAAGTAGAGCCCGTCGTCCTGAGTAGTAGCGCCCGGAGGTGGAGTATGATGAACCTTGAATCATTGTGCCTTGTGATGGCGGCATTTTTGTTGCTAGTGGCTGTCATCGGCCTTGTCGTGTTTGGCATTGATTTGTGGATTCACTTTCACAGTGCCAATACTGGGGCGGCGCGCATCGCACTTGACTACGAACCACTGGGCCGGGCTGTGTTCGCACTCTTCGCGTTTGGGACGTTCTTTGGTGCGGAACTTTTGCTGAGAAGATTGGAAGGAAAGCAAGCTGCGTAGAATGGGCTACGTGTGGTGTTTCGGGAACTCGTTCCCGAAACCAAGTATTGCAGATCGGCAGGCCAGCCTCCGAATCCTGCCCCGCACCATCTCAGTCCAGCCGCACGCGATATGAGTAGTAGTCCGACTCCTGCCAGCGCGCCTTGCCTCTCTCGGCATGTCGCGTCACGTAGACCACAACCTCGCCGGTTTCGCGGTCCTGCACGTAGCGGAAGTTGGAGAGCCTCAGGTCGGGAGAGTCACCCGGGCCCACGTGGTCTATTCGCGTTGGGCCGTGATATCACAACCGCTACCCTCTGTGCTCAAGCAATGGCCTCGGCTTGCACACAGATGAACATGGTCGCCTGGGCTGCGGATGGTGGCGAAGATAGCCGATGAGTTATACTGTAGACGATGTCTGGCTTCCGTCGGCAGACACAGGCTCGAGACTGCCTGGGTTGCTGCGCGGATGATTGGGGGGCGCGGTCGTGAGAAAGCATCTATTCTGTCTAACCACGATAATGGGACTGTCCTTCTGGTTCCTGGTGGGTTTCCCGTTTCAGCAACATAAGGAATCGTACCTGCACGTAGTCAGCATCGAGCAACAGAGCCTGCTGGGCTATACAATCAACGGTTTGCGCGACTGCGCAGAGAAAAAGCCCCTTGCATTCGCGCTTGAATGGCTGGCCTACAAGCCCTGGGGATCGATGTGCCCGATACAGGTGGTGAATTTCATCCTCACGATTGCCTCATGGCTGATCTTGTGCTCGGCGCTCAAGGAGCGAAGACTGTTCAGTCTTCTGGGGTTGGTGGTGGGAGGAGCATTCTTCTCGGGCTATCTCTACCTGTTCCATCTGTCCGGGGCGGGTTATGCACCGCTGCTGTTGCTGATTGCGCTTATGTTCAAGCTGCGCGAGAACCTGGGCGATAGCCGCCACTTTGCACTGCTCGCGGTGGCGACGGTGGTGGTCGCGTTGTTCCACCCGTTTGCGTGTCTGCTATACGCCGGCTTTATGTTCGGAGCGTTCCTCGAGAACAGGAAGCTGGTTACCAGGGGGAGAGTCATTGCAGCCCTTGTGGTCGCGGGAGCGACTGCTGCTGCTGCCAGCGCCATGAACGGCGTGGCTGGTCACGAAGTCTCCTGGAGCAACGTTGAGTCGCTGGTGTGTTCGTTAAGGACTACTGAGGCCTATAAGTTACTGGCCCTGGTGTCGGTCGGACTGACAATCTGGACGGCTGCCACTGCAGATGTGACCAGGCGGTCCAGGGGCATCCTGCTGCTGGCTGCTGTTGTGTGCATTGGTGCTACCGTGGTAGCAAAAATGCCGGTGATCGCAGCTTGGCTGCTGGTGTGTGTTCTCAAGTCCCTGCTTACCCGCAGGTTTAGTGGGGCTTTGCTGGTGCTGGGGGCGGTCGTGCTGCCTTTTTTCGGCGAGGTCGGTACACCCACTCACATGGTCTATGCTGTGATGATCTGCACGGCACTGACGGCTGTCGATTGTACCGTCATTGAGTCTAAGCTTGGCTGGGTCAACGGCAGGTCCGCTGTGGCTCTGGGTCTTGTGCTGGGAGCGCTTGTTGTGTGTCTCAGGCTGGGAGTTCGTGTGCCGGTCGTTTCGCGTCTGGCGCAGCCCTTGATGGCGGAGCGCGAGAAGACCTACCAGATGGCCAGCATTCTTGGCTGGCTGGAGCACTCGCCCTACAGAGATCGGTATATATCGTTCGATCGTCCGGCTGTGGCCACC
>Ga0209746_1001826_pt1 | contig 10012 bp, 8 predicted proteins | sample BarGraNGADG00211_3_FD_184496 | JGI IMG/M metagenome (GOLD analysis project Ga0209746, IMG submission 184496) | Arctic peat soil microbial communities from Barrow, Alaska - Barrow Graham LP Ref core NGADG0011-211 (SPAdes) (version 2) | ecosystem: Environmental > Terrestrial > Soil > Wetlands >...
AAACCATATTACCTTTTCAATTTTGACCGATTAATGTAAAAATAATGAAACCGGCCGGACATTATTTGTACTTTTGTTCACGGAGTATTTACAAAAAAAACGAAAAATCATGGCAACAGGAATCAACAAAGTGATCTTGATCGGAAACCTCGGGAAAGACCCTGAGATTATGAGGTTGGAAAGCGGTGTAAAAAAGGCATCTTTCTCACTGGCTACGACAGAAGTTTACAAGAACAAAGAAGGGGTAAAAACGGAGCATACCGAATGGCATAACATCGTGTTGTGGAGAGGGCTTGCAGAGGTTGCTGAAAATTACCTGAAAAAAGGAAATTCGGTGTACATCGAAGGCCGGATCCGCAAACGCGAGTATGAAGATAAGGAAGGCCAGAAACGCTATATCACCGACATTCTCGGCGATGTGATGACCATGCTGGGCGGCCCGAAACGAGAAAGCGCACCCGAAGGAAATGCTCCCATCGTAATTGAAAAGGAGAATAGCACCGGGGAAACAACCACGCCCGAGGATGATCTTCCCTTTTAGTAGTTGATGAGCTGATGAGCTGACAAGCTGGCGAGTTAATATTTTTTAGCTCATCAACTCATCAACTCGTCAGCTTATTTAGTTGCACACGAATGAGAATAAACCAATTCATTTTATTAGCACTCATTCCTATCGTACTCTACTCTTGCCAGAATAGCTACGTTCCCAAACCCCGTGGTTATTACCGGATCGATTTTCCCGGAAAGGCTTACCGGCAGTTTGATACCACTTTCCCCTATACCTTCGAGTATCCCGTTTATTCAAAGATCGTTCGCGACAGTTCCCGGCTGGCCGAACCCTATTGGATCAACATTGTTTACTATCCTTTTAATGCCCAACTGCACATCAGTTATAAAACCATCAACAAAAACCTGGCTATCTATCTCAACGATGCACACACGCTCGTAAACAAGCACATTCCGAAAGCCAACGCCATCAGCCAGCGGGAATATGTGAACCCTGCCGAAAAAGTGTTCGGACTGGTTTATGAGATCACTGGTTCTGATGCAGCCTCCACTTACCAGTTCTACCTGACCGACAGTACCAAAAATTTTGTCAGGGGTGCCCTTTATTTTGATCTTGTTCCCAACAATGATTCATTAGCGACGGTCATTGATTTCCTGAAGAAAGATGTTGAGCACATGATCACGACCTTCCGGTGGAAGAAGCGTTAAAACCGGAAATATTCAGGATCAAAATAATAACCGTTTATTCCTTGATCCATTTCCATGAATCCACCTTTTTGTTTCCTTGCCAAACCTTGAAAATTTGACATTGGTGAAATTTGATTGGCGGGATTGAAAAGAAAAAAGTCGTTCTATTTATTCTTATTGAGAGGATATGAGGACTTTTTGTCCACCAACAGTTTGCTTATCATACACCAGCCTGAAATAATACAATCCTCTTTGCCAGTCTGAAATATCCAATTCAAGTTGTTGTTGCAACTTTGTGATTTCCTTTTCAAAAATTTTCTTCCCTTCAATATTGTAAACCTCAAATAATGTTGATTTCCATTGATAATACTCCTTTGATGATTGGTATTTGCCCTGACCACTACTTACAACAAGTACCTTTGGAAATTCAATAGATATCCGGTTCGTTGCAGGGTTTGGATAAACTTTAAGATTGGATTTCTGCAGATTGGTCTTGGAATCATCAATACTTACGATCAAATCGCAGTTGGGATCAATGGTATCAGAAACAATCGGGTGCAGGCACAGGCTGTCGTAAACATAAGGTTGTGTATAAATACTGTCAAAATCAAAATTTGAATTTAGTTTATAAAAATATATTATTAAGTTGTGATCTAATAAGTCAACAATTTTGTTATCAAAAGTAATGCGAGATAAACTCGGTTGCATCCAACTTTGAGTGAAGGTCTTTGAATATTTTTCAATACCCATTGTGTCAAGTTTCATCCATTTTTTAACCTCGACATTACTTATGGTAACGGAAGAAAATACAATCATGGTTGTGTCATTTAAAAACCTAATCTGACCTGCAGTTCCCGGACAAGAACTTGGTACAAGGTCTTGATAATATGATTCTGTTCCGTTACCAAGACATTTATTTAATGCAGGTGTATCGCAATAATTACTATGCCATCCGACATCATAAAAGTTACCTGTATTACTCACAATTGTTTCAAGGATAGCAAATGTATTCCCATGATAACCATTCTTTCTTCCATAGGCTAACCGCCACAGTTCATTCCCAGCAGTATCGGTCCTGATATAATAAGGTCTTTCATAACCTCCCCCACCGCTTTGCCCGGAATCCGGTGCGTAACACATCCCTGTTATCAGGTAGCCTTCATTTAAAACAGTCAGATCATAACCGTCTTCATCGAAAACTGGGCTATGACCCGGATAGTTATGCTTCCAAAACAAATTGCCCGAGCTGTCGAATTTATACAGTTGGATTCTGTTTTGTGGGTTAGGATCGGAATAGGATGTCAATAAAATATAATCGCCTTCAGGTGTTTGTCGTACCCTTCTGCCATAATCATAAATTCCTGGTGTATTAATAACTGAGCACCATTCTATTTCTCCACAAGAATTAAATTTGATAATGAAGGGATCTGATGAACCGGTAGGGTCGTATTTACTAAATCCTGCGCAATAGACGAACCCATTATCATTTGTCTGTTCAATATGTCCAGAGCCCAAATCGTATTGGTCATTACCAATATATTTATTCCATAACATATTCCCATTTATGTTTGTTTTTACGATAATTGAATATTTATAATCAAGATACGACGGACCCAAAAGAAACATATATCCTTTATCGTAATAATTATAAAAACAATCAACGTGTGAACCATTCCATTGAGGATATGTTTTGGGCCAGGGTTGAGATAATACAACTGGTAAAAACGAAAGTTGAAAAGTGAGAGAGAAGAGTAGATGTTTAATAAAAAATGAACGCAACTGATAAGTGCAAAATTTTTTTGGGCTTCACAAAAATACCTACTTTTTAGGTAACGGGGGTAATTCAAATCACGAATCACGGGTATTTAGCTGATGCATTCTCAAAAGTCAGGTTTGGCGGCGGAGTTACAAACTCCGCCTAGCGCATTGTAATGAACTTAAAAATTCCACTCAACCCAAAGATTGTTCAAAAATAAATCGGAACTTTGCAGTTAACCGCTGCGAAGAAATTTTACTTCAGGATGCAACCAACCGCATTGGTAATAGGTCTTTATCTCAAATACTAAAATAGGATCACAATGATGAAAAGATTCTTTTTTATATTCCTCATGCTTCTTTCTTGCAGCTTCCTGTTCAGTCAAAACAAGAAGGTGAAATACTCAGAGGTGAAGATCAGCACCGATCAGTCGGGGCTTGTAAGGCTGGCACAACTCGGGATCGCGGCCGATGAAGGTTTCTTTAAAAAGGGCCAATACCTTCATACCATGCTATCGCAGGAAGAGTTGAAAAAAGTGACAGATTCCGGGTTCAAGGTAGAAATGATCCGGGAGGATTATACGAAATACATTGAAGAACGGAACAAAGGTCTTGAAGATCAGATCAAAGAGATCAACCGCAACAAATCCACACGGTACAAGAGTACAGAAGTAAGCGATTACCCGGTTCCCCAGAATTTTGAACTGGGTTCGATGGGAGGAAATTACACTTTGCAGGAGGTGCTGAATGAACTTGACAGCATGCACCTGAAATATCCGAACCTGGTTTCCCAGAAACAACAGGCCGGCGGGCAGACCTCAATCGAAGGAAGGCCGCTCTATTATGTGAAGATCTCAAAAGATCCGAATGTCACGTTGCCGGTTCCCAAGGTCTTCTACAATGCGCTGATCCATGCCCGGGAGCCGGAAGGAATGGAACAACTTATCTTTTACATGTGGTACCTGCTCGAAAATTATGCAACAAATGAAGAGGTGAAATACCTGGTAGATAACCTGGAATTTTATTTTCTCCCCGTGGTGAACCCAGATGGGTATGAATATAATTATACGACGAATCCATCTGGCGGCGGGATGTACCGCAAAAACCGCAGGGATAACGGTGACGGAACCTTCGGTGTTGACCTGAACCGGAACTTTGGATATGAATGTGGATACGATAACATTGGCTCATCACCCATTACCGGCGATGAGACCTACCGCGGCACCGGTGCCTTCTCCGAACCCGAAACACAAATTATCAATGAACTTTGCGACCAGGTTGGATTCAAAGAAGCCCTGAATTACCATACATACGGCGACCTTTTTCTCTATCCCTGGAGTTATATTACACAGGATACCCCCGACAGTTCCGTTTTCTGGAATTTCTCCACCCTCATGACCCGGCAAAACCGGTATATCACCGGAACATCGGGAGCCATTCTGTACAATACCAATGGAGATGCAAACGACTGGATGTACGGTGAACAGGCCGGCAAACCCAAGATCTTTGCTTACACCCCGGAAACAGGCAATGATATTGACGGGTTCTGGCCTTTTCCCGAAAGGATCATCCCATTATGCCAGGAAAACATGTACCAGAACCTGATGATGGCCCACCTTGCACTGGGATATGACGAGGCAAAAAACAGCTCCTCCGCCATCGTCAGCGAACGGCAGGGGTATTTCAAATTCAACTTCGAACGTTACGGTTTAATCGATACTTCAAGCAATACGGTTACCATTGAACCGCTCGATACTAACCAGATCATCCAGGTTGGCCCTGCAAAACATTTTTCCTACCCGATACAATTCATGGTGATGACAGATTCCATCGCTTATACCCTGGCGCCCGATATGAACATCAGCACCTCCTTTAAATATATCCTGAAATGCAACAATGGCCTGTATACTTTCCGGGACACGGTGACGAAATATTTTGGTCCGCCGCTGCTTGTTTTCTCGGATGACTGCAACCAATTCACAAAATGGACTTCCCCGAAATGGAATATTACGGAGAGTACCTATCATAGCCCGACCGGCTGCATCACCGATTCGCCAAGCGGGAATTACAGCAACAATGCAAATGTTTCCGTAACCACCATTGACAATATCGACCTGAAAGATTCACCTGTGGCCGTGATCAATTACTGGACAAAATTCAATACGGAAAATTGTTATGATTTTGTGGAAGTACAGGTGTCAACCAACAATGGCCCCTTTGTCGCTCAAAAAGGAAGGTATACGAAAAATGCTTCCCAATATGAAGACGCCGGAATGCCTGTTTACGATGGAAAACAATCCACCTGGGTATATGAGGAAGTAGTGCTGGATAATGTTGCGAACAAGGATATCAAGATCCGGTTTAACCTGGTAAGCGATGGAGCCATAAGGTTTGATGGCTTTTATTTTGATGATGTAACTGTGAATATCATTGATATGACTACTTTCGGTGTTCCGGTGAACAACGTCACTCCTGCATATATTTCAGATCCGGTGCCGAATCCGGCAGGACAGGATGTTACCATCTCATACCGTTTCCCGGATGCAGGATTCACGAAATTTATCCTGTATGATCTGAAGGGAAATGCAGTAAGGCAGTTGGAAGTCAACGATCAGAGCGGAAAGATTATTTTTTCTGCCATCGGCCTTCCTGCAGGAGTTTACTATTACCGTATTACGGGCACATCCGGTTCAACCGAAGTAAAGAAACTGATCATCATTCATTAAAATGAACCTATCCTATGATTGAAACGATCAAACTCGGAACCCTTCGCTGGTCACATCTTTTCCGGCCTACCGAAGAGGAATTACAGGGATTGCAGGATTACTATCATTTTCATCCCATCGATATTGAAGACTGCAAAAGTCCGATAAACCTGAGGCCCAAGATCGACATCTACCATGATTATCATTTCCTGATCCTCCACTTTCCATCCATGGATATACAGGGTGAATTCATTGAACCCAAAGAGATCAAGGTATTTTGGGGGAAGGATTTCCTGATTACAATAGGTAAATCGCACTGGCTGGTAAAGGAGTTGTTCAAACAGGAGCAGAATGAAACGCTTGACGGAGAAAAGATGGCGGTTGGATCCAGTGATGCATTGTTGTACAAGATCATTGAATACCTGATGGAAGATACCCAGAAGCTGGTAGCTTTGGTCGATAAATCGGTGGATGAGTGCGGGAAGGAACTCTTCAGCAGGAAACCGGAAAAGACCATTGAAAAGATCTCGATCACCCGGAAAAATGTCATCCTCCTCAATACGATCTTCAAGCCCCAGATGAGCCTCTTCAACAAACTGCAAAGCGGCACCATCAAGGGGTTTGCCGACAGTATGGAAGATTACTGGGGGAATATCATGGACTCCTACCAGCGTGCATGGGACATTATCGAGGACGACCGTGAACTGATCAGCGGGTATTCAAAAACCTTTGATTCCCTGCAGGTCAACAAGACCAATGAAGTTATAAAGATCCTGACCCTGATCTCATCCATCCTCCTTCCCCTGACCTTTATTGCCAGTCTTTACGGGATGAATATCAAACTGCCGATCCAGGATCGCCCGGGATCTTTTCTTATCGTTTCGGGAGTAATGATCGGGATCGCCCTGTTCATGTTGATCTATTTCAAACTCAGGAAATGGATGTAAATCAATGATTCCTGTTCATGACCTCCGTCTGGCGTTGGATGGATTCTTCGTGCAGTGCTTCCAGCAGTTTTAACAGGAATTCCCTTGACAAACCCATTCGCACGCCCGTATCTACGCGGTCGTGGATGATCTGGCTCCAGCGTTTCAACTGAAGAATGGTGATGTTGTTTTCTTTCTTGTATTTCCCGATCTCTTCCACGATCTTCATCCGCCGGCTGAGAATGTCGATCAGCTCTTCATCCAGTTTGTCGATCTCCGAACGAAGTTCTTCCAGTTTATTTTCAAATTCGATGGTCCCATATTCCTCGCGGATGACCAGGCCTGAAAGCAACTCCTTCAGTTTGTCAGGTGTGATCTGCTGATCTTTATCCGTGAGGGCCTCTTCAGGCCGGATATGTGCCTCGATCATCAACCCGTCCATTTCAAGGTCGAGGGCTTTCTGTGCCACCGGGAACAGCAGGCTGGTTTCCCCGCAGATATGGCTGGGGTCAACCAGGACAGGAAGACCGGGAAATAAACGTTTCAGCTCGATCGGGATCTCCCACATGGGGGAATTCCGGTAAGGGGTGTGGGTAAAGAATGAAAATCCGCGATGAACGGCAATGAGTTTCCGGATACCGGCTTGGTTAAGTCTTTCGAGCGCTCCGATCCAGGTCTTGATGTCGGGGTTCAGCGGGTTTTTGACCATGACCGGGATATCGACTCCATGGAGGACTTCACTGATCTCCTGGACCGAAAACGGGTTTACAACGGTGCGGGCGCCGATCCACAAGATATCAACCCCGTGGTCGAGCGCTTCTTTTACATGCTGGGGATTGGCGACTTCGACCGTGGTGAGCAGGCCGGTTTCGGCCTTCACCTTTGCCAGCCATTGAAGTCCGCGTTTGCCCACGCCTTCGAAGGAACTCGGCCGTGTACGTGGTTTCCAGAGCCCCGCCCGAAAAACCTTGACCTGCGGGATCTTTGCCAGTTCCCTCGCCGTTGACAGCACCTGTTCTTCCGATTCAGCGCTGCAGGGGCCTGCGATGACGAAGGGAGGTGATTCCACCGGTAACCAGCTGCTCATGGGAAGTATGTCAGGGAAAACATTCATAGGTCCGGTGTTCTGCGGGTTTGTTTTTCAGATCTTAGACAGATTAATCCAGTTGTAAAAGTAACAAAAAAAACCCTTTGCCGGAAACCGTTAATTCCCGTAATTTTGCGCGATCAACAACGATGTTCACATGGAAAAGATGAAACAGGCAAAAGTCCGTGATCTGCTGAGGTCAAAGGAAACAGGAAAAGAATGTTTGGTCAGGGGATGGGTCAGGACAAAAAGAGGAAATAAGAACATCAACTTTATTGCCCTCAATGACGGTTCGGTCATTCATAATATACAGGTTGTGGCTGAAGTGGCGCAATTCGATGAAGAGCTGCTGAAACAGATCACCACCGGCGCCTGCATCGAAGTAAAAGGAACCCTGGTAGATTCGCCTGCATCGGGACAACCCGTCGAGATCCAGGCAAAAGAGATCACCGTCTTCGGAACTTCCGATCCGGAAACGTACCCCTTGCAGAAAAAAGGACATTCCTTAGAATTTCTTCGCGAGATCGCCCACCTGCGCCCGCGTACCAATACCTTTGGAGCCATCTTACGGATTCGCCATGCGATGGCATTTGCCATTCATAAATATTTTAATGATAACGGATTTTATTACCTCCATGCACCCATCATCACCGGATCGGATGCGGAAGGCGCAGGGGCCCTGTTCCGCGTTTCCATCCTGGATCCGAAAAACACTCCCTTGAAACCCGATGGTTCCGTGGATTTTGGTGAAGATTTTTTCGGGAAAGAAACCAAGCTGACGGTCTCCGGGCAGCTCCAGGCAGAACTTGGTGCGCTGGCCTTGTCACTGGTATATACCTTCGGTCCTACTTTCCGTGCCGAAAATTCGAATACACCCCGCCACTTGGCCGAATTCTGGATGATCGAACCGGAAATGGCATTCTACGATATCGTGGATAACATGAACCTGGCAGAAGATTTCCTGAAATTCCTCATCCGGTATGCCCTTGAAAATTGCATGGACGACCTGGAGTTCCTCAACAAAATGTACGATACGGAACTCATCGAACGGTTGAAGTTTATCACGGAAAACGACTTCGTTCGCCTGGGTTATACCGAAGCTGTGGAGATCCTGAAAGCTTCCGGGCAGAAATGGGAATTCCCGGTTGACTGGGGAACGGACCTGCAGGCGGAACACGAACGCTACCTGGTTGAAAAGCATTTTCACAAACCGGTTATCCTGACAGATTATCCGAAAGAGATCAAAGCGTTCTACATGAAGATGAATGAGGATAACAAAACCGTTCGCGCCATGGATGTGCTGTTCCCAAAGATCGGGGAGATCATCGGCGGTTCCCAGCGTGAAGAAAATCTTGAAAGGCTGACAAACCGTATCCATGAACTCGGCATTCCCGAAAAGGATATATGGTGGTATCTGGATACGCGGAAGTTCGGCACAGCGCCGCACAGCGGTTTCGGGCTTGGATTTGAAAGGTTGATTCTCTTTGTGACAGGAATGAGCAACATCCGCGATGTGATCCCGTTTCCACGCACGCCAAAGAATGCGGAGTTCTGAGAAATTTTTTCTCAAAAAATCCTATTACCTTTTCGATTTAAGCCGATTAAGGGGAATAAAACTTTTATTCGTCATGTATAAGCATGGTGGGTTTTGGTATTACACAGAGATGCACAGAGAAGACACAGAGATTAAGGAGAATTGTTATGGAGATAAATGAGATTACTTGTAAAATCATTGGTTGTGCAATTGAAGTTCACAAACATCTGGGCCCGGGTTTATTGGAATCTGCTTATGAGGAATGTTTGATCTTTGAGTTGCAGAATTCAGGATTAAGGGTTGAAAGTCAAAAACCAGTTCCGGTCATTTATAAAGAGAAAAAATTAGATTATGGTTATAGAATTGATATTCTGATTGAGAATGTAGTTTTGATCGAACTTAAATCGGTTGATGCTTTAAATCCGGTTCATGAAGCACAGATACTGACGTATATGAAATTTGCCGGAATAAGGACGGGATTATTGATCAATTTTAATATAAAAATGTTGAGAAACGGACTCAGAAGATACAGTCACTAACCTCTGTGTAGCTCTGTGTCTTCTCTGTGCATCTCTGTGTAATACTAAAGCGGAAAAATATTTGCGCCTTTGTGGTTAAAAAAACGAAATCTTCATTTTCCAAAAAAATGAAAATCCTTTCACCTCATCATTATTTTGTTTTATCTTTACAATGAAAATATGACGATGGAAAAACGCTGGGTACTCAAGGAATCAAGTGACCGGGAAATTGTGAAAAACCTTGCCCAGGAACTTAACATCGACCGAAACCTGGCGGAGCTGTTAGTACAGAG
>Ga0209746_1001827_pt1 | contig 10008 bp, 11 predicted proteins | sample BarGraNGADG00211_3_FD_184496 | JGI IMG/M metagenome (GOLD analysis project Ga0209746, IMG submission 184496) | Arctic peat soil microbial communities from Barrow, Alaska - Barrow Graham LP Ref core NGADG0011-211 (SPAdes) (version 2) | ecosystem: Environmental > Terrestrial > Soil > Wetlands >...
CAGCTGCGCGCGACCGAGAACTTCCAGCAGCTTCAGGCCCAGCTGGCCGAGACCGAGGACAAGATCCAGGTCTCGCGCCAGGTCTACAACGACACGGTGCTGAGCTTCAACAACGCGATTCAGACCGTTCCGGCGAACATGGTTGCCGGGGCGTTTGGCTTCAAGCCGCGCGAGTTCTTCGAGCTCGGCGACGAGGCCGCCCGCGAGGCCCCCGAAGTCAAGTTCTGATGCCGGCTAGGAAGTGCCCGCTCGCCCTGCTTGCCGGGTTGCTCATGGCTGTCTGCGCGCCCGCGCCCGCCGCGGCGACGGTGCTTCACAGTGCCGTGGTCAACGCCGTGGTCTCGCGTGACGGCTCGCTCGCAGTCGCAGAGCAGATCGCGATGAGCGACGTATTCCACGGCGCCTACCGGGACATTCCCCTTCGCAAGGGCGAGTCGATCGATCACATCGTCGTCTCCGAGCAGGGGCGGCGCTATCAGGTCGGGGGTAGCACCGAACTGGGCTCGATCGGGAGTCCCGGCACCTATGCGACAACCCGAAATGGCTCGGCCGAGAGGATCGTCTGGCACTTCGACAACCCGAGCGGCGGAGTGCGTACTTTCACCGTCTCGTATCGCTTCCGCGGGCTCGCCGTCGCTTACGACGACGTGGTGGACGTATACCTCCAGGTTTGGGGCAGGAACTGGAACGTCTCGCTTCCATCACTGGGCGCGAGCATGCGCCTGCCTGGAAAGAAGATGAGCCCGAGCTACCGCGTCTGGGGCATGCCGGTGTACGTGCACGGTACGGTCGAGCGCAACCCCGGCGAAGCTCTACTGCAGGCATCGTCGATCTCTCCTGGGCAGTACGTGGAGTTACGGGTCGTCTTCCCTCGCTCTTTCCTGACCTCAACCGCCGGCGCGCAAGTGCGAAGCGGCCCCGGGTTGGAGCGAATCGTGGCGCAGCAGAAAGCGAGCTTCGCGGCCTACGACCGTGACCGCAGGCGCATTCACGACGCGCTCGTACACTGGAAGCGGACGTTGGCGATTCTCTTCGCGCTGGCGTTCCTGCCGGCGGTCCTGATCACCGCGCTCGTCTACCGCTTTTTCGGACGCGACACGAGCAAGGGCTACGACCGCACTTACGAGCAGGAGCCGCCGTCCGAGCTCCCGCCGGCTCTCGCCTCGGCGCTTCTGCGGCAGCGTGCCAATGCCGGGGCAAACGAGTTCACCGCAACACTCTTCGATCTCATCCGCCGCGGCCACTACAAAGCCGCGCACGTCACCACCGAGCAAGCGACATTCGCCGGCCTGCACCACACCGAGGTGGCGGATCTCGAGCTCTCGAAAGGGACGCCGCTGACCGATCTCACTCCCTGGGAGCAGGCGGTCGTCGAAGTCACCGACGACGTGCTCGAGAAGGATGGGAGCGAGCGTCTGTCTCGCTTCCATACGGGTATCGCGGCCAAGCGCACGACGAACGCCGAGCGCTTCAAGCGCTTCACGACCTCGGTGTCGGACGAGATCGGAAAGCAGAGCTGGTACGACAACCGTGGCCTCGCGCTGCTCGTCGCAAGCGGCATCCTCTTCTTTGCAGCCGGAGTTCTGCTCTTCTTTTATGGAGTGCAGACGCTGCGCACGCTCTCACCGCAGTACAAGAGCTTGGCGGCCATCGTCCTCGGCGTCTGCGTGGGCCTCAATGCGCTCATCGTCGGCGTCGCGCTGGCGAAGGTGCCCCTCTGGCGCTCGCGCAAGAAGTCAGTCGAGCTCGAGGCGCAGCGCTGGCGGGCTTTCCGCCACTACCTGAACGACTTCCCCAGACTCAAGGAGGCGCCGCCCTCATCCGTTGCTTTGTGGGAGCGCTACCTTGTCTACGGTATCGCCTTCGGCATTGCCGAGCGCGTTCTGCAGGGCGCGCAGATTCACATGCCGCAGGAAATGCACGACCAAAGCTCGCTCTACTGGATAAGCCCGAACGGCGATCTCGGCTCCGGTGCGAGCGCACTCGGAATCTCGAACCTGACCTCCGGCTTCGGCTCCGCATTCACGCCGCCGTCGTCGAGCTCGAGCGGCGGCTTCGGCGGTGGCTTCGGCGGTGGTGGAGGAGGCGGAGGTGGAGGCGGCGGCGGAGGTGGTTGGTAGTCAGCTCGCCTGGCGCCGGCGTTCGTACAGGGCAATCGCCCCTGCGACGGCGACGTTGAGCGACTCGGCGGCCGCGGCCAGCGGAATCGTCGCCAGCTCGTCGCATTCGACCGCGACCTCGCGAGGCAGGCCCTCCCGCTCGGCGCCGAGCACGAAGCAGACGCGGCCCGAAAGATCGACCTCGGCGAGCGGCGCACCGCCATGGGCGACCAGCCCGACCCGACGTCCCGGCGCTTCGTCGAAGCCGCCCAGCGGAACGCGGAAGACGGCGCCCATCGAAGCTCGCAGGGCCTTGGCCCCGGTCGGGTCGGCGCAGCCCGAAGAAAGGCAGAGGTAGGCCGGACCGAGCGCATCGGCAGTGCGGAGAAGCGCGCCCACGTTGCCCGGGTCGGCGACTCGCCAGAGCGCGAGCCCCGTTTCGGCGGCGTTCGCCGGATCGAGCGGTGGCAGCCCCGAGCGTTGGAAGATGGCGATCGCGCGGGCGGGATGAGCCAGCCCGGAGAGATCGGCGAGCAGCTCGGGCGCTACGAGCGTCGCTCCGGGGACACGTTCCTCCAGCACCGGCCGGGCGGCGTCTATAAGCACTTCCTCGGGCTCGAGCCCCGCCTCCAGCCCGGCGACGATCAGATCCTCGCCCTCGCAGGCGAACAGCCCCAGGCGCTCACGTTGGCTGGCGCTCTGAAGCCGGCGGACGAGGCGCAGCTTCGGATTGGATGAAGATGTGATGGGGTTATCCACGCTGGTTCGCCTCTCCAAGCTTCTCCTTCACGAAGCTACCGATCGCGGCGAGAGCTTGCTTCGCCTCGGGCAGAATGACGGCGTAGGCCTGGAACACGTGCCACATTCCCGTCCAGACGTCGAGCTTCGCGTCGACACCGGCGGCACGGGCGTTCTCGACCAGCCGCAACGAGTCGCTGAGCAAGATCTCGTCCTCGCCAACCTGTACGAGCAGGCTCGGCAGCCCATGCAGATCCTGCCCGAACAGCACCAGCTCTCGTGGATCCGTTTCCGTACCGCTCAGGAAAGCCTCGGCGCAGACTCTGGCGAAATCTTCGTCGATCAAGGGATCGAGCTCGGCGCGAGACTCGTACGACTCGCCGTCGAATACCTGCGAGAGCCAGGGCGAAAGCAGAAAAGCGGCGTTCGGCAGCTGCTCTCCTCCATCTCTGAGCGCGAGCAATGTCGCCAGCGCGAGACCGCCGCCGGCCGAGTCGCCGGCGACTGCGATCTGCTCGGGTGCGATTCCCTTTTCTCTCAACCAATGGAACGCGCGCAGCCCGTCTTCGAATGCGGCCGGGTACTTGTGCTCGGGCGCCAACCGGTACTCGACGACGAGCACGCGCACGCTGCAGGCCGCCGAGATCCGCGTCGCCAGGTCGCGATGGGTCGAGCAGGAGCCGGCGATATAACCGCCGCCGTGGAAGTAGAGGATCGTGCGAGCATCGCCGACGGAGACATTCTTCGCCCGCACGAACTCGGCGCGTAGCCCGTCGACGCTCACCTGCTCGACGCGGGTACCGCGCGGCAAGATCTGGTGTTTGGCCAACGACTCTTGCCGCCGCCTGTACTCGTCGATCGTGCGCCCGTCCAGAGTGGCCACGCGCCTTATGAGGCGCTCCACGATCAGAGAGCGAACAACACGGCTGCGGGCGGAGGGCATCTGAACGGAAACCTACCCCGGTTCGGAGCGGACGTCACTCTGCCGACGGTATTGAACGCCGGTTCGCGTCAGGCGAGCCACTCGAGCCAGCGACCGTGGTAGTCGAGCCGAGCGAGGATCCGCGCCTCGCCTCCGGGCCACAGCTGAAAGCGAAGCTGCCAGTGTTCGGCCGGCTTGCCCGGAGGATGCTCGCCGGAGATGAAAGCCAGCGGCCCGTGTTCGCCGGCCCGAGCCAGGATCTGCTCGACGCGGAGCCTCTGCTCGCGCGAGAGGTGGCTGAACGACGCGGTCTGGTAGACGACCGTCAACGCTTCGTCCGAGCGCTCGTTCAACGCGGGCTCGAGCAGCTCCAGATAGTCGCCTCGAAGCACCTGCGGCGGATCTGCTCGCACGACCTCGATCGCCCGCTCGAGTCGCTCCTGCCGCTCGGCCTGGTCGGGCCAGATGAAGGCCCGCAGAAGGCGAGCTCCATGCTCACTCTTCACGTCGATCGGGCTCAGGTCGATGCCAAGGCGCTTGCGCACGACCGGTCTGATAGCGAGCAACCCCCTGGGAAGCGACGTGCGAAGCTCTCCGTTCAGCTCGATCGGCGCACCCTCACTCCCCCAGCGCTCATCGCCGTAGCGGTACGCGTAACGATCCCAGAGCAGGTTGAAGCCGGCGCTTGGTCCCAGCTCGATCAGGTCGAGCGCCCTTCCCGTCTCTCCGGCCGCGAGCAGGAATGCCGGCAGCAGCCCGTAGCAACGCTGCACTTCATTCGTCTGCACCCCCCGCTCGCGCAGGAAGCGCGCCACCCACTCCGACTCGCTTGCCAGCGCCTCACGGAAGGCAGGCCAGATCTCGCCCTCGCCCGCGTAGGCGCGCTCGAGCCCGGGCGCGCGCCCGTCGAGCACGAGGTAGTGAAGCGCGGCGAGCAATCTCAGCGCGAGATTCCACCGATAATCCGGCGCGACTTCACGAACCAGCGGCTCGCGTGCGAGTAGCTCGCACAGGTCGCCGTACAGCGACGCAGTGTCGCTTGCGCGGCACGCTGCCGCCTGCCTTAGGAAGATCTCCGCTTGCCGGTCGCTCGCGCTCAGCTCGCCAGCGCGGCCTTCGCCTGCGCGGCGATGGCCTTGAAGGCCGTCGGCTCCCTGACCGCCAGGTCTGCGAGCACCTTGCGATCGAGCTCGATGTTGGCCTTTTTACAGCCGGCGACGAACTGGTTGTAGGAGAGACCTTCCTGGCGCGCCGCGGCGTTGATCCGGATGATCCAGAGCCGGCGAAAGTTGCGCTTGCGAGTGCGACGGTCGCGGTAGGCGTAGACGAGCGAGTGGTCTACCTGCTCCTTGGCGTACTTGTAGCTCGACTTCTTGATGCCGAAGTAGCCGCGAGCCTGCTCGAGGACCTTGCGCCGCTTCTTGCGCGCGTGTACGGAACGCTTAACACGTGGCATGTGGCTCTACCTACCTTCCCAGCATTTTCTTGACGACGGCCGCCTGCGAAGCGCCCAGCACCTCGGGCTTACGAAAGCCTCGCTTGCGCTTCTGAGTCTTCTTGCCGAGGATGTGGCTGCGCATCGCACGACGGCGCACGACCTTGCCCGTCGCGCTGACCTTGAACTTCTTTTTTGCACCGCTGTGAGTCTTCTGTTTCGGCATCTCTCTCCTCGATACTTCACGCCCGCGCCTCAGGCGCCATCGGCTTCCTCGGCCACCGCTTGCTCCGAAACCACCGGACTCTTCTCGGTCTTTGCCTCGGGCTTGGTCTTCGACTTCTCTTCGGCAGGCTCTGTCTTCACTTTCGCTCCGTCGAGCTCCGCCTTCGCTTTATCTCCGGCGCTCTTCGTCGGCGCCAAGACCATGGTCATGTTCCTTCCCTCGAGCAGCGGGTGGGACTCGATCATCCCGATCTCCTGCACGTCCTCTGCCAGCCGCATCAGCAGGTCGCGCCCGCGATCCGGGTGGGTCGTCTCGCGCCCGCGGAACATGATCGTTACCTTGACCTTCGCCCTCTGGTTGAGGAAGCGAACGACGTGCCCCTTCTTGGTCTCGTAGTCGTGCACGCCGATCTTCGGCCGCAGCTTTATCTCCTTGATGTGAATCTGCTGCTGGTGCTTGCGAGCCAGCTTCGCCTTCTGCTCTTCCGCGTAGCGGTACTTGCCGTAGTCCATCACCCGGCAAACGGGCGGGTCGGCGCTCGCGGCGATCTCGACCAGGTCGAGATTCTTGGCGTAGGCGTACTCACGCGCCTCATCGGACGTCTTTATTCCGACTTGGGAGCCGTCTGCGTCGATCAGACGGACTTGCGGAGCACGGATGCCGTCGTTGATACGAGCATGCGGAACCGACGGGCGAGCGGGCTCATAGCGTCGCCGAGGTCTCAACTGGCGCTCACCAAGCTAGGGCTTCCTCCTCTTTCAGAACGACAAAACCGCTGCAGGCAGCGGCTCCGTTCTTTCACCAAACACCTTGGTTGAACCCCCGCCAGCTCTGGGCCGCGGAGGTGAGGGAACGGATGTGCCCCTACTTGCAGGCCGTAAATGTAGCCGATCCGGGGCAGCTGCGTATGCACTCGCCTCGCCGACCGTCAAGAGCTGGGCATCGAGGTGAGCAAAGTCAGCTCGATCACGAGCTCCTTGAGGCTCTTGTGCGACTGGGCGCCGCCGCGCTCACGCACCGCCAGATCGTCGGCCGATTCCTTATCGCCGTAGACGATCAGGCGCGGGATCTTCTCCAACTCGGCGTCGCGGATGCGCTTGCCGACCGTTTCGCCGCGATCGTCGAGCTCGACGCGGAAGCCGGCGCCGCGCAGGCCTTCCACGATCGAGCGGGCCGCTTCGAGATGCCCCTCCCCCACCGGCAGTACGCGCACCTGCACCGGCGCCAGCCAGAGCGGAAGATCGCCGCCGGTGTGCTCGAGCAGAATGCCGATGAAGCGTTCGAAGGAGCCGAGCAGCGCGCGGTGGATGACGTAGACGGGGTGCTCGCTGTTGTCGGCGCCGACGTAGGTGAGCCCGAAGCGGGCGGGCATCTGGGCATCGAGCTGGATCGTCCCCATCTGCCAGGAGCGACCGAGCACGTCGGTGATGTGAAGGTCGATCTTGGGCCCGTAGAACGACCCCTCGCCCGCGCCGAGAGTGTAGGAAATGGCGTGACGATCGAGCGCAAGACGCAACTCGCCCTCGGTGAAGTCCCACTCCTCGTCCGAGCCGAGCTTGTTCTCGGGCCGCGTCGACAGCTCGGCGCGCGGCTCGATTCCGAACAGGCCGTAGACGTAGCGCAGATAGTCGAAACAGCCGTCGAGCTCGGCCGCGATCTGCTCCTCGCTGCAGAAGATGTGCGCGTCGTCTTGTGTGACATAGCGCACACGCGTGAGCCCATGCAGCGCTCCCGCGAGCTCGTTGCGGTGAAGAGGCGCTCCTTCGGCGTAACGCAGCGGCAGATCGCGGTAGCTGCGCAGCTTGCTGCCGAACAGGAGCATATGACCGGGGCAGTTCATCGGCTTGATGCCGTAAACGTGCTCCTCGCCCACCGGGATCAGGAACATGTTCTCGCGGAACTTCTCCCAGTGACCGGACGTTACCCAGAGCGCCTTGTCGTAGATGAGCGGCGTCTTCACCTCGGAGTAGCCGCGGCGGGCGTTCTCGCGTAGGCGCAGCGCCTCGAGCTGGTTGAAGATCGTCATCCCCTTGGGGTGCCAGAAGGGCGAGCCGGGCGAGTGCTCGTCGAAGTGGAAGAGGTCGAGTTGTGTACCAAGCCGGCGGTGATCTCGGCGCTTGGCCTCCTCGAGCCGGGTCAGGTGCGCGTCGAGGTCTTTCTGCGAGAAGAAGGCCGTGCCGTAGATGCGGGTCAACTGCTTGTTGGCCGAATCGCCGCGCCAGTAGGCACCGGCGAGGCCCGTCAGCTTTAGCGCCTTGATCGGCCGCGAGTTGATCAGGTGGGGACCGCGGCAGAGATCGGTGAAGTCGCCCTGCGTGTAGAGGGAGATCGTTCCCTCGGCATCGTCCACGAGTTCGACTTTGTAGGGCTCGTCTTCAGCCAGGAAGCGTGCGTGCGCCTGCTCGCGATCGATCTCCTCGCGCTGCCACTCGCGCCCCTCCGACAGCTCGCGTCCGATCTCCCGCTCGATGCCGGCCAGATCGTCCTCGACGATCGGCTCCGGGAAGTCGAAGTCGTAATAAAAGCCGTTTACGATCGCCGGCCCGATCGCCAGCTTGACGCCCGGGTAGAGCCGGCGCACGGCTTCGGCCAGCAGGTGCGCCGCGGAATGCCTGAGCACGAGGAGCGCGTCGGGATCGTCGGCGTTCTTACTCGTCAGGATCTCGATTTTCTGTCCGTCGCTGAGCGGCGCGCGCAAATCACACAGCTCGCCGTCGGCACGCACGCCGACCGCCTGCTCGGCGAGCCTCGGCCCGATCGAGCGCGCGGCTTCCAGCCCACTCGCCCCTTCGGGTAGCTCGAGAGGAGATCCATCGGGAAGCTGAATGCGCATGGACGAGAAGAATACTCACCGAGCAGTACCTCCCCTGGATAGAAATCCGCCCAAGGTGGGTACCGGACACCTGTGTCGATAATGGGACCAATGGTTCGCACTGACCGCCTGGCCGAAAGAGAGCTCCTGATATCCGTCAGCGGCGAGCTCGATTTGCACTCGGTGGGCGCACTTCAGGACGCCCTTGACGAGGCAATTTCCGAGACGGGCGAGGTGGTCGTGGTCGATCTCGCCGAGGTCGAGTTGATCGACTCGATCGCGCTGGGAGCACTGGCCCGTGCCTCCAGGCGCTTGCGCGAGAGTAGCGGCGCCCTCGGTGTGGTTGCCTCGAACGCCGATGTGGTGCGCGCCTTCGAGATCACAAGCCTCGACCGCGTGATTCCGATGGCGTCAACGACGGCCGAGGTATTGCAGCGCCTGCGCAGTACCGGCGTCTAGCTGTCAGCGTCCTGCTCGGCGCCGATTCCCTCCAGGTAGATGCGCCCGAAGGAGGTCGGAACGTAGCGGGCGCGCCAATAGGCGAAGGGATCGTCGTAGACGCGCTCGACCACGGCAAAGCGCTCGACGGATCCAATCTCGTCCTCCTGCGCCAGGCGACCGCGCTCGAGCAACTCTCGCACGCTGCGCCTGTCCTGATCCTTCCCCAGCCGGCGCGCGAGCTCGTCAATCGCCACGCCGCCTGGGCGCTCAACGGCAAGCGTGATCAGCTCGCGCAGAACTACGAGCAGCTCTCGCTCGGCCTCGGCATCGTGGGCGATGGTGTTCTCGATAATCGACTTTGAATCGAGGTTCACGGCCTGCCTCGCTCTCGTCGGACGGCGGGGTATGAGTGTCCCATCGGCAAACCGGACCCCTCTCGTGAGTTATCAGATCGATGGATGGAAGCTCGAGGCGCGCTAGCGGCGAAAAAAACGGTTCGCCACGGGCCACTCCCGCTGTCAGAATCGACCTGGAACACCGGCGTGTTGCGAAACAAAGAGAAGGGAAAGGGACGAGCGATGCGATCAGCCTTCCACTTCACGCTTTTCGGCGCAGGCCTCCTGGCGCTGACCGTTGCCGCGTTGGTTGCTCCGACGGCGCTTGGCTCACGCGCGGTCGCGCCAACTTGCACCGCCTCCCAGCTGAAGGGGAGCTTGCTCGACTCACAAGGAGCCGCCGGCACGATTCTCTTCAGTGTCACGCTGAAGAACTCTGGCGCCGCCTGCTCGCTCAAGGGTTATCCCTCGCTGCGGCTCAAGGGCGCGCACGGACTACTTCGAACTCACGTTGATCGCGGCGGTCTGGCAGTTCTGAATTCAACGCCCAGGCGGGTGAAGTTGAAGCACCTCGGTCGCGCGAGTGTTCTCGTCTCCTACAGCGACGTACCCGTCGGTAGCGAGAGCTCCTGCCCGCACGGCAAGGCGCTTCGCTTGCGGCCGCCCGGCGTGAGCGACTGGCTGACCGTGCGCGTTAGCACATACGCCTGCACCCGCGGCACACTGCACGAATCGCCTGTGCTGGCCGGCATCCGGCACGCAGCCTGACGGGCCACAACGCGGGTACTACGCGCGTTGCTTGACGCCCAGATTCCCTCGCACAGGCCTTCGCGCGGCGCCAACTAACCGGCCACGACCGGTGCTTCCGCCGCCCAAAACGGGTTGCTGTTTGCTTTCCCTGCCGCCCGCGTAGGAGAATGCCCCTCGTTGAGACTCCGGGCGTCGTGGCTAATCGCAAGAACTGCAGGCGCAGACAGCGCTCTCCCGCCACTGCGGCCGG
>Ga0209746_1001828_pt1 | contig 10007 bp, 7 predicted proteins | sample BarGraNGADG00211_3_FD_184496 | JGI IMG/M metagenome (GOLD analysis project Ga0209746, IMG submission 184496) | Arctic peat soil microbial communities from Barrow, Alaska - Barrow Graham LP Ref core NGADG0011-211 (SPAdes) (version 2) | ecosystem: Environmental > Terrestrial > Soil > Wetlands >...
TGAACGGGCGGCGAGGATCGCCAGATCGATGTCATGCAGAAGCTGCAGGCGGCGGGCGTGCTCCGTGATGGCCTGTTCGGCTTGCTTGCGGGCCGTCAAGTCGCTCACAACGGCCACGTAGCCGGCGGGTTCACCTTCCCCGCCCGGCAGGGTCATGATACGCACTTCGACGGGCAGCTCGCTGCCGTCGGGCCGGTACAGGAACGCGTCGCCGCGCCAGGAACCGTCGCGTAGCAACTCGAACAGGGCCTCTTCGAGCGTGCAACCGGTGCTCCCGGCGCGCAACACCTGGTTGTAGGGTTTGCCGAGGACGTCATCGGCCTTTAAGCCAAGCGCCTGCTCGGCCGCCTGGTTCCAGGCAGTGATACGCCCCTGCAGATCGGTGGCGCCGATCATGTCGCTGATATGGGCCAGGAGGTGCGCTTGATAGGTAATCTGCGCCTGGGCCTGTTTCTGAGCGCTGATGTTACTGTTGATCTCAAGGACCCCTGTCGGGCGGCCGCGTTCGTCACGCTGGAGCGCCCAGCGAGACATCGTCGTGATCTGCGAGCCGTCCCGGCAGGTGTGGACCAGTTCGCCCTCCCAGCGGCCTTTGGCCTCGAGCTCGGCTTCGATCTGCACCAGGGGCACGGGGAAGCGGGTTTGCAGAATCGCCTGGACATCGCGGCCTGCGACTTCAGCGGCAGTCCAGCCGTAAATCTCGGCAGCGCCTGCATTCCAGAAGCGAATCCTGCTTCCCCAGTCGCGGACCAGAATGGCGTCGGGAGCCAGATCGAGCAGGTCGGCTTGTTCGCGCAAACGGATTGCCTGGCTGCGGTACGCCTCTTCCACATTCTCGCGCACGTCAATCTCAGCGCGCAGCGCGGCATTGAGTTTTTCCAGCGCGCGCACCTGTGCCTGCAGGTTAAGCAGGGCCTGGTCACGTCCGGCGAGTTCCGCCTTGAGAGCTGCGATGGTAAGCTGCCTGGTCATAGCCTACCTCCATTGCCACCGCTCGTGTCACATTTAATTGATGTCGAAGACACGCCTTGCGATACGGGGGTGGAGAGGATGATTTACATCCAGGCCGGCAGGTCGTTTGGGAAAGCTGCATGGCAGTCTGGCAGCGCAACCTTACCCAATCCATGCTGGCGTCAGATTATCACATAACCTTATGCATAGCAACAATTGGTTCTTCTACGTAATGTGGGCGGCGTGCGGCGGGCCGCAGCCCGGTTTGACAATCAACCGGGTCCGGTGTACTTGTGAAACTCTCATTAGTTGGACTCGAGGAGGCTAGGATCGTGAACCTGACCCACAAGGAACGTGTGTTGCGCGCACTGCGTTACCAACCGGTTGATCGGCTGCCGACGCAGGTCAACTACACCGCGAGCATGGGACGCGCGCTGGGTGCGCATTTCGGGGTGCCGGCGGCCGAATTGCCGGCCTGGCTGGATAATCATTTGCTGCGGGTGGACTTGAGCTCCCCCGAACGGTTCAGCGCGGACGGGACGGTGCGTTTTGACTGGTGGGGCGCGGGGCACGATACGCTCGAAGAAGGCTATTACATCCGCGTTAGCCCGCTGGCGGCGTCCAGGGACCTGGATGCCTTCGCCTGGCCGGACCCAGAGGCGCCGGGGTTGCTGGCGGAAGCCGAGCGCACGATCGCGGCTTATGGGGCCGAGCACTTCATTGTGCCCAATCTGGGGTTCGCGTTGTTTGAGCGGGCGTGGGCTCTGCGTGGCTTCGAGCAGTTCTTCATGGATATGGCGCTGGACGGCCAGTTCGCCGGCGAGCTGCTGGACAGGATCACCGAGATCCAGCTCGCGTTGATCCGCCGCTTCCTGGCGTTGGGAGTGGACGGGGGCTATTTTGGCGATGACTACGGCGCGCAGAAGGGGCCGCTGTTCTCGCCGCGCACGTGGCGGAGACTGATCAAGCCGCGGTTGGCCCGCCTGTTTAGGCCGTTCCGCGAGCGGGGGCTGCCGGTGCTGATGCATTCGGACGGGCAGATCCAGCAGATCCTGCCGGACCTGATGGAGATCGGGCTGACGGCGTTGAACCCGGTGCAGCCAGAGGTGCTCGACCACGGTTGGCTGCGGCTGAACTATGGCGGCAGGCTGGCGTTTTACGGCGGCATCTCGACGCAGACGGTGCTGCCGCACGGGACGCCGGCGGACGTCTCGGCGGCAGTCGCGGCCTGCGTGCGCGAGCTGGCGCCGGATGGCACAGGGCTTCTCATGGCGCCGTCGCACCGTATGATGACGGACATACCGCTGGAGAACGTGGAGGCGTTGATCGGGGCAATGCGGGAGCAGTCAGGCGCCGCGCGCACGAAGCCGGGCAATTAGCTACGCAATTCCTGCCCTCATTTTGAATCGCACTCAACGCGTCAAGGACGGTTGACAGTATCGTACAAATAAGGTACAATATCCACACTAACTGAGGCACTGCCACGAATCTCTGACCGCGGCGGGAAGGAGAGTGAGATGATGCTGGTGAGGGATATATTACGGGGCAAACCGGGGCAAGTGTGGAGGATTGGGCCGCAATCAACCGTGTACGAGGCGCTGCAGATGATGGCGGACCGGGATATCGGCGCGCTGCCGGTGGTGGAGGGAGGCCAGTTGATCGGGATGTTCTCGGAGCGCGATTACGCCTGGAAGGTCGTCCTGCAAGGTAGGTCGTCGCAGACGACGACGGTGGGGGAATTGATGAGCCACCCGGTTTACTGGGTGGGTCCGGCGGAGACCATCGAGACGTGCATGGTCACGATGACGAACCGGCGCATCCGTCACCTGCCTGTGCTGGAGGATGGCCGGCTGATCGGGCTGGTGAGCATCGGTGATATCCTGAAGGCGATGATAACCGACCAGCGGATGCTGATCGACGACCTGGAGCACTACATCACGAGCACGCCGAGATAAAGTCCTGTCGCAAAGGGGGGCCGCGGCGCAAGGCCGGCGCGAGGGTCGCAAAGGCGGCCGCGGTGGCCAGGCCGGAGTGGCGGGCGGTTTTAGCGGGGGAGCAGGCGTATCTCATAGAGGTTCGCCCAGAGCTTGCCGGTAATGAAGAGACGATCGGTGGTGGGGTCGTAGGCGATGCCATTGAGCACGGCATCCGGGTTGGCGAGGGCCTGGGGGGGACGGAGCCCGGCGCAGTCGATCCAGGCCAGCACGGCGCCGGTCTGTGGTGAGATTATGGCGATGTGGTCGGTCTGCCAGACGTTGGCGTAGATCTGGCCTTTGATGTACTCGAGCTCATTGAGGCGCGTGACGGGTTGTCCCCTGTCGGTGACGGAGATTTGGGCGGTCTGGGTGAAGGTGGTGGGGTCCATGAAATGCAGGACGTTGCTGCCATCGCTCATGATCAGGCTCTGACCGTCGTAGGTCAGGCCCCAGCCTTCGGTGGGGTAGGTGAAGCGGGCCAGCGGCTTGAAGGTGGCCTGGTCGTAGACGAACCCAACGTGGGTCGTCCAGGTGAGCGCGTATAGGCGGCCGCCGGCGGCCGCGATCCCTTCGCCGAAGTACTGAGCCCCGATAGAGGTGCTTTGCAGGACCTGGCCGGTAGCCAGGTCCTGTTTGTGTATGCCGGACTGCCCGGTCAGGCCAGTGCTCTCGTACAGATTACCACGGTCCCAGAACAGGCCCTCGGTGAAGGCCGCGCGGTCGTGCGGGTAGGTATGGACGACTTGGTAGGTGTAGACGGGCGTGGCAGTCTCAGCGGAGCGGGGGGAGGCAAATGGCGCTGCAGCAGCGGGTGTCGAATCAGGCGCCAGCGACGATGTGAGGGCCGGCGCTAACGGCGACACGGCGCTGCCGGGAATCGGCGCGCTGGACGCCGGAGCAGTGGGTGTCAGAACGCTGGGCGTCAGAACGGTGGGCGACGGGACAGGCGATGATGCGGCGGCAGCCGGTGGACCGGCGGTTGGGGACAGGCTACCTGATGGCACAGCGGCGCCGGGCGCAGCGGAACAGGCGGCGACGAGGAGCAGGATGCAGAACAGAGCCTGCCGGCTTTTTGCCGCGCGGCGAGCGCCGGCCCTTGGCCGGCGAGCCGCGCCACGTAGGTTCTGCCCCGCCGTCAACGAATCGGCCAAACGAATAAACGAATCGTGCCGCCGGCGATGTTTGTGCAAATGCAGAAGCAAATGCAGCACACTCGTCCTCCGCTTAGCGGGCCTGACTCACTCATAGCGCAACGCGTCAATGGGGTTGAGCTGAGCGGCGCGGCGGGCCGGGTAGATGCCGAAGAACAGGCCGACGGCCATTGAGAAGCCAAGGGCCAGCGCGACCGAGGTCGGGCTGACGATGGCCGTCAACGCGCCGGAAAGGGTCACCAACAGGGCGACGCCGGCGCCGACGGCCAGGCCGAGCAGGCCGCCGAAGACACTGATCACAACCGCTTCGACGATGAACTGCGTCAGGATGTCGCGGCCGCGCGCACCGACCGCCTTGCGCAGGCCGATCTCACGCGTGCGCTCGGTGACGCTGACCAGCATGATGTTCATGATGCCGATGCCGCCCACCAGGAGCGAGATGCCGGCGATCGCTGCCAGGAAAGCGGTGAAGAGCGACGTGATGTTGTTCAGCGTGCTCAGGAACGAGGCCTGGTTGGCGATGATGAAGTCGTCCGCGGTGCCATCGGCTTTCAGGTGGTGGCGTTGGCGGATCAGGAGTGTGATGCGGTCCTGGATGGCCTTGATGTCGCCCGCATTTTGGGCCGAGAGCAGGATGCTGGCCACACGGTAACTGTTGCCGTCGGGCGTGCGTGCGCCGAAGAGACGCTCCTGCACGAACTTGATGGGCGCGAAGACCTGGTCGTCAACGGAGCCGAGGCCGGCGCCGCCCTTGACCGCCAGCACGCCGACGACGCGCAGCGTCTGGTCTTTGACCCGGATGGTTTGGCCGACCGCCTGGCCGCTGCCGAAGAGGTCCTTAGCCAGGTTGGCGCCCAGCACGGCGACCGGCGCGGCGGTCTGGTCCTGCTCAGCGTTAAAGGGCGCGCCTGCGCTCGTTTTCAGATCCTGCAAGACGAAGTAGGCGGGCGTGGTGCCGGAGACCTGCGCATTCTTGTCGGCGACTGCAGCCACAATGTCGGCGCTGCCGCCGAACGTCGGGGCAATGCCGGCCAGAGGCAAGTCCAGGCCCTGGATCGCCTGGTAGTCATCCATGGTCAGGTTCTGGGCGGAGTTCGTGGCGCCGGGGCCGCCACTCGTGGTGGAGCCGGGCATCAGGAAGATCAGGTTGGTGCCGATGCTGGTGATCTGGCTGGTGATAGACGCCTGCGCGCCGTTGCCCAGTGAGAGCAGGGCGACCTCCGAGGCGACGCCTATTATAACGCCCAGCATAGTGAGGGCCTAGCGCGTTTTGTTGGCGCCCATGCTGTCTAGGGCGACGCGCACCACCTCGGCGAGGTTCACGCTGCCGCGGCCGGCGGCTTCCAGCGGGGTGATGACGGCGTCGGCCTCGTCATACAGATCGTCAAGTGTGCGCTCCGCTGAGCCTGGCAGGCGCGAATCGAGGCCCCTAACTGTGCTTGTCATTGGACCCTCTCGGTTGCTCGGGCGGCCGCGACGGTAGGCCGCGCAGGCGGGGCATCGCCGACCAGTTGGCCGTCACGCAGGGTGAGGATGCGGTTGGCGTAGGCCGCCACATCCGGCTCATGGGTGACCAGTACGACCGTCAGGCCCTGGCGGCGGTTGAGCGATTGCAGGATGCCCATGATCTCATTGCTGGTTTTGGTGTCCAGGGCGCCGGTGGGCTCGTCGGCCAGGATGACCGACGGGCTGCCGACCAGGGCGCGGGCGATGGCGACGCGCTGCTGTTGCACGCCGCTGAGCTCGTTCGGGCGGTGATCCAGACGGTCGGCCATGCCGAGCAGCTTGAGAGCGGCGGTGGCCCGTTGGTGGCGGCGTGCGCCGGAGACGCCTCGGTAGATCATCGGCATCTCGACGTTTCGCAGCGCCGTCTGGCGCGGCAGCAGGTTGTATTGCTGGAAAACGAAGCCCAGCCGGGTGGCGCGTATCATGGCCAGCTCGTCGGCGGACTGGCTGTGGACCTCCACGCCGTCCAGCCGGTAGGCGCCGCTGGTGGGGGTGTCAAGACAGCCGAGCAGGTTCATGAGCGTGCTCTTGCCGCTGCCGCTGTGGCCGATGATGGCGACAAACTCGCCGCGCTTGATCTCGAACGACACCCCACCCAGGGCCTGAACTTCCACCGCGCCCAGCTTGTAGACCTTACACAGATCTGTAACCGATATCATACTGGTTGTCATAACCGAACTCATCTATCATCCACCGAAGAAGCCGGAGCCGGGCCGGCGGGGTGCGTTCGTGTCGGGCAAGGCGACGATCTGCTGGCCGGCGCTGAGACCACCGGTGATCTCGGTATTGACGCCGTCGCTGAGGCCGGTCTGCACGTCCACCTCGCTGGTGGTCGGGTGGCCTTGCGTATCGGTAGCCGGAATCTGGACGGCGCGGCCGGTGCCTTTGGGCAGCAAGGCCGAGTTGGGCACGAGCAGGACGTTGTCCTTGCGCGCCGTCGTGATGATCATGTCGGCGGTCATGCCGACTTTGACCGTGGGATCAGTGTCTGGGAAGCTGACGCGCACCGCATAGGTGACCACACCGTTGCTGTTGTCGGCGGCCGGAGCAACGTAGCTGACCTTGCCCGTGGTTTTCCAGCCGTTCAAAGACGCGACGGCCAGGGTGACGGGTTGGCCGAGCTGGACCTGGGCGACGTCGTTCTCGCTGAGCTTCAGGTCGACGTGCAGGGGGTTGCGGTTGATTAGTTTCATGGCCGGCGCGGCGTTGTTGGGCAAGCTGCCGGTCACGACATTGACCTGCGAGATGATGCCGGCAAAGGGCGCGTTGAGCGTGGCATTATCCAGGTTGAGCTGGGCTTGCTGGAGGGCGGCTTCGGCCTGAGCGACGGCGGCCTGCTGGATGGCGAGATCGGTGGTGGTGCCGGCGGAAGTGAGCTTGCCCAGGTTGGCCTTAGCCTGGTCCAGGCTGGCCTGGGCGGCGGTCACGTCCTCGGCGCGCGGCGTCACCTTGGCCAGGTTCGCCCGGGCCTGCGCCACCTGGGAGGCGGCGGATTGGGTCTTGGATTGCGCGTCACTGCCGGAGGTCTGCGCGAGCGAGTCGTAGTTGGCCTTGGCCTGGTTATAATCGATTGTCGCCTGTTGCAGTTGGAGCGACTGGGGCAGCATGCCAATGTTGGGGTTGCTGGCGACCTTGTCGTAAGCGGCCTGGGCTTGCGCCAGCGCGGCCTGCGTCTTTTGAACGCTGGCCGCGGCGGCCTCCAACTGGCTGCCGGTTGTCCCGCCGGAGTTGACGGCTGCCTGGTATGCGGCCTGGGCGCTGCTCAGAGCCGCCTGAACGGCGGCCAGGTCGGACGCCGTCGGACCCTTGGAGACCTTGTCAAAGTTAGCCTGGGCCGAGGCGACCGCAGCCTGAGCAGAGGCCAGGTCCTCGGGACGGGCATTGCCTTGTTGAGCCTGGGACAGGCGCGCCTTGGCGCTTTGCAGGCCCGCCTGGGCGTTGGTGACCTGCAGCACGAACTGGCGGTCGTCAAGGCGGGCGAGCACCTGACCGGCCTGCACGGAGTCGCCTTCCTTTACGAGCACCTCAGTAACCGTGCCGGTGCCCTGAAAGCCGAGGCTCAGGTTCTGCTCAGCCGCGACACTGCCACTGCCCGGGACGGTGGCGGTCAGGCTGCCGCGCGTTACCGCGACGGTGGCGGGGGCAGCCGAGGTAGCCGCGGGCCGCTTGATGGCGCCGCCGAGCAGCAAGGCGGCGAGGATGGCGACGACGATCAGGGCGATGCCGCCCGCGAGCCAGCGACCGGAAAGCCCGGCGCGGGGGCGGGGGAGTGTGGTTGGAGTAGCCATTGGGTGTCCTTTCCGAAATACCATGCTTGTTTGCCTGAAGTCGCGGGCGCGCTGAAACGCTCGCCGCCGCGCCGCCGGACAACGGAGAGAAGTATAGAGGATAAGCGGGCGCCTGTCGCCATGCGAGTGGGGGAACGCCGGGTCACCCGTTCGGGTCATACGCCATCACCCGTTTGGGTGAGGGTGGCCAGTTCCAGAAAGCGTCATCTTGCTTACGACGGACGCGGCGACAATGGTATCAACATTAGAAGAAGGAGGTGCATATGAAAATCGGGATTCTCGGCACAGGCATGGTTGGTCAAACGCTCAGTGGAAAGTTGGTGGAGCTTGGCCATGACATTATGCTCGGCACGCGGGATGTGGCCGGCACGCTGGCGCGCAGCGAACCTAACCAGTACGGCTTTCCGGCTTTCAGCGTCTGGCAGAAACAGAACCCGAAGGTCAAGCTCGGGACCTTTGCCGACGCCGCCAAGCACGGCGAAGCCGTGATCAATGCGACTAACGGCACGGCCTCACTGGACGCGCTACACCTGGCCGGCGAGGCCAATCTCAACGACAAGATTCTGACCGACGTATCGAATCCGTTGGACTTTTCAAAGGGGCTGCCGCCGACTCTTTCGGTGTGCAACACTGACTCTGTAGGCGAGCAGATCCAGCATGCCTTTCCCGGCGTGAAGGTGGTGAAGACGCTCAACACTGTGACTGTGTTCCTGATGGTGAACCCCGGTCTGGTTGCCGGCGGTGACCACACACTGTTCGTGTGCGGCAACGATGCGGCTGCCAAAACCCAGGTGAGCGCCTGGCTCAAAGACTGGTTCGGGTGGCAAGACATGATTGACCTGGGAGACATCACGAACGCCCGCGGTACCGAGATGTACTTACCCCTCTGGCTACGGCTGTGGGGCGCGTTGGGCTCGGGGATGTTCAATGTCAAGGTTGTGAAGTGAATCAGGTGGGTGCCTGGTTTTGCGCAAAACTTACGCCAGGCAGGCAGACTGGTGTCAGCAGTATGGGGTAGGCAGGCTGTGATATAATCTGAGTCAAAGGGATGACTTAGTCAGAAGGATGACGAATGAGCGACGTTAGACCTGGCGGCGAGCGGCAAGACACGGAGGCGAGGCATAAGATCCTGGCCGAGGAGAGGCAGCGGCGCGGGGATCTCGTTTTGCGCGTGCTGCCCATTCTGCTTATCCCGGTGTTCACCGCCAGCGTCGCCTTCGCCCTGGCGATGTTGGCGACGCCGGCGTCCGCCTTGCCGCCGGGCGGGGCCGGCCATGCGCGGACGGTGCTGCCGGTTCTTGTCCTGGCAGTCTTTCTGACCTCGCTGATCGTCCTGGTGCGCGTGGGGCGGCCGACGATGTCGGCGCTGTTGCTGATCGGCGTGTGGACGCTGGTCACAACCCTGACCACCCTGCGCGGTGGGATCACCGGCATCGGCCCGGCGTTTCTTATCATCCCGATCTGTGCCGCCGGCTTGCTCATCGACGGCGTGGCCAGCATGAGCCTGGCCGCATTGGCGACGCTGCTGGTCGGCAGCCTGGCCTGGCTGGAAATGAACGGGCTTTACTCGGCGCCGGACCAGCTCTCGAGCATGACTGGGTCGCCATTCGCCATGCTGGCCCTGCCCGCGTTCCTGGCCGCAGCCTGGACGGGGTTGTATTGGACGGTGGCGGCCCTGACATCGCTGCTGGCGGGGGGATTGCAGCGGGCGCTGGAGCAGACCCGGCAGCAGGCGGAAGCGCTGCGTGAACTGAGCAACCAGCTCGAGGCGCGCGTGGCCGAGCAGACGGCGGAGCTGGCGCAGAGGGCGACGCGGGCTGAAGCGCTCTATGCGGTCAGCCAGGCGCTGACGAGCACCCTGGACCTGGAGCGGGTGCTTGCGCTGATCACGGAACAGGCGGCGCATTTGCTGGGCTTTGACTCGGCGCAGGTGTTGCTCGCGCAACCAGACGGCAGCTTTGCCTCGTTGGAGGTATACCCGGGCACAGCGGCTGACGGGCCGGCGACGCGCAACGGCGCGGATTGGCGCGCGGGGGAAGTCGAGGCGGTCGGCTGGCTGTTGCGCGAGGTGGTCGAGCAGCGTAAGGCGCGCGTGATCCGGTTCGCGGCGGACGACGATGGCGACGGTAACGGAG
>Ga0209746_1001829_pt1 | contig 10007 bp, 9 predicted proteins | sample BarGraNGADG00211_3_FD_184496 | JGI IMG/M metagenome (GOLD analysis project Ga0209746, IMG submission 184496) | Arctic peat soil microbial communities from Barrow, Alaska - Barrow Graham LP Ref core NGADG0011-211 (SPAdes) (version 2) | ecosystem: Environmental > Terrestrial > Soil > Wetlands >...
CCCGCCAATGGCCGGCAAAGGAGCACCCATCCAAGGCAACGGGAACAAGAGGTGTTGAACACCCTGGAGAACACAGAACTGGAGGCTCCATGCCCCCGCCGACCAGAGGTCTGCCCCACACCTGAATCGTCCCGCCGTGGAAATGCCGCAGGAAAGTGGTCTGGATAAGCTTGGCTGATCAAAAACGGGCCTTTGAGGGGGTTCTATGGGACCAGGACATGTCCAGGGTAAGTGACGGGTCAAACCGGAGATTGGAACTGGAGCCATGCGCGTCGTGGCTAGAGGTCAAAGGCCCAGCGAATTGCGTCTTTGATCTTCGCAACTGTCGCGGCATCAAACCGGCCATGGCGGCCGGTCAGTTCGTTAGGTTCCGCCGCGCCGATAGCCTGGGGCTTGGTCGAGGTCCACGATGTAGTATCCCACCGTGAAGGGAACCTCGGAGCCGTCGGTCTCCTTGTGGCCTGATCGCGGCGGTAGTTCTGGCGGGCGAAACCCCAGCCTAGCGCCTTGATCCCCATGTTCACGTCTTTTGTAACCACGACGATCCCATTACCCGCCTGATTGCGAGGGGTGGGCCGCGCTGCGCCTTCAGAAAACACACCCTTCGCTAGCCGCGGCCGTTTCTAGGTGCTTTTCCCAGTGGGCGGCTGCTTGCATCAGTTTTTCATCGGGGAAAGCCGCAGCCTTGGGCGCCGCCGGCCTGGCCACTGCATCTCTGTGGTGCCCGCAAAAGCCAACAATACATAAGGAAGAGCCAAACCCAAGCCGTTCCAGGTGTCCGGCGTGGCGCTGGCGATCGCTCGCAGCGACTTAGTGCCTCCCAACCATTCGCGCCGCGCCAACCCTTTTCATTCCTTGGCCACGTTGTCACGGTCGTTGGACACGACGATGAGACCTGGCCATGACGGGCGCATTCACCGAAGGCATCCGCAGTAATAGAACCGGCCTCCAGCCGATGGAACTTACGCTAGAGCTCAGGGCGCTGCAGGAGCTTGCCCCGACGCGTCGGGCTCCCTCGCGGCCTCGGAGAACCTAAATGCTGCAAAAGCTTCCTGGCTTTGGATGTGGCGGTCAGCGTCGCTTCGGGCACTGCCTGTTTGCGCCAGTTCCCGGTGCGGCGCAGCGGGCCGGTGTTGCTCTTCCCGGCGGAAGACTCGCTGGCCGTGGTGCGCCAGCGCTTGGAAGGCATTGCGGCAGACGCGCGGTGCCTTTCTTCCAGGAGAGCTGCAACGCCGGGAGTGGTTCCCGCCAGCGGGTCCAACCGATCGGCCGGGGCTGTTGATGCAGGGTCTTATTGGGCTTCTTTATTCCAAGTGCCGCCCTCATGCGCCGACAGGCGCATCGTCTTGAACCCACGTCCCGCGCCGAAGAATGGGGCTCGACCGCCAGCCGCTGGCTTGTCGCAAAGAGCTTTACGGCGTGCGCGTTGGCTCCGAATCGATAGTCGGTTTCAATGGCGCCCGCGCCTTTGAATGGCGGATTGTTTCCTGGGGAGCCTACCGTTCGATTGCACCGCCATGCTCAGATGTGGGAGCCCCCCGCTCCCCAGGAATGTCTGAGCCGAACCGATCTCAGCCACCTTTGGTTGTAGCCCTCGATGGCGCAGCGGCCTATAATGCGCACCCAATATGAACACGCTCACCTCCGGAATCGAATGGTTCCTTGGCCATTGTGCCGACCATCGAAAACTCAGCAACCACACGCTTAAAGCTTATCGTCACGACTTGGAACATTTCCGGGATTTCGTCTGCCCAACACCCCCGGAGACTGCGACTGCCTCGGTGGAGCGAACCACCCTGCAAAAGTGGATGGGGAGCATGAATGGAGCAAAGCCGCGCACTGTTCGTCGCCGCTTGGCGGCCGTAAAATCAATGTTCTCGAGCTTGGAACGGCATGGTAACATGACGAGCAATCCTCTGAGCGGGTTTCGGTGCGAGGTCAAAGTGGGGCAGAGTTTGCCGCGGACCGTTGCGCGTTCCACCGTGAAATCTCTTCTGCGCTCGCCGCGTGAGCAACCTGCGGCAAGTCCAGTCGCTATAGCGCGGAAGACGCAGGAAGTTGCGCTCGTCGAAATGCTATTCTCGACGGGCATGCGCGTGAGCGAGGTCGTTTCCACGAATGCCTGCCAGGTGGACATGGACCGGCAGGTCATCTCGGTTCACGGCAAGGGCAACCGAGAACGTGAAATTCCAATCGCGTGCGAAGCCTTCCGGGATGCGCTCCAACAGCAGTTGGAGGAACGGCGCAAAACCGACCCTTCGCCGAACGCGCCCATTTTCGTGAATCGCCGCGGTGCCCGCATGTCCGATCAATCGGTCCGTGCTATTCTACGCCGGCACACGGCGCGCGCGGGTATCCGTCGGATCACCCCGCACATGCTGCGTCATACCGTCGCCACGCTGCTCCTGGAGGATGGCGTGGATCTGCGGCACATTCAGCGGCTCCTCGGCCACAGCTCGATTACCACGACCACCATCTACGCCCAAGTGAGCGAGCGCAGCCAACGCCAGGTGCTCGTCCGACGGCACCCGAGAAATAAAATGAAGATCTGAGCGGTGTTGTTCCTCGCTCAGAGGCAGGGTTTTCTGACTGGCCATTGCCAGGATCGCCGACACGCCCTCGGCTTCGCGGCCCCTTACGCCTCGCCCGGAAACCGATTGCTCAGAGCTGCTGGTCCTGCCATCATCGCGGATAACTGAAGATTATGCGTCGTTTGGAAAGCGTGAATGGGCAGCAGGCGGTCATCGACAGAATGGCCGCCAAAGAGCCCGGCGCAGGCAAAATCGCAATTGTTGTGTCCGGCACCCCTGGCACCTGTGTCACATGGGCTCTCGGCCAAGTGGCGAAGGAGTGGAAAGCGGCTCGAAAGGCTGCTTTGCAAGCCCGAGGCGATTCCTTCGCCTCGCAACGGAAGCTGTTTCCATGGCTCACGCTGGCAACCCCCGGGGCGAAAGATCTAGCGCGGGTCGAGATCCTGAAAGACAGCGTTAAGGATGCCTCCAATGCCATCCCGATGGTTGGCTCCGCAACGAGCCATCTGCTTGACGAGTTGCTGCACTTCCGGCGAAACGCCCTCGCACGAGAAGCCATCATCCTAAGCAAGGAGGAGCAAGACCTTCTGTTCGTTGTCCAAGCGGTTGCCCACAAGAAGCGCTTGCTCCTGACCTTGGATCACATGGATTATTGGGACTCGGCTTCCTGGGACCTGCTGGCGCTGATTGCGTCCTCCCATCTGCAGGACTTGTATCCGGCGCTCGCCGACGTTCAGCTCCTGTTCGGCGTTAGCGAAACACCTTCTCCCCGGCTGACCGGGCTGCTGGATGGGTGCAAAATCCCGACGGAGATCTTTCGACTTCACTCGATCCCTCGCGCCGAAATGCCGACTGCTTTGCGCACGTTCGGCTTTCCCGAGATGAAGGAGCAGGACATCGATGGGCTGTATGACGCAACGGACGGCCGACTTGATCTGCTCCACGATTTCAGCGTGCATCTACGCGATACCACTTTGGCAAAGGACGCGCATGGCTTCGATGGACTCCTTGCAAACTTGCTCAGCAACCGGATGCACTCTCTCGTTCGGCAGGCACCAGAGTTGGGTCCAATTCTGTCCGCGGCCTCAATTCTCGGGCGATCTTTCACCCTCGATGACGCGCAATGCCTGACGGGGCAATCAGCAGAGAAGTTGGAAGCTGCCCTCAAGGCAGCGTCAGACGCAAGGTTATTGACGATTTTGGGAGGCCTGGCCCAGTTCCAGAGCGGGACACTACATGATTACTTCCACCGCTCTGGCACATCGGAGCACACGAAATACCACTCAAAGTATGCGGAGTGCCTGCGCATCATGAGGCCTGGGGACTATGAAGGAAGGTGGAACCACCTTGCTTTGGCCAACCACTTTGACGAAGCGCTGACATGCTACGCCTTGGCCACCCTGCATTCGAGGCGCCAGAAGAGCTTGACGCCAGAGCCAAACTCTTTGTCCCAAACCGCATCTTGGGGGCAGACCAAAGATTTTCTGGAGCAGATGTTCCGCGCATACGATGCGTTTGAAACCGACAGGCTTGGCGAGGCCATGGATGCCGTTACTTCCATCGAAGCGTTCCTCCCCGATGCCCTTCTGGCCGAGAGGGATTATCTTAAAGCCCAGATTCGCCTGAAATCGCATCGAATGAAGGATTTCGAAGAATCGGCAGTGCTTCTCAAACCTTGGGACCGGCTCAAGGATGAGGAAGGTGAGATCTGGTCTCGGATCGCGCAAGCTCGAATGATTAGTTTAGTTGAGCTCAATGCGATAGAGGAAGCGATGCATCTCGAGGAGGAGCTCACAAAATACTACTATGCGCGTCGGAGGGTTGATCCCTGGGCACTATATGCATTAAACGTTCTGCGAAGGCGCTCAGAGCCGCTTCATCGCCTGCCGGTTGCCACACAACGGCTAGAGAACGCTTTGGAATTCTTCGGCTCTCTTCATTCCAACGACCTACCGCGTCATCCGATACAGTATTACTATTCATTAAATAACTTGGTCGCGAATCTCCTTGCGTCCGCCCGCTTCGACGACGCGGCTCGTCGCGCCGCAGAACTGGATGCTCTAGTGAATCGGCATGCACTGCCGTGGCCGTCACTCGAAATTCCGGTCAACAACTTTGTCTTGGCTGGTTTCTTAAGCAGCAAGCTCTCTGCGGAAATGGCCGTCCGTATTATGTCAAAGGTGCAGCTCGAACCGCCCACCTCAGGGGATGGCCTTCTCATCGCGAACAACTACTCCGTGCTGTTGGCTCATGTTGGCCAGGTAAACGATGCGAAGAGACGCCTTGAAGACTGCTACAGATTGATGTCTGTAGATGGCCCTTGCGACCCGTATCATAAGTATTTCATCGGCAACAACTTGGCCGCATTGACCGCGCTGGCTGGCGATGGTGCGGCCGCCAAGAAACTACACGAGGAATGTCTGCCTCTAATAGATGGTCTATACCCGACCATTCGGGAAACCATTCGCGAGCGGCACAGGCTTCTCAGCCCAGTGATCGGCGATGTCCAGAAGCTTGGATGCGAGACGTTCGACAAAATCCTTCTGGGACCGTCGTCGCCCAAGCTGGGAAAGCACTGGGAATTCTATGGCCGGGGTTTTCTTCTTAGCGACATCCAGTTCTGGTCCGTGGATTGATCGTGCGCATTTTCAACCGGCCTCACATCGGGCGCATGCCCAAGCGCTGGGCGGCCGATCCAACAAGAAATTTTAGCAGATCTGCGTAGGAATGGCCCATTGCGGCCATTGAATACGCGAAGCTCGTGTGGACAGTCAGGTGTGGTTTGCAGGTCACCTCCATTATTCTTGCGTCGCCTGTAGCGGACACGCGAAAGTCGATTCTGGAGGGGCCGATAAAGCCGAGTCCCACATGCGCCTGACGCGCAAATTCCATGATGCGGATGGCGTTTTTGCGATCCTCTTCAGAAAAATCATAAAACTCGTAACCATCTGCAAAAACGTCGTCGTATACCAAGAACGAATCTCCGAGGTTCCGCCGACCTTGGAGCTGAATTCCGACGGCCATGCAGGCTCTTGGTTCTTGAGCCTCCAGCACCGGAACCTCAACTTCAAACCCGGGGATGAATTCCTGGACCGTGATTGCTTGGCGGAAACTATCAGCCAGAACGCCCAATCGAGTTTCGAGGCTCCCATCGACGCAGGAGACGCTGTCCCTATGTATGCCGACACTGGCGGAATCTAACGTTGGTTTTGCGATGACTCTTAAGCCAGCTGGAGGCCGGGCTGGCCACCAATCATGCTTGGTGAACCACCAGGACCGGGCGACAGGCAACCCAAAGTGCTCAAGGAGCGAAATGAAGTGGAATTTGTGCTGGCCGAGGGCTGCGGTGTAGGCGTCCGAATCCACGAGCGGGAGGCGATGCAGCCGACACAGGCCCGGAACTAATGAAAAACGGGCCGGACCGGTTCCATTCTGAGTCACATTGTAGACGATGGGGTGAGCTCGGCCGAACTGGAAATGACCCTCGTTAAGCCATTTCAGGAAGCCTCCCTCATCCACGACCACCTCGCAGTATATGCCTGCCTGCTCAAACCCTTTGATGAAATCGTCCAGTTCCTTGGCGGAAAGGAATTCCGTGGCGATTGAGTCCGTTTCATAATCATCAATGGGGGTCGTGCGGCCTTTCAAATTGGCCACAAGCAGGACCCCAATAGTGTCCCGGAGGTCATCAGCAGTATCGAGGGCTTGCTGAAACCATGCGGGAGAGCATGTGTTAGTAATCATCGGATAATCTTCAGTTATCCGCGATGATGGCAAGTCATCCGGTCGCCCGGCATCCTCTGCGGGACTGGGAACGAGCCTCACATAACGAACTCTTTCCAGGCAGTCGGGGTGGTGATCGGAGCCAGAAACTTGAGCAATTCCAAAAGCCGGTCGCGCCGTTCGACCCCAAAGCTCACGCACAAGGACAAGGGCATCGTCTTTGGGCACAACGGCGGCATAAACCGGGCGCGAACTTCCCTCCAAAACGAACTTTCCACGAAGAGGACCCAGCCACCACTGATGCCACCGTTCGAGAGTGCGGCGGTCGATCCCCACGGCCTCACGCAGCAACTCCACTCGCTCAAGCTTCAGGCCGCGAATCATGGCGGACACCAATACCACGACCAAACCAGCATAAACTCGCTGCCCCATGAAGCGCACCGAAGGCGGAGTATGTCGCCGCCGGCAGCCTTCCTTGGCGCAACACAAGCTGAAGCGCATCTCCCATTGAGGGCTACCCCGGGGCTTACGGTCATAATCGCTGCGGTGTAGTTTGCCACCGCAAAGCAGGCAGCCCTGCTGGCGAGCCTCCTCGGTCAAATCGCCATCGACTTTCTCCAGCAGTTGATATACCTGTTGATCCGCCAGATGGTTCTGGCACCAGCTTTCTCCGACTCTATTTTTCAACACCTTAGATCGGAGAGGAAAAATCCTCGCAGAGCAAGTTCTCCGCGAGGGTTCCAATTATCAGGAGTGTCTGTTCAAGAAAATTAAGGGAGTCCGCCTCTCCAGCATCACCAACTGAGCAAAAACCATACTTCGTGAGACGCCATTATCGAGCTAAAGCTCAATGACGCTTCACCTTTTCGGGCCGACCTGAAGCGCCCCCCCTCAGGGCGGCAGCCGGCAAAAGGCGGGCGAAGGTGTTAGTGCCTTGCTGGAGTCCAAGTGGTAGACGTTTAACTCAAACTCAATTATAGGTCGCGAATACAAGACGAACTCTATTTTGCTCCGGCGGTTCGGTTTGCGGATCTGGACTGGACGGCCGCGCGATTACCTTGAGCACCGCCCAGCCGTTTTCCTCGTTGAAGAACGTCACGCGCTCTATCAGCCCGGAGAGGCTTTCAGGATGTCGTGATGGTCGTTCTGCGCGCAAGGCCAGCGATTGTGGTTGGCGCGCCTCAAACTGGCAAGGTGCGCTTGCGCTGACCTGCCGGGTCCGCGACAATCCTGATCGTGCCGCAGCATCCGCCAGCACCACTCGACAAGCTTTTGGCCCTCGCCCAAGGCTACGCCGAGTTTGCGATGCGCAATATCGGCAAAGTGCCGCCTACGCTCCTGGCGAATTCGCCCACCGGCTTCATCCAGTTCGTCCCCGGCAGCTTCAAGGACGAGCGGGCCAAGGATAATCTTGCCAATACCGCCCGGTTGATTTGCGTTGCCTACGAAGTCACGGCTGCGGTCTTGGTGCTTGAAGCCTGGATGAAAATGGCCAAGCCAGGCGAAACGCTGGACCTAACCGAGCCTCCGTCTCAGGCCTTCGACCGACGCGAGGTCGTGGTGTTGACCGGCGAAACGGTTGAGCACAGCGAGCAACGCTTGTTGCCCATAATCCGCACCGATGCCGGCGGGTTCTTTGGCTTTGGCGAGCATGCCGGCCCCAAGCCAGACAATTTCACGGGCAGGTTCGCGCAGCTGCTTCCGCCCAAGCGGCCCAGCGCCGAAGGCATTGAGCTGGCCCGTGCGATGCTGGCAGCGATGGGCGTCACCAAGGAGCGGTTGCGCGGCAAAGCTGAATGGAATTGAACTGGTGGGGCTCGACTTCGATCACCCACCGAAATCCTTTGCAGCTCTGCAATCACGACCTACCATCGGTTGCAGATGAACTTGCCGATGAACCCTACTGCTAAGCACGTCCTTGTGGACTTCGAGAACGTCTCCGATATCGACACCACGCTGCTCGAAAGCAAGAACGTTACTTTCACGCTGCTGCTGGGTGCAGGCCAGACCAAGCTTAACGTCGCGCTGGTTGAACAGCTTCTCCTTTATGCCCCATCCGTGCAGTTGGTTCGCCTCACATCGAAAGGCAAGAACGCGCTGGATTTTGCGCTCGCTTACTACCTCGGCCATGCTGTCGCTGCTGCTCCTCAAGGCTCGTTCCACATTGTCTCCAAAGACACAGGGTTCGATCCGCTGATCGAGCACCTGGTAAGCAGGCAAATACGGATCTCGCGTCACAACGATTTCACCGACTTGACCCCTTCGCCGGCCCAGCCTGCGGCCTCCCCAAAACCAAAGGCTGCACCCAAGGCAAAAACCGTGCCCTCAAACGGGGATGCGACAGACCATGCGCTCACCCAACTGCGCAAGGTTTCTGCTAATCGTCCCAAGAGCCGCAAATCGCTCCTCAGCTTCTTGACTTCCCACCTGGGCCCGGAGATGACGGAGACCGGCGCCGCTACGCTGATTGAGGGTCTCTCCAAAGCCGGCAACCTTGCGATCGATTCCAAGGGTGCTGTGACTTACGCGCTGGAGCAGTAGTGACCTGCGCAATCGCTGGTCGATGGGGTCGCGATGTTCGGCCGCCATGGTGAAGGGGCTTGAGAAGCAGCTGCTTTGAAGTTTTGTCAGGTGCCGACTTCGTTCGGTTTTGCTATGCGACTTCTCTCTTTCCTCGGCATCTGGGGTAGGTGGAGCATCCCCAGAAGGCGCCCCATTTTCCCTTTCGCAGCACCATGGGTTGGCCGCATACGGGGCATGCGTTGGAAGACTTCGGAGCAATTGAGTCTGTGGGGAAGCCGGTTCCTCCGCCTCCTCGCCCCCTTTGCACCCGCTGCCAAACGATCAGGCCGATGATCACAACGGCAACCGCGACGGCGCCAAAAGCCACGAGCATTTTGAACATGGTCCCGATCATTTCCTGAGGGTCCTTTCCTTTCAGGATCTGCGGCATCATCGGGATCGCGATTGCGAGGATTATGAGCATTACGATGGCCCCTATCGCGCGAACGATCGCTTCCGCCCGGTTGGCTTCTTTTCGTCTTCTCATTGGTTTTCCTTTCGTGAATCGCTGTTTCGCTCCCCATTTAGCCGGGTCTTTGGCCGATTTCCAGTCCCGTCTGTTGGGCCCACGTCCTTATCCGCGCTACGCACCCCTCCAAGTCGTCTCTCAATTCGTAAACCCAGAAGCGTTGGACGTCCCAACCCAACTCTTTCAGGCGTTTGTTTCTTAAATGGTCCCGCTGGCGGACTTCACCATTCCATTTCTTGTGGTAGTGTTCGCCGTCCACTTCAATATCGAGTTTCTGCTCACCTGCCAAGTAAGCGAGGTCAAGTTGGTACTTTTCCACCGGGTATTGGGGTATGGTTTCTAAGCCGGCTTTCCACAGGGCGTAGAAGAGGGTCTTTTCCCATTCCGATACGATCGCCCAGTCGTCTGTTTCCGGGTACTTCCCGTCTCGGGGTTTCTCCATCCGTTTGGCCAGTTGCCGGGCTTGTTCCTCCCGCCTCGTTACGTGAGCCTCGAATGCCCTCAAGTACGGGATGTTAGACTATTTGGCCATTCGCCGGTACCCGACGACGATCAGGCAGGCACGGGCCCTGGTGACGGCCACGTTGAAGAGGTTGGGTTGTTCTCTCAGGAAGTGGAGCGAGCTGTCCCGAGCTCCTGCGCTGATCACCGGCGCGAAGATCATCACGTCGCGCTCGTCCACTTGGAACTTGTGTGCAGTCGCGCCTATGAACTCGGCTTTG
>Ga0209746_1001831_pt1 | contig 10002 bp, 16 predicted proteins | sample BarGraNGADG00211_3_FD_184496 | JGI IMG/M metagenome (GOLD analysis project Ga0209746, IMG submission 184496) | Arctic peat soil microbial communities from Barrow, Alaska - Barrow Graham LP Ref core NGADG0011-211 (SPAdes) (version 2) | ecosystem: Environmental > Terrestrial > Soil > Wetlands >...
CCGACGTCGAGTCGGCGAAGCCGTCGGCCGCGTTCATGAGCAACGTGATCATCGAGAAGAAGCGCCGGCAGAGGGAGAGGGAGTCGTGAAGGTCACGACCGATCTGAGGCCGACAACGGAGGTCGATTTCGAGATGGAGCGCGATGTGTCGATGGCCTGGGTGAGGCTGCCCGATCTCACGAAGCTCGAGGCCGAGATGCGGCGCCGCGGCCTCGAAGCCGACAACTGGTCGATGGAGCACAAGCGGCGCAATGACGCAGCGTTCCGGTCGGAACTGAACTGAATGAGGCATGGATAGCAGGATCTCGACCACACCTGCTCCGCAGGCGTGTGACGTGCGTGGACGTCAACCGGACGGCGTGAGCGTCACTCTGTTGCACCGGGCCAGGGGCGGCTAGGTTGTCTGGAGCAGCCGCCCCTCTCGCGGTATACTCATTGTAGATACCGCACAGGGGAGGTCGCCGTGAAGACCAGAGTCCAACGGTGGGGTAACAGCCTGGCTGTCAGGATCCCGAAGTCGTTCGCAGAAGAGGTCGGTCTCATGGATGGCTCACCCGTCGAGATGCGCCTTGTCGAGGGCGGGCTCCTCGTCGAGCCCGCGTCCACCCGGCCGCTCAGTCTCGAGGAGCTGCTCGACGGCGTCTCCGAGTCGAACCTGCACGGCGAGGTCGACACCGGCCCCGCCCAAGGCCTGGAGGTCTGGTAACGTGCCCTGGATCCCCGAGCGTGGCGACGTCGTCTGGATCACGATGAGTCCCACCGTCGGACACGAGCAGGCAGGGCGCAGGCCCGCGCTGGTCATCTCGCCCGCCGCCTACAACGGCAAGGTCGGTCTCGCCATCCTCTGTCCGATCACGAGCCAGGTGAAGGGCTACCCGTTCGAGGTCCGCCTCCCTGACGGTCTGCCGGTGGAAGGCGCCGTCCTGTCGGATCAGGCCAAGAGCCTCGACTGGCGGGCGCGCAGGGCTGAGTTCCTCTGCGCGCTGCCGCGGGAGAGTACCTGGACCGTCCTGCAGAGGCTGGAGACGCTCGTCGGGCAGTAGAGTCGGACCAAGCGCGGCCGATGGCGTTCCTGCGGCGCTCCGCCCCTGCCGAGCACTCCACACGCGCGGTGCGCCTGCTCGGCTAGATGAACTGCCGCATGTACTCGTAGCCGGGGGTGAAGTCCCCATGGTGCAGGATGAGCGCGCGGCGCAGCTCCGGCGGGAGACGCAGCTGCGAGTACGGCAGGGAGAAGTCGGTCTCGGCCAGGGCGGGCACGAAAGGAGACAGCGCGGCGCTGAACGCCAGGGACGACTCTCGGGAGAGCTCACAGGGCAGGTTCCCCACGGCGAGCACGACAGGGCCCCTGCCCGCCACGCCGTCGGCGATGCTGCCGGCCTCGGGATCGTAGACGTAGACCGGCTCGTCAATGTGGGTCTCTTTGCTCGTGAGCTCGACCGAACCCTCTATGTCACAGCTCACGTCGCCGATGACCCGGAGGAGCGGCGGGGCGGCGGCGGCGTAGAGCCTGCGCACCGCCGCCTTCGTCACCAGCCGCGGGTACGGCGTGTCCCAGAACACGCAGTTGAGGAGCACGGTCAGGCGCGGCAGCCAGCGATCGAAGACGCCCTCGTACAGCTCCGGATGTCGCAGGTACTCGTCCAGCTCGAAGGGCGCCGTGGCGTCGCGCCGCGCGACCATATCGTGCTCGGCGAACACGACCTTGTGCACGGCGCAGCGAGCGACGGGGCCCGCGAACAGGCCGTCGAGGTCGGCCGGCGCCACCGCGATGGCGCCGAGCGCGTCCACGACTTCCTGAGCGCCCAGCGAGACGTTGCCGTAGCCACTGATCCCGACAACGAAAGGGCAGAGCTGCGCGGGCAGGCCGTCGCGGGCGATCCTCTCCCCGACCTCGCGGATCGCGGCAAGCGCCGCCGCGAGCGTCAGGTACTTGTAGGTCTGCTCGAGCGCGGCGAAGGGATTGGGGGCGAGGCCCTCCCACTCCAGGCGCCGGCCGAGCGCCCACAGGGCGTCGATGGCGCCGGCGAGGCCGGCGAACCGCGAGAAGAAGATGAGCCTCCTCCCGCGCTCATCGGTGATGCGCTCGTAGTCGATCAGCTGGCACTCCAGCTCCATCAGACGCCGCAGCATGTCCATGTTGTAGGGCTGGCCCTTGATGGTGTGCGAGAAGAACGCATAGGTCTTCCCCGGCGCGAAGAGCTCGCGGGGTATCTCTTTGACGGCCAGGACGATGTCGCAGGCGCTCAGCTCCTCGTCGACGCGCGCCCCGGCGCGCACGTACTCATCTGCGGCAAAGACGCGCTGTGCAGAGGGCTGGAGGATGAGCTCCACGGAGCTCGAGCTCGTGAGGCGGGCGACATCGTCGGGAACCAGGGGGACGCGAGCCTCCCACGGATCCTTGTCTTCTCGGCGGATCCCGATGCTGCGCATAGGAGGCGGCCTCTAGCCTTGGCGCGGCTGGTCCGCGCCGCACTGATGACCACGGCTCGGACAGCCCTCTTGTGTGTCGCGCATGGCGCCTCCTTGCCTGGTGCTGACGGCGCCAGTCTATGCGCGCCCGAGCGTCTTGGCCACGGGGCGGGCGCGACGGCTCAAGCGGGGTCTCCCACCGCCGTCACGAGCCGCTCGATCTCGTGGGCAGCAGTGTGGGGCGCGAGCTGGCCGCGCTCGCCGAGGGGTCGGGCCAGCGCCACCTCATCGCGTCTGAAGGAACCGTGCTTGTGGAAGAAGGCTTCGTTTAGGCGAGCGCAGGAAACCCCGGGTCCATCGGGGTGGCCGCGCGACTTCTCCATCACAATCCCTCGTACAGGTCGGCGGCCGTGAACGCCAGCGCCTCCGCCGGCTCCACGTCGCGCACCCGCTCACGCGCGAACAGCACGAGCTGCACGTGCTCGGCGCGGTCCGGCAGGGCCTCGACCGCCGCCTGTAACCGCCGCAGCTCGGCCCGGCCCGCCGTGCGCGACCACTTCACCGAGCCGGCGAGGACCACCTTGCGGCCGTCCAGCCCGACGACGTCCACCTCGACCGAGTTGTCGCGGTTCCACCAGCGTCCCACCGAGGAGACCGGCACGGGGAGCGCTCCCTGCGCTGCGCGCCGGCGCACGAAGTCGCGGCACATCTCCTCCCAGATCTCGCCCATGTGGTCGTTGAGCCTGGGGAGGATCATGCGGTCCACGACCTCGCGTCCCAGCCCGCGAGCGATGTCGGCGCGGCGACGGAACACGAAGCGGAACCAGAAGTCGAGGAAGTTGTCCCCGATCCTGTAGATCACCCGCTTGGAGCGAGCCGGATCCTCGGTCGCGGGGACCTCCCTCAGCACCAGCCCGAGCTCGAGCAGCCGGTCGAGCTGGCGCTTGATGTCCATGGCGGCGAACTCCCGCAGTGCGTTAAAGGTCCGGTGCCCGGTGGCGATCCCGTGCAGGATGCGGAAATAGCCGGCCGCCTCGGGCAACTCGCTCGTGAGCACGAACTCCCCCTCTTCGACCAACGGGGAAGAGGCGTCGCCGAACAGGCGCCGCACGTTGGCGTCGCGTCCCTGGCCGGTGCGCCAGCGCGAGAGGTACACGGGCATGCCGCCGAGCGTGCCGTAGACGCTCGCCAGTTCCGCCGGCGAGAGGCCGGGCGTGAAGAGCGCGGCCTCCCGATAGGCGAACGGGCGCACCTGCAGTCGCCGGTCGATGCGGCCGTAGAGCGGCGCGCTGGCCGCCTGCAGGTCGAGCATCGCCGACTGGGCCGAGCCGCAGAGCACCAGCATGAGCCTGGTGTCTCGTGCGCGGTGGTCCCAGAAGCGCTGGATGAGGGAAGGAAGTGCCGGCTCCGAGCCGATCAGGTAGGGGAATTCGTCCAGGACCACCAGGAGACGCTTGTCCGCGGCCTGCTCAGCCAGGTAGTCGAGCGCGACATCCCAGGAGGTGAAGTCTCCGAGGGCGAGGAGGTCGGTCCCCGACGGCTGCAGCGCGCGACGCGCGCTCTCCGAGAGCCCCACGAGCTCGGCGGCGCTGGACTGCTGCGTGGCGCCGTAGAAGACGGCGCGCTTGCCGGCGGCGAACTCACCCAGCAGGCGGGTCTTGCCGGCCCGGCGGCGCCCCCACACGAGCACGAGGTTCGCGCCGGGTTCGCGCCAGGCTTCCTTCAGCGTCTGGAGCTCGATCGTGCGGTTGAGGAACGGCTCGACCATGTAAGGGAGTATGGCATACAAGTTGTATGGCGTACAAGCTTGACGTTGGGTGGAACGGCCGTCGAGCCGGCTTCGTCGTCGTCCCGCGGTGTGCCTACTCCGCCGCCGCGGCCCGTACGCTCAGATCGGCGAAGCTCATCGTGGGCAGCCTGAGCTGGCCCCACGGCGCCCGGCTCGTGATGAGCAGCAGGTACTCGCGGGCGGACGAGTACAGGATCGAAGAGGCGTTCACGCCGACCATCTGCGCGACCTCGGTCTCCGCCATCTCCTCGCCGGCGAAGCGGAAGAAGCCGACGGTACGCAGCCTGAAGCGGTAGGGAGGCGGTTCGGGGTCGTCGCCCTTGCCGGTGATCTCCAGCGTGGTCTTCCACACGCCGGTGTGGTCGTCGACGGTCGCCAGGCTCACGGTGACCGCGACGGCGTGCCGCGCGGGCCGACCGCTCGGGTCAGGCGTGTGCTCGGCGACAGTCTCGACGCTGACGAGGTCGAAAAAGGACTCTTCAAGCTGCAGTGGCGGCTCCACGCTGCCCTCCCTCGTCGACGGTGGTCGTGTAGTCGGTGCGCCGCGTCGTGGCGGCGACAGCGTAGGCTGCAGCAGGGGGCGGGGCAGGGACGGACTCGACGACTCGCGTCAGGGTCGCCTCGATGAGGACGCGCCCGCTGTTGGAGCCCGCTTGGCTGCCCAGCAGCACGTCGCGCCACACGGTGAACGCGTCGGCCGGCGCCAGGTGCATCTTGAGCTCCATGCCCAGCCCCATGGCGAGCTTCGTCATCGTCGCGAGGGTGAAGTTCGCGCCGCCGTTGAGCACGCGGGAGATGTACGCTTGGGAGCTGCCGATGCGGCGGCCGAGCTCTGTGCCCGAGACGCCCTGCTCCTGCATGACGCGCCAGAGCTCCTCGGTGAACTCGAGGATGGCGAGCTCCTTGTGGAAGTTGTGGTCCCTCTCGGCCTCTTCCCACAGCTCTCGCATTGATCTCGGGCTCATGCGTCCTCCTCCACGATCTCCAGTTCGTCGTGCTGCTTCGCCCTCAAGTACGCGTCTCGCAGCGTCTTGGTGCGCTCTTTGATTCTGCGAACCGCGGTCGCCTTCGGTTTTCGCAGAGCTTCGGTCGCGATGACGACGCTGCCGTCGTCGTAGAAGTACGGGATGCGGATGCCGCTCCGCGTCTTGAGCTCGTAGATCGGTCCGTCGAGCTGACGTGACTTCCGTTCGTTGCGGGGCGGCCCGTTGAGAGCGACGGTCAGGAGCAGGGCCTGCAGCTGGCGCTTGTCTGCACCGCCGGCGGCAGTCACTTCTGCGAGGAAAGACACCACCTGGCACTCACCGCGTTCGTCGCAGACGCCCAGCACGCTCCACCTCGCAGCCTTGATTACTTGGAGCCTCATCATAACTCACAAGTTATGATTGGCAAGGGGCACGATGCTCCGCATGCGCTCGAGTGTGGCAGCCTCGCCCGCTGCGTGACAGGCTCACGAGGGCCCCCTGCGGTGGACGTTCGCGGCACAGACTGAGGCGGTCAAGGCGGCCGCGAGACGCAGGTCGTGTCGCTGCCTTGCGAGGACTGGGACGAGCGGCCGGCGCAGAAGTGACTCTGAGCCGATACGATGACCGCTGAGGTCCCGTGGGCGGTGTGCACATCACTCGGTGAGAAGACGCGTGGCGCCGACAGTGGTGGTGAGCGCGGCGCGAGCCGCGCCGAGGAGGGGATGCAGATGGAGCCGACAGAGAAGGTTGACGAAACGCGCGCCTCGCGGCGCCGGGGCTGCATGCTCGGCTTGGCGCTCGGTGACGCGCTGGGTGCACCGGTCGAGTTCCGGCGAAGGCGCGAGATCCTCTCACGCTACGGACCGGATGGCATCGAGGATCTGCACGCCTGGGGAGGGCAGCCTGCCGGAACGTACACCGACGACGGGCAGATGTCGGTGGCGACCGCTCGCGGCATCCTGGATTGGCGCGACGCGACCGGCTGGGCCACGGGATCGGCCGACACCCCCGACCTCGACGCGCTCGCGCTCGCTATCTGGGAGCGCTACATGGAATGGTCGCGCTCGCCCGAGTGCCCGCTGGGTTCGCCCGGGAGCACGTGTCTCGGCTCGATCAGAGCGGGGGTGCCTCTCACTCTCTCCCACGCGGTGAATCGGCAGGGCAAAGGGTGCGGCGGCGTAATGCGCGTGGCGCCGCTGGGCCTTGCCGGCCTGGGCGATGCTGCCTTTGAGGCCGGCGCCCGGGCCGCCACGCTGACCCACCGCCACCCGACGAGCGACACCTCGTCGGGATTCCTGGCCGCCCTGGTTCAGCGGCTGGTCGATGGCGCGTCGCTCGCAGAGGCGATCGATGCCGCCCGCGAGCGGCTGATGCAGTCGGATGGTCACGAGGAGACGCTCGACGTCGTCGACACGGCCGTGTGTCTCGCTGGTGGCGAGACGGACGACTACCGGGCGATCGGCCACATCGGCCACGTCGGCGTGGAAACAGAGGACGAGCACGGCAAGGGCTGGGTGGCCGAGGAGGCACTGGGGATCGCTCTGTTCTGTGCGTTGCGCCACCAGGACGACTTCCCCGCGGCGTTGCGCGCTGCGGCGAACATCAGCGGTGACAGCGACTCGACCGCGTCGATCACCGGCGCCGTCCTGGGCGCCGCGCTCGGCGAGTCCGTCATTCCACGGCGTTGGGTCGAGACGGTGCAAAACCGCGAGCTGTTGGTGGCCTTGGCGGATCGCCTCGGCGAGCCTCACCCCGCGGCGGGTGACGCCTGAGCGCCCCGGGCGACGGGCGCGTGAGCATCCGCGACGGTCGATCCCTCGTACTAGTTGATCGCGAACGCGTCGCCCTGATGGACGGCAACCTTGCCGGCGTTTGCGGCGGCTGCCACTGCATAGGCGCCGAAGGCCATCGCCTGGAATACGCAGGTATGCGCTCAGGCGGCTACTCCCGGCGATGGCTGCGGCACGCTGTACGTCCTCAGCGAACTCCGGGTCCATCCTCCTTCGTCAATCGCCCACGCGTCGTGAAGCCGCATGACGGTGCCGTGCGGCCGCCGCATGGATCGTCGCCTGCATTTCTCGAAGCGACTGAGCAAGTTCTTCCGCGCACTTACGGCGCGAAGAACTCGCGGAGCACCTCGAGGAGCGGAGCGGCCTCGCTTGGGTCGAGCGCGCCGAGGCGCTTGGCCAGGCGCGCCTTGTCGACCGTGCGCAGCTGATCGACGACGATCTGGCCGTCTTTGCCGGCGAAGCGGGTCTTCACGCGGGAAGGGTACGGGCGGCCGGCGGTCGTCAGCGGCGCTACCACCACCGTGCGGACGTAGCGGTTCATCTCGTCCGGCGAGACGATCACGCAGGGGCGGGACTTGCGGATCTCACTGCCGACGGTGGGGTCAAGGTTCACGAGGAACACGTCGAAGCGGCTTACTCCCACTCCCAGGACTCCGCCTCGAAGGACCCGGTCGTGGCGAGGTCGCCGTCGAGCAGCTCGTCGTCGCCGTGAAGAGCCATCTGGCGAAAGGCATCAGCCCAGCCCTGCCGCGGCTGCCCGGCCGGAGCGATGACCAGGGTGCCGTCGCGGACGCTCATCTCCACCTCGCCGTGCAGCCCCGACTCCTCGAGGAGCGCCTTGGGGATGCGGACCCCCTGGGAGTTCCCGATCTTGACGATACGCGTGCGCATCCGTCCACCTCCGTGTAACCACATTGTAGGCACAGGGCGGGCGACACGCAACACCATCAGGGCAGCAGATGCGGCGGTTCGGCGTTCATCGAACTCACGGTAGCAGGCTCCGGCATCCGCGGTCTGCCGGCTTCACACCTTGGCGGGATGACGTTGTCTGCCGCGGCCGGTGGACGTTGACTCAGGGTATTGAGGGTCGCGTGGCAGGTGAGCCTACCGTGGCGCTGAGCTTCGCGATGATCGCCAACGGCTCGCAGTTCGGCTTGGCCGGGGGTCTCACGACATCAGCTGCGATCCGGAGGGAGCCGGCGTCGGGGTGCCCGGCCCGTCGCCGGGAATCTGCGTCGCCGGCGCCGGCTAGGTGCACGACGCCCACCAGACGCTGACGCCGACGACGAGCAGCACGATGACGAGCACGTAGGCGAGGAAGGTCGCACAGCCGTCGCTGAGGCTGAAGGCCTCGAGGAACTCGTTCAGCCTGTCGCGCTTGCAGGAGCTCACCGGTCCTCCTCTGCGGTCCCGCGGCCACCGACATCCGCCGGTAGTCTGAAGGGCTCCATGTCCGCTCCGGCCACGCCCTTTATGGAACCCGGCGCCGCGTCTCGCGCCGTGGCGCAGCCCGCCGGCGCGAACCCGGCGAAGGCACCGTGCACGGCCCGCACGAGCTCGTGGCGCTGGTCGGGCGCCCACGCGAAGACGTAGTACAGGTGCTGTGCGCCTCGGACCCAGGCGTGGTCGACGAGGTACTCCTCGCCTTGCTCGCCGCGCACCGTGAGCTGGCAGCGGACGGCCGGCAGCCCGCAGATGGTGGCCGGCCGCACGTCTTCGACCTTCTCGCCGGGCTCGTTGAGCCACGCGGCGTAGTGGGCGCAGGCGCCGGCGCGCTCGCCCTCCCAGTCGGGGTCGTCGCAGGCGATGCCTGCGAGGGGGTCGGGCTTGACGAACACGACGAGGCCCGCCCACGGCGCGAGATCCTGGTCGAGCCAGCTGCGCCACGCCGACGGAACGAGCGCGAGCGCCAGTTCGCCGAAGGAGCCTTCCGGACCGCGGTGGCGCTCGGTCAACCAGCGTCGGGCGATGCCGTCGCCGGCGGGCACCGGGACCAGGGCCAGGCGGTCGTAGGTGAGCGCGAAGCTGCCGTCGCCGGCCGCGAAGGTGGTCTCGTCGGTGAAGCCGCGGCGTGAGAGCAGGACGAAGGTACGCCGGTGAAAGACGTCACGCAGGTGAGGTTGGGACATTAGGTCGAGGTAGGCGGCGTACTCCGTAAAGGCCCAGACCGCGGGGGAGTACTCGCGCTCGAACTCGTCGAACGGCGGGTTGCCGACTGAGAGCCGGTCGCTGATGGGATCGGCGACGGCCAGGAAGCCCAGCCGGCAGGCGGCGAGCCGGGCGTAGGCCGCCTCGGTCGCGCGCTCGAAGGTGTAGTCGAGCCTGCCGTCCGCCACGTCGCCGCCCGCGGCGCCGGGCTCGCGGGCCTGCTGCCGGCGCGCGACCGCCTCGGCGGCCATGGCCTCGGCCGCGGCGATGCCGGTGGCGTGGTACAGGAGCTCGGTGACGAGCTCGAACATGGTGGCCGTTTAGAGCCGGCCATGGTGCGGCAGGACGACGTCGCCGTTCGGGTCGACGAGCAGGGCGGAGGTCGTCAGCCAGTCGGCGCCGATCACGGGGTCGGCGCCGCAGACGGGGCAGAACGGTGCGGTGGTCGCGACGGGAATGGAGCAGCGCTGGCAGTTCATGCGGCCCTCCTCGTGTCGGCGAAAGCGGTGCGCTTGCCTGGGACGTTCCACCAGGCGTTGATGCGCCGGGCTTCGTGCGGCGCGCACATGAGATACTCGGGCCCGTTGGCCGGGCCGGCGGGGGAGGCCTTGAGACGGAGGAGGAGCCAGGCCCAGCTCCTGGCCGCCAGGGTGACCTGGCCGCGACGCCCGTCTGCAAGGGCGACGGCGTCACCTATGGCGATGGATCGTCTTTTCACAGCTAGCCTCCTTGTGGCCGCTCACGCGGTAGCCCGCCGCGCAGCCGGGGTGGCTGCGGACGTTCCGCGATCGTGACGGCCCCGCGGGGCTAGGTGCAATACTGTTCATTTAACAGCTATGACTACCGCGCCGACGCGTGTCGGTGGCAGTGGCTGTGCGCGGCGAGGGCGAAGCGGGAA
>Ga0209746_1001832_pt1 | contig 9999 bp, 8 predicted proteins | sample BarGraNGADG00211_3_FD_184496 | JGI IMG/M metagenome (GOLD analysis project Ga0209746, IMG submission 184496) | Arctic peat soil microbial communities from Barrow, Alaska - Barrow Graham LP Ref core NGADG0011-211 (SPAdes) (version 2) | ecosystem: Environmental > Terrestrial > Soil > Wetlands > Peat...
TTCGCTCACATCATAAATGTCCGGTTACCATCCACATGATGTCATCGTTGTAATCGTTGCTGGCCCAATTTGAGCCGTGGTCGGCCAGGAATCCGCGAAACATCACTCGATCATCGGACTCAGGAGCAAGGGATCCGGATCGCTGCTTCGGGGCCCCTTAATTACGAATTCGCCATGTACAGGCGTGCGGGAGTGCGCGGTTGCGTTCTTGGACCTCCTCAGCCTTGCCTTGTGCGACTTCGGCGGCATCAGCTCGTCTACGTTCCGCCTTAAGCCTATCGCGCTCGGCAGGGCTATAGAGTCGAATGCGCCGCTTCAGAGCGTCCGTTAGCACATACTGACGTTACAACCTCGAACGCACGCTTGTCCACAGAGCCTTTCGGTTCGAACTGAGCATGCATGGTGCGTAACAACTCAAGCCTGCCCCTGGGAGCCGGCTTTCATCAAGACCGGCGCCTTCGTAGTGAACGCATTTTCAAACCGCCGCAGCGGTAGCACGCTCACGCCGCCATTCACAGTCTGACTTTGCAGCCTTAGTTCTCCCCGGCTACAGCGGCACATTTCCGTCCGCGGACTGCTCAAAGGCTGGCGGCTCAGCTCTCCCCACATATCGTCGCTCGATCCCGCCAGATAACCAGGCCCTACTCGCCATCATGCTGGGTAAGATCATTGAAGAATATTTCCAACGCTGATCGGCGACCCGATCCGCCTGCAGGCCGCAGTCGCCACGCCCCCCTTCGGTCTCGCGAATCGAAGACGTTCAGGTGACGAGATACTCTCGAATGCAATTTTAGAGCTCTCGGGCGAACGTCGCCAAACTTTCGAACATGATTGGCGATCAAACTACACCCACAGTAGGGCCAGAGGCCGGCAGTCCATGGCGGACCAAGGCGCAGATGGCCGAACATTACCGCTGCCACGTCAAAACCATCACAAACCTGATGCGGCGCCGCATCCTGCCGTTCTTAAAGATCCGGAGACTGGTTCGACTGAACGTAGTCGAGTGCGATCGTGCGATGGAGAAATACACGAGGCGCAGCGACCTGTTGTAATCCGAGCCATCCATAACCCGGGTTTCTGGGTTTCCGTTTCTCAGTCGCTTTCTCGCCAGCGGGTTCGAGCCGGGACGCGGCCTTCCCAGTAGCCGCCCCGCCTGTTGCACGGAGGGGCGACAGCCCGGGGAGCCGCCGCTCGACAGCAATCTACCTATTTCGGCATCTCCCCCTAGGACATGGCAATGCATCTCCAAAGCCCGCCAACGCGCGATACCGAGCCAAACGCATTTCAGTATGCAACCAAGTTTATTGCGAAAAGTGCGGCGGAGCTTCGGAATGTGCCCGCATCAATCTAGCGGAGGAAACCACACATGAAGCGCCTCGGCATCGACTACTTAATGTCTGCGGACCACGTCATCGATCTTATGCGCAGCCAAGGGCGCAAACCGAAACTCACCGCGGCCGTGCTCTCCGCGGCGCTAGAATTGGCGGAGCCTGCAAGTCCTCGCGCGCAACTGATCGAAGAAACAACGGCATTTTTTAGGCGCAAGGCCGCGCGAGTGCCAGTGGGTTTGGAGGACCTGCCATCTTGCTGGTTGTTAGGGATACCAGGAATCCTGCTGGCGACATGCCAACCCCATTGGAACTGGATACCCTACATGGTGGCGGATCTGCGCATTACTAAAGGAATCCTGCGGCTCCGCTTCGCGCAGGAGGAACCGACCGACCACAAACGGGTGACCAGTTGGGACGAGCTTCGGATCACGCTCAATTTGTGCCTCAGGCCGAACCTGTGGTGTCCGCTGAATCGGCGACTGGAACATCAAATCTGGGTTCGCCGGCCTGATCTCCGAAATGAGCTATTTCAAGTGTCGATTTGAACTGAACCGCGTGCCGATACTCACGTGCCACCCTGCGCGCGCATCCTGCGCGTGCGCCGCCGCCGCCTGGACATGGAGGAGAGATGAGGGCGGATGCCTTGGCCTCATGCTTGTTAACTGGGGCAAAGGGATTGTATGGGGCAATAGGCTTCAGGATACTGAATTTGGTTTTTGGCGCGCCCGCTTGTACTGACGCTGCGCGGCTGATCGCAAGCCAGCCATGATGAAGATCGGTATAATTGAAGTTAGAGTCTCGTTACCTCGACCGCTACGAGTTGTACAAATTCGCAAAGGAAGTTTCGTTCATCATTCCAGTCTATTTGCCTGTTTGGCATCAGTTGGCGCGGAGGCGGTAGAAGGTGGGAATGGAGGGAGCCGTGTCAACCAGGTTGGTGGAGAAGCCCATGGGTTGGAAGGATTGGAGGGTTTGCCAGTTGGTTGAGGTCAGATCGCCGGATTTTTGGAGGGAGTAGGTGAGGCCGGGGGTGAGGTTGGTGACGGCGAGGGACAGGCGGGCGGGATAATGTGAGATGCCGCTGAATTGCGGGGGCGCGTAGGTGGCGTGGTCGCGTTGGAGGAGGATGCCGTCCATGGGCTGGAGATGAACAGTGGAAACCGGCTGGCCGTTGTTGTAGCGGGATTGGGAGAAGATGTGCAGGGCGTCGGCAAGGCAGATGCCCGATGCGGATGTCAGGCGGACAATGTTGGTGTTGCTGGCGTAAAGGGGCACGGTGGCGAGGAGATGCCATTGGTCGCCCGTGGTGGTTTGATCGAGATTGGTGGAGGCGATGACGGTGCCGCCGGAGATGATTTGAAATTGGGCCTGGGTGGTCCAGTTGGTGGCTGATAGCGCGGCGGGCCACCAGGCGGCAATGGTGTAGGTGTCGTCCGCGGGGATGGCGAGGTGCCAGTCGGCTTTGCCGCCGGGGGTCAATTCCAGGTGCGAGGTGCCTGCCCAACTGTGATAGTACCGGCCGTAGACGGTCTCGTAGCCGCTGTCATAGTCCACGTTCGTCCAGGAGCCGGTGGTGGAAAAAGCCGGGTCGGAATCGTCCATAATCCATTCGTACATGGGCGCCTGTGTGCCGGTGAGGCGGTGGAAGCCGGGGCCGACAGTGATGTCCTGGAATTGGCGGGTGGCGTTGAGCAGGCTGATGCCGTGGTTGAAATCGCGGCGGTAGACTATGGGCGGGGAAGTGTTTAAATGGACGTCGTCGAGCCAGACGGTGCCGGTGGTCGCGCCGACGAAGAATTGGAGGCGGGCGTCGTTGACGGTGGCGGTGGCGGTGAAGGTGACGATGTATTGCTGCCAGTTAGTGGTGATGGGGACGACTTGAATGAGCCCGTAATTGTCCCAGTTCGGACTGCCTTTCTGGGAGGAGAGGGTGATGGGGCGGTTGGTGCTGGCGCGGGCCCAAAAGGTGACATCGTAATTTACGCCATTAGTGAGGGAGCGGTTGTATTGGGTGAATTCAATGTGCCAGTCGGTGCCGTCGGCTGCGTTAACGTCAATGCGTGCGCAGGCGTTGCCCACGGCGGCGTTGCTGTTTTGTTGAGAGATGACTACCGCGTCGCCCGTGTTCGCCCACGAACCCCAGGTGCCGGCGAGCGGTTGCCCGAAGCCGCCGTTGATGACGAGATTGGTGCCGGAGGAGCCGTGCAGGCTAATGGCTTGGGCGGGGCCTAGGGGATAGCCGAGGTTGAAATCCAGCTCATCGTACCACCAGTTTTCGCCGTGATAGGTGTCGCCGACTTCGTGGGCGAAGAAACCGTCGTTCAGCAGCGTGAGGGCCAGGCCAAAGCGGACGTAGGGATAGTAGGTGCGGCCGAATTCCAACGTGGAGGGCGGCATGGCGGTGAGCGGCGAGTAGCCGTAACCGTAGGAAATCTGTGACATGGGCGAGGACTCAATCATCGTCTCCGGCGGCTGGAGGCCGAGGCCGAGCCATTCATTGTACAGAGTGTGCAGGGTGGGAAAACCCATGCGTCCGTCGAGGACGTTTGAGGTGTCAAAGCCGATGCTGATGCCGTTGAACAATTGCGCGATGCCGGCCTCATTGATGTCCATGGCATGGCCGCAGGTGACAGCGTTGGGCATGAGCTGGCGGAAGGTTTGGATTTCGTGGAAGACGCCGGCTTTCCAGGCGGCGTCGAGTGTGGCGGCGGGCGTGGCAGTGCCATCGTTGTTGGCAGAGATTTGCACGGGGTTGCCGTAGATGTCCGTGGTTTGCCAGGACTGGGAAGTGAAGACGTTGTCGAAGAAAACGCCGTCGGCCATCAGGCCGGTGTTGAGGACGGTTTGGTAGGCATAGTTCGCCTGGTATTCGGCGACATACAATTCGGTGAGGTTGAGGCGGTAGGAACCGGGCCATACTTCGATGCGGTTGCCATGAGTGTCCTTGAGGTAATAGTCATCGGGCAAGCCGCCATTCTCCACGGCATTGATGGAGGTAAGAATGCGGAGATGGGGATTGAGGTGGCGGAGAATGGCGACCTGGTTGGAGTTGGGCGTGGCGCCGAGCCAAAGGTCCACGCGGGACATGTAGGGGAGGCCGTTGGGCAGCCATTCGCTCCAGCCCCAGAGGTTGCCTTTGCGGGGGTAGGGCGGGTGGGCGTCGGAAATGGCCCGGTATTGGAGGTGCATGAGGTAATCTGGGTTCGCAGTGCAACGCACGTAAACGTCGTTGACGAAATTGGGATCGGGATTGAGGCCGGGGATGAGGGTTTGGTGCTGCGTGCCGGAGTCGGAATCGAACGGGGTCATTTGGGCGAAAGTCAATGGCTGGCCGACGGCGTACGCGCAAGTGGTGTTGGTGGCGCTTTGGACGGTGAGGTTTACGCTGGTGGCACCGACGGGCAGGAGGGTGCTGGGCGGTTGGGGGTTGGAGATGGGAATACCGTTCCAGGCAAGCGCGGCGCTTTGGCAGACGGCGCCGGTTTGAGTGAGGCTGACGGGGGTGAATTGATAAATCAGTCGGGTGCCGGTGGGGACGTTCGTGGCAGGGAGCCAGACTTCGTTGGGTTGCGAAGCGTCCATGCGGCGGGCGCGGGCGGTGATCTCGGCGGTGCTGGCCATTTGGCCGGAGAGGCGGACTTCATCGAGAAAATAGCTGGCGCTGGTGCCGTTGAGGTCGCCGCCGAGAGAAAAGGCGGTGCCCCCCAGGTTGGGCTGGTAATAGTGGCCTTCGTTGTTCGCGGCGGCGAGGGCGCCATCCACGTAAAAATTCATGGCGCTTTGCGCGGCGGACCAGGTGAAGGCGAGGTGATGCCATTCGACGGCCCGCCAGCCGGCCATGCTGCCGGCCGGTCCATAGGCGCTTTGCCATTGGCCGTTGACGGTGCCGCCGGCGTAGATGATCTGGCTGCTGGCCTGGTCAATCTGGATGTAATCGCCGTTGGGGGAACGGTATTGGAACAGGACGTGGTCACGGTTGGTGTAAAAGGAGTTGGTGCCGTCGGCGCGGAGGGCGACCCACATTTCAATGGTGCCTTGGTTGAGCGAGAGGTTGTTGGTGCGCGGGAATTGCAACTTCGCATAGGCGGGGAGGGCGAGGCACGGGCGAGGCACTGGCCCCATTTGCCGACGGCGTAGGCGAGGTTTTGGGCGGCGGTGGGTGATTGGCCGTTCTCGCCGGAGGGCGCGCCATCGAAGTGAAGCAAGAGTTCCCAGCCCGTCGGGCCGGTGGCGAGGGGTGTGCTGTTCGTGAGCCAGGCGAAGAGGCTGCCGGATTCCGGATCGCCGCCGGGATCAATGTAGGATGAGCTGCCGATGAAATACTGGTAGTCAGGCGTGAGGCGGATGTTTGCGCCGGAGCACACGGGAGGGGCGGCTTGCGCGACGCTGGGGGGCAGCGTTAGGAGCAGGGCCAAAAACAGGCTGAATCGTTGGTGCGAGGGCATGAATGTATAAGGTTCACCGCACTCCCGGTTGTCATAGCTTTGTCAGAGAGAAATCATAGATGAGCTGTATGAATTGCACAAATGTTAAACAGCGATTATTGCAGCATCCTCATTCACGTCCTCAACAACGGCCTCATCGCCACGCTGGTCTGGACCAACGGAGGAAAGGACTTTGGCGACCAGACCGTACCCTGGGGCCTGACCTTGGGCGCGCTGGCAGTCATGGGGATCGGGTTGGCGCTGCTGACGAGGCCGAAATCCCGCCCGGAGTCTGGGTGTGGGTGGTGAAAACCTCGTCGTGATGGCGTCCTTCGATCCACGCGAGTGTTTGAAGAGAAGGCAACGCGCCACGATGCGCTGGACCGATGAGGCCAAGGCTTACAAAGGACGACGTAAGGGCTTGGCGAAGGGTCTGCCGGGAACCTGAGCTGCTCGTTTCCTGTTTTTGGTGTTGCCACCAGGCTCCCGCCACCGCCGCAGGAATTTGGGAAGGGCAGTCTGCTCCGTCTCGATCTGCGTCGGCGTGGTCTGGTGATGGCGCGCCGCCAATAGTTCAGCAGCGCTAAGGACGGCAAGGCCGATCCACGCCTGCTGGCATGGCGCGAGGAGCGCAAATCGTTCGCGGAGATTGCCGCCGCCCTGAACGCCGAGAACGTGCCGATACGGACTTTGGGTGGTATCTGATGATCTTCTTGTCGATTAAATGTATGGCGCTCATGCTAGCGTTTGAGGGAGTCCTTTGGTGCTCACGGCCAGTGAGTCCATAGCCTTGCGGCATCCTCTGCCGTACCGAACAAGAAGGCTGAAGAACTTTCGCACAGACCGGTCATAATGATGCACCACGACCGCAGACGGCTCATATTCCAGCCGGTAGCCGGCTCGAAGCAACCGAAAACTCAATTCGGGATCTTCACCACCCGGCACGAAGAAGGACTCCTTGAAGCCGCCTTGTTCGATCAAGCATTCCCGCCGAAAAAGACAGTTGGCAGTAACCAGGTACATGGTTCTTCCATTATGATTATGGGGATCAAGCAGGCGAAAGAGGGTCGCGTATTTGCCTACAAGGCTTCGCCCGTCGTCAATTACGCGACCACCCACCCCGGCAACATCCGCTGGCGCGTCGCACAGATGACGAAATAGAGGTCGCGGCCAATCCGGCATGACTGAAACGTCGTTGTCGGTGAAAGCGATGAACCTTGTTTTGGCTCGCCAGATCCCCAGGTTCCGGCAGGCAGCCGGGCCAACCCTCTGTGAATTGCGGTGCACAATGAGGCGCAGATGGGGAAACGCAGATGCGTCAGGAATCAGCGGCTTTGGGGTGGCGTCGTCCAGCAGAATTATGAGGAATTCAGGCTTGGCGCGCTGTAGCGACTCCAAGAGGCGGTGCGTCAACTCAAGCCGACCATGCGCCGGAATTACCAGGGTGAGATCATCTCGCAAGGTGTGCATGTAATGGCGGGTTGTTGGTTGGTGAGCGCCAGTTGGTCCCAGGCATAAGCGTCAAAACAATCAGCTCGGGTCTCGCAGCCGCTCCGCCGGTCAACCCGACGCAGAATCCATTGCAACCGTTCCGTGGTGATGTTTCCCAGTGAGCTGCCCAGCCGGAAGCTCTCGGCCATACACCGGTGAACTGAGCCGTCGCCATTAATCACCAGATGCGTCAACCCGGCGCCACAGCCGGCAGGATTCTCGCAGGTCCGCGCCTTGCCTAGCAGCCTGCGGGCGAAGCCGGCCACCATGGGGTTAAATGAGTCCACCGGAAGGCCGGTTTGGAGCCGCATCCGCCGCAGTTGGATCGGGGTTGCCGGCCAAAATGTGCCCATCCACCGGCGAGTCGTTCGGTTTCACCGCTTAGGGGTGGATTACGGGGTATTGGTCGCCGGCATCGAGCCGGGCAGTCCCGCAATTCGTGCCGGTCTTCGCGAGGGAGACGTTATTGTGGCGTTTGAGGGGGAGCCCGTTTCCGGGATAGATGAATTGCACCGCCACCTTGTCGCCAAGGCGATTGGCATCCCAGCACAGATCACGGTCCTCCGGCATACGGAGAAGCTCGACCTGGTTGTGACGCCGGAAGAATTGGCACAGGATAATCAAAGGAATTGAGAACCATGGCCGAGCGATTCATGCAAAACGTCCTCACGCCGTCAGTGCTGGCGGCGCAGGAGCATTATTACGGACACTGTGCCAGCATCGGTTCGGCGCCAGATCGCGATCCGCTCACCGACGAGGAACGCACTTTCATCGAAGTGCGGGACTCGTTTTACATGGCCACCATTACGGAGAACGGCTGGCCTTACTTTCAGCATCGTGGCGGGCCGCGGGGATTTCTGCGGGTTGTGAGTCCGACGCAGCTCGCATTCGCCGATTACAGGGGCAACCGCCAGATGCTTTCCACCGGCAATCTCGCCGCGAACGACCGCGCCGCGCTGTTCCTCATGGATTACCCGCGCCGCGAAAGCCTGAAGATCCTCGGCCACGCGCGCATCGAGGACGCGCGCCAACATCCCGAACTTGTCGCGCAGCTCGCGGAACCGGAAGTCGAACGCATTGTCGAGCGGCTGTTCTTCATCGAAATCATCTCATTCGATTGGAACTGCCCGAAATACATCACGCCGCGCTACACGGCCCCCGAAGTCGAAAAAGCCGTTGAGCCGCTGAAGAGGCGCATCGCCGAACTTGAAGCCCAGATCAAAGTCCAGAACTGACGGTTCAAGGGCTTTTGGGTGGCCGGTTCCGGTTGAGCGCTTCGGTGAACCAATCCGCAGCTTGCGGTTTCGCTGGTCGCGTAGGCGGCTTAGGTCGGCCAGGAGCGGATGAGGTCTTTCCGGTGGACGCCGCGCCGATTGTTGGCGCGGCCTTCATCGAGAGGGCGATGCGTTTTCTCGCCAAATCCACCTCGGTCACGGTGACGATGACTTTCTGCTGCACCTTGACCACCTCCGTCGGATCTTTGATAAAGCGGTCGCAGAGCTGGCTAATGTGGACCAGTCCGTCCTGGTGAACGCCGATGTCCACGAAAGCGCCGAAGGCGGTCACGTTGGTGACGATCCCCGGCAGTTTCATGCCCGGCTTCAAGTCCTCCATTTTTTCCACGCCGGCCTGGAAAGCGAACACCTCGAAGCGCTGGCGCGGGTCTCGGCCCGGCTTGGCCAGCTCGGCCAGGATGTCTGTGAGCGTCGGCAGACCGACGTCTTCCGTGACATACTTCGCAAGCTGGATCTTCTGCCGCCGTCCCGCATCGCGCATCAGGTCGTTCACCGAACAGGCCAGGTCCCTGGCCATCTGATCCACGACGGGATAACTCTCGGGATGCACCGCGCTGGCATCCAGCGGCTGTTCGCCGTCGTGGATGCGCAGGAACCCGGCCGCTTGCTCGAATGCCTTGGGCCCCAGACGTGGCACGTGCTTCAACTCAGCCCGCGACTTGAACCGGCCGTTCTCATTGCGGTAGGCCACGATGTTCTCCGCCAGTGCCGGGCCGAGACCGGAGACATAGGCGAGCAATTGCTTGCTGGCGGTGTTGAGTTCCACCCCCACCCCATTGACGCAGCTCATCACCACGTCGTCGAGGCAGCGCTTGAGGGCGAATTGATCCACGTCATGCTGATACTGACCCACCCCAATCGACTTGGGATCCAGCTTCACCAATTCCGCCAGCGGGTCCACGAGTCGGCGGCCAATGGAGACTGCCACGCGTACGGTGAGGTCATGGTTGGGAAATTCTTCCCGCGCCACATCGGACGCGGAATAGATGGAAGCGCCGCTTTCGTTGACCATGACCACCGGGATGGAGGTCGGGAGCTTGAGCGCTTTGACGAACATCTCGGTCTCACGGCTCGCCGTGCCGTTGCCGATGGCGATGGCCTCGATCTCAAACTTGCGGATCATGCTCAGCAAAGCTTCCGCTGCTTCGCGCGCTTGTCCCGCCGAGGAGGCGGTGGGGTAAATGACATCGTTGTGCAGCAGCTTGCCTTGCCGGTCGAGGCAGACAATTTTGCAGCCGGTGCGGAAGCCCGGGTCGATGGCCAGCACGTTCTTGCGTCCCAGCGGCGAGGACAACAGCAGCTCGCGGAGGTTTTCCGAGAACACTCGGATGGCTTCGACGTCCGCCCGTTTCTTTGACTCAATCCGCATTTCCACTTCAATCGCCTGCCCGAGCAAGCGTTTGTAGCTGTCCTGCACCGCGAGGCGCACCTGCTCGGCGGCGGGCCCTCGACAGGTGA
>Ga0209746_1001834_pt1 | contig 9996 bp, 5 predicted proteins | sample BarGraNGADG00211_3_FD_184496 | JGI IMG/M metagenome (GOLD analysis project Ga0209746, IMG submission 184496) | Arctic peat soil microbial communities from Barrow, Alaska - Barrow Graham LP Ref core NGADG0011-211 (SPAdes) (version 2) | ecosystem: Environmental > Terrestrial > Soil > Wetlands > Peat...
GGATGAAAAAGCTATTGTTTCAGAGATTCCGGGTACTACCAGGGATTACATCGAGGATACAGTTGTAATCGAAGGTATATTATATCGTTTTATTGATACAGCCGGGTTAAGGGAGACGGTTGACGTTTTGGAAAACCTGGGTATTGACAGGACTTATAAGAAGATCAGTGAAGCTTCTGTCATACTTTTGGTCGCAGATGTAAATGAAGGCTTAAAGGCACTTGATGAGACTCTGGGAGATTTACGCAGGCAGCAAACAGGTTCAGACAGAAAGCTGATGATCCTTGTAAACAAGATTGATAACGATATTAATAATAAGAGAGAGGAATTTTGTGATAAACCAATCCTTAATAATAATGAACAGCTGTTATTCATTTCAGCAAAAACAGGTTCAGGAATTGAAGAACTTAAAACAAAACTTGGTGAGCTTGCAGGAAGCAACAAGGTTCAGGAAGAAAGCATAATAATCACGAATATAAGACACTACGAGGCGTTATCGAAAGTAACAGAGAGCCTTGAGAGAGTAGTATCCGGACTTGATAATAAGATCCCTGAAGATCTGATTGCCATAGATGTCCGCCAGGCAATCCACTTTTTGGGTGAGATATCCGGGGAGATAACAACCGATGAGATATTAGGCAATATCTTCAGGAATTTCTGTATAGGCAAATAATAAAATAGACAAATAGAATGACGGACCAGCTTTGCGAGCCATTATTTTCTTTTCACGATTAAGTGTCTTTAGTACACTTATCGGGTTCTGGTTTTATCACCTACAATATTCTATTCTTAGAGAAGCAAAAGCTTGCAAAAAACAGCAATTGCAATAGATGTCTGCCAGACAATCCACATTTATTGTATCAATCACTCTTTAAAAAAAGAACTATTGCCGATTAGAGGAAGGTTAATGATATAATTATAAATTATACTTTCTGTAGTTCATCCAAGAGTAGATAAACACTTGTCGATGGGTTCTTGAGTGGAATAAGCTTTTTTGCTATTTTAGAAGCCTTTTCTTCTCCGGTTGACAACTCATGTCTGAGCTTATCACATATAGAGCCTTTTCTGTAACCCTTACAAATTCTTTCAAGCTGTTCAATACATTCCAGTGAGGTCGATTCAGCACTATGATTACATTTATGAAGAATGTACCATAGTTCAATACATGGATTGGATACAAGCAAAATTGTGTCTTTTATAGACTGCAGTTTTTCAAACATTTCCGGGACATCAAGATCATACATGAGAAAGCATTTGTCTTTCTCGTGTTGTTGGAATAGTTTCAGAATCCTGCTAACATATTTTTGATTTATCTTGTTCTTCGTTACCTTCGATTTAATCTGAATTGGGATCCGGTACTTGCTTCTGAAAAAACTTATATATGCTTCCTCTGATTCACCTTCACAGAACACAAAGAAAGTTGGTTTAATTTCTTTGCCCTTTGACGGTCTCTGATACTTAGCCATTGATCAGAGATTTTAAATTAGCGAGAGAATCATCTATAAATGGAATGGCGTCGAACCTCCCTTGAAGGTAAGCTTTTTCAACATCCATCGTGTCCCGGAAATCCTTATAGTCAAAGAGAGAATATAAGTCGGTTGAAGCATCAGTCTTTTTATTTACAAAATATATCTGGTCTTTACGGATCTTATCAAGATCCAGAAGTTTAGTATTATGGGTCGAAAAAATGAGTTGAGCTGAATCACTGGCATAGAATAATTTAATAATGAATTCGACAATACTCGTATGCAAACTTGATTCTATCTCATCTATCAGCAGTACTTTATTATTCTTAATTATATCCAAGACTGAAAGAAGAATTACGAATAAATTCCTTGTCCCGCCTGATTCTTCTGAATTGAAATCGAAGGCAATTCCTGGAGATGTTTTATGGTATGTAGTAATTAGTAAAAATTCCTGTTGCTCATCTTTAACCGAAGCTGTTGCAGCCGGAAAAGTAACGCTAAAGCTTTTCACGGGAATTTCTTTCTTTTCAACCTTAATATTTACAATATCACTGTCAGCTATTTGTAGGGCTCTAATTATCAAATGCCGGTTTTCTTTGATTAGCGTTTCAATATTTACTGCATTTAACAGGGTATAACCTAACCGAACATCATTATTAAAAAAGCTGAATATTTCTTTCCCAAGTTCCCGATCCATCTGACTCGCTCTTGAAATATAAAGCGTCTTATCTGATGTGTTTTCAGCAACATCCAAAGGTTTTTTTATAGCATTGCCAAACGTGTATTTATCTTTCTTTTCGCCCTTTATAGTCTCATCTCTTGTAAAAACTTTTGCCCTTTTGTTATTAGGATAGTAATATAAACTTTCCGTTAATAACTTAGACCTGGTAAGTGAATAAGAGTATTCGTATTCAATACCGCGGATAACAAACTTAACCAGGAATGAGCTCGGTTTATCAGGATAACCTTCAAATTTAAATGGTGTAAAAAGAAAAGTTACATTCTCATTGTGAAGATGAGACTGAGTTACCATACTGCAGCAAAAGCGTATTGCCTTTATAATGTTGCTTTTGCCAGATGCATTAGCACCATATAATGCGACAGCTTTAAGAACTTTGTCATCTTTATAGTCGAATACATTGTTCTCAAGAACTCTTACCTTTTGGGACTTACTCGTGCCAGTCCTAAGGTCTATGACAATCTCATCCTTAATGGAAAAAAAATTACTTAAACGAATTTCGAGGATCATTTCAGGGCTTATTTTGTAATATATTTACAAATATAGCACTTGAAACAGAATAAACAAATATTTTAACATATATTTTGAAAGTGATGATTTGCTATGCCCTCAGCCCTGAGTCCTATGCTATCATCTTCTCTGTCATCTGGTTTCTTTAAACTTTTGTCTTGTGACCTTTGTCTTTTGTCTTTGCCATCCCCGCAGGCTGGCTCCATCGCTAAATTTGCCCACCGGGCAAATTTTTCACGCTCGTCCCTCCCCACACCTTCGCTATTCGGTCTTTGATCTTCTGCTCAAAGATTTGGATTAAACCTTTATTGGAATTAATAATGCTCTGCTCTGCTTCAATTTTGGCAACTATTTCATCTTGTGTTTTTATTGAAGGTAATGCTATAGGTAAATCTTTTAAGTCAACTACTGATAAATTAGGCTGCATCAATGACCTTGACTTTTCTTCAACAAAATTATATACTGCATCGGTGCACAGAAATAAATAAATGTAATTGATATTTGTACTTCTCTTTGACTTTATTCCCGCCACACGCTGATTAACCAGACTGTTATTCCACTCACTTGGAACTTTTGCCACCTTTAGCCCATTTGATATAATTGAACGTGTTAAAGAGATTACAAGATCTCCCGTTTTTACAGTAAATTTTGAGAATTTGGAAATAAATTCCTCTGGTAAGTTTTCATATGTGTCGGTGAAAAATACTCTTACTCCTACATTAGTTATTTTTATACACTTAGCACTATTTTCATTTGAAAAATCTTTACTATCAAATGCATAACCACTAATAATATTTGTAACCTCCCCCAAGTTAAACACCTCCCACTCCGGATCAATATCAATCCGTGGTTTGTAGTTCTCCACCACCTGCCTTGCACCATCTATGATCTTCTGGTAACTCTCAATCTCTGATACTATTCCCTCCTGAATGGTGAGCGGGGGGAGTGGAATTTGGATTTCATAAGCATCATTTCTATTTAAACCAGGCACTCCAGCTTGAACGTTAACATTCTTTAAATCAACTGATTTAAGAATAAGAAAGAGAAATTTGAGCTTGATTCGATTTTCGTCACTAAGCTTTATATAAAATGTGGTATCTATAGGAAATCCATTCTTATCTGAATAATGAACTTCACCAGCAGAGCCTTTGCGACCAACTACAATAAAAGGCGCTTCAACCAAGAATTTATCGTGGTAATCAACTATTCCGTTGGATCCAAAAACAGGGTAAGCCCCGAAAAGCCTGTCTTCTTTCTTTAAAGGTTTGCCATACTCAAAAGAACACAAATCTCCGATTTTAGATAATGGGAAACTTGTGTGCATTCCCATAACTGCTTGTTTATATCGCTCCCCACTTAGATTATAATCACCATTTTCAGAAATATCTATTCTTGATACTAATGAAATATTTGTTTCTGGCTCAATGTCAGTCTGTTTTTCGGTAATGATTGTATTCTTATAATCAGAGATTCTTCGAGAAGCACTTGGCAAATCGTTTCCCTTTGCCACTCTCCTCTGTGCTCCCAGGTCAAATCCATCATTCTCAATCTTAATAAACAAGATCTTGTCTGTCTTTTTTGAAAGAGTCTTATCAAGCCAGAGAATAGAGGTCTTAACACCTGAATAAGGATTAAATACCCCGGCTGGTAAGGAGATGACTCCGACCAAGTATTTCTCCACAAGCATCTTCCTAAGCTGTTTGTACGCTTTCCCGCTCTGGAATATGATACCCTCGGGGACAATTACAGCAGCCCTGCCATCCTGTGTAAGGTGTTCTACTATATAATCAACAAACAACACCTCGCTTCGGTTGCTCTGTACCGAGAATCGCTTATGCGGTCTTATACCTCCCTTTGGTGACATGAAAGGTGGGTTTGCCAGTATTACATCACTATATTCGTTCCAATGATCTTCGCTGGTAAGGGAATCGTACTCAAAGATCTGAGGTTCCTTTATTCCGTGCAGGTACATATTCGCCAGGGAGAGCCGAACCATGTCAGGAGAGATATCATACCCATGCATGTTGTCGGCGAGTATCCTGCGGTCATCAGCGGTAAGCTTGTCCCCACTATATCCGTTGCTGGTGATTATTACTTCATTTACAAATTGGGTCTCGTCGTTGGCAACCTTGTGATCTTCATCCGGAATGTAGTTGGAGGAGTTCTGCTTGATGATATGCTTGTAAGAAGAGATAAGAAACCCTGCAGTACCACAGGCGGGGTCGAGGATGATCTCATGCTTCTTTGGATCTATTATCTCAACCATAAAGTCGATGATGTGCCTGGGGGTCCTGAATTGCCCTGCATCGCCCTGGCTGCCAAGTATGGATAACAGGAACTCAAATGCATCACCAAGCTTTTCACTGTGGCTGTAATCGAACTCATTGATGATCTTCAGGAAACTCTTCAGAGTCTCCGGATCGCGGTAGGGCAGGTAAGCATTCTTAAAAATGTCCCGGAATAGCTTTGGGACACCAGGATTGGTATCCATCTTTGCAATTGCCTCACTGTACAGGTTCAAGAGTTCATGTCCCCCCTGTCGCGGATCAAATATTCTCCTCCATGAATACTTCGCATAATCACCAGAAAAAAATGTCCTCTTTCCCCCCAGCTCTTCTGCCTCCAGGTCCATGTCATCCATGAATTTATAGATAAGCGCAATGGTAATCTGTTCTACCTGGGATTTCGGGTCAGGAACCTTGCCAACAAGTATATCGCGGGCAGTATTAATTTTGCTCTTGGTTTCAGCATCAAGCATGATGATCAGTTAGTGAATTTATAAAGTGGTACATAATCCTTTATGTATTCCGGTATCAAAAACCGCCAATGCTCAGGTACGGCTCTGAAATCCTTTGTGCTGAATGAAGGATTGACATTCAGCTCTGCAAATTTCTTATTCTCGATTATGTCCCGCAGCTTACCGTCAGTAATATATGATTTGAAGAAGTATTTCAATGCAATGATGTCATCCTTCTGTCCTGGTTTGCAGGATGCTATGAACTTATTAAACTCCTCGTCAAGCAGCTCCTCCTTCGATTTGATAAACGGTATCAGACCAAAGATGTATTCCACTATTTCACGGAGTGTCACACGTCTGTCCGAGTTGATGGACTTCCTCAGTTTCTCTATGGTGTAGAAATCTTCAGGCTTGTTCAGGATGTTGCGGCTAATGTGATCCAGAAGTTTATCCCAGTTACCTTCCTCAAGACTCTGGGCAACAACTTCATCTTTCTTTACGGTCTCTCCGAACCTGTCGAAAAACATCCTGTCGATCTTCATCCCTTTCATCCCGATTTCAATCTCTTCAACAGGGTAAAGTGTGTCCGGCTCAAAGTTTTCGTATTCCGAAGGGATAGGTCCAGGTCCCTGTCTTGGTGGTCCTTTCTTTCCTCTGACAGGTAAGTTTAAAACCTGGTCGTACTGGAACTTCTCTTCGAAATACTCATAGTTGCCAAAAAAGTCAAACAGCTTGAATTTCTCCTTATCAACCTTGCCGATCTCCTTTGCCCGGGAGGGATCAGTAACCTGCATGGTGAAGTTATGCCTTCGAGTACCGCGTCCTTTTATCTGGATAAAATCAGTCGGACTGAATATGGGACGCATCAGGCAAATATTTAATAAGTCAGTGCAGTCATAGCCGGTGGTCATCATGCCTACTGTTACGCAGACACGGGTTTTGCTCGTGCGATACCAAGATTCAAAATTTGCCGTACCTGAGAGGTTATTGCTTTTATCGGAGAAGTTAAGAGTAAATTGTTGTGCTCCCTGAACAAGGGACGTTACCTGGAGAGCAAAATCGGAATTGTACCTACCGGGAAATCGCTTATGAGCCAACTCATTAAGTTCCTGGGTGATCCTGGCTGCATGGTTCTGGCTCACGGCAAATATTATTGTCTTACCTATCTCTCCGCTTATGGGATCACGAAAAGCATTATCAAGGAACGCCTTGCAAAACACTTTATTTGTATCATTAGAGAAGAACTTCTTTTCAAAGTCTTTCTGGAAGAATGACTGCTCTTCCTCCCTTGTCTCTCCCTCATTTTCAACTGGAATGGAAACTGCATAGCCATGATCTGATAGCAGCTGTGTGGTAACGTCTGTCCTTGCGTCCACGACTACCGGATTAACCAGAAAGCCTTCATTAACCCCGTCAATCAATGAATACCTGTAAGTAGGGGAGCCGCTCTCGCATCCAAATGTCCTGTAAGTGTCCATGAGCAGTCTGCGCTCATATTCCCTTGGATCATTTCGGGATGGATTCTTTTCGTCAAATCGCTTCAGGTAATCCTTCGGAGTTGCTGTCAATCCCAGTTTGTAACCAACAAAATACTCGAAAAGAGCCCTGGCGTTGCCACCAATTGACCGGTGAGCTTCATCCGATATTACTAAGTCAAAGTCAACAGGTGAGAAGAGTCTGGTGAATTTGTTATTAAACAGAAGTGACTGAACTGTGCTTACTACTATCTCAGCATGTCGCCAGTCGTCCCGGTTCTCTTTATAGATGATTGACTTGAAATCGTTTTTAATGTACTCTTTAAAGGCTTTATCCGCCTGTATTTCGAGTTCGAGCCTGTCGACAAGGAATAATACTCTTTTAGCATTGCCAGTGCGCAAGAACAGCTTTATGACTGCAGCAGAGACAAGCGTCTTACCGGTTCCGGTTGCCATTTCAAACAGGAACCGTTCATTACCCTTCCTGACAGAATCCTGAATAGCCCTCATGGCGTCCACCTGGTATTTTCTCAGGAACCGTAGCTTATTATTCTGGACAAATTGTTCGCGGGTGTTTGGATCCTGGTACTCGGGTACCTGACTGTAGTTTGGTTTCTGGGTTAGGACAATGTAATCCTCAGAGATCTTTTCATTGATAAGGCGATCAGGTTGTGGCTTATATGCGGAGTAGTCCTTGATAGATTTCTGCGAAGGGAACTTTGTAATGATCGATGGATTGGACTTCTCAATATCCCAAAAGTAATGTATGTTCCCGTTTGATAAGATCACATATCCGCAATTCTGAGCTCTGGCATATTTACGAGCCTGCTCCTTCCCTACCAACGGGTTCTTATCTTCCGACTTAGCTTCGAGGACAATCAACGGGAATCCCTTTGCATCGAGCAGGAGGTAGTCGGCATATCCATTTGTGGTCTTTTCAAAGTCTTCACCCATTTCATCAGCAACAGTTGTGGTGATCTTGACCTTGTTCTCAAGCTCCACGTTTGCAGGACCGGTATAGTCATCTATGAGTCTCCATCCTGAATCCTGGAGGAGATTATTGATCTTAATACGGGCTTTGGCTTCTTTTGAGTGCATGAAAGAGTAATTGCTTAAAACGAAGGTTTGAGGGTGTTAAAGTTAAAAAATTAAAAGATTGTTTGTCCAAAATTCAAATTGAGTTATCCTTCTGCTGTTTTACTTGCATTGAGTTAGGGTTAATCATAATTTGTTTAAACAAGTCATCTATACCTTAATAGTCTGCAATGTTTAATTCTCTTCTTTAAACTTTAAATGAGTCTCTACTCTCATAAGTAATTTATTTTCATGTTTATAGAGAAGCTTTCCTACTTCATCAAATCCTTCTCTGATGCAACTAGCTAATGCCCTTATGCTCAATGGCAGATCTTCTTTTTGTCTTCCATTCTGTTTTGCCTTTTCGATAATTACCATTGATAGAAAACCAAATCCGAAACTTATGTCAGGTACTAGACGAATCACAAAGTTTCGTGCTTTGGTTAAATATAAATCCTGCATTCCAGGAATTGATTCATTTATTATATCCAACGAATCCCCCTGTATATATTGAATGAGTAAGTTTTTCAATGTGAGAAGATGACTTACAATTTCATCAACATCCTCATTCTCTGGCCGCAAACCAACGGCTTTGTTTATTTGAGAGATTGTACTATGTTTTGTGAAAATCTTAGTTATATGGCTCTTACTTTCGGTCAACCAAATAAAGAACCAATCAATTAATTGAATTATTGAAAGATTTGTGAGATCTTCTAAATCCTCATTTTCAATGGCCCTGCCAAGTTCCAGAATCAAAACAGGATCAATGCCTGTTTTAAAACTAATTTCTTTTGTCCAATCTATATCTTCAGACAAAGTATCAAGCTCATTCCTTCTTCTAAGCAAGCTTTCAACTAGTTCATTAAATGTTTCCTGTTTGTTAGCTTTAGTAGCTTTAAATGCATAAAATGAATTTCTGAGTAAATTTTTTGTTTCTGTTTCAGACAAGTTCTCTGACTTAAATCTATAAAGGACATTTGTCTGGTTAATATCTAACGGTTCTGTCTCATCTTGAATGGAATCTAAAAAAGATTCCAACGGATCTTCAACTATTAGGCATTGATCACTTTTTGAGAAAACCTCATTCTTTAAAGTCCACCATCTTTTGGATATTGTGGACCCATTAATAGTTACAATTTCACCAGGAATAACAATTACTGCACCATGTGAGGATTGGCCTGCGCGTCCTGCGCGTCCTGCTGCATTTAATAATTCATGCGGTGGAACAGGTTCCCTACTGTTTGTATCTTCATTAAATCTGTCATCTCCTGCAATTATAACTATTTCTGCAGGTAAATTAATCCCTTGCGCAAGAGTTGCTGTTGCAACTAAAGCTATAGATCCGTTATGCTGTTTGAAATACTGTTCAATTAGGTCACGTTCAATTGGAAATAGCAGCCCATGGTGAATCCCAACATTTTTATGACTATGAAAATAGGAATATTTAATATCACCTAATTCTAACCTTAAGCTTTCAACATAGGAACTATTAGTTCTGATAAAGTCAGAATAACTATTTGTCCTTTGATCTAATGCTAAAGCTATTTTTTGAGAAGTAGAATAAGCTATTCTAGGATCTGCAACAAAAATCAGTGTTTTAAATCCCATTTTTGCGAAATGTAAACCCAATTTTGATGCTATGTCATTCCGATTTGATGTTAATTTCCATAAATCATTGATACCTAATAATATACTCTCTTCTAAGATGTTTGTTTTATGGTAATCACTATCATCTTCTGTCTCCCATATATTTTTTAAACTAAATAAACAATATGGGATAATATTCATCTCTCTTCTAAGTTTAACTGGAGGATTCTTGGTTATTCGTTTGATTTTCGTTTGATAAATCCGTTGTTGTAGAGCTACAACATCTCTCTCCTCAAAAATAAGACATCCATGCAACTGTCTTGTTGGTTTCCAGGATGAATTAAACGAAATGCACTCCCTGCCAGTAACCTTTGCTACCCATTCTGAAATTTCTTCACCATTTTCAAC
>Ga0209746_1001835_pt1 | contig 9990 bp, 8 predicted proteins | sample BarGraNGADG00211_3_FD_184496 | JGI IMG/M metagenome (GOLD analysis project Ga0209746, IMG submission 184496) | Arctic peat soil microbial communities from Barrow, Alaska - Barrow Graham LP Ref core NGADG0011-211 (SPAdes) (version 2) | ecosystem: Environmental > Terrestrial > Soil > Wetlands > Peat...
CCCGCCTCACCGAGCGGAGCGACACCGTGGATTATTTCCAGGCCTGGTCGCCCGACGACAAATACATCGTCTTCTGCTCGAGCGACTCGCATTCGCCCAAGAAGGGCCACTGGTCGCTCTTTCTGGTGAAGACGGCGACAAAGCTCGTGACCCCGCTATTCTCCGGCTTTGAACGGGCCCTGTTCCCCGACTGGCGTTGAACCGAGGCGCAGACCATGGATGATCTTTATCTGTTCAGCATCGACCTCGAGGACGTCCGCTTCCAGATGGAGGACGGGCGGCGCTTCGCGGAGCGCGTCCCAGCCAACACCCGGCGCTACCTCGCCTGGCTCAAGGCCCGCGATTTCCGTTGCACGTTTTTCGCGGTGGGCGACGTGGCCGAGGCCTATCCCAGCCTCATCCGGGAGATCCTGGACGAGGGCCACGAAATCGGCTGCCACACATCGCGGCACGTCCCGCTCGACCGCCTAACGCCGGAGGAATTCCGGACCGACCTTGAATCGAACATCGCCGCCCTGCGCCGGGCCGGGGCGAAGGACATCCGGGGCTTCCGGGCGCCTATTTTTTCCCTGGTCGAAAAAACGGCCTGGGCCTACGGCATTCTCCGGGAGTTGGGTTTTGCCTATTCGAGCTCCGTCCTGCCGGCGAAAAACCACTTCTACGGCTGGCCGGGCTTCGGCCCCGACCCGAAGATCATGGACGGAATCTGGGAGCTGCCCATGACGGTCGCCCGCTTCGGGCCGTATGTCGTCCCGCCCGCGGGCGGCGTCTATTTCCGCGTCCTCCCGCGGCCGTTCGTGATGCGCGCCGCGGCCAAGGCGCGCCGCCGGGGACGGCCGCTCCTCGGCTATTGCCACCACTACGACATCGACACCGCCCAGGAACGGTTCATGCACCCAGACATCGACGACAGCCGGTTCTACAACTTTCTGATGTACTACAACCGGAAGTCCGTCTTTCCGCGGCTCGAGGCCGTTCTGAAGAAGGGATTCAAGATCGTGCCCTACGCGGAATTCGTCAAGACGCTGGTTATTCCATCTTCTTGAGAAGGGCGCGGCCGAGGTACTCCCGGGGGATGCCGAAGAGCTGCTTCCGCCACAGCCGGTCGCACCGGCCGCAGGTCTCTAAGTCGCCCACATCGCCTTTGAGGACCTTTTCGCGCAGGGCGATCATCTTGTCGTTGTTCCAGATCTCGGCGATCGACGCGTCCCGGGCGTTCCCGAGCGTGTAATAGCCGAAGAAATCCTGGGTGCAGGGCAGGACGGCGCCGTCCCAGAAGACGATCAGGGCGTGCCAGAGGAAGGTGCAGGGGGAATATTTCTCTTTCCGCTCGATCCGGCCCGCGTCCCCCGCCCAGTTGTGATATTCCTTGACGACGATCCGGTCGAGAGGCAGGCCCTTGAATCGGGCCTCGAACGCCGCCCGCGACCGCGTTGAGCTCTCGCGGAGGCCCGGCATGTCGATGAGCTCGACGAGGGTCACGGGCTTGCTGGCGCCGAGCTCCTTTTTGATCTCCAGGAAGCGGACGATATTGCCCACGGTCTTCTCGAACTCGGCGTTGACCCGCGTCCGCTCGTAGGTTTCGGCGTCGAACCCGTCGAAGGAGAAGGCGAACTGATCGAGCCCCGACGCGATCAGGCGCCGGGCCTTGTCCTCGTCGAGGAGCGTGCCGTTGGTGTGGAAGCGGGTGACGAGGCCGGCCTCGTGGGCGTACCTGACCATCTCGAAGAATTCGGGATGGAGGAGCGATTCGCCCCGGTGGAGGAGGTGGACGTCGAAGGCGAAGCCCTTGACCTCGTCCACGATCTTCCGGAACAAGCCGAAGTCCATGAACCCCTTCTGGGCCTTGGTCAGCTCCTTGTTGGGGCACATGACGCAGCGCAGGTTGCAGACGCTCGTCGGCTCGATCCAGAGGCGGGTCGGGAGATAGGGCAGGCGGGTCCGCTTCCGCTTGTAATTCCAGAAGATCGCGGCCAATCGGCGGTAATACTGCGCCCGGGTTTTCATGGTGGCAACTCGGTCATTTTAGCCGGAATCGGCGCATCTGTCCAACGGGGGCAGGCGGGTGTTATTGCGAGGAGCGAAGCGACGTGGCAATCCCCTCCGATGAAGAGGGGATCCCTCGCTATGCCCGGGATGACAGCATCGTCTTGAAAGGACTCCGGTCTTACGATATCATCGGTGCCGTCCAAGTCTGAATCATGCATCTCAACAGCTCGACCCCTACCGACCTCCGCAACTTAACCGCAACGGGCCTCAACAGCCCGACCGCCACGCGAATTCTCCGCGGCCTCCAGATCTTTTTCTACGCGGCCCTCGTCATCCTCTGGTTCAAGGGCAATTACCCCCTGATGCGGAACATCCCGGTCTCTCCGGCGGTCCCCCTCCTCGGCCTCCTGGCGGTAACGGCCGTCCGGGCCTTCGCCAAATGGAAGGCCGCCCACCCGACGTTCGCCAAAGGGAAGGTCGCCCCTCCGAGAGCGAGAATCCGCTTCACCAAGGACGCGGCCATCGTGGCCGTCCTCATCCTCGCGGCCGCAGCCGTCCATGTCCCCTATCTCGTCCACAGCTTCGGCCTCATGGACAGCGACGAGGCCATCCCCTCGCTCCAGGGAAAGCATATCGCCGAGGGTAAGACGCCGACGGTCTTCTATTACGGCGCCCGCTTCCAGGGCAGCTTACCGCAGCACTACTACGCCCTGTTCTTCAAGATCTTCGGCTATTCGGCCTTCCTCACCAAGCTCGCCGCCTTTCTGGCCTTCGCCGCGTTCCTGGCCGTCCAATACCTGCTCCTCAAGCGCATCTTCTCCCGGGGATTCGCGCTGGCCGCGGGGCTGTTCTACGTCCTGCCGTTCAAGAACCTCATCCTGGCCGGCTTCGACGTCGGTTCGGGGTTCGCCGTCGTTTTCCTCCTCGGGAGCCTGATCTTCACCCTGACCCAACGCATCTATGCGGAGGGGAAAGACCATCTTCTCGGGACGCTCGGTTTTCTGTTGGGGCTCACCTTCTGGACCCACCAGATCGCGGTCATTTTCATCCTCACGTCCGGCGTCTTCCTCCTCCTGCGCTATAAATTCCGGATCGGGAAATACCTCCACCTCGCCTTCACCTTCGCCCTCGGGTTCCTTCCCGCGCTCGTGAGCGAGATCTATTGGGATTTCCCCATCGTCCGGATGTTGTTCGAGGGGGAATCGACCGGGGCTCTGACCAAGGCTAAGCTGGCCAACGGGACTCGACTCGCCCTCGACCTTTTCTCCGCGGGTCCCGGATTCGCCAACGTGATCTATCTCCTCGTCCTCGGCTCCGGCCTGGTCCTGATCGCCGCCCGGTCCGTCAAGGCCCGGAAGATCGAGGCCTCCGCCCTGTTCGCCGTTTACACCGCCGCCTACGCCGGCGTCTACTTCCTCTCCAGCTCCAGCTCCACGGGAATCATCCGGTATCTTTTCATCCTCTATCTCGTCCTGCCCGTCCTCTTCGCCGCGGCGTTCCTCTGGATCAAGCCCGAGAAGCTCCGCCTCGCGGCCACGGCCGCCTTCATTCTGCTTCTGTTCGCCGCGAGCCAGGCCAAGGCAAGCCTCGAGGATTTCCGGTCGGTCGTGGAGCAAGACGGCGAGGTCAAGGCCGTGCTGGCCGCGGCGGATTCCACCGGCCAGAAATTTTGGAAGGGGGACTATTGGGACTCCTATCTGCTCACCGCCCTTTCCAAGGAGCGGTTCATTGTCGCTTCGACGACGGTCGAACGCTACCCGTACTACCAGCTCCTCTACGACACGGAAGCCCCGGGGGCCAACCGCATCTTCCTCCGGGACACGCCCCTGCAGATGCAAAAGGCCGCGGAGTTCACCGAGCTCCTGCGACGGCTGGGCAAGACGTTCGAATCGGTCGCGATCAAGGACTGGCTCCTCGTGTACGGCATCCGGGGGGAAATCTACGAGAAGAACCTTTTATTCCCGCCCGACGACGTCCCCGACGTCGCTCTTGCCGGGATCGGGGCGGAGCCGGCCGGCCTGGCAGTCCGCTTCACGGCCAAGGCGCCCGTCCTGGTCGGCGGCTACCGGATGAATGTCGAGATCCCCGGCTTCTGTGCGCTGTTCGCGCCCATGGAACCGGGAACCGCGTTCACGGTCAGCATCCCCTATCCTGAGGACCGCCGGGTCCGCCTCCGGTATTTCGTCGACTTTCAGGGGCTCGTCCTCGATTCCACGATCCGGGAAATCGAATCGGAGCTCCCTCCACCGCCGGCGGGAGCGCGGCGGGACGACATCGAGTACTTGTCGGGATTCGGCCCGCGGGAGCACGCTACGGGAAACGACTGGCAGGCCCTTGACCGGGACGTTCGGTTCCGCCTCAACCGTCCCCTTGGGCCGTCCGAGAAGATCACCCTCCGCCTATTCTCGCCCTTCTTGTTCGAGGACATCTGGTGGCACGGCGACTTCGCCCAGGCCGTCGAAATCCTGGTCGACGGCAAACCCTTCGCCCAACAAACGCTGAGGGACGGATTCAACACGATCGCGCTCGACGAGTTCGCTCCGCGGGGCGCGGACCGGTCGGCCCTCATTGAAATGAAATTCCGATATGCGATGGTGGTCTCGATCGTCAGGGACCACTGGAAAACGGCGGCCTATCTGGCCTCCCTGAGAATCGACTAGAGCGCATACAGCCCTTTCCGGAGGGCCCGCCGGATGCGCAGGATCCCCGTAAATTCCTCCCAGGCATCCCGCAGCAGCTTGACCGATGTCGCATAGGCGTCGTGCCGCTCATTCCAGTTGATCGGGATCTCGGCGATCGCGACCCCGCGAGTCCGGGCAATCGTCAGCGCTTCCATATCCCAGGACCAGCGGTCCTCCCGGCTCACCCGGGCGATCGCGCGGAGCGCATCCAGTTCGAACCCTTTAAATCCGGCGTCCGGGTCTTTGACCTTGAGCCGGGGCAGCATCGTCCGGACGGCCAGGTGGTGAAGCCGGCCCATGAGGGCCCGCCGCCAGATCCGCTTGACCTGCGACTCGCGAAGAAAGCGGGAGCCGATGACGATCGGGACGTCCGCCAGGCGGTCGACCATCTCCCGGATATGGGCCAGGTCGGTCGTCTGGGGAAGGTCGAGGTCGGCGAAGATCAAAGCGCGGCCGGGGCCGGGGGGACACGTCCCGGCGGCGAACCGGACCGCATGGCCGCGCCCGCTGTTCCGCCCGTAGCCGATGACCCGGATTTCCGGCGCGCCGCCGGCCAGCTTTTCCGCGGCCGCGCGCGAGCCGTCCGTGCTCCCGTCGTCGCAGAGAACGATCTCGTATTCGCCCGGCATCTCCCGTTCGAGATACGCGCGGACGGCGAGAACGTTGCCCGGGAGCTGCGCCGCGCAGTTATAGAACGGGACGACGAAATGGAGCACTCAACACCAGTACTCTTCGAGCTTCTGCTCGTTCGTGAGGGAGCGCCACCATTCGGCGCAGAGACGGATGCCCTCCTCGAGCGTCGTCTTCGGCAGCCAGCCGAGCTCGTTCTCGGCCAGCCAGTTGTGGACGCGCTTGATCTTGGGCTCGACCCGCGCCTGGGGGATGTAGTCGATCTTGGCCGGGAAGTGCTTGACGACCTCCTTGGCGATCTCCTCGATCGTGATCGGGCGGCCGCCGGTCAGGTTGTAAACCTTGTTCTCGGCGACGGGCTTCAGGGCGTGGACCTGGCCCTCGGCCAGGTCGCCGACGTACATGAACTCGCGGAACTGCTTGCCGTCGCCCATGATGCTCAGCATGTTCATCCGCTCGGCCATCTCCATGAACGCCCGGACGACCAGACCCCGCCACATCCGCTCGCCGTAGGGGATCCCGTAGCGGAAGACGGTGTAGCGCGGCCCCCTGTACTCGCTGAAGAACGAGAAGCAGAGCATCTCCTGGCTGATCTTGCTCGCCCCGTAGATGGTGTTGATCTGCTCCAGATGGAACGGGCTCTTTTCGTTGACCATGTCGCCGTCCTGGGCCCCGCAAACCCAGGAGCTCGAGGCCAGGAGGACCCGATCGACGTTGGACTTGAGGGCGGCGTTGAGGACGTTCAGCGTGCCCTTGACGTTCATGTCGAAGCACAAGCTGGGCGATTCGGAGGACTTGCGGGCATTGGCCAGGGCGGCCAGGTGATAGACGAAGGTGAAGTGGTCGAGGACGTTGCCCAGGTCCTCGCGGATGTCCTTCTGGATCCAGGGAACGTCCTGGACAGGCGGGCGCAGATCGAGCACGGAGACTTCGTAGCCCCGGTCGAGGAGCTTCTGGACGAGATGGCTGCCGATGAAGCCGGAGCCGCCGGTGACGAGGATTTTCATGGTCGAACCTCCTTAGTTCGCGTCGTCCTGGATCCTTTCGGGCGATGTTCCTCAGCGCGTCTTCATAAAGAATCCCCGGCTGGGCAGGAAGCGTTTCATGTTGTAAACGAAGCTTATGATACCTTCCCGGGCCGCCCGAATCAACGGGGGGAGGCTGTAGGACGTCCGGGGCAGGAGCTCATAGATCCATCGCACGACGTGGATAAGGGGATGGAACGCCTTGGGCAGACGGACGTAATAGTCGAAGAAGCCCTGGTAGCCGAAGAGCCGGCGGCCCGGAATGGTCGGGTGCCGGGTGGTGATGTTGGTGTAGTAGATCTCGGCGTCGTCGATCGGGTGCTCGAGCCAGCCCTCGGCAAGGCACTCCTCGCCGAGCTTGGTCCCGTGGAAGGGCATGTAGACCGTGCACATGATGCGATCGGGCTGGAGCCGCCTGTTGAGGTCGATGGTGTCCCGGACCGTGGCCATCGTCTCGCCCGGCAGGCCGATCATGTTGAAGCTGCCCGTCCGGATCCCGTGGCGGTGGGCCTCGGCGAAGGCCGTGACGATCTGCTCCGTGGAGATGTTCCGTTGCAGGACGGCGTTCCGGATCTTGGGATTGCCGGCCTCGATGGCCATGTTCATGAAATCGCAGCCGCCGTCGCGGAGGACCCGGACCGTCTCCGCGTCGACGAGGTCGGGCCGGGTCTGGCAGAGGAACGGGATCGAATAGCGCCGGGCGTAGCGCTCGCAGAACTCCCGGAGCCGCTTCCTGTTCAGGGTGAACGACTCGTCCGAGAATGAGATCCGCGAGGGCTTGAACCGGGCGATGACCTCGTCGATCTCGGCGAAGACGTTGTCGATCGACCGGTAGCGGACGAACTTCCCCAAGCCGTCGTAGATGCCCATGAGGAATTCGTTCTGGCAATAGGAGCAGGGAAACGGGCAGCCCCGCGAGGTGAGCATGTTGATGCCGTAGAGCTCGGCCTGGAGGCGGCCGGGGTCCATGATCCCCCGGTCGGGGAACGGCAGCGTGTCGATGTCCTGGAGCAGGGGCCGGAGCGGATTCCGGGTGATCTCCGGACCGCGCTTGACCCAGAGGCCGCCGATCGGCGCATAATCCGCGCCGGCGTCGAGGGCCGCCAGGAGGTCGGTCATCGCCCCCTCGCCCTCACCCCGGCACAGGATATCGACCAGCGGATCCCGGATAGTATCCTCGGGGGCGATCGTCGGATGGATGCCGCCGAAGATCGTCAGCGCCCCGGGCGCCTTCTCCCGGACGACGCCGGCCAGGACGGCCGAGATGGTGTAGTTGACCGACATGACCGAAAATCCGACGACGTCGGGCTTGAACGCTTCGACCTTCGCCGCGAAGGCGGACTTCATCACCCGGAACGGGTCGCCGGTCAGGGGCCGCTTGCGGTAGGGCGTGACCTCGAAGAACGCGGCCGCGTGGCCCGCGGCCTGCACCGCCGCGGCGATGTACAGGATGTTCAGGGGCTGTTCGCGGACGATATATCCCGGATAGACGAGGAGGACCCGCTTCATGCCGGCCCTCCCTTCGGAGGGACGGGCCCGTAGAATTTCGGGAACTTGACGGCCATGAGGAGCGTCTCGAAAAGGGTCAGCGCACCGAGCTTCGTCGTTCCGGCGCGGCGGTCGACGAACTCAATGGGCACTTCGACGACGTTCGCCCGCAGGAGCTCGAGTTTGTAGAGGATCTCCAGGACGATCGAGGGCCCCACGGAGATGAGGTCGTCGAGGTCGATCCGCTCCAGGATCCCCCGCCGGAAGAGCCGGAAGCCGGAGGAGACGTCGCGGACGGACGTGCGGAACTTCCGGCGGATGAAGCGCCGGACGCACCAGGTGATCGCCCGCCGGACGACACTCCGGTCGGAATCCGAGCCGCCCGGGACGAACCGCGACCCGATCACCGCGTCCGCGACAACCGGGTTGTCAGCCCCGTCTGCGACGTCTGCGATGACCAGGCCGCCTTTGGCGGCCGAGTCGACCAGGTAGGCTTTGCCGACCGAGTAGCCGGCGGCCGCGGCGAAAAGGGCAGGGATGAACCGGGGCTGGTGCGAGAAATCGCCGTCCATCTCGACCACGTATTCGGCCCCGATGGCTAGGGCGGCCTTGAAGCCGTCGATCCCGGCCGCGCCTCGCCCGCGGCGCTTCGTCCGGATGAGGGCGTGGACCCGAGGGTCCGCGGCGGCCAGGGCCTGGACGAGGCGTCCCGTCCCGTCGGGAGAGTTGTCGTCCGCGACCAGGACATGGACGTCCGCGGGGACGGCGAGGGCCAGGAGCTCCTTGACGAGGGCTTCGATGTTTCCGGCCTCGTTGTAGGTCGGGACCATGGCCACCAGGCGCGGACGGACGGCGGGCTCGGTCATAGGACGGTCAGAGGGCCTTCCGGACCTCGGCGAAGACTTGCTCGGCGGTGATGTCGCTCATGCAGGTCATGTCCGGGCAGGTGGATTTGTAGCAGGGCGCGCAGGCGACACCGGCGAAGAGCTTCGCCCCGCGGCCGTAGACCGCGATCTCCTGGGGACAGGTCGGTCCGAACAGGGCGATGACGGGTCTTCCAAGGGCGATGGCGATATGCATCCCCAGCGTGTCCGAACTCACCACCAAGTCCATGGCCTCGACGAAGCCGGCGAACTGCCGCAGGGAATGGCCGTTTCCGGTATTGTGGACATGGGCCGGCGCGGCCTTTTCGAGGGACTTGTTCAAGGCCCGCTCCCGGCCGCCACCGAGGAGATACACGTCGGCTCCGAGGTCGCGGACAAGCCGCCGGATGAGCGTCCGGTAATGGGCCGCCGGCCACTGCTTGGTCTCGAATTTCGTGCCAGCGCCGGTGTTCAATCCGATCCGAGGGCGCTTGCTGCGGGCGTGGCGCCGGAAGAACTCGACCGCCTCCCGGCGGTCGTCGTCCGTGAGGGCCAGAATATAAGGATCGTCGCGGTATCCGACCTCCGCCGCCTCGGCGATGATCTCCTGGTAGGTCTTGGTGTTGCGGCGGAACTTCAGGTCGTCGTCGATTCCGAGCCGGAGACTGTATTCCGCGGCCGGATTGAAGATCTCGAGGTTGCCGTGCTCGTTCATTCCGAAGCCGAATTTCCGGGCGGCGTCGACTTTCGCGGCCAGGGCGGTGGCCCCGTGGTCCTTGTCCAGGCAGATGAGGACGTCGAACCGCTCGACCGCCAGTTGGAGAAGATGTTCGGCGGAGAAGGGGATGACGCGGTCCACCAGGGGATTGTTGCGGAGGAGGTCCACGCTCTCCTCATCGACCGCCCAGAAGATCGAGCAATCGGGGTATTTCCGCTTGAGGCCGGGCAGGAGGGTGGTCGTCCGCAGGACGTCGCCCATGGCCGCCCGCTTGATCAGGAGGATCTTCCGTCCGAAGGGACGGACGTGCGGGCAACCGTCGCAGAGGCGCTTGAAGACGCAGGGCGTTTCGCCTTTAAAATGAACACAATCGGCGCGGATCATGGTCGGTTTTCACAAAAAAACGTGGCCCTATTTATGCCACAAATCGGCACCAAAGGCAATCGGAGCAGGATGAGGAGTTCCCCCAAAAATTATGATGAAAAAAGCGAACGTTGGGCGGTATCGGGATTGCGGGAGGAAAAACAGCCGTAAAGGCCCCTCTTTTGGCCGAACAGATACGCCTTGATCCCATCGGCCAGGGCGTAGAAGCGGAA
>Ga0209746_1001837_pt1 | contig 9983 bp, 8 predicted proteins | sample BarGraNGADG00211_3_FD_184496 | JGI IMG/M metagenome (GOLD analysis project Ga0209746, IMG submission 184496) | Arctic peat soil microbial communities from Barrow, Alaska - Barrow Graham LP Ref core NGADG0011-211 (SPAdes) (version 2) | ecosystem: Environmental > Terrestrial > Soil > Wetlands > Peat...
AGAAAGCGAAAGACGAGCAGGACGATGACCGCACCAAGGAACGCGACGACAAGCGTGGTGAGATTGAACCCGCTGATCGGGTTGTTCACGTTAAACACCCTGCCGGCAAGCCAACCACCCACCAGCGCGCCAACGACGCCAAGCACGATGTCGCCAATCAGGCCAAGTCCCGAACCCTTAACGGCCTTGCCTGCTCCCCAACCGGCAATTGCACCGACTACGACCCACGTTAACAACCCCATCTTTCCCCTCTTTTCTGCCGGATTCGATCCGACCTGGTGCCGTGTCGCAAGACGACACAGATGTTTCGTAAATATCCTAAAAACAGTTCGCGAACAACCCGGATTGGTGAGCACCGGCGCGATACCTAGCGCCGATTCGCAACGCGGGGCTGCTCTCTCCTAGGTGCCCTAGTCGGTCACGAAGTAGGCCATCAGAATCGCGTCCACGTACTCTTGGCCGCGGCGGTAGTGGCGCTTGCGATAGCCCTCGCGCTCGAAGCCGAACGCCTCATAGAGCTTGATCGCGGCCTCGTTGTGGGGAAAGACGTGCAGCTCGAGCTTGCTCACGCCGCTCGAACGAGCCCATTCGACCGCCGTCTCGAGCAGGGCTCGGCCGATCCCGCGACGGCGGTAGCCGCTGGCCACCATCAGGCCGATGTCGGCGACGTGCTGCGACGAGGGATGGTGATCGCGCGTCAGCGACAGGCGCCCGATGATGCCCTCGTCCGTCTCGGCGACGAGGATGGCGGCATCGGGATGGCGGCGGAGAAGGCGGATCGCGCGGCGCTCGTCCGAGCTCGAGCGCCAGGTTCCGAGCGTGAGCAGCCACCCTCCCGGCTCGGCCGCCACGTCGCGCGCCAGGCGCGAGAGCGCGTCGGCGTCGGAGGGAGCGGCGCGCCGGATTCTCAACGCCTCGCTCACTCGACCACCACGCCGTGGCCGCCGCGCCTGGGATCTCCGGCCGCGGCCAGAGTGCCGTCGGCGCGAACCTCCACCGCCGAGACGCCGCCGAAGAAGAGATTTCGGTCGCGCCAGCGGACGAGCTCGTAGCCAAGCGCCTCGAGCCTGTCGAGCACAGCCAGATCGATGTCGCCGCCCCCCTCGCACTGCACGATCGGCTCGTCGAGGTGCACGCGCGCCCGCGTCACGGCCTCTTCCACCGACAGGCCGTGGCCGATCACGTTCAGCACCGTCTGCATGATCGCTCCGCGCAGCCGCACCGAGCCGGCGCTACCCAGCACCAGCCGCGGCCGCCCCCTGGAAAAGACGATCGAGGGCGCCATCATGCTGGTCAACCGTTCGCCGGGGCGCTCGCCGCCGCCCACCAGGTCGTCCTCGCCCAGCATGTTGTTCAGGTGGATGCCGGTGCCGGGCACGACCACGCCCGAGCTGGAGCCGAGCGAGCAGGTGAGCGAGGCGGCGTTCCCGTATGAATCGACAACCGAGATGTGGGTCGTGCCGGTGGGACGGCCCGGCTCAGGCTCTCCGGGCGCCGAGCGGCGAACGCGCGCCACCGCCTCGCGCACAGAATCGTCCGAGAGCAACCTGGCAGTAAGCCCACCCCGGCGAAGGCAGGAGGAGTAACCCTCGCCCGAGCGAGCCCGCGTCTGCTCACGCATAACCTCGACGAGGCGCGCCAGCGCCTCCGTGCTGCTCGCTGCCCCGCCCTCCCCCAGCTCATCCAGAAGTCGCAGCCCGTAAGCAACGAGGATGCCGCCCGAGGAAGGGGGAGGATTGGAGACGAACTCGCAGCCTCGGTAGCGCGAGCGCACCAGCCGGCGCCAGACGACGCGGTAGCGCTCGATGTCCTGGAGGGTGATCCCTCCACCCTCACCCTGGATGTGCGCCACGAGCCGCCGACCGAGATCTCCGCCGTAGAGGGCGCCGGCTCCCTCCGCCGCCAGCTGCTCGAGCGTGCGGGCGAGATCCGGTAGCCGGAAGACATCGCCGGTTTGGTAGCGCCTCCCCTCGATCTCGTAGACCCGGCGTCCTTCCGCGCTGTGGCGGAGGATGGGATCGAGAATCTGGTGCAGGAAATCCTGCGCCGCGGTGATCTCGACACCGCCGCGAGCCAGCTCGATCGCCGGCGCGACGAGCTCCCGCCAGGGCAGCTTGCCGAAGCGGCGGTGTACTTCCTCGAGGCCCTTGGGAGCGCCCGGCACGGCGCAGGAGGCGGCGCCGATCGAGAAGGCCTGCAAGGAGTCGGGCTGGAAAGCGACATCGACCTGCTCCATCCGGGCACTCGCGCGGCGCCCGTTCCCCAACCCCGGCACGCAGACGAAGAAGTCGGCCAGGCGTGTGCGGCCGCTTCCGGCCTCGTGCACGAGGAAGAAGCCCCCGGCGCCGGGGCCCGTGAGCATGCTCTCGGTAACCCAGGAGGCGAAAGCGGCGGCGATGCAGGCGTCAACGGCCGAGCCGCCCTCGGCCAGGACCCGTGCCCCTGCCTCGGCGGTCAGAGGGTGACCGGCTGCGATCGCCCCGCGCATGCAGAAAGCCTAGTGGGCGGCAGCGGCCGGCGCCCGTTTCTTACTTGGAAACGAAGCCGAGTCGACACGGAATCGGCTCGCTATCGCGTGTCCTTTTTCGCTACCCCGCGCTCCGGGTGGAGAGGTGGGCAAAGGCGTCGCCATACCCCGAGAAGTGACGCGCGCTTAGCCCGAGCGCTTCAACTTCCCGTGGCGCTTGGCGTAGCGCTCGCCGCGGCGGAAGATCTCCAGCCCCAGCGGAACGGCGATGACGCCGATCACGAGCATCGGCCAGATGTCGCCCCAGAGCGCGTACACGCCCTTTCCATCGATGATCGAGCTGCGAAGCGCCCTGAGCGCGTAGGTCGCCGGCGAGATCCGCGCCAGCGCCTGCATCCAGCCGGGCAGGACGCTGACGTTGTAGTAGACGCCGGAGACGACGAGCAAGAGCCCTTGGGCGATGTAGCCCAGCTGCACGCCCTTCTCGGGCGAGATCAGGGGCAAGACCGAGGTCATCATCCCGATGCCGATGAAGGAGATCGAAGCGACGAGCAGCACGACGAGCGCCGCGACGTAGTCGGCATGAGGCAGGCTGAGATGGAAGAAGAAGGCGACCACGACGAACAACGCCGCCGTCCTGACCAGCCCGTAGAGCACGCCGAAGACGCCCGTGCCGAGCAGATGCATCGACCGCGACAGCGGCGCCATGAAGGTGTGCTCGATCGTGCCCTCCCAGCGCTCCCACTGCACCATCTCCACCAGCAGCCCGAAGACCATGCCGAGGTAGCTCCAGACGAGCGCACCGATGAGCAGCCAACTCGTGGCCTTGTTGACATCGATCCTGGCGCCTGTCTGGGCGAAGCCCTTGGCGATGAAGACGATCGAGAGCGTGTTTGCGAGCGTCCAGACGAACCAGGCCAGCTCCCACCAGATATAGCGCCTGACTATGTAGACGTTGCGTTCGAGGATGCCCGAGACGCCCATCAGCTCCGAGCGCAGCGCCGTCGCCGTTCCGCGGATCACTCCGTCACCTCCTCCTCGGTGAGGACGGTGCCGGTGGCGGAGAGAAAGGCCTCTTCCAGCGTCTCGGCCCCGTAACGGCGCTTGAGCTCGTCCGGCGCAGCCAGGCAAAGCAGCTCGCCGTGGTGCAGGATGCCCACCCTCTCTGCCAGCTCCTCGGCTTCGGCCAGGTCGTGCGTGCAGAGTAGGATGGTCGCGTCGTGGACACGGCGCACCTCGCGGATGAAATCCTGTACCTCGAGCTTCGAGCGCGGGTCGAGCCCCGTGGTGGGCTCGTCCAAGAGCAGCAGCGCCGGCGACGTCAGAAGGGCTCGCGCCAGCGCGACCTTCTGCTGCATACCGCGGGAGAGCTCCTCCATCGGGCCCGTCGCCCGCTCGAGCGGGAAGCCGACGCGCTCGAGAATGCGCGGAATCTCCGCGTTCGTGTCGCGGCGGCGCAGTCCGTAGAAGCGGGCCGCGTAACTCAAGTTCTCGATCGCCGAGAGGCGTTTGAAGAAGGAGGCCTCGACCGAGACGCGGTTGATCAGCCGTTGCACCCGCCGCGGCTCGCGGAAGACGTCGTGACCGAAGACGCGCGCGCCGCCCGCGTCCTCGAGTAGAAGCGTCGAGAGCAGGCGGACCAGTGTCGACTTGCCCGAGCCGTTCTGGCCCAGGATGGCGACACACTCTCCGCGCTCGATCGAGAAGGAGATCGGGCCCAGCGCCGTTGTGCGACGCCGGCGCAAGCCTTCGCGACGGCGGAAGTCCTTGCGCAGGCCGAGAATCTCGACCGCTGGAAGAGCTCGTTCGGAAATGGGTTGTGAGAAAGCGAAAGCGGATGACATTGCGACTCCTTACTGCGACGGAAGCGAAGAACCTGGGCGCGCTACTAGATGCCGGGGCTCTAGAGCCCGGCGGCGCGCGGCTTCGTCAATGAACGGCTAAGAGGAGCATCGCTCTCGTACGGTAGCAGTGACGCGCGATCACGGCCAGTGCACGAGAGAGCCGGCACAGACGGGCGAAAAGACGGTCTGGCGCAAGGCCCAGACAATCTCGCCGTCCGCCGCCGACCGGTTGCTAGCATCGTCGCTCGATGAGCACGGTCGAGCGACTTATCGCGCTGAGCTCCGCCGCCGAGCGTGAGCTGCGCGAGGACATACTGCCCTTCTGGGCCGAGCGCACCGTCGACAGAGAGAAGGGCGGCTTCTACGGCCTGATCACGAACGATCTCGAGGTCGACTCGGACGCGCCCAAGGGCAGCGTCCTCAACACTCGCATCCTCTGGACCTTCTCGGCCGCCTTTCGAACCTGGCCCGAGCCGCTCTACCGCGAGATGGCCGACCGGGCCTACGCCTACCTGCTGGAGCACTTCTGGGACGATCAGCACTCCGGGCTCGTCTGGATGGTCGACAGCCGTGGAGACTTCCTCGACGAGCGCAAGCAGACCTACGGACAGGCCTTCGGCGTCTATGCATTCTCGGAGTACTTCCGCGCGACCGGACGCAAGGAGGCGCTCGAATACGCGATTCGCCTTCTCGAGAGCATCGAAGCGCACGCCTTCGAGCCCGCGCACGGCGGCTATGTGGAGGCGCTGGCACGCGACTGGAGCCCGCTCGAGGACATGCGCCTGAGCGATATCGATCTCAACGTTCCCTACTCCCAAAATACTCACCTACATCTGCTCGAGGCCTATGCGGCGCTGCTTCGCGTCTGGCCCGAGCCCACGCTGCGAGGTCGACTGCAGGCCCTCTGGGAGATCCTCGCCTTTCGCATCCGCGACGAGAAGACCAACAAGCTGGTCTTGTTCCAGGACCGCGACTGGAAACCCCTATCGGACGCCGTCTCGCACGGTCACGACATCGAGGCCAGCTGGCTCCTCTGCGAGGCGGCGGATGTGCTCGGAGACGAGACGATCAGCGAGCGAACGAAGGCGATCGGCCTGGCTATGGCAGGTGGCGTGCTCGCCGAGGGCTTCGACCGCGTGCACGGCGGCGTCTCGGACGCGATCGACCACCATTCCCCCGTGCTCGGCAAGGAGTGGTGGCCGCAGGCCGAGGCGGTCGTCGGCTTCCTCAACGCCTTCGAGCTCTCGGGCAGGGAGGACTACCTCGACGCCGCACTCAAAAGCTGGCATTTCATCGAGCAGTTCGTCATCGACCACACCTACGGCGAGTGGTACTACCGAGTCTCTCCCGAAGGTCGCCCGGAGCTCGATCTGGCCAAGGTCTCGCCCTGGAAGTGTCCCTATCACAACGCCCGCGCCGCGCTCGAGATAATCGAGCGCTCCAGAAGGCTCGGAAGCGCCTAGCGCGCTCGCGCGCGACCTGGCACCCGCCGGCCGCGTCCCCGGCCGTCTCTACGACAGCCACTCGCCGGGCTTCGGCTAGCGGCCGCGGCGCATCTCCGGGACGCGGCGCTTCTTTCCCTTGAGCGACACGCGACTACGCGTTGGGGCTCCCTTTCCGTCGTCTTCCGGCTCCGGCTCGGCGCGCAGGTGCTCTGGCAAGGTGAGCGCCACGGCGCCCGCACTGGCGAGAAGAGCACCGACAAGCGCAAGCCAGACTCCGCTACGAAGCGCACCGAGGTGACGGAACGCCTCGAGCGCCGGAATGAAAAGCGAGATTCCGAGCAACGCAAGCGACGTGCCCAGCGCCCAGGTACGCAGAATCGAGAGACGGGTGACCAGCGTGCCGACGAGAGCAACCAGCGTCAATGCTCCGAGCACGAGCATCACGACGCCGAGCGAGCGATCGCCGGCGGAGTCCCAGTAGGTATGGGAGAGGTTCATCCCGGAAGGCTGCGCCTCCGTCGCTAGCCACAGGGAGCTCAGAAGCACTCCGGTTCCGACCACGGCCGTGAGCCAGAAGACCAATTGCCTACGCGTCAAGGTCGGCGAGCGCCGCTTCCAGGCCGCCACGCTGGGCAACGAGACGGCGCTCAGACCCATCAGGGCCCCGCCGCTCATTCCGAGCCAGGTGGCCGGCCCGAGCTTCCCGAGATCGCTGGGTGCAGCCTGAAACACGTAGGTACCGAAAAAGCCGACAAGCAGCCAGCCAAGAATGCTCACTGAAAACAGAGGCCAGCGGGAGCGCAAGACGAAGCTGGCGATCAAAAGCAGAGCGCCGAGAACGATCACGACGAGTGGGAACCCGCCCAACGTCCCGTCGACCCAGAACGAGGCCGCACCCGATCCTCCGAAAACTGTGGTGTAGGTCGCCGCCAGCGCGAGACCGATGCCGCCGAGCGCGAGGAGCCTGGGTAGCGCCAGCTTGCGCAGATCGACGGCGCCGCGCTCGACCGCGACAGCGACCGCTGTCACGAGAACCGCCAGCGCACTGCCTTCGAGCGCGAGCCCGCCGCCGTTCGCAAGCGAGACGAGGCGCCGGAAGAAAAGCTCGGAAGGGTAGTAAAGCGCCACGCCGAGCAGCACGAGTGATGCCGCAAGCGCCCAGCGACCGAGAACAGGAGCCTTCAAGAGGGCGTCACCCAGAGCCATGACGATTGCGACGATTGCGAGCACCAGTATGAAGATCCCGAGGTCATGCTTTCCGGTGAAGCCGACGGAATTCCAGTAACGCGGGGTCGGACCACTGAAGCCGATGCTGTTCGGCGAGGTGATGGTGATAGAGGCCGCATTGAGCCTGAGCGAGACGATGACGAGAGCGGGCGCAACCGCCGCAAGCAGCCAGGTCACGTAGAGCGGCAGGCCACTACGCTCGCGCGAACGCTGCCAGGAGCCGAGGGCTCGCAGCGGAAGAGCCCCGAGCACGATCAGCGCGCTTCCCAAGACTCCAAGCTTCGGGCCATACCTGAGCTCGCCGAGATGGCCGAAGCCGACTGCGACGGGGATGAACAGAAAGAAGCCGAGCAGAACCGCTCCGACTCCGGACACCGAGGCCATGAAGCGATCGCCTTCCTCGCGGATGACGTTGGCGATGAGGAGACCGGCGCAAGCAGCGAGTAGCGCGATCAGGAGGAGGCGCGGGGCCCAGACAGACCAGTAGTTGGCGCCCAATCCCTCCCATTGCTTGAGGATGTCGAGCCGGAGTGACGCCAGCGCTAGGCCTATACCGACCGCGACGACGAACTTACGAATCAGGGCGACTGTCTGCATAAAGGCTCCTTGTTGACCGCTTCTCGAGCGAGAAGAGTATCGCCTGATTTGGCGATCGTGTGGTCAACACTCATAAAAATCCTCTTATGAGCGCCGGAGCGAGCGCCTAGACGGTCAGTCTCTGAGGAAGCTGGGCGGCTCGAGGGGATCGACCTCCCCGCGGGGAACCGGCTCGAAACTCGCGCGCCAGCCCTTCTGCACACCGCCCGCTCCACCAAGTCCGGTGGCGATCACCGTGACCCACATCTGGCCCGTGAGGCTCTCGTCGATGGTGGCGCCGAAGATGATGTTCGTGTCCTCGGTCGAAGCCTGGCGGATGATCTCGGCCGCCTCGTTGACTTCCATCAGCGACAGGTCCTCACCGCCGGCGATCGAGAGCAGGATGCCCCGAGCGCCGACGAGCTGGGTATCGATCAGCGGCGAGCGTAGAGCCCGGTCGGCCGCCTCCTTGGCCCGGTTCTCGCCGGTGGCAAACCCGATGCCCATGAGCGCCGAGCCGGCGTCTTTCATGATCGTGCGAACGTCGGCGAAGTCGAGGTTGATCAGCCCGGGCATCGTGATCAGGTCGCAGATGCCCTGAACGCCCTGGCGCAGCACGTCGTCGGCGATGCGGAAGGCCTCGAGCATCGAGGTCGAGCGGTCGAGCACCTCGAGCAGGCGATCGTTGGGAATGACGATGACGGTGTCGCAGTTGCGGCGAAGTTCCTCAACTCCGAGATCGGCCTGGGACTTACGCTTGGTGCCCTCGAAGCGGAACGGCAGGGTAACGATCCCAACAGTGAGCGCTCCCAGCTCGCGCGCTATCCGGGCCACCACCGGCGCCGCGCCGGAGCCGGTCCCGCCGCCCTCTCCGGCCGTCACGAAAACCATGTCCGAGCCGCGAAGCGAGTGCTTGATCTGATCGTAAGCCTCTTCCGCCGCCAGCTTGCCGACCTCCGGATCGGAGCCGGAGCCGAGCCCCTGAGTCAGCTCGCGCCCGATGTGAATCTTGATCGGCGCGTCGCTCATCTGGAGCTGCTGGATGTCGGTGTTGATAGCTACGAAATCGACCTGCGAGATGCCGGCGTCCATCATGCGATGGATGGCGTTGAGGCCGGCACCGCCGACGCCCGCCACACGAATGACGGCCAGATAGGCGCTGGCGTCGGGCCCAACCTGGTGCAACCGGGCGGGCGGCTCGGGAATCGGTTCGATGTAGCGGGGACTGGACGGCGGCTCGTACGGCTTCGCCCGCTTCGCTTCGGTCGCGGGAGCGCTCGGCGGAGCCGGCTTAGCAGCCGGAGGCGCAGCGGCCGACGGCGCGGAGGCCGGAGCCGGCGGCTCCGGGGGCGAAACGGGAGCTGCTTGCTCCTCGTCGACCGCGGGCGGGGAAGGCTCTACTTGAGCCGGTGGCTCGTCGAAGATCGGGGTGTGCTCAACGGTCTCCTCAGACGGCTCGGGAGTGCGAGCCGCGGGCGCGGCATGCTCCTCGGTTACGTGGGCGACGTCGCGCTCGGCCTGGCGTTGAGCGGCTTCGGTTGCTCGGAAAAGCTCCGCCAGCGGGCCGTCACGCATGCTTGCGCGTTTTCGCGCCATTGAGCACCTCCTTGGCGAGGTCGCGATAGAGCTCCGCAGCCTCACCTTTTGGCTCGTACTTGAGCACGGATGCGCCTTTCACCGGCGCCTCGGCATAGCGAATCGTCTTGCGAATTCTCGTGCCGAAGACGAGATCGCCGAAATTCTCCTGCAGGATTTCGATCGCCTCGCGCGAGTGCAGAGTCCGCTTGTCGTACATCGTGGGCAGGATTCCCTGAATCTCGACGCGCGGATTGAGGTTCTCGCGCACCATCGAGAGGGTGTTCTCGAGCTGGACGAGCCCGCGCAAAGAGAGGTACTCGCACTGCACCGGCACGATCACGCCGTCGGAGGCGACGAAGGCGTTGATCGTCAGCAGACCGAGCGACGGCGGTGTATCGATCAGGATGTAGTCGTATTTCTCCCGCACCGGTAGGAGAGCCTTCTCCAACGCTCGCTCGCGCCCGATCATGCTCGAGAGCGCCAACTCGGCGCCGGCCAGATCGATCGAGCTGACCGCCAGATCGATCTCGCGACGCTGGATCACCTCGGTGATCGGCAGCCGGTGGACGAGCACGTCGAACATCGAGCGCTCGATGGTGTCGGGGTTCAGCCCCTGGCTCATGGTCAGGTTGCCCTGCGGATCGAGATCGATCACCAGAACGTCGAGGTCACGCTCTGCGAACGCAACCGCGAGGTTGAGGGTTGACGTCGTTTTGGCGACGCCTCCCTTCTGGTTGGCGAACGCGATCACGCGCCCCATCGACACTCCTTCTTCAGGCGCCCGTGCAAGCGGACGCGACAATAAGCTTGCGACCCCCATCGGCGCTCCATCTTCTGCCTATTCAA
>Ga0209746_1001838_pt1 | contig 9982 bp, 11 predicted proteins | sample BarGraNGADG00211_3_FD_184496 | JGI IMG/M metagenome (GOLD analysis project Ga0209746, IMG submission 184496) | Arctic peat soil microbial communities from Barrow, Alaska - Barrow Graham LP Ref core NGADG0011-211 (SPAdes) (version 2) | ecosystem: Environmental > Terrestrial > Soil > Wetlands >...
CATCACCCGCAACCGGGCCTCATCACCCTCACGCAAAACCAGACCAGGAGCAGGACGATTCGCCATACCCCATGCTCCCAGAACATCAACCCATCAACAACTAACGACACGCGACACTAGAACCCAAGCGGCACCATAGGGTCAGTATTCACGCGGCGTCGACAACAGAGGTAGACCCGATCCTCGGCCACACCCAGGCCGGCCAGGATTCCCCGCTGCGCGGTGAGGTCCTGCTCATCGGTCGAACAGCGCGCATAGCCGATCAGGGTCGCGGTCATACCAAGAAGCGTACGGATAGCCCCCCGCAGTGAGACAGATCATCGGACGGGTCAATTGAGACGACATCCGCGCGGGTCGCATCGCCGGTCGTGCAGGGCCGTGGTTGTCCGTTGAGGGGGACGTTGAAGTCACCCCATTGGTTCCAGGCAACAGTCGGCTCGCCTGACTCGGTCACCACGGTTTCAGCCCGCTGAATCCGAAGAAACGTGCCCACCAGTCGCCGATCCGGACCTCAATCTGGAGGATCACGCCAGATGGAGATGGCCAGACCCCCCCAGTCGAGGATCGGGGCTGGACCTCGGTCAGATGTTGTCAGTGGCTGTGGGCACGATTAGGTCAGAGATCCGGATGAGCAGGTCGGCACTGTGCCTGGTGGAGGCGACGAGCTGGGCGTTGGCCTGGTCGGGTCCATGGACCCATGCGGTAGCAGCGTCGCGCGGTTTGCCAAACTCGGCATGCCTGTTAAGCAGGCGCTTCAGGCGTTCGGGGTCGTCGAGGTCGACGTACCAGACCTCGTTGATAAGTGCGCGAATCTGCGGCCACTCGCCGTCCGGTAGGAGCAGGTAGTTGCCTTCGGTGATTATCAGCCGGGCAGCAGTCGGGACAGGGATGCTCGCGGCGATGGGCTGTTCGAGAGTCCGTTCGAACCCGGGCGCATAGACGATTCCGGGCGTGTCCTGCTTGATTCGGTGCAGGACCGAGAGGTACCCGGCGGTGTCGAACGTGTCGGGTGCGCCCTTGCGGTCTCGGTTGCGGAGGCGGTTGAGCTAGCTGTCGGCGAGGTGGAATCCGTCCATGGGCACGTGTGCGACCCACTCGTTGACGGGTAGTCCGGCCGGGGGGGTGGGCCGCAGCGCGCCGAGGAGCTGGGCTACCAGGGTGCTCTTGCCTGCGCCGGGGGGGCCGGTGATGCCCAGGATGGCCCGAGTGCCACCGAACACGAGGCTGCGCGCGCGGTCGGCGAGCTCGTCAAGGGTAGTCATCGGGCTTGGCTGGCATGGATCAGCCCCGCGATGTGGCTGCGCGCGTGGCGAACCAAGTCTGCGCCGTCGTCCCACAGATTGCGCCAGATCGCCAGGTCGTTGTACAGAGTGGGGGAGACCACTGCGGAGGAGAAGGACTCAAAGGCGATGGGTCTCATGTAGCGGATGTCTGCCAATGCGTGGAAGAAGGCCTGCAGGTCCAGGTGTCCGGAGCCGAGGTAGCCGCGGTGGTTCTCCCCGATGTGGACGTAGCCGAGTCGGTCGCCGACGTCGTGGACGGTGCGGACAAGGTCGTCCTCGTAGGCCCTGGGGCGGATGCACCGCGGCCCTGTCTCCATGCGCCTTGAGGTCAGGCCCCTGGACCTCATGCGCGAGCGGGCGAGCGACGACTGGCCTGCGGTGGCGCCGTCGAGTCCCTGACGATCAGCTCATGCGGGGCGACGACCGTTCGGACGGCTCCGCGATGGCCTGCTAGCTCGTCCAGCAGCATTTTCGTGCCCAGCTGGGCCTGGTCGGAGGGGGACTGCCGGATCGTGGTCAGGCCCACGGCCTCCGAGAACTCGTGGTCGTCAATGCCGATGACGGACAGGTCCCCCGGCACGCTGATGCCAAGGCGCCGGGCCTCAAAGATCACCCCGAAGGCCATCTCATCGGAGGCGCAGAAGATGGCAGTTGGTCTGGGTCCGGGCAGTTCCCACAGGGACACGAGAGCACGCTGTCCGCTCCGCACGGTGAAGTCGCCGAAACGGTCCCATTCCTTACGAATCGGAATCTCAGCCCTCACCATCGAGTCTTTGGACCCCTTAATACGCAGAATGGGAACTGCGAACTTCAGGGCTGAGTCATCATCGCCGTGTAGCAGCGCGATGTCCCTGTGCCCCAGTGAGATGAGATGACTTGTTGCCTGCTCGGCAACGGCGTAGTCGTCGATCGCTACACTCGAGCAGCCGGTCACCGGTCCGCCGATGACAATCAGGGGCATGTCCACCTGATGCAGGTGCTTGATCTCATCCTCGGTCAAAGAGGTGCAAAGTACCAGCAAGGCGTCAATGTGTTTTTGTACCATGGTCCGGTTGAACGCGCGGTCACGGTTGCGTGAGTGTCCACTCCCCAGATTGAACAGAGACAAGTTGTAGCCGCGGCCGTGCAACTCCTGGCAGACGCCATCAAGGGCGGCCGAGAAGAACCAGCGGTTGACATACGGTGCCAGAACTCCAACTGTCCTTGTCCTGCCGGTCGCCAGACCTGACGCGGAGGACGATGCCACATACCCAAGATCCTCGGCGATCGCCAAGATCTTCTCGCGCGTCATTGGGGATACGCGTGGCAACCCGCGCATGGCGCGCGACACGGTTGCCGTCGAGACACCGGCGACTGTCGCCACATCATCGGCACTGACCGCCATGTCACCCCTCATTCCTGTCAAGACAACCCACTCGTGGGCGTGTCGCGCCTGGACCCGGCAGGTCAGCCCTTGACGCTCCCGGCGAGCAGGCCACGGACGAAGTAGCGCTGCAGGCTGAGGAACACGATCAGCGGAATGACGATCGTCAGGAAGCCCGCGGGTGCCAGCAGGTCCAGGTGCGCTCCGTAGCTACCCACCAGGCTCTGCATGCGTGCGGTGACGGGTTGCATGTCGGGACTGGTCCCACCGAACGTCTTGGCGACCAGCAGGTCGTTCCACACCCAGAGGAACTGGAAGATCCCGAACGAGGCGATCGCGGGCATCGACAGCGGCAGCACGATCGACCGGAAGATGCGCAGGTGCGGGGCGCCGTCCACCCGGGCCGCCTCCATGAGCGACGACGGCAGCTGGGCGATGAAGTTGTGGATCAGGAAGATGGCCAGCGGCATCGAGAACATCGTGTGCGTCAGCCAGATCTGGGCGATGGTGCCATTGATGCCCGGCGAGGGGAGAACGGTGATCCCGAAGATCTGCAGCCCGTGGACGTAGTACTGCTGAAGCGGCACGAGTGCCATCTGCAACGGCACGACCTGAAGAGCGAAGATGCCGAAGAAGATCGCGTCGCTTCCCTTGAACCGCATCCACGCCAGCGCGTACCCCGCCATCGACGCGACGAAGATCGGGATGATCGTGGCCGGAATCGTGATGGCCAGCGAGTTCACCAGAGGAATGGCCAAGCCTCCCTGGCCGGTGAGCACCTCGTTGTATCCCGACAGGCTGAAGCTCGGGTGGACGAAGAACTCCCACCACCCCGTCGTCGCCGCGGCCTCCCTGGACCGGAACGAGTTGACGAACAGGCCGAACGTCGGAATCGTCCAGATCACGCCGATCAATACCGCCGCGGCCGAGGCGAGAGAGCCGCTGAACGCCTTCCGGACCGCCGTGACAGCCGCCTTGCCGGTCAGTGGCTGCTGGACCTTGACGGGGGGCCTCGTGGTCGTAGTCATCGGATCTCCAGCTCCCGGCGCAGCTGGCGGATGTTGTAGTAGACGAGCGGAGTGACGGCGAGAAAGAGGATCACGGCCAGCGCGCTGCCGCGGCTGACCTGGCTGGTCACGAACATGTCGGCGTACATCTGCCGCGCGAGGACGTCGGTGTTGAAGTTGCCGTTGTTGATCGTGAACACGATGTCGAACACCTTCAAGGTGGTGATCATCACGGTGGTCATCACGACGACGAGCGTGGTGCGGATCATCGGGATCTGCACGGTGCGGAAGAGCTTCACTCCGGAAGCTCCGTCGAGGCGTGCGGACTCGATGATCTCGTCCGGGATGCCCTTGAGTGCGGCACCGAGGATCACCATGGCGAATCCGGCCTGGATCCAGATCATGATGACCATCTCGAGGAAGGTGTTCAACGGGACGGTGATCAGCCAGTTGGGCGGGTTGCTCCACCCCAGCTTCATCACGACCTCGCTCAACAGACCTGTCTGCGGCTGGGACGGCGTGACGTAGTTGTAGACGTAGGCCCAGATCACTGAGGCACCGACGAAGGAGATCGCCGTCGGCAGGAACACCATGGTCTTGGGGATCGAGGCGTACTTCATCCGGTCGACCAGGAGGGCCATGAGCAGGCCGACGAACACTGCCAGGGTCGGGACGATCAGCAGCCACAGCACGGTGCGCACGATCGTCTGCTGGGTGTAGGGGTCGGTGAACGCGTAGGCGTAGTTCTTGAAGCCGATGTACTTGGTGTTGAGCTGACCGAGGAACTGTTGGTTCATCAGGCTGTTGTTGATGGTCGTGATGGCCGGGATGATCAGGCCGAGGGTGACCAGGAACAACGCCGGCCCGAGGCAGATGACCATGGCGATGGGTTTCTGCAGCCGGCCGGTAGCCCTACCGGCCACGAAGAAGACGATCGCCAGGATCGCGATGAAACCGCCGACGGCTTCAATGACGCCGAGCAACGTGGTTGCAGCCTGGCCAGCAGTGCTTGAATCCATCGGAAGGTATGCAGTGGCCACCACGGGCTCCCTTAGCGGTCTGACTCAGAACAGAACAGTACTGGTGGAACGCCTGGGTGCGTCGGTCCGCGGGGCGCGCCCGCGGACCGACGCACCTCAGGTGTCGATCATGTCGTGCCGGTGACTCACTTGGTCGGCCAGGCCGCGTCAATCTCCTTGGCGACATCCGGACTCGACTTGCCGCTGCCGAACCAGTCCACCATCCCCTTCCACTCCGAACCGGTACCAACGGCGGCGGGCATGGCGTCCGAGGCGTCGAACCGGAAGGTGGCCTTCGGGTCGGCCAGGTACTTGGCCGAGATCTGGTCGACCGGGTCGGTGTACAGGGTCTGGTCGACCTTCTGGTTGGCCGACACCCAGCCAGGGGCGACCTTGATCCGGCTGTTCGCCCACTCCGGGCTCGACAGGTAGTTCTGGACCGCCTGCGTGGCCGGGTCGTCAGCGAACGCGGTGACGAACTCGCCGCCACCCTCGACCGGAGTCGAGATGGACGGGTTGACCGCCGGCAGCTTGAACGCGAACACGGCGCCGTCCGGACCGACCTTGGTGCCCTTGGGCCACTGCGCCTCGTAGAACGACGCCTGCTGCAGCATCCCGCACTGGTTCTTCAGGATCGGGAGCCCCGCGTTCTGGAACGTGGTGGTGGCGATCGTCTTGACGTCGCCGTAGCCGCCGTTGACCCATGCCGGGTTCTGCAGCCAGTCGGCCACGGTCTTCATGGCCGTCTGGATCTGGGGGTCTGAGAACTTGACCTTGTGGCTGATCCAGTCGTCGTAGACCTGGCCGCCGAAGCTGCCGAGCACGACTTCCTCGAGCCAGTCGGTCGCCGGCCAGCCGCTGGCCGTGCCGGAGCCGATCCCGCCGCACCACGGCTTGGCCGCCCCGGTCATCTTGGTCGCCATCTTGGCGGACAGCGACATCATGTCCGCCCAGGTGGTGGGCACGGTGTAGCCGTTGTCGGCGAAGTACTTGGGCGAGTACCACACGAGCGACTTCATGTTGGCGCTCATCGGCGCCGCGTAGAACGTGCCGTTGACGCTGCCGTAGCCCTTCCAGGCGGCGTTCCAGTTGGCCTCGTTGGCGACCGTGCCTGCCGGCGGCTTCTTCACCGTGCCGGTCTGCACCATCTGCGAGAGCAGTCCGGGCTGCGGGATGATCGCCAGCTTCGGTGCGTTGCCACCGTTGACCTTGACGGGGAGGTCGGACTCGAAGGTGTTGGACCCGGTGTACTGGATAGTGATCCCGGTGCACTTGGAGAAGGCGGCCCAGGACTTGTTGAGGGAGTCCGACTCGGGGCTGAGGATCGACCCGAACATCGTGACCTTCGACCCACTGTGGCCGGCGTAGGGCTGGTACTGCGCGCAGTCGCCGGTCAGCATCGGAACGGCGCTGGATGTTGCGGTGGTGCTGGAGCCGCTCGAACATCCAGCGACCGCGGCCAGGGCCGCCACCCCTGCCGCGGCTGCGGCAAATCGTGTGTTTCGCTTCATGTCTTTCCTTCCCGGTCGCAACCGCTGGATGCGACATGTGGGTGGTCAGTGCAAGCGCTTGCGCAAGCACGTCTATAGTGGCACTCATCGCCCCGTCGCCGTCAAGGTTCCGAAAGTCACGATTTGGTCACGGTCCGACCGCTCGGTTCGTGAGGCAACCCCGGCATTCCCGCTGCAGCGGGACCACCGACGGTGCGCGGGCCGGAACACGTCCTGCGGCGTCACACTCGTCGTCCTGTCGAGGGAAGCCGCCCCGACCGTCCTCGCGCAAGCCCCGTTAGCGTGACCGTCCGATGAGACACGCTGAGCAGACCGACGGGGTCAGCCCCGGAGCGCTGGAGCGTGGCACTGGCCAACCCGAGCCGGACGAGCCATCACCACTGCGCCCTCACCACTGCGTGGCGATGTACTTGGTCTCAAGGTAGTCCAGCAGTCCCTCGTGCCCGCCCTCGCGGCGGCGTCATAGAACGTCCCCACATCGGCATAGGAATGAGTCCCAGTAGCGGAACGCTAACCGAGCGTGGAAGCGCCTCGAGTTCGACTCCGTCGACCAGGTCCTCGCGGTGCCGTTCGGGGATCCCCTTACGAGAACGGGTCAACCCCCAAGTGGGCGGTTCGAGGAGGCAGAACCGTCCCGTAGTCCGTTCGTCTATCGGGACGCGTCACTCCTCGATCAGTTCACGTCGAGCTTGTCGCCCTCGAGGTTGAGCTGGTCGATGTCCCTGAGGCCACGCGATGTCTAGGATACTTGACATGATGTCCAGTAACCTTGACACTGTCCATCATGGGCAGGAACTCGGCAAGAGGGCGGCGCAACGCCGTCCGCGTGGCACGGATGGCACTCGGGATGACCCAGGCCGAGCTCGCTTGTGAGGTCGGTGTGACCCGACAGACGGTGGTAGCGGTGGAGGCAGGGGACTACGCGCCCTCGGTCTATCTCGCGCTGGCGATCGCCGGGCGCCTGGGCGGCACCGTTGAGAAGCTGTTCGGGGAGGAGTTCGAGGCCGACCGGCCCGGACCCAGTAACGAAGGGAAGGCTGGCCAGTGAACGCACACGAGGACGTGGAGAACGTGGACTCGGACGGCTGGTTCGTCAGGGCGGCAGGAATGGTCGGCGACCTGGGCAACCCGTTCTATCGGGAAGAGCGCCAGCGGGACGTGTGGAACGAGGCGTCCGCAGTCGGACTGCAGCTGGTGCTGTGGTTGGGACTGGCGGCAGTAGCGGCCATGGTCTGGCTTGGCGGCGCTCCAGCGCTGCCCTACGCCCTCGCGGTCCTCGTCGTCCTCGGTGCCGCCTCCTGGGCAGCGTGCTCTACGCCCACAAGTTGGGAGTTCGCGTGGACGACGCGGGACGCGTGCTGCGGCTGCGGCTGGTCCCGTACGGCGTCCTGCTCGTGCTGATCCTGGTTGGCGCGGTGCGGGCGGCGCCTACGAGCGGGTTTGGCGCCGGCTTCGCCCCGGGGGCAGCGGCGGGCGGCGCGGTCGCAGTGCTGTGGCTGGCGTGGAGCGGGCTTCGAGCTCGGCGCCGCGAGCAGCGCGGCGACGTCTGAGCTCGGATCCGTTGCGTAGACCGGAGTGAGCCAGCGACCTTGAGGCAGAAGGGTCAGTCGTCCGTTGGCCGATCCGCCACCGGGCGCCGGTCGTAACTCAGGACACGTCTCTCTCGGTGCTGCTACTTGGCAATACCTAATAGCAGGTATAGCCTACCGACATGAGACCCGAAGCCCGGGACCCGCAGCTCCTCAAGGGGGTGCTGCCCATGCTCGTGCTCGCCCTGCTCACCGAGGCGGACTCCTATGGCTACGAGCTTGTCACCCGGTTGCAGGCCGACGTGCTCGGCGATATCGCCGCGGGCACCGTCTACCCAGTCCTGGCCCGCCTTGAACGCGAGGGCCTGATCACTTCGCGTCTGGTCGCGTCGTCCTCTGGCCCGGCGCGCAAGTACTACATACCCACCACCTACGGTGCCGCCGAGCTCGCTCGTTCCACGCGTGCCTGGCTCCAGCTGACGAATACGGTCACCGCAACACTTGGCCGCGTAGGCGCCGGCCCGGCCCGCGACGACGCACTCACCGTACCGACCCAGGAGGAACCAGCATGAACCTGCCACCGACCGCACGTCTCAGGCTTGTCGACCGGCTGAGTCGCGAATTGTACGTGTTCAAGGTTGAGTTCCTGGCCCAGGACGTGCCAAGCGGGTACCGCAAAGAGCGGCGCCGTGAGCTGCGGTCGGACCTGACCGCCGCCGCGGCCGACGTCGGAATGACCCAAGCCGTCCGCGACCTCTGCCCGGTCTCGGTCCTGGCACACCAGCTCAAGCTGGCCGAAGGGCGCAAGCTCCCACACGTGTGGACCGGGATGATCACGTTCACGGTCATCTTGTGCGCCTGGGCCGGAATGATGATGGCCACCGCGTACGCCCTACTCGAGGCTGCCAGCCAGCTGGGTGGCGACCGGGTCGTGACGGTCCACGCCTCCTGGGTCGGCACGAATGTTGTCGTCACGAACGGTCCGCATCTCCTATCCGGTCAGTGGGAGGGCTCGGGCCTCACGCTCGCCGTTCTTGTCGTGGTACCCCTCCTTGCTACCCGCACCTGGCGATACCGCCCAGCCTGGCTGCAGCGGCGACGGGCAAGCAGAGCCGTCACGGCACCTGACCCTCGGCGTGTGAGCTGAGAACACGACGCTGCCCCTTATGACGAAGGATGACCGGACGCGAAGCATCGAAGCCAAGGCCCGGTGTCCTCAGGTGGATCTCCTACGAGGACTGAACAACGGCTGGCGGTTGCCGCAGCAGGCGGGCCGCACCCGTTCATGACCCGCTCCCGTCGCAGATGCGGACAGGCCTTGCGGGCGCCCGCGCCCGTCCGGCACTATCGGTCAATGCTGCGGGGACGACTGTTGACGGAGAGCCTTCGAGTCGGGACCGAACTGGCTGTTCAAGATCTCGTGGTGAGACGGGTGGGGCGAGTTGACGTGTCGTCTTCCGCGTCGGCGACCCAGCCGAAAGTGTGGACCTTCCTCGACTTCGAGGCACCGGATGACCGGGCTGATGAGCTGGCAGTGGCCTTGGCCTCGGCGCTTCTTCCCGATGACGGTTGGTACGCCAACTTTGAGGTCGGTGACGAGGACATAGTGGTCTTCGCCAACAGGGTGTTCCGGTACGTCAAGGGTGACCAAGCCGCACGACACGAAGCCCTCGTCTACGGCCGAACTGCAGGCACACCTGAGCATCAGCTCGACTGGTGAGAGCAAAGCCGCACACCGCAAGACCATCCCCTTACGAGAACGGCCGACCCCACGCACCCGACCGATCGCGCCACATAACGCTGAAGAAACCATGCCACTTACCGCTGAAGGTCACACTCGTCATCGACGACCTGCCGAACGGGGCGACCATGCCCGGTCGCGGCGTGCGCCAGACGCCGCGGTGTGGTGAGACCGCGGTCGAGCGCCTGGCGGATCGCCAGCCGCACCTGGTCTGGCTGCACCCCGGACTCGAGGCAGTCGACGATCGTGCGTTCGGGGCTGGTGACCGGCACGCCATCGACACTGCGAACGTCGCCCGGACCGATCGGTACCCCGACGGTGTGGATGTGGACCCCCGGGCGAGGCCGCTGCCCCAGCTTGGCCCGGGGCACGATGACATGGACGGCGCCCGGAATGAGATCGGACAGCCAGTACAGCTCCAGCGCACTCACGTGCGAGACGACTGCCCCCGCGCCCCGTAGCGGCAGCCATGCCGCCATCACGTGCTCGTGCTGGCTCGTCGGGAAGTGCCGGAGTCGGTACAGGCCGC
>Ga0209746_1001839_pt1 | contig 9980 bp, 6 predicted proteins | sample BarGraNGADG00211_3_FD_184496 | JGI IMG/M metagenome (GOLD analysis project Ga0209746, IMG submission 184496) | Arctic peat soil microbial communities from Barrow, Alaska - Barrow Graham LP Ref core NGADG0011-211 (SPAdes) (version 2) | ecosystem: Environmental > Terrestrial > Soil > Wetlands > Peat...
AATAAACCTGTCTCTTCTTAATTTATTAAGGTCTTCTTTAAGAGTCATGTATGGGTTATTGTGATAATTATGGTTCCAGTTAAAGATTGAACCGTCAGCGTTACGCTGTTTATCGCGCAGTAATGTATAATCAACCTGTCTTCCTGTCCATGTGAACTGTTGCATAATGTTACCTGCAATATAACCATAGCCAGGCTGGTTGTCACTAAATGCATTTACATAGTTACCTGAAGCAGAAAAGGTAAGGTTGGTAATAGGATTTGAAGTTGCACTAAAAGCAAGTGTTTTCTTCTTGAAATCTGTGTTTGGGACCATCCCATTCTGCGTAAGGTCGGTATATGATAACCTGAAATTAGATTTTTCATTACCTCCAGTTAAGGATACGTTTGTGGAAACGGTAGTTCCAACTTCAAAGAAGTCTTTCACATTATTAGGGTGGGATATCCATGGGGAAGGTTGAGGAACGCCATTTGCATCAACCGGAGAAGAGAATTGAGGTATCATTAACACGACGTCCAGTTTTGGACCCCAGCTCTCATCAACTCCATCATTAATACCGCCGCCGGCGCCATTGACATACTTAAAAGCACCGCCGTTACCCTGGCCATAGCCATTCTGGTAATCAGGAAGTTTCAAAGGTGTTTCAAAAGTTGTTGTATTACTTAAAGATATGGTGAGTTTTTCACCTTTTTTACCTTTTTTGGTAGTAACAACTATAACTCCGGCAGAAGCTCTTGACCCATAAAGTGCCGAGGCATTAGCTCCTTTAAGAACTGTGATTGTTTCAATATCATCAGGGTTAATATCAGCTGCACCGTTACCCCTGTTTGTTCCATCTGTAGTCGTAGAACCAAAGTTAGCATTATCAATAGGAATTCCATCTACAACAAATAATGGCTGGTTGTTCCCGCTTAAGGAAGAAACCCCTCTGATAACGATCCTTGATGATGCACCAACAGCACCGGAAGATGCAGTAATCTGAGCACCGGAAATACGTCCCTGTAATGAATTGATCACGTTAGTCTCTTTAGCCTTTGTTATTTCATCGCCCTTAACATCCTGAACCGAGTAACCGAGTGCCTTCTTTTCCTTGGCGATACCTAAAGCTGTAACAACAACCTCATTCAAACCTACAAGGTCAGGTTGCATTACATAATCAATTACTTTTCGTCCTGCAATCTCAACCTCCTGTGTTTTCATTCCGATATAGGAGAAAATCAATGTTGTTGCATTTGCCGGCGCTGTAAGTGAATATTTCCCACTGGCATCTGTTATTGCGCCAATTGTGGTACCTTTTACAACAACCGTCACACCTGGAATTATGCCTTCCCCTTCAACGGAGGAGGCAACTTTACCTGTAATGACTACTGTCTGTGCAAATAAAGTGTAACCACTTACAAACACAAACAATACAATCAGCAGAAATAGTTTCTTCATACGATTTAGTTTTAGGTTTTAATTTTACCCGCCAAATATAGAGGTTCTTATTATTACATCCAAACAAAAAAGACTTTTTGATTTTTAAGGCGGAGCTAATTATCACTATATCAAATGCAAATCAATATTTTCTTATTAATATTTAACATTAAAGCTAATAGGCAAGCAATCAGGTTATTAAAAAAGAGGCTGATCTCTTGCGAGTCAGCCTCCTGAAATACTAATTAATGAATTTTACTATCAATTTCTCGTTAAACTAAATTTAAATTTGTCCTGAGGGCCATAGGCTCCCAGAGTAATATCAAAATTCATGGCATATGATCCATCACATGAATTATATGTACAATTACCTCCGTATTGTATAGTACCATAATCTCCTGCTGAAACAATAATAGTTGGATCCACTGTAACAGCGAAAGTAGTCGGATTAATATGCATCGGGAGCGGTCCCAGGTCTTCATTAAAGCCTTCCAGAGCTTCAAGACCTGCTACATATACTGTATATGGATCATTAGCATCAGGTGTAATTGTAACATTACCTGCTGAACTCCATTCTGTTGGTGCTGAAAATGATTTATAACTGCCGAATGTTAATGCTCGATCAAATTCACAAACAATGCTAATGCTTAAAGCTGCATTGGAACGTGTAGTCAATCCATTCTTAGTAGTCACAACCTCAACGTAAATAATATCACCATTATTGACTGTTGTAAGTCCAAGCTTGTTAAGAACTTCTCCAAGAGTAATATGTACTGTTGCCGGGGAAGTAGTCAACTCAGCAATTTTCACTCTTTTTAAAGTGTCTTGCTGAGAAACTACAATTTCTGTTTTATCTACTGTGACCAAACTATCAGATTTAACGACGAACTGGATATATGAATTGTTATCGCCATTAATAAAGATTCCGGGACTAACGTCCGAAATCGTGGGAATCGCACCTGAATTACGCAGGCCTGCTGGATCTTTGATCTTTTCACAACCAAAAAATATCATCATCAATGTGACGACCAACCCTATAGTTTTTATTCTTTTCATTTCAATTTATTATATAGTTAAATGATAAAAAGTTGTAAGCTTATCTGGTTCCACCAGCCCACCAAACGTTTTCAGTATAAACATAGGTCCCATCACCATAAGCATCATATACATTTTTATTTGTGGTTACGTCGGCAGCACCATAGGTGAAACGCAATGGAAACTGAGAAGCATTTTTAGGATTAGCCAGAATGATAACATTGTTTCCCATAGCTTTTAAACGTCTGTAGTCGTTGTAAGCCTCAACGGATTCTTCTTCGAAAAAGCCAAGGTATTTCTGATTCATTATTTCTGACAATGGATTTGCTGTAAATTTAGGTCTTACCTGAGTGTTAAAATAAGTAAGAGCACTAGCAGATGATAACCCGATATTTACCTTACCGAATGCAGCAGTTACAGCTTTCCTCAAAGATGTGTCCGCATTTGCCAAACTCCCTGACCGGGCATATGCTTCAGCTTTTAAGAACTGAATTTCATGATAGCTTAAGAGGTATGTAGGCGCAGTAATGCTGCTAATTGCAGAGATTGAATATTTGTCTTGCACCATAGTCGGATTTCCATTAGGAGCAAAGACTATATCTGTGCTTCCCGATTTAGGATGAGCCTTAAAAAACTTAGCATCCCTCGGGTCAGACCTATCAACTAATTTGTTATGTAAACTTTGACTTGCTCCAAAATAGTTTCTGTCAGTGAAAATAGCTTCAAATGGGCTTATCGATGTGGAACCGTTATAATTGAATTGAGCCTGTTCTGCGCTTGAAGAGAAAGATTGATTAGCAAATGCGATAACATCAGTATAATTAGGGGTCTTTAGTGATAAACGCATTGTATAACGAGCTTTCAAACCATAAGCAAACTTTTTCCATTTGGCAAGATTCCCACCGTAAATGAGATCCTGTGTGCCCAGACTAGGATAAACTGATACTTTATCAAGGTTTGCCAGTGCATCATCGAGGAATTTAAAAACTGCTGTATAAATATCCTGCTGTTTATCAAGCTTTGGTGTAAATATTACACCAGGCTTAAGGGCTTCAGTCCATGGCACATCGCCCATCAGGTCCGTGAGTGTTGCCAGATTATATGCTGATAAAATCTGTGCAATACCTAAAGTTCCATAATTACCAGCTTCAGCGCCACCGTCAGAACATTTATCTATGACAACCTTAAGATTATAAAGTGTGTTATACATGGCCGTCCAATTATTATCATAAGTTGTTGAACTTGTGGGTTCCCCGCTTCTTATCTCAGCATTATAAAACTGGCCATAAACTCCAACATTATGCTCCATATAAACAGAAGCATAAAAAGCTAAATCACTACCAATTACAGAAAATGCTGTACTAGTCATTGCGTCTGTAATAGTCAATCTTGAGGCTATGACTGTCGGGTCATTCACGTCCTTATTGATATTATCCATGATATCTTCGGAGCAAGACCAGAGAGCAAAAGTCAAGACACCTGCAAAAAATATATTAATTACTTTTCTCATTGTATTTAACATTAAAAAGTTATATCTAAACTAAAACCATAACTACTTGTCTGAGGCATAGAAAATCTTTCAAACGATCCTCCCATGTTAGTATTACCCTGACTCGATTCGGGATCAAAGTTTGGAAGGGTAGTCCACAGAAGAAGATTACGTGCAAATACGGTAACACCTAAGTCAACCGATTTGAACAGCTTTTTTGCAGGTTTATACTTCACAGAAAGTTCACGAAGTTTCACAAATGAATTTTTATAAATGTAAAACTCATCGATATTCGTAAGTACGTTAGTATATAAATCTTGCAATGCATCAGGATCTGTAGGTCCACCCCTCACAATATCATTCGGTGTACCATCAGGTTTCACTCCGTCAAAAATAAATGTTGACTCACGATCAGATGTTTTTGCGGTAACACCGTAAAGGTAAAGCAATCCATTGCTGCCTGAATACATCTGCCCGCCATTTTTCCATTCAAACACTCCGCTTAGAGACCAGTTTTTATACGTAAAAGTATTAGTTCCGCCAAGAATAAATTTTGGAGATACAGTTCCAATTACTGCAGGTGGACCAATTTTTGGCATACCATGATTCCACGCTCCGGGACTATCCTCAACAACAATCTTTCCATTTGCATCGCGAACATAGGAAGTACCATAAATTACCGGATAAGTAGCTCCAATGCCTGCCCGGACCTGAGGAGTTACAAATCCACCTAAAAAGATACTTTCAACACCCGGAGCCAGCTCATCAACCACATTATTCATTTTCGAGAAATTAACATTTATTTCCCATTTGAAACTACCAGCCATCACAGGAACTAAATAAAAAACTACCTCATGACTGATTGTATGAACTTTACCTCCATTCATTACCAGTTGGCTTGCTCCTGTGGAAGTAGCCAATGGCACGGCAAATATCTGATCTATTACATTCTGCTGTGAGAAAGTATAGTCAATACCCAACCGATTTTGGAAAAATTTCAATTCTGTACCAACTTCGTATGATTTTGTGTTCTGTGGTTTCAGGTTAGGATCATATTGTGTACTGTTTGGGATATAAGAATTAATCCCTCCAATAGGATAAGAAATTGGTACACCCAACCAGAATCCACCACCATATGCTGGTTTACCATAGTAGTTCGGAAGGTACCGGCCTGCCTGTCCAACCTCCGCGTAAGAAAAACGTAGTTTGGCAAAAGATAACCATTTATTTTCTTTTATAGCGCTTAATTCAGATGCCACAAATCCCAGGGATACAGAGGGATAAAAGAAAGAACGATTATTTCTTGGCATTTGAGAAACAACATCATTCCTGCCAGTTGCACTCAGGAAAAGCATTGATTTCCAATCTAAAGAGAGACTCCCGAATGTCCCAACCGTTCGATATTTATCTTTAGATTCATTTGCAGTGACTGTATTGGCGTTTTGAACATGCGCCCACCCACCGAAATTAAATACTTCACCATGTTCTGAATATGTCTTGGTGTTATCCTGGTTAAACTCATTCCCCAGCAGTGCATTAAAATTCAGATCATCTGTAATTTTCCAATTAAAATTAGCAGTCAGGAGAGAGTTAACGGTAGTGTTAGTTACACCGTAATTGTCCAATATACCAGTTTTCCCGGCATGGCCATATTCAAAGATATCTTGTAAGTGAGTGGTATAAGAATCCATACCTAATTGATAACGAACTTTTAGGTTCATATTGTCTCTAAGGTCAGCCAGATAATCAATATAACCATTCCCAAAAAAACGATCTGTTTTTTCATTGAAGACATTATGTTCAGCAGCCCAGTAAGGATTGTCAAAAGTTAACGAGCGGAAATATATTTGAGAATAAGGATTACCGGGAACAAAAGATGGCCAGTCTTTAAGATTATAATTTGGGGGAGAAGCATAAGCTCCGTTTAATGCGGCATCGTTGGCAGAAGGAAGTTTATCAATATCAGTTTTAGAGAAATTAGTGCTAAACCCAACATTGAAATTTTTGTCTAGTTTTCTTTCAGCAGAAGCTTTCGCATTCCACCTATTCATCCCCGTTGAAGGAGCAATACCATTTTGTGAAGTCTGACTCAGACCAAGAGAAAAATTTCCTGTTTCAGTTGCCTGGCTTACATTAATGTTAGTAGTAGAAGTATATCCGGTTTTAAAATAGTCTTTCCAACCATTGTAAATTTGAGGGGCGACAATTGAATCTGCTACTTTTCCTTGTACTAACTGTTTTACTTTATATTTTCCAGGGAATCCATTTGCATCACCACCGTATGTAGGATCTTTTGGAAGGTCAACAATTTTTGGTCACCACGACATCGAAGTGACTGGCAGATAACTGCCATAACTTCCCTGAGCATAGGTAGTCTGGTAATCAGGGTTACGTGAAACTTCAGCAAAAGAACTGGTATGAGAAAAAGAGATAACCGGCTTTCCGACCTTGTTACCACGACCGCTCTTAGTCGTAATGATTATAACTCCGTTAGATGCACGGATACCATAAAGAGCAGCGGCTGCCTGACCTTTAAGTACATTGATACTTTCGATATCTGAAGGATTAATATCGACAGCACGGTTAGAAATATCTGACCCTGTTACTCCATCTCCTGTTGAGAAATCAGCCGTGGAAGCGATAGGCATACCATCAATTACATAAAGAGGTGTATTGTTCCCGGTAAAAGAACGGGCACCACGAATAACAATCTGTGATGAGGCTCCCGGCATACCACTTGAAGGTTTGATGTCAATACCTGCAATCTTTCCCTGCATGGCGCCTGCCAGGTCAGAGTTACCTGTACGTGCAATTTCATCTTTTTTCACGTCCTGAACTGAATATCCTAAGGCTTTTTTCTCCCTGGTTATACCCAATGCAGTTACTACAACTTCATTCAAGCCTATAAGATCGGCTTCAAGAACCGCATCAATAGCCAAACGACCGGAGATCGCAACTTCCAATGATTTCATTCCAATATAGGAGAATACAAGTGTGGTCGCATTCTGTGGCACTGTAATTGAATATTTCCCATTGGCATCTGTTATTGCGCCAATTGTAGTACCTTTTACAACAACCGTAACGCCTGGAATTATGCCTTCTCCTTCAATGGAGGAGGCAACTTTACCTGATATGACTACAGTCTGCGCCATCAAAGTGTAACCACTTACAAACACAAACAATACAATCAGCAGAAATAGTTTCTTCATACGAATTTAGATTTAGGTTTAACAAGTCAAATATAAAAGTTCGTGATTTAATATCCAAACTTAATTTACTTATTTAAAGCAGAAATCTAATTATACGGCATAACTGATATCAAAGCGATTCAATAAATTACTATTTAATATTAAGTAATAAATAATGTTAGAAGTGATTCTAAAGAGATTACGATATTAAGAATTATAAGGCATTTGATAAAATTTTCTTAAAATTGAGAAACTGATAGCATTTATCCAAAAATAGCATCGACTTACAATGTATTCCTTATAATTATGAAAAATATTTTCAAATGAAATTGCAAATAAATCTAAATCAGATTTTTAGTTGAACTTGACTTAAACTAACAGAATCACTTCTTCAAAGTTTTATTCTTCCTTAATTCTTTAGCTGCAATACACAATTCTTTGTACATATCCTCTCCCAGAGCCCTTATTAAAGGTTCCTTAAGAAATTCGTATACATATTTACCCTCCCGTTCACCAGCAATACGCGCAGGCGAGCAAATGGCCAGTTCCTCATAATTGACAGCTCTGAAATCAGAATAATACTTAATACGAACAGGAAAAAGGTGGCATGATAACGGTTTTTGGAATGAGATTTTTCCATCTGTCCAGGCCGATTCAATCCCACACATTAATATATTGTCTTTCAGAATTGTATAAGCACATTCCTCGTTCCCGATAAGTGGTGTTACCTTATCATTCTCAAAATCTGTGACACTGGTCCCCTTCTCCTCAATCGCAACAATACCTTCAGGCCGGAGGTAAGGACTGACTTTACTCCGGATATCCTCAAGAATATGTGCCTCATCAGCGCTCAGAGGGGCTCCGGAATCACCATAACGGCAGCAATTGCCAAGGCATTTCGGCAGATTGCATCGGAATTTCTTTTCGAGGATATCGAAACTGAATATAGTATCGTCGATTCGAAGCATAAATAACTTCTTGACTTTTAACTTTATTGTAGCTATCGCCCCCTCATTTTTACCCCCCAAACCCCCCAAATGGGGGGCTTTAAAGACTCATTCTCAACAATTACCCCCCAATTGGGGGGCAGGGGGGTAGATTACTGAGGTGTCAAACCAAAACCTTCCCAGTCATATCCTTCGGTATTTCCACGCCCATTATCTTCAGCAACGTAGGCGCTACATCTGCAAGGATTCCTTCTTTGATATTCTTATAGTCATCACTCACAAGTATACTGGGAACAGGATTCAGCGAATGAGCCGTATTTGGCGATCAGTCTTCATTTAATGCCTTGTCGGCATTACCATGGTCAGCTATCACCAGAACATCATATCCTGCTTTGCGAGCTGATTTAATGACAGCCCCTGCACATTCGTCAACAGTTTTAATAGCTTTTTCAATTGCTTCATAAACCCCGGTATGGCCAACCATGTCGCCGTTAGCAAAATTCAGAACAATGAAATCAAACTTTTCTGATTCAATCGCTTTAATAACGGCTTCTGTGACACTATAAGCGCTCATTTCCGGTTGAAGGTCGTAAGTGGCAACTTTGGGGGAAGGGATCATAATCCTCTCTTCGTTTTCAAATTTCTCCTCTCTCCCGCCGGAAAAGAAGAATGTTACATGGGCATATTTTTCTGTTTCGGCAATTCTCAGCTGGTGTTTGCCTGCTCTGGCAAGTACTTCTCCTATAGTATTTTCTGCATTATCTTTTGGATAAATAATATGCATTCCTTTAAATGTAGCATCATAAGGTGTCATAGTGCAATAATATAATGGAATGGTCTTCATCCCATTCTCGGGCATATCTTTCTGGGTAAGTGCAATAGTCAGTTCCTTCGCCCTGTCATTCCTGAAATTGAAGAAAACAATCACATCACCCTCTTTAACTACCCCAATGGGTTTACTATTATTATCAACAATAACAATCGGTTTCATGAACTCATCAGTTACTCCGGCATTATATGATTCCTGCATTGCATCAATAATATTGGCCGCAGGAGCTCCTATACCATTTACAATGAGGTCGTAACCTTCCTTTATTCTCTCCCATCTTTTATCACGGTCCATGGAGTAAAATCTACCAATGAATGATGCAACTTTCCCATTAGATTTTTTCAGATGATCCAAAAGATTCCTCATGTACCCAATACCACTTCTGGGGTCTGTATCACGACCATCGCCAAACCCATGAATGAAGACATTTTTTAATCCATAATCCATTGTCATATCACACAGGTAATAAAGATGTTTATCGAGTGAATGAACACCTCCATCAGACAGCAGACCCATAAAATGAACCTGCTTGTTATTATCACGGGCATAAGAGAACGCATCCATTAAAACCTTATTCTTTCTGATATCCCCTGTCTTGCATTCTTTATTAATCTTAACCAGATCCTGGTAAATAACTCTTCCTGCACCGATATTCAAATGGCCAACTTCAGAATTTCCCATCTGCCCATCGGGTAATCCAACATCCTCCCCTGAAGCATGAAGCCTGGAATTGGGATAATTGTTTTTATACCAAGTTAGGTTTGGTGTAGGAACCTGACTTATCACGTCTGCTTTGGATCCATCACCGATACCCCATCCATCCAGTATCATAAGGAATGCTTTTCTGTTCTTCATTATCTTAATTCTAATTGAATACTAAACAAAATTATGGTACCCTTGTTCAGGGAACCAGATCGGGACAAATTTAGTTATTCCAATGAACTCACCCGCATCCCCCTCTCTAATTCTTCTACCCCTTATACACATCTTTTTATTTGAGTTAGACATATTATTGTAAACGACGCCGGAGGCGTCAAACTCCAATAGCCACAGTCACGTCTGTGGTAATCAAACGG
>Ga0209746_1001840_pt1 | contig 9975 bp, 11 predicted proteins | sample BarGraNGADG00211_3_FD_184496 | JGI IMG/M metagenome (GOLD analysis project Ga0209746, IMG submission 184496) | Arctic peat soil microbial communities from Barrow, Alaska - Barrow Graham LP Ref core NGADG0011-211 (SPAdes) (version 2) | ecosystem: Environmental > Terrestrial > Soil > Wetlands >...
GTTGGCTATTCTCGAGTCCCCTCAGCCACCGCCAATCGAATCGATTCTGACAATCCTGCTCAACGAGATCACCATAATCCCGGACAATTTCATCCTTGTCTTGGACGACTACCACGTTCTTGATTCCAAACCGGTTGACAGTGCCCTCACCTTTCTGCTCGAGCATCTGCCGCCACAGATGCACCTGGTCATTGCCAGCCGCGAGGATCCTGACCTGCCCCTGGCCCGGTTACGCGCCCGGGGTCAATTAGCCGAGCTGCGCGCTGCCGACCTGCGTTTTACCCCCTCCGAAGCCGCCGAATTTCTCAACAAGGTGATGGGTCTAAACCTCTCGGCGGAAGACATCGCTGCACTGGAGACCCGCACCGAAGGCTGGATTGCCGGCCTGCAATTGGCTGCGCTTTCCATGCAGGGGCATCAAGACACCACCAGCTATATCCAATCTTTCACCGGCAGCCACCGTTTTGTGTTGGACTATCTGGTCGAAGAAGTCCTGCAACAACAGCCCGAAAGCGTTCAGACCTTCCTGCTGCGCACATCCATCCTTGACCGCATGTGCGGACCGCTGTGCGACTCTGTTTTGGGTTCTCCTTCTGCTTCCGGGCAGGAAACCCTGGAATATCTCGAACGCGCCAACCTGTTCATCGTCCCCCTGGACAATGAGCGACATTGGTTCCGCTATCACCATCTCTTCGCAGATTTACTGCGGCAACGATTACAGCGAATCAGCGCCTTAGCTACAGAGAAAGAAAAAGGGGGTGTGAACGAATTGCACAGACGCGCCAGCCAGTGGTACGAAGACAATGCCCTGGAGATCGAAGCCTTCCACCATGCGGCGGCCGCGAATGACATTGAACGCGCCGAGCGGTTGATTACGGGAGGGGGCATACCCCTGCACTCACTTCCCGCGGTGACCTCCATACTCGACTGGTTGGATTCGCTGCCAAAGACCGTATTGGATGCCAGACCTTGGTTGTGGGTAAAGTCTGCTATGTCAACGATACAGGCTGGAAAGATAACCGGTGTCGAAGAGAAACTGCACGCGGCCGAGGCAGCTTTAGCTGCCGCCATGCAAAATACCGATCTCGATGACAAGACCCGCGACCTGATTGGACAAATTGCCGCCGTAAAAGCCACGCTGGCTAATCTCCGGTACCAGCCGGAAGCCGCGATCATCCAGGCGCGCCGCGCCCTGGAGTACCTGCACCCTGATAACCCGCCTTTCCGCAGTAGAGCTTTCTGGATGCTGGGGTCTGCTTACCAGCTCCAGGGCGACCGTGCCGCGGCCCGACAGGCCTATACCGAAGCCATCGCTATCAGACAGACGTCCGGGAATATCACTATGACTGCACTGGCTACAACCGGCCTGGGCCAGATACAGGAATCTGAAAACCAGCTTTGTCAGGCGGCCGAAACCTACCAACGCTCCCTGCAAATGCTTAGTGATCAGGGACCTCCGAATGCCAGCGAAGAGTATCTTGGCCTGGCCCGTATCTACTATGAATGGAACGATCTGGAGACCGCAGAGCGGTACGGTCAACTGAGTTTGCAACTGGCGCGGCAGTATGATCGCGCGATTGATAGATTCGTTATCTGTGAGGTGTTTCTTGCCCGCCTGAAACTGGCGCGAGGAGAGGTGGCGGAGGCGGCTGCTATTTTAGCGCAGGCCGATCAGTCTGTGCGCCAGCAAGGCTTTGTGCAGCGCATCCCTGAAGTTGCTGCCGCACAAGTGATTACCTTGCTTCGCCAGGATAATCTGGCGGCAGCCGTCCATCTGGCTCAAATGCACGAACTCCCCCTGAGCCAGGCCAGGGTATACCTTGCCCAGGGAGATACAGCCGAAGCGCTGGCGGTACTGGAGCCATGCCGCCGACTGGTGGAGGCAAAGGGTTGGGCGGACGAACGTCTTAAAACGATGATTCTACAGGCGGTTGCTCTGCACACGAACGGGGAAAAGAACAAGGCTGTGCAACTGCTGGGCGAGGCGCTGACGCTGGCCGAGCCGGGCGGCTTTATCCGTATCTTTGTTGACGAAGGTGCCCCAATGGCTCAACTATTGCTCGAAGCAGCTTCTCATGGGGTTATGCCGGACTATATCAGTAAGTTGCTGGCTGTATTTGAAGCTGAGCAGCGGAAAAGCGAAGACAAACCTGATCTATCCCCTGCCAAGCTTCTTATTGAGTCATTGAGCCAGCGCGAGTTAAAAATACTGCAACTCATTGCCCAGGGACTCTCGAATCGAGAGATCAGCGAGCGGCTTTTCCTGGCCCTGGACACGGTCAAGGGGCATAACCGCAAAATGTTTGACAAACTGCAAGTTCAAAGCCGCACCGAAGCTATCGCGCGCGCCCGCGAGCTGGGTTTGCTGTAAGGTTCAATTTTCCTCAACGTTTCCCCTCAATAACTAAAAGCAACACCTATAACCAACACTAAAGTGTCTGTTCGTTAACACTATGTGGGGGATATTATCCCTGTACATTGAACAAGTGGCACTGACTGTAATGACCGGCCACAAAAGGTACAGAGATATGCGAAACAAATTCAACCCAACAGATCCAGGTAAGCCAACGGTCTACAAGATCAGGGTCAAGGGCCACCTCGGCGCGGAATGGTCAGACTGGTTTGAGGGCCTGACCATCACGCTGGAAGAGGACGGCAACACCCTTCTAACCGGCCCGGTGATCGACCAGGCTGCCTTGCATGGCCTGCTCAAAAAAGTACGTGATCTGGGCATGCCATTGCTCTCAGTCTGTCCTGTTGAACCCGGCCAGGCGGATCAGTAAGACGTCAAATAGTAAATGGATATTAGCTACTTGGAAAGGAGGTTTGTCTTTGAAAACACTTTTAGCCCATTTCAACCCCTGGTAACCGGATGGCGACCACAATTTTATTCAAGTCCAATCCCATGCAGTAACTGGGACCATTCAATGAAACCCATCCATATCGTTCAAAAAAGGAGATAAAAATGAATACAAACAAAGAGATCGCAAAAAACCTGCTCGATGTGAGGATAATCCTGGCAGTGCTTTGGGTGGCTGGAATGCTAAGTAGTGTTAATGGTGATACGTACCGCTTATCTGCGGCCACCGGACCTCTCGGAGTAGCCCCCGAATTATTGTCGGTGTTCGCGGCGGTGTTAGTGGGTCACATTTTTATGAGTGTCTTGACCCTGACGTTGAAGGCTCCCGTGAGTCGTTGGGCAAACCGCATCATGGGCATATTCTATGCATCGATTATTCTTGCTTTTTGGGTTTCAACTTTAGTATCGCGACTCCCTGGATATGAAATAGTTTGGGCCACAGGCCAACTTGTGTGTGCCTTACTGGTTGTTTGGTACGCATGGAAATGGACTAACCCTGAAGGTTAGACCTGGTTTATAGTGCCGGTCAAAGGAATTAGGAGAAAAAATGAAAGCGATTGTATACACAAAATATGGCTCACCAGATGTGCTTTATCTCGAAGAGGTGGAAAAGCCTGCCCTCAATGAAGAAAAAGTCCTGGTAAAAGTCCATGCAGCCTCCATCAATGCGGGGGACTGGCATCTGCTGGCTGCTGATCCCTTCCCAATGCGTCTAACATGCGTTGGGCTGTTAAAACCTAAAAACACAATCCTCGGCTCGGACATTGCGGGGTGCGTTGAAGCGGTTGGCAGAAATGTCAAACAGTTTCGACCAGGGGATGCAGTGTTTGGAGATATTTTTGGGCTTGGCAGCGGCAGTTTTGCCGAATATGTTTCTGTTCCTGAAAGCGCTTTGGCACTAATGCCGTCCAATGTTTCATTTGAAGAAGCTGCGGCTGTACCCCTGACAGCCGTCACTGCCCTGCAAGGCTTGCGTGATCAAGGGCGTATTCTGCCCGGGCAAAAAGTTCTGATCAACGGGGCGTCTGGCGGGGTGGGGACGTTTGCGATACAGATCGCCAAGGCGTTTGGAGCGGAAGTGACTGCCGTGTGCAGCATACGGAATTTGGAGATGGCTCGCTCGCTTGGCGCAGACCACGTCATTGACTACACCATAGAGGATTTCACGCAAAATGGAAAGCAGTATGATCTCATCCTTGCCGCGAATGGATATCATCAGCTTTCCGCATATAAGCGTGCTTTAACTCCCCAAGGCATTTACGTCTTCACGGGAGGCTCGCCAGCGCAAATTTTTCAGTCACTGTTCCTGGGACCTCTAATGTCAAAAAGCGATGGCAGGAAGATGACAAGCGTAATGCAAAAAGCAAATCAAAAAGATTTGCTTTTCATAAGAGATCTTTTGGAAGATGGAAAGATCAGACCCGTCATCGATGAATGCTACCCGTTAAGCAAAACAGCTGAAGCGTTCCGGTATTTTGAAAAAGGCCACGCCCGAGGCAAAGTGGTCATCACAATCGCGGCACAGGAGTGATCAAATAATGGATACAAGAATTATTCTTTCCGCAACCTGGGTGGTCGCCACCCTAATTTATCTTTACGGCGATGTCTTGCGCATCTGCAGTGGAGACCTGGCAAAAAAACCGATGGCCGACAAGAACTTAAACCAGTTTGTTTGGCTTGGGATCGCGGTTCTGATGCTGACGCCCATCCTGATGGTTTTCCTGCCCCTGGTATTGCCCCAGTCTGTGAGTCGCTGGGCGAATATCATCGTGGCCGGCTTCTTTTTCCTGTTCAACCTGGTTGGCCTGCCCACCTACGCATCGTTATATGACAAATTCCTACTGGCGGTCAGCATGGGGTTCAATGGGGTCACTATCTGGTATGCGTGGAATTGGGGTTAACACAGTGCAAATTAATGAAACTCACCCATATCGTTCAAAAAAAGGAGATTAAGAAAATGAACACAATCAATAAGACCACCGAAAAGGGAGATGTGAAGATCAATGTGAAGATGAAGCTTTCAGCATTATGGGTAGCCCTGATGTTGATCTACATCTATGCTGACATACTTTCAAATTTTAAGCCGGGTGCGATAGAGAAAGCGATGGACGGATTTATGGGTCCTTTTCCAGTGACTCAAGGAGGGTTGTTATCAGCCTCAATATTGATGATGATTCCTGCTGTTATGGTTTTTCTATCCCTGGCACTGAAGTCTAAAATAAATCGCTGGGCAAACATCATCCTGGGTGTACTGTATACGTTTGTCAATATTGGTAATTTGATTGGAGAGACCTCCTGGATTTTCTATATGTCCTTTGTTGTTGTAGAAATCACCCTTACTTTACTCATTGTCGGGTATGCCTGGAAGTGGACTAACCCTGAAGGTTAGCTCGGCAGTTGCGCCAAATGTCAAATAGTAAAACTCATCCATATCGTTCAAAAAAAGGAGACGGAAATGAAAACTTTACAGAAATTCGGCGGCGTTGCCGCACTGTACGAGGCAGCAGCATACATTGTGGGTATGATCGGTTTTCTCACCGTAGTGGACGTTTCTGGCGTTGCTGACCCTGTCAAGAAGGTGGCTTTAATGGCGGACAACCTGGCCTTCCTGTACATACTGCATCTACTCGTCTATGTAGTATGGGGCATCTTTATGATTGTCCTGGCACTAGCGCTCTACGAGCGGTTGAAGGCCAGCTCACCAGCAATAGTGCAGACAGCGACCGCCTTCGGAATATTTTGGGGTTGCGTGATCATTATTAGCGGCATGATCCAGAACGTCGGCATGCAAAATGTCGTCGATCTCTATGGTAAAGACCCGGTTCAAGCTGGGACGGTCTGGTTGACGATTGACTCTGTATTGGGAGGATTAGCCGGCAGTAATGAAGCCATATGAGGCATATGGATTTTACTGCTAAGTTGTGCAGCTTTGCGGACAGGAGACCTTCACAAGGTACTGAACTATCTTGGCGTAGCGGTCGGTGTAGCGGGCATCATCTCGATTGTCCCGGCTCTCGATATATTTATTTACATTTTTGCGTTGGGTCAGATTGTGTGGTTCATTTGGCTGGGGATTGTGCTGCTGCGCAGTAATCCGGGCAAGAAAGCGACAAACGAGCTTTTGAGCGCGGCATAGATTTGCATCAGGGGAGAGGGAGGGTCTTCAGCCCTCCCTCTCTCAGTCAAATCATAAACAGACGTAGGCAGCTTGTTTAAACCAAAAATGGATCAGAACAAGGAGAGAAAAATGAAAAAAGTTAAACAATTCGGAGAAACCGTGGAAGGATATAACATCCCGGTTTTAAACGAGCGGGAAATAAGAGCTTCGGCAGGGATACTATATTTTTTTATGTTCCTGGCCTGGATGCTGGTCATATTTAATGAGAATTATTTTCTGATCAAGTTTGTTAACACGATCTTCCTGACAGATTTCATCATACGGGTATTGATCAGTCCCAAGTATTCTCCTTCATTAGTAATCGGGAGGTTGATCGTAGGCGGTCAAACCCCCGAATATGTCGGCGCGGCTCAAAAAAAGTTTGCCTGGACGATCGGTCTGGTGCTAGCCACGATCATATTCCTGCTGTTGGTTGTAATGAATTCAACCAGCTTCATTACCGGGATCATCTGTCAAATCTGCCTGATATTCTTATTCTTTGAAGCTGTGTTCGGCATTTGTTTGGGATGCAAATTTTATCCACTGTTCCATAAAGAAAAAACTCAATACTGCCCCGGTGAAATTTGTGATGTCAAGGTAAAACAGGAGATCCAGAAAACGTCGTTACTGCAAAAAGGCGTTGTGATTGGATCTTTCGCTTATGTGATAGCAGCAGCGATCTTGTTTAACAATAGTTTTAGTGCAACACCGACTGACTTGTGGGTCATCGTGAAATCTGTTCTTTCACTATAAGCATCGTTTTCTACTAAAAAGGAAAATTTCAATGAAAGCGATCGTATACACAAAATTTGGCCCGCCCGAGGTTCTTCATCTTCAAGAGGTGGAAAAGCCCAACCCTAAAGCGAATGAGGTGCTGATAAAAATAGTTGCGACAACCGTCGTAAAAGAAGACCCAGACATTAGAGCTTCCCCAGGGTTTAACGGTCTTCTGAAACCCAGAAATCCGATCCTGGGGCAAGAGTTGGCTGTGGAAATTGAATCTATCGGCAGAGATGTGACCCGATTCAAACCAGGCGACCAGGTATTTGGCTTCGACATGTTTGGGGCGTATGCAGAATACAAATGTATGCCTGAAGGCGGGGCGCTGGCCATCAAGCCGGCCAATATGAGCTATGAGGAGGCAGCCAGCGTTCCGAATGGGGCATTAACCGCGCTGCCTTTCCTTAGAGACAAGGGTGCTATTCAAAGTGGACAAACCGTGCTGATCTATGGCGCTTCTGGATCGGTTGGCGCTGCGGCGGTACAGATTGCCAAGTACTATGGAGCGGAGGTGACCGGGGTATGCAGTACTACGAATTTAGAATGGGTCAAATCTTTGGGAGCCGACCAGGTGATTGATTACACCCAAGAGGATTTTACCGAAAACGGCAAGACCTATGACATTATTTTTGACACGGTAGGCAAGCGTTCGTTTTCAGAGTGCAAAGGTTCGCTGACGGATAAAGGCATCTATCTTGCCACGGTCCCTACGCCGGTAATTATGCTTCAAGCGTTATGGACCGCAAAGAGCGGCAGCAAAAAGGTAAAGTTTGTGGCTGCGGGTTTGAGGCCAGCCAGGGAGAAGATCAAAGATCTTGTCTTTCTCACAGAGTTGATTGAGGCGGGGAAGATAAAACCGGTCATTGATAGATGCTATCCGTTGGAACAGATCGCCGAGGCTCATCGCTACGTTGAAAAAGGGCATAAAAAGGGAAATGTTGTCATCACAGTGGAGTGATAAGGCAGGTGACAGCCCACCCGCATAAGTGAAGTTAGTCGCAACAGAATAAAGGAGAGAGAACCATGGATCCCAAAATAATCATCATTATCGCCGTCTCATACCTGTACGGATTCTTTGAAGTATTCATGAATTTGAGACAGAGAAGCAAAAGCAAGGTTACAACTTCGAGTGATAAAAGCAGTTTATGGTGGTTATATGGCCTCATTACACTTGGCTATGCTCTGTCATTTTCAATCGGTGCAACCAGAATAGGCAGGATCTATGATTGGAATACCCTCTTTGTAGTTGGCATGGCATTGTTTGTCATAGGGTTCATCATCAGAATTCATTCCTTGCTGACCCTGAAGAAATACTTTACTTATTCCGTTGCAAAGGTGGAGAACCATAAAATCATCGAAACCGGCATGTACAAATTCATCCGACACCCTGGATATCTTGGACAACTCATCATTTTTATTGGAATTTCAACTTCAATATCGAATTGGTTATCAATTCTAGTCATGATGATCCCTATAACACTTGGATATCTCTACCGAATAAAAGTAGAGGAAAGATTTATGGTTGAACAACTAGGAGAAGATTACTTGAATTATCAAGAACGGACAAAAAGATTAATTCCAATGATCTATTAAATTATGCCTCCGACGGAAAGCGGCTGCTCGACGTCTTACAGCAAAAGAAAGGCGAGAGAATGCAAAAAAGGCGGAACCGACCTAAAGACCCATACTGCAATATGGTGCCCACCCTACCCCAGGATTGATTCTTCAAAACCCATAGGAAAAAGGAACTTTCTTAGTTCTCCAACGTCTATATGTGAATTGGTGCACAAAACAAACTGTCTCCATAAACCACCAAAACCGGTGGATTTCTCACTAGAAAAGAAAGAAGGAAAAAATGAAAAGAATCTTTACATTCACAATAGTTCTAATGGCACTGACGGCCTGTACGTCATTTCGGGTTCAGACATCTGAATCTGCTGGGACGGACATGCCTCAGGCGAATATGCCAAATCCTGCCTCGGTCTATTGCGAGCAGAACGGGAACACACTTGAGATTCAAACGGCTGCCGATGGCAGCCAATCCGGAGTTTGTGTTTTTCCGGACGGCAGCACCTGTGACGAGTGGGCCTATTTCCGGGGAGAGTGTGGTCCCGCAGCACAGAAAAGCCCAACACCTGCCATGACCGTTGAGGCGACCCCAGATGCAAGTGGTGGTGGCCCAGGAGGAAGCGGTGACACGGGAGGAGATGGTTCGGGTGGTTACATGCCACCAGGTACCACCGAAGAGATAGCAGATTGGCGGGGCGTCATCAAGAGTACGGAACCCGGCGCACAGTATGATGACTACTTTGAGTTGTGGACCAACGGGCAGATCATCTATTTTGGCATCGATTCTATGGACCCGGCTGTAAAGTCCCAGATCGAAGCGCTGCGCAACAGCGGCAAGATCGTTCACCTTTTCGGCACATTATTTAGTAATGTGCCTGACTACAACGGCTCGCAGATCCTGGTGGATCGCATCGAAGAACAAGCCTCGGGCGGTTACATGCCGCCAGGTACTTCAGAAGAGATAGCTGATTGGCGGGGCGTCATTAAGAGTACGGAGTCCGGCGCACAGTATGATGACTACTTTGAGTTGTGGACCAACGGGCAGATTATCTACTTTGGCATCGATTCAATGGACCCGGCGGTAAAGTCCCGGATCGAGGCACTACGTGACAGTGGCAAGATCGTTCTTCTTTATGGCACATTATTTAGTAATGTGCCTGACTACAACGGCTCGCAGATCCTGGTGGACCGCATCGAGGTTGAAGGGTAACGATCCATCACTAATATTGGCATGGTTCAAGTTTGATAGATCTGAACCAAGGATAAATTAGCACATCTAACAAGGAGATCCAAATGAAAGCGATTGTATACACAGAATACGGTCGCTTTCATGTTCTTTATCTCAAAGAGGTGGACAAGCGCCCACCCCCAAGGACGATAAAGTCCTGGTCAAGGTTTATGCCGCCTTCGGCAGCATCCGGTAGTTTGGTGCAGTATTCGAATTGAGTCGAATGCCTTTTTACGGGGAAGTCAGGCTAATCTCTGGTCGCAAGTATTGCGAAAGCCGCAGCGGCGGCAGCGCTGGGGGTCGTCGTGTGAGCGTTTCACGTCGGAGCGGCGTCCTGCACGGCGGATATCCGCCAGCATGGCTAGCATGGCCGATTCGAGT
>Ga0209746_1001842_pt1 | contig 9970 bp, 8 predicted proteins | sample BarGraNGADG00211_3_FD_184496 | JGI IMG/M metagenome (GOLD analysis project Ga0209746, IMG submission 184496) | Arctic peat soil microbial communities from Barrow, Alaska - Barrow Graham LP Ref core NGADG0011-211 (SPAdes) (version 2) | ecosystem: Environmental > Terrestrial > Soil > Wetlands > Peat...
GGAAGAACAGAATTCAAATAGGTCCCAAATGCTGGATAAAGCAACTTTCGAATCACTTTTCCGAAGTGAATTCAAAGGACTTTGTTTTTTTGCGCTTCAATTTACGAAGGATACAGATATGGCCCGGGAGATCACGCAGGAAGCCTTTATCAGCCTTTGGGAAAAACGGGGAAGTATCGATCTTTCCAAGCCGGTAAAGACCTACCTCAGCACTACCGTTCGCAACAAATGCCTGAATTGGCTACGGGATAATAAAAAGTTCAATAAGGGAATCCTGGATATTGAAGGACTGCTTTCGGAAAAAACCTATGTTCAGCTCGACCGGCTGGTAGAAGCTGAGATCAGGGACAGGATCGGGAAAGCCATTGAAGAGTTGCCGGCAAAATGCAGGGAGATCTTTGTGCTCAACCGGTATGAAAACCTGAAGTACCAGGAAATTGCAACCCGTTTGGAGATCTCTGTGAAAACTGTGGAAACCCAGATGTCGAAGGCGCTGCAGCACATGCGCAACCGGCTGGCAGAGTTCCTGAAATGAGGTCAGTATAATTCTTAATTGAAGCATAAGGGTAAAAGGCAACTTAAGTGTAATATCGTCAGCATAACTATGGAAACAGATCCCACATATTCAATAGACTTAATCACACGGTACCTGGCAGGGGAAGCCAGCAGTGACGACCTGGTTTTCCTGGAAGCCTGGCTGAAGGCCGACCCCGGTCACAGGCAGATCTTTGACGATTACCGCCGGATATGGCTTGGCATGGAACAGGCCAGGATGGAGGATAACCTGAAGATTGATGCAGCATGGAAAGAAATGGAAGAAATTATTAATGAGGAACCCGCATCCCAAATCCCACATCTCACATCCCACATCCCTTATCTCCAGGTCCTGCGGATTGCAGCGATCATTCTTTTACTGGCGGTACCTTCTTTTTTTGTTTTCAGGTACTTTACCCATCCTGAACAAAAACAGCTGGAGGCAAATCTCACCATTAAAGAAGGAAAACTCCCTGATGGCACTTCTGTGACTTTAAATAAAGGCGCTACCCTCGAATATCCATCTTCCTTCAAAGGGAATAAAAGAAATGTAAAACTCAACGGCGAGGCTTGGTTCGAAGTCAAACATGACGATGCAAAACCCTTCATCATTATAAGCCACAATGTACGGGTGGAGGTGCTTGGCACTTCATTTTATGTGAATACCAATGCCGCCAACAATACCATGGAAGTGATCCTGAACAGCGGTTCTGTTGCCGTATATTTCGATGACCATAAAGAGAACAGTATTTTCCTCTCACCAGGCGAAAAAGCCAAAATTATCCCCGGCCAGCAAAAGATGGAAAAAGATATCAATACCGATCAGAATTACAGGTCGTGGATGACGCAACGATTCATTTACAACAACACACCGCTGGTAACGATCGTTGCCGACCTCAATAAAGTGTATCATGCAAACCTTCGCATTGCAACACCGGTGATCTCGTATTGTCTTGTAACTGCCACATTCGATCATCAGTCGCCGGAATCCATCCTCCATGTCCTTCAGGCTACGCTCGACCTGAACATTAGCACCCACGGCGCCTGGACCGACATCTCAGGCAACAAGTGTAACTAATCCTTTATCCCGGCATCATTGGAAATCAGGAAACTCATATATCCTTTCTTTTTCTGCTCTATTCTGATTTCCCATTCCGTTTTTTCTCAGGATCTGGAAAAGAAGATCACACTCATAGTTAAAAAACAATCCCTCGGGGAAGTAATCCGCAAAATCGGGGATGAAGGGAAGATCTTGTTCTCCTACAACCCGCAAAGCCTTCCGCTCGACTTGAAGATCACCGTGAAGGCACGGAACAAAACCGTGCGTGAAGTGCTGGACCTGGTACTGAAGAAAAACGGGATCAACTATTTTATATTGGAAAACCAGGTCGTACTTAAGATGAATTACAAGGACGAGGCGGATAAAGCCCGTGAAAAAAGCGCTGTTGCGGTGAAGCATACAATCAGCGGGTACCTGAAGGACAAAGCAAGCGGGGAAGTGCTGATCGGCGCCAACGTGTATATCCGCGATACCCATCTTGGCACTACCACCAACAGCTATGGCTTTTATTCCCTTACCTTGCCGGCAAATCCTTACCAGCTGGTTTTTTCTTACATCGGTTATAAAGATTTTTTGATGATTATTAATCTTGAGAAGGACGAGGATGCGACAATAGAGATGGAAACCTCGAGTGTGGCGATCAAGGAAGTTGTTATTCAGAGTAAAAACAAGCAGGAGGAAACCCGGAACAGTTCTCTGGGCGAATTCCGTTTCTCCGCAAAAACCTTATCGCAGCTACCGGGATTTGCCGGCAACCTCGATATTATCAAATCCCTGCAAGCTGTTCCGGGAATTAAATCCTATGGCGATGGTTCCTCTCTTTTTTATGTGCGTGGAGGCAACAGCGACCAGAACCTGATCCTCATCGATGAAGCGCCGATCTACAATCCTTCGCACCTTTTCGGCTTCTTTTCGGTTTTGGCGCCCGATGCCATCAACGAAATGACGGTCTTCAAGGGTGATTTTCCTGCAAAATACGGAGGAAGATTGTCATCCGTTATCGATATCAAGGCCAGGAACGGAAACCTTAAGCGGTTCGGATTTTCAGGTAACATCGGCCCATATGCATCCGAGCTTACCCTGGAAGGGCCCATTGTAAAGGATAAGAGTTCTTTTATCCTGTCAGGAAGGATCTCGACGCTGAACTGGTTGAACAACCTTCATTCTTCCCTGAAATCCTTTGATATCCTGTTTTATGATGTCAATGCAAAAGTCAATTTCAAACTGAATACCAACAACCGTTTCTACCTTACCTTCTTTTATGGGTATGATCGTTTCGGGCAGACAAACGAATCCAGCTATCCGACATCCGGGATGAGCTGGAATAATATGGCCGGCACGTTCCGGTGGAACCATACCTTCAGCAACAAGGTGTTTTCCAACACCACCCTTTGCTACAGCCGTTACCAATATTATCTCTACATCGATAATGAACAGAAAGATGTCTGGAATTCGGCCATTTCCGGACTGACCTTCAAGACAGACTTTACCTGGTACCTGAGCCCGAAGAATACCCTCCGTGCAGGTGTGGAAATTACAGACCACAATTCGAATCCCGGGAATGTAAGTCTGCCAAATAACCAGACCGATCCGGCAGCTTACCCCATCGCCAAATACCATTCAATGGAATACGATTTTTATCTGGGAAATGATCAGATAATCGGGGAAAGGATCTCGGTAAGTTACGGGATCCGTTTGCCGGTATGGCAGGATCTTGGTCCGACAACAGTTTACCATTTCGACGGCTATCACAATTTTATCGATTCTTCACAGGTTTCTAACCTGATGGCCTATTCGACTTTTTTCAGTCCGGAACCCCGGATCAATATCCGCTTTATGCTGAATGACCGTTCTTCCATTAAAGCAAGTTACAGCCGGACCACACAGTTCTTCCAGGTGCTTTCCAGTTCCGTCAGCCCCTTTACTTCCCTGGAAGTCTGGGCTCCATGTGGTCCGAACATTAAACCCCAGAAAGCCGACCAGGTTTCACTTGGATATTATACGCAGGTATTCCGGAAAAAACTGAATTTTTCGGCTGAGATCTTTTATAATATGTTTCATGATCATATCGATTATAAGGATCATGCTAATATTTTATTCAATCACTTGCTGGAAGGGGAGATCCGGAACGGAAAGGCACGTTCTTATGGAATTGAACTGATGTTGCGAAAGACGGAAGCGGATTTTACCGGTTGGATCGGATATACTTACTCGCGGACCTTTGTTCAGACGCCGGAAGTAAATAACGGGAAAGAATATCCGGCCTTTTATGACCGGCCTCACAATGTTTGCATTTATCTTTCCTATCTGGCAGGAAAACACTGGTTATTATCTGCCAATTGGATCTACATGACAGGAGGGGCGATCACAACACCGATCGGGTTCTTTTATAATAACGGTTATTCCATTCCTGTTTACGGTGACCGGAACAACGACCGTCTTCCAGATTATCACCGTCTCGACCTGTCGTTAAAATGGACACTCAGCAAGCCTGAAAAACGTTACCAGCACGCATTCATACTGACCTTATACAACGCCTATGGACGGCTGAATCCGTTCTCTGTGAACTTCAATAAAGTTCAGGATGGGAACTGGAATATCGTCGTACCTTCGAACCAGAGCGGTGACTACCAGTTGATACCGACAACAATATCCGTTGCCGGAATGATCCCCTCACTTAATTATCAATTCAAGTTCTGATGAGAAAAATATTCCTGTATTTTCTTCTGCTGTTTTCTTTCTCAGGATGTGAGAAGAAAATCGATTGGCAATTGAAAAGCCAGGTTAGCAAACTCATTGTGATAGATGGAATTATTACAGGCGAACCAAATAAAACCCAGACCCTGACACTTACCTTCCCGGTCACAGAACTAAATGCAAAACCGGTACCAGTGACCGGTGCAAATATCCTGATTTCAGATGAAGACTCGGTGTTTCATATGACAGAACAACCAGCCGGTTCGGGAGTTTATAAATCAGTTAAAAAATTCCAGGCCCGGGATGGAAAGAATTATTCACTGCTCATTTTTTATGGAGAGCAGGTCATTTCTGCCAAATCAGCCATGGTGCCGGCGTCACCTTTCAGCTTCCTGGTTTATTCGAAGAATGATGAGTCTGGATTGTATCATATTTCATGGGTGGCAAGTTCTTTCAGCACGGAACACCCGGCCATGTGGGAAGTACTTCTTGACTGGTCGAAGGTGCCGGGTTATCAACAGGCCGATTCCACCAAATGCAAGGCCAGGCTGTTGTTTTATACACTTTCAACACTGGATGTCAGTGAGATATTCGCCCCATCCGTGGAGAGGGTTTCTTTCCCGGCCGGAACTAAGATCAATGAAACCAGGTATTCCCTTACACCTGAATATGCTGAGTTTATTCGTGAAGTGTTGCTGGAAACCAAATGGCAGGGAGCCTTATTCAACACCATCCCGGCCAATGTCCCGACCAACCTGAGCGCCGGAGGGGCCGGGTTCTTCGCAGTTTGCGGTGTCTATTCCATATCTCATACCGTTCAATAATCACGGGTATGAACTCCAGGGCATCCCGATAGTTAATGGGATTGGGTATTTACCCTCCGCCTTCGGCGGGATTGTTCGACTAACAAATTTTAAAAATAAATGATCCCCGGGTAAGGGTTAAACTGTTTCCCGGTGTATTATTCCCAAAAGAACATATTCCGAAACATAATCACAAATTCAAAAAGCAAATCCATGAAAACAATAAATCTGTTCCGGTTCGGATTCCTGATGATCGCCGCGATGACACTTATGTTCGCCGGTTGTAAGAAAGACACGACCACAAACAAAGGTTCCGCAAATACGGAATCGATGCAGCAATTAAACAATGATGAGAACAATGTCGAGAATGCTTCAGACAAGGCGCTGAATGATGCCGACCTGATTTTATCTCCCGCGAAATTAAAATCTACGGAGTCAGGTGGGCCATGCAATACAACGATAACCTTTAGCCCCGTTATTAATGATACTATTACAATCGATATCGAATACCATGGTAAAGATTGTAGCAATACCCACATTCGCTCCGGTCATGTCATTATAAAGAAAAGATTCCTGGAAGATTGGGGCGTTGCAGGAGCTACCGTAATCGTAAGGCTTAATAATTTCACCATCACGAAAATTTCCAACGAGAAATCCCTGACCTTGAACGGAACGAAACATTTCCAGAATGTCAGCGGCCATTACCTAAGGCAACTTGGCCCTGACAGTACTGTCACTTCCATTGAACACAGGGTGTGGGGAACGGTTACGGCCACATTCGAAAACGGAGATAGGGTATGGAACATTGCCCGGCAGCGTACGTTCACCGGCTCATTGATCGCACTGGTCATGACAATCGATGGATTCGGAGCTGCCGACGGACACACCAACCTTGCTACCTGGGGAATCAACAGGAATGGAGAACAATTCTACTCCAGCATCACACAGTCGGTGGTTCATAAACAGGTTTGCAACGGGGATCCTTGTTCCGGAGTCATTGTTCACGAGATCCATGCTGCTTCCAAATCGGCTACCATTACTTTCGGGTACGACAGCAATAACAACCTTATCACCAATGGCGATTGTCCAACACGGTACAAGGTAGATTGGGTGGTTGGATCCAACTCGGGTACATTCTTCCTCCCGCTTTAATGATGACTTGATGTTTGCGAAAGAAACCGCCCCATAAGGACGGTTTCTTTTTTTTTATGACAGTCTTTGGTCACATCATCGTCGCAGGTGATCGTTATTATTCCTTCGCTGATGAAGGCACTATGTAACAGTAAGGCCCAGGAAAACCGGGGCTTTTTTTCTTCATTGTACTTCCTGGTTTTAAAGAAAAAGAAAAGCAAATTTGAAATTTTATAAATATAACGCATTATACATATACTACGATTTGTATATGATGAATTATTTACAACAAATCTGAACGAAACAGTTTCAACAATACTTTAATGTAACAGAAATCTGTCGAAAAAAATTCCATGGCGTGCAATTTCATTGCTCTTATTGCTGACCATAAAGAGGTAAGTAAGATTAAGGCAATTAAAACAAATTAATATTTAACTTTGATCCGGAGGTTCTCCTCAATTGGACCTCCGGATTTTTCAAATCCTTTTCATTATGAAAGCCATTTCCTTGAATCGTCAGGTACTTGTGTTGTTAATCTCTTTTTTCTTGACACCATCTTCTTTCTCTCAATTACACAATTCTTCAAGACATATTACCCGGGGAGGCGATACTGCCGAGATCTATATTAGCTGCCAGTGGTATGCTGATGCTAACTACATCACTTGGAATGGTATTTTTCATTCAACAGATAACGGGCAGAGTCTTTCTGTACAAAGAAAAACTAATTGGCTTGTTGAATGTGGAAATATTTATGGTGATTCAATGTCCGGCGCACTTTTTCAGATACCATTCCATAGTCAGGACACATTCGCTATAAGTTATGATTATGGAAAAACCTTTGAGCCGAAATATTTTCACATAGTACCTTATTCCGTTGCTGGATGTATGGCCGGAGAAACATATACTTCTAGCTGGGGTCTATACCGTGGAACCGATTATGGTACTACTTTCACGTTGCAATCAATACGTGATTCATTGACCTTACAAGAAGTCGGTACCTTGCCTGGTGAAGTATACTGTTATAAAGGCCCACCAATGCGTCCATTGGGACTTGCCTACAGTAATGATTATGGGCAAAATTTTACTGTTTCTTTCATCAATATCCCTGGTATTCCTCTTTATGATGAATGCGATCTTCAAAGGGGAACCCAACCTGGTGAACTCTTCTTTGTAATCTGGAAAAACGTCGACACCGTTGCGTTATTTCATTCGTTCGATTATGGTCAAACACTTACTTTTCAAAGTTATATGCTCTATACCCGGGATGAGCTTTTATATACTGCAGGCAGAACCCCGGGGACCTTTTACTACGTTAGGCGTGTTATCGGAGGCACTCCCCCATGCCTCCACTCTTACCTCTGGATTTATTTCAGCCGCGATTACGGTGTCACTTTTACTACATATTATCATGACCTCGATAGCACTTTTACTGGGGTATCATCAAAGGTGATTGTTCCTGAATTAAAAATCTATCCCAACCACGCCACAAACATCGTTACTTTCCGGTTTGGGGGTGAACTTCCTGATTGTGATTCTAAGATCACGCTCTATGATCTTATCGGCAAACCGGTGGCGGAAGGAATACTACCAAAGGGGCAATTGGAAATCACACTGGATACACGAAAACTGGAAGCAGGACTTTACTGTTACGGGATAATCAGCAACAAATATGCAGCCTCATCAAACACACCCGCCGGAGTTTCGCAAGCAACGCTGCATGGGAAAATTTTAATCACCAGATAACCATCAATCCAAACCTGCCGGTCAGCATAACACTAACTTCTTCTCCGGTTACAATTTGTGAAGGAAATTCAATAACCTTTACTGCGACACCTATATATGGTGGAACAACACCTGCTTACCAGTGGTTCGTGAACAACAATCCGGCAGGAATCAACAACCCGATTTTCACATTCATACCGGTAAATGGTGATCTTGTAAGTTGTACATTGACATCTTCGGAAACCTGCACTACTAATAATCCAGCATCCAGCATCCAGTATCCAGTATCCGTAAGCCCAATCCTTCCTGTCAGCATTACAATATCCCCGTCGGAAAATCCATTCTGCCCTGGAAATTCTGTAACCTTCACTGCGACACCAACACACGGCGGTTTCACTCCCGCATATCAATGGAAAGTAAACGGGGTGAATGCCGGAACCAATTCTTCTACATTTGTTTATTCCCCTGTCAATGGTGATAGCATCAGTTGCAGGATGACTTCAAACTTGGCTTGTGTTTCGGGTAACCCCGCCACTTCGAACAAGATCATAATGAGTGGAACCATGGCGCCTATTGTTTCCTTCACATCATGTTTTGATACAATTACAACGATCAATGCAAAACCCATTAAGCTCAAAGGAGGTATTCCGTTGGGAGGAACCTACTCGGGCCCTGGAGTCAATTCAAGTACAAGTGTCTTCACACCGTCAGCAGCAGGAACAGGAATTAAAGCAATTACATATTCCTATACCAATGCAGCATTATGCAGCGCGAGTAAGAGCAGAAATATTATCGTTCAAAACAGTCCTGTATTTTCCTGCGGTAATAATTTAACTGATATACGTGACAACAAAGTTTATCCTACGGTTCAGATCGGCTCCCAATGCTGGCTGGCTTCCAACCTGAATTATGGGACTACCATCTCTTCATTACAGGATCAAAGGGACAACTGCCTGGCGGATAAGTATTGTTACAATGACAACCCAATAAATTGTACGAACCAGGGCGGTCTTTATCAATGGGATGAACTCATGTTGTTCGATGAAACCCCGGCAGATCAGGGAGTCTGCCCGCCAGGATGGCATATCCCTACTGAAAATGACTGGAACATTTTATTTGCAAATTACATCAACAGCGGCTTTTCCGGAAGTCCGCTGAAATACTCAGGCTATTCCGGATTCAATGCTCTTCTCTCCGGGGCGAGACATATCAACAAAGGTTGGGATTTCCAGGGTTTTGCAACGTTTTTCTGGTCATCGACACCGCTCGGAACTGCTAAATCCTGGGCGCATGGGATGAATGACAATGATCCGAGTGTTTCAAGTTACCCGGCGAGCAGAGTGAATGCGTTTTCGGTGAGATGTTTGAAGGATTAATTATTATCTTTGTCTTGATTCATTTATAAATGAAATTAAAATGGAAAATTCAAAGTCACTAACCTATAAACTTCTTCTTCATAAAGAACCGGAAGGTGCGTACACTGTTATAGTACCGACTTTACCAGGTTGCATCACTTATGGTGAAAATATTGACCATGCAATAGAAATGGCAAAGGAAGCCATAGAGCTTTATATTTCTGACCTTAAAGAAAAAGGCCAGAAAATTCCAGATGACAGTACAACACTTGAGTATTCAATCAACCTGATTGATGCGTGAATTATTTTGTTTTTACGCAATCCTCAAACAAGCAGGCCTGGACAAAGCTGGTTTGATTTAAAAGAGGTTCCTGATTTCAATTACACGTTCCCACACATCTAGCATCCAGTATCCAGCATCTGGAAACTATTGCCTTTTGCCTGATGCCTGTTTCCTCATTTTAACCATAAAGGCACACAACGGTCAACACTAAGACGCTCGAAGTAATCCAGGAATACCCGGAGTTTCACTCTTTTCTTAGTGAAAAATGCCGAACCTGCCCTTTTTCGGAGTACCTTTGCAGCCAATTTCAAAAAACAGTCCTTTTAAATTCATTACGTGCAGAATATCAGAAATATCGCCATTATTGCCCATGTCGATCATGGTA
>Ga0209746_1001844_pt1 | contig 9961 bp, 6 predicted proteins | sample BarGraNGADG00211_3_FD_184496 | JGI IMG/M metagenome (GOLD analysis project Ga0209746, IMG submission 184496) | Arctic peat soil microbial communities from Barrow, Alaska - Barrow Graham LP Ref core NGADG0011-211 (SPAdes) (version 2) | ecosystem: Environmental > Terrestrial > Soil > Wetlands > Peat...
AATTTATGCTAAAAATTCCTATTTTTGTTTTTCTATTTATCAATTTTCACATTTTAATATAATTGCAATGAGAAGACTCCAGATTCATTTATTAATAACTTGTCTGTTTCTTTCTGCAACACCACTGATCAATTCGGTAAAGGCACAGATGCCACAAAGAGGTGGAAATCAGGTTGCCATTATGGGATGGACCGATGAATCACATTATCAGATCAGGAACTTTGATAAGGATAAAAATCTGGTCCTTCAGAGTGTTGACATTAAAACAGGGAAAGCAGTTGTTTTGCCTCCCACTAAATCAGACCGTGAGTTATTAACTCAGGCTCTTCCATCCGGAATAACATTGAGCATGACCGATATGATAAGTCCTGATAAAAAAAGCGCTGTCATCAGTAAAGATAACGACCTCTTCTTTTTTACAATAGGTGAAAAAGAATTAAAAAGGCTAACTAATGACAAGACACCTGAAATAAATGCCAGGTTTTCTGCCGATGGGACAAAAATTGCATATACAAAGAACAAGGATCTTTATGTTTTCGATCTCTCCTTAAGCAAAGAAATAAGGCTGACATTTGACGCAACGGATAAAATTTATAATGGTTACTCTTCCTGGGTTTATATGGAAGAGATCCTTGGACGTGCCAGCAGGTATTAAGACTTCTGGTGGTCACCCGACGGGAAAAAATTAGCTTACCTGAGAACTGACGAAACTGATGTACCTGTTTTTACTCTGAACAGATTGGATGAACCTGATGGTATTCATGGACTAATCGAAGCTACTCCATATCCTAAACCGGGAGATCCGAATCCAAAAGTTAAGATGGGTATTGCTGATATTGCTTCAGGTAAGACCACCTGGGTGAAAACAGATTATGATGTTGACCAGTATATTGCATGGCCATTCTGGACACCCGATAGCAAAAAACTTGCTATTCAGGTGATTAATCGCGATCAGAATTCAATTAAAATCATTCTGGCCGACCCGTCATCTGGTGATTACACACAGATATATAATGATAGCAGGAAGACCTGGCTTGAATTCTATGAGGATATTTATGTTATGAAGAATGCAACCGGTTTTATCGTCAGAAGCTCCAGGAATGACTGGGAAAACCTTTATTATTATGCATGGGACGGAAAGCTACTTGCGCAGCTTACAAATTTTAATTTCAGGGTTACAGCTATTGACAGGGTAGATGAGGATCTTAAGATGGTATATTTTTCTGCAACGGGGCCGGAATCAACTGATATTCATTCATTCAGGGTAGGGCTTGATGGAAAGAACTCATTACAGCTTACTTCTGGGAATGGAACACATAACGTCAGCATATCACCAAAAGGAACATACTTTATTGATACCTGGAACAGTATTACCAGCCCCGGTTCGATAGTAGCCTATAATAAAAGCGGCAAACTTTTAAAAGAGATTTACAAATTTGAACAGCCGGTGTACGATCCTTCAAAGAATTCAAAGGCAGAAATGGTTAAAATTATGACCACTGATGGTCTTTTCAATATGCCTGCAATTATTACTTATCCGCTCAATTTTGATCCGGCAAAAAAATACCCGGTGATTTTTGCAATTTACGGCGGTCCCGATTTTAAAAATGTCAGTAACAGGTGGCCCGGAAATAGCCCATCGTGGAACGCTCAAAATGGAATAATAACTTTCACTGTTGATCATCGTGGTTCGGGTCAGTTTGGGAAAAAGGGTCTGGATTATCTGTATCGGTCCCTGGGCAAATGGGAGATTCTTGACTATGAAGATGCCGTGAAATGGTTGAGAACCAAGGCTTTTGTTGATACTACCCACATAGGCATCACCGGGAGTTCATATGGTGGCTATATGACCTGTCTGGCACTAACAAAAGGCGCAGGTTACTGGACGCATGGTTTTGCAGGTTCATCGGTAACCGACTGGAGACTTTATGATAATGTTTATACAGAACGTTATATGAGTACACCTAAGGATAATCCGGAAGGTTATAAAGAAGCTTCAACTCTTACATTTGCTAAAAATTATAAAGGTAAACTGTATATGACTCACGGAGATATGGATGACAATGTTCACATGCAGAATTCTATATACCTTATTTCCAGACTTGAAGATGAAGGTAAAGATTTCCAGTTCATGTTATATCCCGAAGGACGTCATGGTTGGGGAGGTGCAAAAGCAACTCATTCAAGAAATGAAGCAAATAACTTCTGGCTGAAGAATTTTTTCGGAAAATAAAATTTGATTTATCCTTTGTGATCCTTTGTGGTAAAAAAATCCATTAACCACAAAGTAACTCAAAGGAAGACACAAAGTAACATTAAGGAAAAATAAGTAATTGAAACATAATAAACTAGTCTATATGAATTTTCTCCGCTATTTTTTTCTGAATGTCTTTATGTTACTCTCAATTATTGCCGGTGGTCAGAATGATCCGGTTATTTCCAAAATAATTGACCTTGGCAAAACTGATAACAAGGTTATGGAGCATATGGATTTTTTAACTAACCGGTTTGGTGATCGTCTTACCGGTTCGGATGGATATTATAGCGCCTGTACTTTGGCTGTCAATACAATGAAATCGTGGGGAATGATGGCTGAAATGCAGGAAGCGGGAGAGATGCCTGTCGGTTTTAACAGGGGTCCATGGTTTGGGAAGATGGTTTCCCCTAAAGAAACTACGCTCGATTTTGGAACACCCTCATATACAGCTGGAACAAAAGGCAGACAGAAAGGTCGTGTCATAATTTCTCCGAAAAGCGTAGAAGAGTTCTGGACAATAAAGGATAGTATAAAAGGTGCCTGGATCCTGATCGATGGAATCAATTCAGGTTGGCCCCGCGATCGTGCAGGTGAATCGGACCTGACACGACTGATAAGGGAATCAGGTGCCCTGGGGACAATACAGCTATCAACATTTCCTATAAGATTGTTGTTCCAGAAAGTTGAATCATGGGAAAACCTGCCCACTCTTCCTGATATCAAACTAATTGATAAACAATATAATGAAATAAAAGACCTTGTATTGAAGGGTCAGAAGGTTGAACTGGAATTTGATATAAGGAACTACTTCAGACCCGGCCCGGTAAAGTATCATAATGTTATTGGTTGGATACCAGGTACGCAATACCCTGATGAGTATGTAATTCTCGGTGGTCATCTTGATGGATTTGACGGAGGATCAGGGGCTGTGGATAATGCCTCGGGTGCCACTGTGGCAATGGAGGCTGCCAGGCTGATACTGGCTGCCGGTGGCAGGCCTAAGCGTACGATCATGGTCCAGTTATGGGCTGCCGAAGAATATGGACTGTTAGGATCCTCTGCCTGGGTAAAACAAAATCCTGATAAACTTCCAAGGATATCCGCAGTTTTTAACCGCGACGGAGGAACCAACTGCATATCAGGCTTAGCGGTTTCAAAAACTATGATGTCTGATTTTCAACAGGTTATCAAACCAATTCTGGGACTTAACCCAAAATATCCTTTTGAACTTACAGAAAGAAGTCGGCCAGTGAGAAAGGGAGGAAGAGGAAGTACTGACACATTTTCATTTTTACAGAAAGAGGTGCCAGCATTCGGATTCAGCACAAAAGGTGAACAACAATATGGACGCACCTGGCACACAACTCTTGATACTTACGATGAGATTATCCCTGCATATGAGGAATATTCCTCATTGGTAACGGCTGTGGTAGCTTATGGGATAGCCAATCTTGACCATCTACTTTCAAGAGAGGAAAATTTTATGCCCAATGGCATTTATGCTGATTTCAATACAAATAAAGGAAGGATATCTGTATTGCTCGATTATAAGAAAGCACCAATGACAGTTGCTAATTTTATAGGTCTGGCTGAAGGCACTCTTACAAATGCTTCATATCCAAAAGGTATCCCTTTTTATAGAGAGTCGATTTGGCACAGGGTCGTAAAAGGACATGTAATTCAGGGTGGTGAACCTGCTATTGTAAAAGATCCTGCTAATTCTGATGTTAACTCAACAGGTTATGAGATTCCCAATGAGATAAGCGATCTGAGCCATAATAAAGCCGGGATGATAGGTATGGCAAATTCAGGTCCGAATACAAACACCTGTGAATACTATATTACACTTGCTGACAGGTCATATCTCGATGGGAACTATACATTATTCGGAGAGGTTGTTGACGGGATGGATGTTGTCAGTAAGATAGAAAAGGGAGATACAACTCACTCGATAACTATTGTCAGGGCTGGCCCCGATGCTGAAAAGTTCATTGTTAATGATGACACTTTTAAAGAACTGGTGGAACAACAATGGAAAAAAGTCAATTATGAAAAGGAGAATAAAAAATTGCTTCTTGAGAAATATATAGCAGATAATTATCCCAATCTGACAACTCTTCCCGATGGTCTTAGATATAAAATCCTTGTTCAGGGTCAGGGAAACAGCCCTTCCAATGGATCTGTCGTTAAGGTAAATTATAATGGAAAACTGATATCGGGATTAAACTTCGCAAGTTCTGCAGATGAAGGGAAACCGTTACCAGTTACAAGATCTGTTGATTTTGTGCATACTTTGGGCAAGGATGGATTGCTTAAAGGTTTGAATGAAGCATTGCTGACAATGAAAAGCGGGGAAAAGAGGCTTCTTATTGTGCCACCTGATCTGGCTTACGGAATAAACACCGGATATTATGGGAAAGAGATCGCTGGGCAGAAAAGATTTGTAATTTCTCCCGGAGAAACACTAATACTTGAAGTTACTCTCATTAAGTTTAATCAATGAGGTATTTTTGATTGACATTCTGACTCTGATGAATAATAGTTTATTAAATTAGTAAGCAAATTCGTTTCAAAACTTTAGGCACTTTAAATTCCATACTCCTAACTCCTTAATTATGATAATAGGCATTCTCAAAGAATCAGGAACTGAAAACAGGGTAGCTATACTTCCTGCCGAAGTTGTTGCTCTGAAAAAGATGGGAATTGATGTGTTGGTTGAAAAAAATGCTGGCGAAAGGGCTTTTTCATCAGATATTGCATACGAGGATGCAGGCGCCAGAATGGTTGATCGTGGAAAGGTTATTTCTGAAGCCGAAATGTTGCTTTCAATTAATCCCCCTGTTGATGACGATATCAATTCTTTCAGGGAAGGCCAAATATTATGCTCGGTCCTTAATCCAGTTGAAAACCACGACTGGCTCGAAAAGGCGCGCCTTCATGGCTTGACCGTTCTGGCGCTTGACCTTATTCCCAGGACAACAAGAGCACAATCGATGGATATCCTCTCTTCAATGGCAACAGTTTCAGGTTACAAAGCTGTTCTTGAAGCTGCGTCAATGTTGCCACGATTCTTCCCAATGTTCATGTCCGCTGCCGGTACCATAAAACCATCACGGGTACTTATTTTGGGGGCCGGGGTGGCAGGATTGCAGGCTATAGCTATTGCACGAAAACTGGGTGCAGTGGTCGAAGTATTTGATGTCAGATCTGCAGTAAAAGAGGAAGTAAAAAGTCTTGGGGGCAAATTTATTGAAGTCGAAGGTGCAAAAGAAGATGTGAGAGCTGGAGGATATGCAGTAGAACAAGCAGAGGATTTCAAAAGGAAACAACAGGAACTCATTCAACAAAGGGCAATTGCATCAGATGTTGTCATTGCAACAGCACAGATTCCTGGAAAAAAGGCTCCGGTTCTCTTACTGAAAGAAACCGTATATTCTATGAAACCAGGATCTGTTATTATCGACCTTGCCGCATCCACTGGCGGCAACTGTGAACTGACTGAAAATGGTAAAAACACAATTGTGAACGGAGTGAATATTATTGGGAAATCCGACTTTCCTTCCGAAATGCCTTCCGATGCCAGCAAGATGTTTGGTTGTAATATTATCAACCTGCTTAAGATAATGATAAACAAGGATGCACGACTAAATCTGAACCTGCAGGATGATATTATAAACGGAACTACCGCAGTTCATGGCAGGGAATATATCAGTCAGAGAGTTAAGCAAATGCTCAATATAAAATAATAAGATATATCATGGAAAATATTTTTGGATTTTTCTTATTGCACAGGGAAGCTATTTTTATCGTTATCCTTTCAATATTCCTGGGAATTGAAGTGATAAGCCATGTCCCTGCTATTCTGCACACTCCGCTTATGTCGGGTGCCAATGCGATTCATGGAGTGGTTATTATCGGCGCCATTATTGTGATGGGACATGCGGACACAACAGGCTCAATGATACTGGGATTTCTGGCTGTGGTGCTTGGTACCCTTAATGTAGTTGGTGGTTTTGTCGTTACAGACAGGATGCTGGAGATGTTTAAAAAGAAAAAGTAGTAATCTGACTAAATTTAATTTTTATGTACCAGCTGGCACAATCAAATACCGGGATCTCAATCTTAGAGATTACCTATATAATTGCTTCAGTCCTTTTTATTTTCGGTTTAAAGATGTTAAGTCATCCGCTTACGGCACGCAGGGGTAATGCCATGGCAGCTGTAGGAATGGGGTTTGCTATTATTGCGACAATACTCTTTCATCAAAAAGATGGCAAACCTATTGGCAATATTGGGCTCATCCTTGCTGCTATAGGAATAGGTACGGTCATCGGATGGATTATTGCCAGGAAGGTCAAAATGACAGCCATGCCACAGCTGGTTTCGTTCTTTAATGGGATGGGAGGAGCAGCTGCGGCTCTGATTTCTATTATGGAATTTCCTCATGTCAGCCCCGTCCTAATCGCAAAAAGCGGTATGGCAAACGGACATGTTCTTGCTATTCTCCTGGGACTGATGATTGGTACAGTATCATGGGCAGGAAGTATGATAGCATTTGGAAAACTCGATGGATGGATCGGCGACATGCGCATAAAAGCAATGAAGTATGTGAATCTGACGATTCTTGCAGTACTGTTAGGCTTTATAGTTTTTATTATGACCCGCCATGTACAGGCCAGCAGCGAACTTATGCCGTTTATATATATAATGTTCGTGATCGCAATTATATACGGCGTTTTATTTGTAATGCCCATCGGCGGTGCGGATATGCCGGTGGTCATCTCACTTTTAAACTCATTTACGGGCGTAGCTGCAGCTATGGGAGGGTTTCTCTACAATAACCAGGCTATGCTTACGGGAGGAATATTGGTAGGATCGGCCGGAACAATCCTGACGATTCTTATGTGCAGGGCAATGAACAGGTCTTTACTGAATGTTATCGTTGGTGTATTTGGGGGAGGAGGAAAAAGTAATATAGATGTCGTCGGTTCAATTAAAGAGATAACAATTTCCGATGCAGCTGTTCTGCTTAGTTATTCCAAGAAAGTGGTTATTGTTCCGGGTTACGGACTCGCTGTCGCACAGGCTCAGCATATCTGTCACGAATTAGATAAACTACTCGAAGAAAAGGGAGTAGAGGTTAAGTATGCTATTCATCCTGTTGCAGGACGCATGCCAGGACATATGAATGTCTTGCTGGCGGAAGCAGATGTGCCTTATGAACAGCTGATTGAGAGCGATGAGATCAATCCTGATCTTCCAAATACCGATGTGCTGGTGGTAATAGGTGCCAATGATGTAGTAAATCCGGCAGCAGAAGATGACCCTTCCAGTCCTATATATGGAATGCCCATTATCAAGGCACGTGAAGCTAAAAACATTATAGTTATGAAACGTGGTATGGGTAAAGGATATGCAGCAATCGAAAACATGTTATTCTTTAACGATAAGACAAGGATGTTATTCGGTGATGCCAAGAGCACTCTTCAAAACCTTGTTAATGAAGTGAAAAGTTTATAGAAAATCTGCACCTGAAACTGTAGAGAAGCCCAATTTGGGCGTCTCTGCAAATTTTAACACCGATACAATGAATCACGCTGAAAAGCTTTCCTCCCTAAGGGAAGCAATGAAATCAAAAAGCATAGATGTTTATATCATTCCTTCCACTGATCCTCATCTGGGTGAATATGTTCCTGATCACTGGCGGATTATTGAATGGCTGACAGGATTTTCCGGATCAGCAGGGACCGTTGTCATAACTGAATCGTTTGCAGGCTTATGGACCGACTCCAGATATTTCTTACAAGCTGAAAGCCAATTGCAAGACTCGGGTTTTGTCCTTATAAAACCCTCTCCGACAGAACCACCCGACTTCATAAAGTGGATGGCCAATAATATAAATTCAGGAAGCAAAATTGCTCTTGATGGCTGTATATTTTCAATTGATCATGTAAGGAGGATTGCAAAGTTAGCGGAAGTAAAAAACAGTTCCATTGAAATTACTGCCGATTTGATATCAGATCTTTGGACTGATCGTCCCCCGATGCCTCTCTCACCCGCTTTCGATCATAGTTCAGTTTTCTGTGGAAAGGAACGGGTCGTCAAAATTGCTGAAGTCAGGGAACAAATGAGTGTGAGAGACCTTGATTATCAGTTGCTCACATCGCTCGACGATATTATGTGGTTGCTGAATATAAGGGGAAACGATATAAAGTACAGCCCTTTACTAATATCATTCGCAATAATTGATATGAAGCAAATACTATTCTTTGTTGAGGAGAGTAAGATCCCTGTAAAACTTGCTTCAGAATTCGACAAACTTGATATTGTTATGCTTCCATATGAGGAGACTGCCGGTATGTTGTCGGTTTTATCGCCTGACTCCACAATACTTCTCAATCCCTTGACAACTTCCTCACATCTTTTTGATTCTATCCCTGAGGGGAATAAAATAATTGAAGATTTATCTATTCCGACTCGTTTAAAGGCAGTCAAAAACCATGTGGAGATTGATAACATTAGTAAAGTGATGATTAAGGACGGGGTTGCCATGACCAGGTTCTTCTACTGGTTGGAACAAAATTCCGGTTCAGATACTATATCAGAACTCTCGATGGGCGAAAAGTTAAATATCTTAAGATCTGAAAATGAATATTATCTGGGGCCCAGCTTTTCTCCTATTGTTGCATTTAATGAACATGGCGCATTACCACATTATACTGCAACTGCCGGATCAGATCATTTATTGAATTCAGACGGGATTCTGCTTGTCGACTCCGGAGGTCAGTATTTTGATGGTACTACTGATATTACCAGAACAATCGCGATTGGGAAACCATCGGTACGTCAGAAACACGATTTTTCTCTGGTTCTTAAAGGAATGATCAATCTTGCACAAGCTAAATTTCCTGAAGGATCCAGAGGATATCAACTCGATTTTGTTGCCAGAAAGTCATTATTGGAAAATGGTCTGAATTATGGTCATGGTACAGGTCACGGTGTAGGTTTCTGCCTGAATGTACATGAGGGTCCACAGAGTATCAGACCAATGTTTGGAAATGAATCTAAAACAGTTATTCAAGCTGGGATGGTGATATCTGATGAACCAGCGGTTTACAGAGAAGGTGAATATGGGATAAGGATCGAAAATCTTATGATATGTTACAAAGACGAAGAGACCGAATTTGGAAAATTCCTCAGATTTGAAACAGTATCACTTTGTTATATCGATAAATCTCTGATTGACATTTCGTTACTAGATCAAAGGGATCTTGACTGGCTTAATGCTTATCATTCTGAAGTCTATGAGAAACTAAGTCCTTATCTATCCCCTGAAGAAAAGATTTGGCTAAAAGAAAAAACGACTCCACTTTGAAGTTTTGCCCCCCATCAACCCTAAAGAGGGGCTAACCATAACGAATTATTTTGCAGGTCTCATAATATCCTCCATAAGGACTATATCCATAACAGGAAATTCACTAATTCTCAACATTGCACATCCGTAAGGAACAAGTGTGATTATTTACACGTCACCTTCCGGTTTTACAGGACTTAAAGGCGGAACATCAGCTGAGTTATTTTTCATGGTCCATTCTGGGATTTTCATCCCTCTTGATGTAATGATCACAGGAGCATCCTGAGTCCACGATACATATTTCCCTGAATCAGATGACCAGATCATGTCACCCCTGTCGGAAAACTGAT
>Ga0209746_1001845_pt1 | contig 9961 bp, 22 predicted proteins | sample BarGraNGADG00211_3_FD_184496 | JGI IMG/M metagenome (GOLD analysis project Ga0209746, IMG submission 184496) | Arctic peat soil microbial communities from Barrow, Alaska - Barrow Graham LP Ref core NGADG0011-211 (SPAdes) (version 2) | ecosystem: Environmental > Terrestrial > Soil > Wetlands >...
TCATCAACCCGATCGCGATGGAGGAGGGCCTGCGCTTCGCTATCCGCGAGGGCGGCCGCACCGTCGGCTCGGGCCGCGTCATCAAGATCATCAAGTAGGACATCTCGACCGATAGCGCACTGGCAGTGAAGTCCCCGCTCCACGGAGGGTGAACCAAGTTGGCGAACCAGCAGAAGATCCGGATTCGGCTCAAGGCGTATGACCACGAGATCGTGGACCAGTCCACGAAGAAGATCGTGGAGACGGCCCAGCGGACCGGCGCGCGCGTTTCCGGCCCCATCCCGCTGCCGACGCAGCGCAGCCTGTACTGCGTCATCCGCTCGCCGCATGTCAACAAGGACAGCCGCGAGCACTTCGAGATGAAGATCCACAAGCGGCTGATCGACATCCTCGATCCGACCGCCAAGACCGTCGACTCGCTCATGCGTCTTGAGCTGCCGGCCGGGGTCGACATCGAGATCAAGCTCTAGACACGGCACTACTCGGTCGCGATGCGGCCGGTGTTACCTGATGAGGAGCGGTCCTCTGGGGTGTGACCCGCAACGATGGCGGGCGCGGCACGACAGGGTCCCACGACCGCGCGAAAAGGAAGAGAGTCAAAGACGATGGGTAAGACGATCCTCGGCCGCAAGCTGGGAATGAGCCAGGTCTGGAGCGATGACGACCGGCTGATCCCGGTGACGGTCATCGAAGCCGGCCCCTGCTTCGTCTCGCAGATCAAGACGATGAAGAAGGACGGCTACGAAGCCGTACAGCTCGCGTTCGGTGACATGAAGGACGGCAAGGCCAACAAGCCGACCCAGGGCCACTTCGCGAAGGCGAACCTCGACCCAAAGCGTCACATCGTCGAGGAGCGTCTCGATGAGGGGGAGAGCTTCAAGCGCGGCCAGAAGATCCTGGTCGACATCTTCGAGGTCGGCACCAAGGTCGACGTCGCCGGCGTGAGCAAGGGCAAGGGCTTCGCCGGTGTCATGAAGCGTCACAACTTCAAGGGCGGCCCCGGCGGCCACGGTTCGCACTTCCACCGTGCCCCCGGTTCGATCGGCATGTGCGCCTCTCCCTCGCGCGTCCTGCGCGGGACCCGGATGCCGGGGCACATGGGCGTGGACACCGTCACGGTGCAGAAGCTTGAAGTCATCAAGGTCGATGCGGAGCAGAACCTGCTCGTCGTCAAGGGCGCAGTCCCCGGCGGCAAGAACGGCCTGCTTGTCATTCGCGCGAGCTAGCCTGCAGGAATCGAGGAGACACACAGAGATGGCTACTGTCGAAGTCAAGGACATGAATGGTGCGAAGGTCGGGACGGCGGAGCTTTCCGCTGCCGTCTTCGGCGTCGCGCCGAATACCCACGCGGTACACTTCGTGGTGCGCAGCCAGATGGCCGGCCGCCGCGCAGGTACGCACCAAACCAAGACCCGCGGTCAGGTCTCGGGCGGCGGTGCCAAGCCGTTCCGCCAGAAGGGGACCGGCCGCGCACGTGCCGGTTCGACCCGTTCACCGCAGTGGACCGGCGGCGGCGTCGTCTTCGGACCGCATCCGCGCAGCTACGGCTTCCGCGTCCCTAACAAGGTCGTGAAGCTCGCGATGCGCAGCGTACTGTCGGCGAAGGCCGCCGAGGGCGCACTGCACGTGATCGATTCGTTCACGTGGACCGAGCCGTCGACGAAGTCGGCCGCGGCTGCGATCAACGCGTTGGGCGTCAAGGGCCGCGTCACCGTGGTCGTCCCCAACGGTGACGTCACGGCGATCCAGTCGTTCCGCAACATCCAGCGCGTGCGGGTCATCACTGCCAGCGAGTCGAACACCTATGACCTGGTCGACAACGTCGCGCTCGTTCTCACGAAGCCGGCGCTCGAGTACCTTGAGGGGGTGCTTGCGTAACATGGATGCCCGCAGCCTGATCATCCGCCCCATCATCTCGGAGAAGAGCTACGCCGGGGTCGAGCACAACCGCTACACGTTCGAAGTGGACAAGCACGCGCGCAAGCCTGAGATCGCCGATGCGATCGCCGAGGTGTTCAAGGTCACCGTCGTGAGCGTCAACACGATGAACGTGCCGGGCAAGAAGCGCCGTCTTCGGGCTTCGGTCGGCATGACACGCACGTGGAAGAAGGCCGTCGTCACCCTCAAAGAGGGCGACAAGATCGAGTTCTTCGAGGGCGGCAGGTAGGTCCGCCCAAGACCAGACGGCCGACGGTGCCGGTCTTCGTTCGATCCCGAATGGAGCCGCCCGGCACCGTGTTAAGCCCGGCGTCGAGTTCGTAAGTCACGTGAGGACGTGGCGAGAGTGCCCAGCGGACTCGGCCATCGGGCTTCCAGAGAGGAGAAGGAATGGCACTCAAGAAATACAAGCCGACCTCACCGGGTCGACGGTTCCAGTCGGTCTCCGACTTTGCGGAGATCACGAGGAAGGATCCGGAGAAGTCGCTGCTGGCCCCTCTGCACAAGACGGGCGGGCGCAACAACAACGGCCGCATCACCACGCGTCATCAGGGTGGTGGCCACAAGCGCCAGTACCGCTTGATCGACTTCAAGCGTAAGAAGGACGGCGTGCCCGCAAAGGTCGCCACGATCGAATACGACCCCAACCGCTCCGCGCGCATCGCGCTGCTCCACTACGCGGACGGCGAGAAGCGCTACATCCTGGCTCCGGGCAAGCTCGCCGTCGGTGACACCGTCACCTCCGGTCCGGGCTCCGACATCAAGCCGGGCAACTGCCTTGCTCTGAGCGACATCCCGACGGGCACCGTCGTGCACGCGGTCGAGATGCAGCCGGGCAGGGGAGCGGCGATGGCCCGCTCCGCCGGCACGTCGATCCAGCTCATGGCGAAGGAAGGCCAGTACGCGATCCTGCGTATGCCCTCCTCGGAGATGCGCATGGTCCCGCTGACCTGCAGGGCCACGATCGGCGTCGTCGGAAACGCCGAGCATGAGGGCATCTCGATCGGCAAGGCGGGCCGCAACCGCTGGCTGGGCAAGCGCCCGACCGTCCGCGGTACGGCCATGAACCCTGTCGACCATCCGCACGGCGGTGGCGAGGGCAAGAACAAGTCCGCCGGCCGTCATCCGGTCACCCCGTGGGGCGTCCCGACCAAGGGCCACCGCACGCGTAACAAGAAGAAGGCCTCGAGCAGTCTCATCATCCGGCGCCGCAAGAAGTAGCGGTCGGTACGAAGTCTTTCGAGCAGGAACTGGAGTAGTACATGAGCAGAAGCCTGAAGAAAGGGCCCTTCGTCCAGCCTCGGCTGCTGGCGAGGATCCGCAAGATGAACGAGGCGGGCGAGAAGAAGGTCATCAAGACCTGGTCACGCGCCTCCACCATCTTCCCCGAGATGGTGGGTCACACCATCGCGGTGCACGACGGTCGCAAGCACGTCCCTGTGTACGTCACCGAGTCCATGGTCGGACACAAGCTCGGCGAGTTCTCGCCGACGCGGACGTTCAAGGGACATGCGGACAACAAGAAGGTCCGGCGCTAGCCGGAACGGATGATCGCACCGGTACGGCCGCTACGATGCGGGCGGCCGCGTAGGAGCCGAAAGGTCTTGTGAACTAAATGGAAGCAAGAGCAATAGCGAGGTACGTGCGGGTCAGCCCGCGCAAAGCGCGCCTCGTCGTGGACCTGGTTCGCGGCAAGTCCGCGAGCGAGGCTGCGACCATCCTTCGCTTCACCGAGAAGGGTGCGGCGGAGATCGTCGGCAAGGTGCTCGCCAGTGCGGTCGCCAACGCCGAGCACAACCTGAAGGTCAACCCGGACACGCTCTACGTCTCGGAGGCCTTCGTGAACCAGGGCCCGTCGCTGAAGCGGATCCAGCCGCGCGCCATGGGTCGCGCGTTCAAGATCCTGAAGCGTTCGGCCCATATCACCATCGTCGTCAAGCAGCGAGAGGGGGCTTAGGTCTCATGGGTCAGAAAGTCTATCCCGTCGGTCCCCGCCTCGGCATCACCGAGGAGTGGCGTTCCCGCTGGTTCCAGGGCAAGGGCTACGACAAGACCTTGTTCGAGGACATCAAGCTGCGCCGCTATCTCGTCAAGCGCCTGAAGCGGGCGGCTCTCTCCCGCGTCGATATCGAGCGCACCGGTGACAAGGTCACGGTGACCCTGTACAGCGCGCGCCCGGGCATCGTCATCGGCAAGAAGGGCACCGAGGTCGACATCCTGCGCAAGGACCTCGAGAAGATCAGCAGCGGCCACATCGCCGTGAACATCAACGAGATCAAGCGCGCCGAACTCGACGCGGTCCTCGTTGCCCAGGGCATCGCAGAGCAGCTCGAGGCTCGCGTCGGCTTCCGCCGCGCGATGAAGAAGGCCGTCACCGCCGCCATGAAGGGCGGAGCGCTCGGTATCCGCATCCAGTGCTCGGGCCGCCTCGGTGGCGCCGAGATGGGACGCCGGGAGTGGTATCGCGAAGGTCGCGTGCCGCTGCACACCCTGCGTGCCAAGATCGACTACGGCACGGCCTCTGCACGCACGACGTTCGGCGCCTGCGGCGTGAAGGTCTGGGTCTACCGTGGCGACCTGATGCCCGGCCAGACCATCGCTTCGCTGTACGAGGCCGCCGACGCCCGTCCGTCCCGTCCGCAGCGCGATCGCGACGACCGTCGTCCTCGCCGTGATGGGGGAGGTCGAGGCTAGAGATGCTTCTGCCCCGTAGAGTCAAGCACCGCAAGGTCCAGCGCGGCAGCGCGTGGCACGGAACCGCCAAGGGCGGAACCGAGCTGAACTTCGGTGATTACGGTCTCAAGGCGCTCGAGGCCGAGTGGATCACCAACCGGCAGATCGAGGCCGCACGTGTCGCCATGACCCGCTACATGAAGCGTGGCGGCAAGGTGTGGATCACGATCTTCCCGGACAAGCCCGTCACCCAGAAGCCCGCCGAGACCCGCATGGGTTCCGGCAAGGGCAACCCGGAGAAGTGGGTGGCCGTCGTAAAGCCCGGCCGCATCATGTTCGAGATCGCCGGCGTGTCCGACGAGGTAGCCAAGGAAGCGATGCGGCTGGCTGCTCAGAAGCTGCCGATCAAGTGCAAGTTCGTCACCCGAGCCGACAGCGGCGGTGAGTCATAGATGAAGGCGATCGAGATCAGAGAGATGTCCGAGTCGGATCTTGAGCAGAAGCTCAAGGACGCTCGTGTCGAGTTGTTCAACCTGAGGTTCCAGTTGGCCACCGGCCAGTTGGACAACCCGGGCAGGATCAAGGACGTGAAGCGTGACATCGCGCGGTTGCACACTGAGGTCCGCTCCCGCGAGATCGAAGCGGCCCGCAAGGCTGCGGCGTCCTAGTGAGTGAGGAAGGGATCGTTCAGATGACCGAGGATCGCAACAGCCGCAAGGCGCGGCAGGGCGTCGTGGTCTCGACCGCAGGCGACAAGACATGTGTCGTCAAGGTGGAGAGCCGCAAGCCGCACCCGCTCTACGGCAAGATGATGACCCACAGCACCAAGTACCATGCGCACGATGAGAACAACGAGTGCGGAGTCGGCGACGTCGTCACGATCATGGAGACGCGTCCGCTGTCCAAGCTGAAGCGCTGGCGGCTCGTTGAGATCGTGGAGAAGGCCAAGTAGTTCACCTCGGGCCCGCTCGCGCACTCCATGTGCGTGCATGGCCCGGCTCGTACCGGAGGAAGACATGATCCAGGCAGAGACCCGACTCAAAGTCGCGGACAACTCAGGTGCACGGCAGGTGCTGTGCATCAAGGTGCTCGGCGGCTCCAAGCGTCGCTATGCCCGTGTCGGCGACGTCATCGTCGTCACCGTGAAGGAAGCGATCCCGAACGGCGCGGTCAAGAAGGGCGACGTGGTCAGGGCGGTAGTCGTCCGTTGCAAGAAGGAGGTCCGTCGCGCTGACGGCTCCTACATCAAGTTCGACGACAACGCCGCCGTCATCATCGACAACCAGGGCAACCCGCGCGGCACGCGCATCTTCGGCCCGGTCGCGCGCGAGCTGCGCGACAAGCGCTACATGAAGATCGTGTCGCTCGCGCCCGAAGTCATCTAAGGAGGCCTTGTACACATGGCCAGTTCCATGCACGTCCGCCGCGGCGACAAGGTCCGCGTCATCGCCGGCAAGGACAACGGCAAGGAAGGTAAGGTCCTCAGGGCCTTCCCGGAGAAGCAGCGCGTGACCGTCGAGGGCGCGAACATGATCAAGCGCGCGACGCGTCCGAGCCAGAAGAACCCGCAGGGCGGGATCATGCAGCACGAGGGCACGATGCACGTTTCCAACGTGATGCTGATCTGCCCGAACTGCTCGCAGCCTTCGCGCGTGAGCCGCCGCCGCGAGGCCGGCGTCCGCGTCCGTGTCTGCAAGAAGTGCGGCAAGGACATCGACAAGTAGCACGTACGAGGCATCATGCAGCCGTCGCGCACGGGAAGCGGCGGTGAGCCAAGTGACGTCGGGTCAGAAATCTGACGCCCGCGAGAACAAGAAGGACCGGAGGAAACAGTGGCCCCGAGACTCAAAGACAAGTACCGGAGCGAGGTCGTGCCGAAGCTCATGTCCGAGCTGGAGTACGGCAACGTCAACCAGGTGCCGCGCTTCAGCAAGATCGTTGTGAACATGGGAGTGGGCGGAGCGACCCAGGACACGAAGCTCCTGGACGCCGCCATCGGCGACCTGCGCACCATCACCGGCCAGCAGCCGATGACGACGCGCGCCAAGAAGTCGATCGCGGCATTCAAGCTCCGCAAGGGCATGCCGATCGGCGCCAAGGTGACGCTGCGCGGCGACCGTATGTGGGAGTTCCTGGACCGCCTGCTCGCGACCGCGCTCCCGCGCATCCGCGACTTCCGCGGCATCAACCCGGAGTCGTTCGACGGTCGCGGCAACTACTCGATGGGCGTCGACGAGCAGCTCATCTTCCCCGAGGTCGACTACGACAAGGTCGATCGCGTGCGCGGCATGGACATCACGTTCGTTACGACTGCAAACACCGATGAGGAATGCCGCGCCCTGCTCGACGGCTTCGGATTCCCCTTCAAGAAATAGAGCCCGGTATCGCCGAAGGCGCTCAGACGGAGCGCTTTCGGCACCACGTTCCAGGAGGTAGTGGTAGTGGCCAAGAAGTCGATGATCGCGAAGGCCAATCGAGTGCCGAAGTTCAGCTCTCGCAGCGTCAGCCGCTGCAATCGCTGCGGCCGCCCGAGGGCGTTCTATCGCCAGTTCGGTCTGTGCCGCGTGTGCCTGCGCGAGCTGGCCAACAAGGGCGAGGTGCCGGGCGTTCGCAAGGCAAGCTGGTAGGTCGCAGACCGACGCGGCCGGACGAGCGGGAAGGCGCGCATTCCACGGGAGTGCGCGAACCACCATCTCGTCAGTAGTTCGACAGGACCATAGGAGGTATCCAACATGAGCATGACCGACCCGATCGCCGACATGCTGACCCGGATCAGGAATGCGAACAACGCGTTCCAGAGCTCGGTCTCCATGCCGTCGTCGAAGAAGCTGGTCGAGATCGCCCGCATCCTCAAGGAGGAGGGCTACGTCTCTGACTACCAGGTGGTTCCGGGTGACGTTCAGGCGACGCTGACGCTGAACCTGAAGTACGGCCCGAAGCGCGAGCGCGTCATCACCGGCATCCGGCGCATCAGCAAGCCGGGCCTGCGTGTGTACGCGAAGAAGGACGAGCTCCCCCGCGTCCTGGGCGGCCTCGGCATCGCGGTCATCTCGACGTCCTCGGGCGTCATGACCGACAAGCAAGCCAAGAAGGCCGCCGTCGGCGGCGAAGTCATCGCCTACGTCTGGTAGACGGACAGGACAAGGAAAGGAGCGTTCGCCGTGTCTCGAATCGGCAAGCAGCCCATCCCGATCCCGTCCGGGGTCGAGGTGCTGATCGAAGGATCGACGGTCACCGTCAAGGGCCCGAAGGGGTCGCTGACGCAGAGCTTCAATGAGGACATGACCATGACGCTCGAAGAGGGCGTCCTGTCGGTCACCCGTCCGAGCGACGAGCGGCAGCACCGCTCGTTGCACGGGCTGACGCGCACGCTCTTGGCCAACATGGTCGCGGGCGTCTCCGAAGGCTTCCACAAGAACCTCGAGATCGTGGGCGTCGGCTACCGCGCCGAGCTCAAGGGCTCGGACATCCAGCTCGCGCTGGGGTTCAGCCATACCGTGCTCGTGAAGGCGCCTGAAGGCATCACGTTCGAGGTGCCGGCCCCGACCAAGATCACGGTCCGTGGGATCGACAAGCAGCGCGTCGGCCAGGTGGCCGCCGAGATCCGCAGCTGGCGCAAGCCCGAGCCGTACAAGGGCAAGGGTGTTCGTTACGAGGGTGAGCATGTCCGTCGCAAGCTCGGCAAGACGGCGAAGTAGGAAGGGCTGAAGAGCACATGGACAACCTGAAGGCAAAGGCGTTCAAGCTCGCTCGCCGTCAGCGCAGGGTTCGCGGCAAGGTCTCTGGGACCACCGCTCGTCCGCGCTTGAGGGTGACGCGCAGCAACGCGCAGATCTACGCACAGATCATCGATGACGTGACCGGCTTGACCATCGCTTCGGCGTCCACGCTGGACGCCGAGGTCAAGGGCGCCATCAAGAACGGCAGCAACGTCGCTGCCGCCACCGCTGTCGGCGTCGCCGTCGGCAAGCGTGCACTGGAGAAGGGCGTGACCGAGGTCGTGTTCGACCGCGGCGGCCGCCTGTATCACGGCCGTGTCAAGGCCCTGGCCGACGGTGCCCGCGAGGCCGGGCTCACGTTCTAGAGAGGACGATCGGGAAATGGCGCGTAATCTCGCTCCGGTCTCGGAGCTGCAGGAAAAGGTCGTCTACATCAACCGGGTGTCGAAGGTCGTCAAGGGCGGCCGTCGGTTCTCGCTGACCGCGCTCGTTGTGGTCGGGGACGGCAACGGCAACGTGGGCGTCGGCATGGGCAAGTCCGCCGAAGTCCCCGTGGCCATCAAGAAGGGCGTCGAAGACGCCAAGAAGAACATGTTCAAGTTCCCCATCGTAGACGGGACGATCCAGCACGCGGTGATGGGCCGCTTCGGTGCAGGGCGTGTCATGCTCAAGCCGGCTGCTCCCGGTACCGGGATCATCGCGGGCGGACCCGTCCGCGCTCTGCTCGAGCTCGCCGGGATCACCGACGTGCTCTCCAAGTAGCTGGGCTCGGACAACGCGCTGAACATGGTCAAGGCTGCGGCCCAGGGCCTGCAGTCCGTTGCGAGCGCTCAGACGATCGCCCGCCGCCGCGGCAAGACCGTCGGCCAGATCTACGGTTGGGAGGAGTAGGAGCCATGGCGAAGGACACTGCCAAGACGCTCCGGATCACCCAGATACGTAGCGGTATCGGACTCGCTCGCGATCAGCGACGGACCGTCCGCGCTCTGGGGATCAAGCGCATGCACGACACCGTGGTCCAGGCGGACAACGCCGTCATCCGCGGGATGATCTTCAAGGTCAAGCACCTGGTGAAGGTCGAAGAGATCTAGCACGTTCCAGTCCAGTCAGCCGGCGGCGAGCAGCCGGCGATCGGACCTTCCCACAACGGAGGTCCGATGGCGTACCGAAGGAGAAGAACATGCAACTGCACGACCTCTCACCGGCCCCCGGGTCGACGAAGAAGCGCAAGCGCGTAGGACGCGGCAACGGCAGCGGCCACGGCAGCACCGCCGGTCGCGGCGACAAGGGTCAGAACTCACGTGCCGGTGGCGGCAAGGGCCCCGGTTTCGAGGGTGGCCAGAACCCGCTCGCGATGCGCCTGCCGAAGCTCCCGGGCTTCACGAACCACTGGCGCACCGAGTACGACGTGGTGAACGTGGCCCGTCTCGAGGGTCTCTACGCCGACGGCGAGATCGTTGACGGCGCGAGCCTGAAGGCGAAGGGCGTCATCAAGTCCGCCGACGCGGCCGTCAAGGTCCTCGGTGACGGCGAGATCACGCGCAAGCTCACCATCAGGGTCCAGAAGGTCTCCGCCTCGGCGAAGATCAAGATCGAGGCTGCCGGCGGGACGGTCGAGTAGCCATGTTCGA
>Ga0209746_1001846_pt1 | contig 9958 bp, 6 predicted proteins | sample BarGraNGADG00211_3_FD_184496 | JGI IMG/M metagenome (GOLD analysis project Ga0209746, IMG submission 184496) | Arctic peat soil microbial communities from Barrow, Alaska - Barrow Graham LP Ref core NGADG0011-211 (SPAdes) (version 2) | ecosystem: Environmental > Terrestrial > Soil > Wetlands > Peat...
GTCGACGGAGGACGTCTTCAGTCGAGCCTGGTAGGCGATGTCGTTCGCGAGGATCGAGACGTCGACCGGTGTCTCGAACTCCGTGACCGCGGCATCGTTGTCAGCCACCGGTGGGAAGACCCGCAAGCCGGTGGTCAGGGTGGTGCCGAAGTTCCGGATCGTCGTGCAGACCGGGCTGGGGCAGTACACCGTGTACCCGTCGTAGTCGGGGTAAAGGGTCCCGTCGTCCTGGACGTCGGACAGGATCCAGTAGAGCGCCCCGGTTCCGTGCGCCTTCACCACAGCGTCGAGCCAGTTCTTGTAGACGACATTCCGGGTGGCCTTGTCGGCCCAGCCGAACTCGCCGAGGACGGCCGGCTTGTGGATCTTCTGGGCGAGCTTGAAGTGCTCGGTGATCCAGGCGGTGCCCCAGGCGGCGTCCTTGCCCCAGCTGTTGGGGTAGAGGTGGAAGGACAGGTAGTCGATCGTCGGGACCTTCGCGAACGCGACTGCGTCCACGCCCTGGCTGCAGTTGATGGTCCAGTCGGTGCTGGCCGGGTCGGTGCACAGGAAGCCCTCGTCACCGGTGCCCACGAGGTGCTTCTTGTCGACCGACTTGATGTACGTGGAGATGTCCGTCACCCAGCCCTGCAGCGTCGAGACGTTGCACGCAGGGTCCCTGGGGTACGCGCCACCGGAGCCGCCACAGCGCGGCTCGTTGGCGAGCTCCCAGGCCATGATCGTCGGGTCGTCCTTGTACTTGATCCCGGTGATCGTGTTGACCCGGTTGAGCAGGTGGTTGATCCAGGCCTTGAACCACACCTGGATCTGCGGGTTCGTGTAGAAGTCGGAGTGGTACCCGCCACCGGCCCACTGGACGTACTGGTCCATCCCACCGAAGTTGTTCCAGTTGTTCGTGAGCGGCAGGACGAGGCGAATGCCCTCGGCCTTGGCCTTCGCGACGACGTAGTCGAGCTTCTCGAGCCCAGTTGCGCCATCGTTGTAGGCGGGAGCGGAACCGTCCCAGTACTGGAAGTAGGTCGTCGTGTTGCCCGCGTCGACGGAGCCCGTGCCGTCTTGCAGGCCGATGTCGGTGAACGCCCAGGTGCGCACGACGTTGAAGTTGTTGGCCGCGGCCTTCTCGAGGACCGCGTCAGTCATCAGGTTCGACTTGTACATGAGGTAGTAGTTGTTAGTCCCGGCGAACCGGAACGGGCGCCAGCCGAGGGTGAGCTGATCGCCCGACCGCTGGACGAACTGCTGGCTGACCGGCACCGGCGGCGGCCGGTCGTTGCCGCGTGCTGATGCGGTCGGTGCGATGACGGCGGCTGTCCCCAGTGCGAGACCGAGGGCGGTGCCGAGCGCGATGAAGCGGTGTCTCAGGGACATCGTTGTCTCCTGCTCTCCGTGGGATGGTGACCGTGTGACCGGCCGCTCGGCGCAGTCCCCCTTGCGCTCCACGTGCGCTGCGACGAGTAGTCGAGTCAGGTGCCATAGAACTCTGTGTGTCACCAGTCGGCAACCGCACGCGTTCGGATCGCACCGATTCGGATCGAGTCCCCTGGCATCTGCGCGCAGCGGACGGTGGCGGAATCGCTCGACTGGGGTGCGTCCGGCACCTCGCATGACCAGCGGGCGGTCTGCCCCGCGTTCGCCTGGGGAGTCCCCTACGATACCCGTGTGACTCGCGTACTCCTGACCGAGGACGACCCGGCCATTGCCGAGCCTTTGGCGAGGGCTCTGTCGCGAGAGGGCTACGACGTCGAAGTGCAAGGAACGGGTCAAGGTGCGATAGATGCGGCGTTACGGGCGGACCTGGTGGTCCTCGACATCGGCCTGCCAGACATGGACGGCCTCGACGTCGCGCGGTGGATCCGCAACCAGGGATTGACCACGCCTGTTCTGGTCCTGACGGCGCGCACGGACGAGGTCGACCTCGTCGTCGGGCTCGATGCCGGTGCCGACGACTACGTGACCAAGCCGTTCCGCCTGGCTGAGCTGCTCGCCCGCGTCCGCGCGCTGCTGCGGCGATCGCGCGGCGATGGCGACGACGACGAGATGCACGCCCAGAGCATCCGGATCGATGTCGCCGCCCACCGCGCCTTCCAGCACGACCGGGAGATCCAGCTCACCGCGAAGGAGTTCGACCTGCTCCGCGTTCTGGTTCGCGAGGCGGGCACCGTGGTCAGCCGCGATCTGCTGATGCGGGAGGTCTGGGGCTCCGACCCGAACGGGTCTACGAAGACGCTCGACATGCACGTGTCGTGGTTGCGCCGGAAGCTCGGCGACGACGCCAACGCTCCTCGATACATCACCACCGTGCGAGGCATGGGCTTCCGGTTCGAGACCGGCGAGGCCTGAGGCCGGGGTCGTGCGCCGCCGCGTCCTGCAGGCGACGATCGCCGCCGTCTCCGTGGCGGTCATCCTGCTCGGCATCCCGCTCGCCATCTACGGCGCCCAGCTGGTCCGGGAGGGCGAGCTCCGCGAGCTCGACTCGCGGGCGGCCGCGCTGTCCCGATCGGTCGAGAAGGCCATCGTCAACGGCGATCCGCTCACCGATGACGTGCTCGCTCCCTATGTGGGCGGCGATGGCAACATCGCGGCGTCGGTATACGTCGTCGGGCCCAAGGGAGAGCAGCTGCACGCCGGTGAGCCGATCGAGAGCCGTTCCTACTCGGCGGCCAGGCACACGGAGTCGAACGCGGTCGTGCTGGTGACGATCTCGTGGTGGGACGTGTTCTGGCGCCAGCTCCGCACCGTGGCGCTGGTGGTCGGCCTCGCAGTGCTCGCCTTTGCCGCCGGAACCGCGCTGGCGATCTGGGGCGCGCGTCGGCTGGCCGCGCCGCTCGTCTACCTCGCCGCGAGCGCCGAGCAGCTCGGCTCGGGTCAGGTGCGGCCGCGGCTGCAGCCGTCCGGCGTCGAGGAGATCGACCTGGTCGCCGCGGAGCTGGCGCGCAGCTCGGACCGGATGGCCGGGCGCCTCGCGGCCGAGCGGCAGTTCGCCGCGGACGCCTCGCACCAGCTCCGCACCCCGCTCGCGGCGCTGTCGATGCGGCTCGAGGAGATCGTCGCGGAGACCGAGAAGCCGGAGGTGCGTGAGGAGGCGCAGATCTCACTCCAGCAGGTCGCCCGGCTGGTCGCCGTGGTGGACGACCTCCTTGCCCGGTCGCGCCGCGCGCAGGGCGGGACGACCGAGGCGGTGCACCTGCTGGACGTCGTCCACCAGCAGGAGCAGGAGTGGACCCCGACCTTCGAACGCGCCGGGCGCGCCCTCGTGATGGACGTCCCGCGGGACGTCGCGGTACTCGCCACTCCGGGTGCGCTCGCTCAGGCGCTCGCGACGTTGATCGAGAACTCGCTCAAGCACGGCGGCGGGACGACGACGGTACGGTCGCGACCGTCCGGGCCGTCCCGCGCGGTCGTGATCGAGGTGTCCGACGAGGGCCCCGGCGTCCCGGACGACCTTGCGCCTCGAGTCTTCGAGCGCGAGGTCACCTCGGGCAAGGGCACCGGGCTCGGCCTGTCGCTCGCGCGTGACCTGGTCGCGGCCGACGGAGGGCGGATCGAGCTCTCGCAGCGTCGGCCGCCGGTCTTCTCGATCTTCCTATCGGGTGTGCCGCGCGCACTCGACCCCGATGTCGTGCTGCCGGAGGGTGCGCTCGTCTCGCCGATCCCCGAGCGGCGTCGTCGCCGCTCGCGACGCGCTGACTAGGGTCCTGTCGGCGCGGCCGATCAGCTCCCGGTGAAGACGTGGCGCCGGTAGGCGAAGTAGCGGAACACCGTGCCGAGGCCGAGACCGACGATGTTCGCCGAGATGTTGTCCGCGAGCGGTGTCGTGAAGCCGAGCACGTAGTGCGAGAAGGCGAGGCAGCCGACCGCGATCGCCATCCCGCCGACGTTGACCAGGGCGAACCCGGCGAGCTCCTTGCTCCGACTACCGGTACGCCGGTTGGCAAACGTCCAGTACCGGTTGCCGATCCAGGCGACCAGGGTCGCGACCGTGACCGAGATGATCTTCGCCGTCAGCGGCCTCCCCGCGAGCAGGTGACCCGGGCCGAACTGGAGCAGGTTGAACAAGCCGACGTCGACCACGTAGGCGACGGCGCCGACCGAGCCGAAGCGGGCGAGCTCGGCGAGGCGGGTGGCCCAGCGGCGGGTCAGGGTGGGGGTCTCGGACTGAACGGTGATCACCGGAGCAGCCTAACGGTCGATAGGCTCGGCATCCGTGACAGCATCCGTGACAGCATCCGTGACCGTGAGGACCAGCGGCGGCCGGCTCGAGTGGGCTTTGGCTCCGTCGGCCATCGCGCGCGGCAGGCACTCGGACGCCGCGGGTTCTCGGAGCCGCGCGGCGGAAGTTCTGGAACGATCACAGCGGTGGCCCGTCTCGGGCGTGGGAAGCGAGGGGTGAGCATGGCAGAGCAGCCGTTGGTAGGTGTGGTGATGGGTTCGGACTCGGACTGGTCGATGATGGCTGCCGCGGTCGAGGCGCTCGAGGAGTTCGGCATCCCGCATGAGGTGGGTGTGTATTCCGCGCACCGGATGCCGGAGGACACGATCGAGTACGGGCGGTCGGCCGCCGGACGTGGGCTGCGGGTGATCATCGCGGGTGCGGGCGGAGCTGCTAACCTGCCTGGTGTCCTCGCCGCCGTGACCCCGCTGCCTGTGATCGGGGTGCCAGTCCCGCTCGCGAACCTCGACGGCCTCGACTCGCTCCTCTCGATCGTGCAGATGCCGGCCGGTGTGCCGGTCGCGACCGTCTCCGTCGGCGGGGCGCGGAACGCGGGTCTGCTCGCGGTCCGGATGCTCGCGACCGGCGACGACGAGCGGGGCGTGCGGCTGCGGGCCGCGATGCTGACGTTCCAGGAAGGGCTTCGCGATCAGGCCAGGGCCAAGGGCGCGCGGCTGCGCGGGAAGCTGTCCCAGCCCACCGGTTTCACGGCCTGAGCCGGGCGCACCCACCGAGGCGGGCGGCTGAAGTGAGGCGCGCGCGGGGCCGGTCCGATCGTTCGGTCAAGGGGTCGGTGCGCCGCCGACAGGTCCTGGCGGCAACGTGCCGCCCTTGATCGCCTGGAAGAAGGCCGGCGTCAGAGCGGGGTCGAGCCGCACCGTGGAGCCCACCGCGCCTGGTCGGTAGTCCATGCTCGCGATCGGCGGCGTGCCGGTGATTCCGTCCTTGCCGCCGGCCGCCCTGAACGCGAGCGCGAGGCGGGCCAGGTCGACGATGTCGGTCCCATCGCTCGTCACGAGTGCCCCGACGCCGGCGTCGATGAGCTGGACCTGACGATTGGGCTGGAAGATGAGGCTCGGCTTCGCGGCCGCGGACGTTACCGCGCTGACGATCTGGCGCTGGCGCTGCGCGCGCCCGATGTCGCCGGTCGGGTCGGCATGCCGCATCCGCGCGAACGACAGGGCTGTCGGACCGTTGGCCTCGTGGCAGCCGGCCGTCCAGCGCAGGCCGCTGTCCTTGTCGCTCACGTTGTAGTCGAGGCACAGCCGCACGCCGCCGACGGCGTCGACCACCTTCTCGACGCCGGCGAATCCGATCTCGACGTAGTGGTCGATGGTGATCCCGGTCAGGCCCTCAACGGTGCGCACGAGGAGCGGAGCGCCGCCCCAGGCAAAGGCGGCGTTGAGCTTGTTCATTCCGTGACCGGGGATCTTGACGTAACTGTCGCGCGGCAGGCTGATGAGTGCTGGCGGTCCGTTCTTCGGGACCTGCAGCAGCATGATCGTGTCGGTGCGCGCGCCGGTGGTCACCGGGTCCACGATCGCGCCGTCGGCGCTGGAGTCGGAACCGGTGATGAGGTACGTGGTGCCGGGGGTGTTCGGAGCTCCCGACAGCGCGTTGACGTGCTCGATCTTCCCGTTCGCCCAGATGAGCAGGCCGATCGACCAGGCGAGCAAGGCGGCAAGCAACAGGGCGCCGATGATGGCGACCCGACGACCACGGTGTCGCTTCGGTGCGGCGACGGCTTCTGCGGGGTCCGTCTTGCTAGGCCGAGGGTCACGGCCGATCGACGCGCGCTGGGTCGGGCCGGCCGCGGGCCGCCTCGCCGGCGCCTGGGTGGCCGGGGCCTGTGGAGCCCGAGCGGCCGGGGCCGGTGACGCCTGAACGCGCGGGGTGATCGCTGGAGGAGGTGCTCCAGCGGACCCCGGCGTGGTGCGCGGGGGCTGCGGCCGACGAGCGGCCTGGCGCTCATCCCCGACCGGCCGAGCGTCGTCGTCGCTCGGCCGGTGGCGCTGCCCGCCCGGAGTGAAGCTCGGGGGCTGGTTCGGTGGCTTGGCGGGCATGTCCTAGACCGATGCCTCTCGAGCTCGCGGCGATCTCACAACAGAGATCGTCGCATCCCTCGCGCCCGCCGTCGGCAAGACAGGCCGAGCCGGCCTCGCCGACGGTGGTCCCGTACGTCGCATCCATCGCGAAGCGCGCGGTCACGCTGGGGTGTGCGGAGCCGCACGCCGGGGTGCTCTGGGTGGACCCGCGCTTCGTCTCGGGCATCGTCGATGTCGGCAGCATTCTGCTCGAACTGATGGCGAGAGGGGAGGCCCTCCGCCGCGTGAGCGGCCCGCGGGAGGGCTTCGTGACCCCCGTATGTCGCGGTGCGCTGGAGCGCGAGCCTGCACCGGGTGAGGTGGAACTTTGGGTCGGCCTTCTCCAGCGAGCACGAGGGTGCGGCGATGGCTGCCGGGGTCTGGCGATCCGGGAAGCCCGCGGTACGCCTGGGACTGGTCTCGAGCCGCGAATGCCGGAGCAATGCGGGCCCCGGGACCGCGCAACCAGAGCACCGGCCGGCTGCGTCCGCTCCGGTCACCCTTGCGGCGGCGTCAGCGGTTCAACCGAGCCGTCGGGGCGGATGCTCCCCGCCCACAGCGTCTGGGCTTCCGTCACGGTGCTCCGCGGCGGACGGATGAGCGAACGGCTCCAGCTAGTGATCTTCGTGGTGGTCCAGGGCATCGACGGTGTCGCCGTCCAGGGAATGCTGTCCGCGGTGAAGCCGATCACCGCAACGGGTTGCTCACCCCACTGGTGCCACACGGTGGCGAGATTCTCGCGGGTCGGCGCCTTCGGGAACTCGATGACCTCGTCGTCGCAGAGGACTCGGAGGCTCAGGAAGAACGGAGTGCTGTCTGGCCGGACGAGGACGATTCGCGACGCGTGTGCTGCATCGACGGCTTGGCAGGCACTCTCGACCTGCGCGACCCGGCCCGTCTCATCCGCGTCGCCGAAGAGGTTTCCCCATGTTGTCAGTGGCCAGACGACGAGCGCGAAGGCGAGTGCGACGGCGGCCGGTCGTCGCCACCGCAGGCGCGTGCCGTCGAGGGCGTGGAGTGCGACCACCGCGGCGACGAGGAAGCCGGGGATCGTCGCGGGCAGAAACCTTCGCATTGCCCAGATCTGGTCGGGAGTGATCGAGACCCGCCAGAGATAGAGCGCGGACGGCACACCGATGACGAACGCGACGACCAGGTGGCGCGGATCGCGTCGCGCGGACGCGCGGTACGCGATGAGAGCGAGGCCGGCGACGGCGAGCACCACCATCGGCCAGCCGTGGTACCACGCGAGCCAGTTCATGCTCTGCTCGTCGTAACTTCTGGTCGGATCCACGGTCGAGCCATCGCGCCGCTGGATAACGGCGACGAAGTTGGCGTAGTCGGATCCGGCTGCGGTGTTGTGCGCCTGGTACCACAGTGGCCGGGAGAAGAGGGCGACCGCCAGTAGCACGACCCCGCCGGCGAGCACGCGCCCGATCCAGCGCCGGCGCCGCGCCGTCCACCCGCGGATCGGATCGAGGAACCTGGGCACGGTGAGCGCCAGGCCGATGATCGCGACGAGACCGGTTGCCGCAATGAGGACGCGGGCGTTCGGCCAGAGGTCGTGGAGGTAGACGGGACTGTTGGTATGCAGGTCGACGAGACCGATGCTCGAGGTCGCCAGGGCCGCAAGGATTGTCAGGAGAACCTGACGCCTCAGTCGCCTCGCAAGCCTCGGAAGCGTCGCGACCGCCGCCGCGAGAGTCAGCGCTCCGAAAAAGCCGAGCACCGCCGAGAGGCCGTCGATTCGTGCCATCACGGTCGCGCCGATCAGCGCTCCAGCGACGATGAACTGTCCCGTTCGTCGGGTGGAGAGCGCCGACCAGCTGAGGGTCAGCCCGCCGAACAGGAGCGCCAGGGCGAGCGGCTCGGTATATGCCGCGCGCGAGAACGCGACCATCGGCATCGACAGCGCGAGCGCGGTGAACGCCACGAGGGCCCACGTCGGTGTCGTCATCCTTCGAGCGAATGCATAGACCGCCAGCAGGGCGATCGCGCCCACTACGAGGTTCCCCGCCATCACGCCGTGCTCGCCGAACACCCAGCCTGGGACCGCGAGGATGCCTGACAGCAACTTCGTGCCCTGGACGTACAGCACGCCGTTCGCCAGGTGGAACGCGTCGCCGGAGGAGCGTGCGCCGTCGATGACGAGCGCGATCTGGCTCGCGCCAGAGTTCGGAATCTCCGGCGCATCGTGGGTGCTCAGCCAGATGCCCTCGAGCGTCACGAAGCCCGGGTCGCGCGTGACGACCAGGTAGCGGGCGGCGAGCGGCGCATTCACCGCGATCCAGGTCACTGCCATGGCGAGCGCCGTGGCAGCGGCTCGGACATTGGCCCGGGTCGCCGCCAGCGGCTCGGGTGTGAGCTTCCAGGTGGTTGCGATCAAGATGACCGCTGCCGGTACGACGACCGCGGGGCGAAAGACATCGAGCAGAAGAGTGATGTCGATGACGAGTGAGAGCCACAGGAGAACAAGGACGATGCGGTCGGGTGCTGCCACGACCGCTCGCTCGAAGCGCCGTCCTGCGCAGGTGGGTCGATCCGGTGGCTCGGCGGGTATGGACGAGACCGACGACTCTCGAACTTGCCGCGACATCACGACAGAGATCCTCGCATCCTTCGCTCCCACGGCAGGGGAGACGGGTCGACAGAAGCTGGAGCTCGCGCGGGAGGTCAGCGCCCGATCTGGGCGTACTTCGCCTCGGTTGCGTCCTTCTGTGGGCGCCACCATGCCTCGTTCGCCCGGTACCAGTCGATCGTCGCCGCCAGGCCGTCTTCGAAGTTGTGATAGCGCGGCGTCCAGGCGAGCTCGGCGCGCAGCTTCGAGGAGTCGATCGCGTAGCGCATGTCGTGCCCCGGGCGGTCACTGACCAGGTCGAAGTCGTCCTTGCCCAGGCCGGACAGCTCGAGGATCAGCTCGACCACCTCGCGGTTGTTCTTCTCGCCGTCGGCGCCGATCAGGTATGTCTCACCGACGCGACCCTTCTCGACGATCGCCCAGACCGCGGAGTTGTGGTCCTCGACGTGGATCCAGTCGCGCACGTTCAGGCCCTGGCCGTAGAGCTTGGGTCGTACGCCGTCGATGACGTTCGTGATCTGGCGCGGGATGAACTTCTCGACGTGCTGGTATGGGCCGTAATTGTTCGAGCAGTTCGAGATCGTCGCCTGGACCCCGAACGAGCGGACCCAGGCGCGCACCAGCAGGTCGCTGGACGCCTTCGTCGAGGAGTACGGGCTGGACGGGTTGTACGGGGTCTCGGGGGTGAACTTGGCCGGGTCGTCCAGCTCGAGGTCGCCGTAGACCTCGTCGGTCGAGATGTGGTGGTACCGCTTCTGGTGCCGGCGGACCGCTTCGAGCAGCGTGTACGTCCCGATGACGTTCGTCTGGACGAACGGCCAGGGGTTGCTCAGCGAGTTGTCGTTGTGCGACTCGGCGGCGAAGTGCACGACGACGTCGGCCTCGCCCACCAGGCGGTCCACCAGTTCGGCGTCCGTCACGTCGCCACGCACGAACGTGATCGACTCGCGGCTCGGCGCGAGCGAGGCCTCGCTCCCGGCGTAGGTCAGCGCGTCGAGGACGGTCACCTGGACCTCCGGACGTTCGCGGACCGTCTGGTGCACGAAGTTGGATCCGATGAAGCCGGCTCCGCCGGTGACGAGCAGA
>Ga0209746_1001848_pt1 | contig 9949 bp, 9 predicted proteins | sample BarGraNGADG00211_3_FD_184496 | JGI IMG/M metagenome (GOLD analysis project Ga0209746, IMG submission 184496) | Arctic peat soil microbial communities from Barrow, Alaska - Barrow Graham LP Ref core NGADG0011-211 (SPAdes) (version 2) | ecosystem: Environmental > Terrestrial > Soil > Wetlands > Peat...
TTAGCCAGGAAGTTCGACACCACCTCGTCAAACTTGTCGTGACCCACCTCGATGCAGTCGGTGTGCTTGATCGTCCGGATGCGAATTACTTTGCCCGTGCTCTTTGCGGCGGCTTCGAGCGGAACGAGCGGCTTCACGATCAGACTCTCCGTCGGCGTATTGCGTTCCGGCACGCGCAGATGCATTTCCACTTTCGCGGCGGCGGAAGAGGAGATGGCGTTGACGGGATGGACCTCAGTGCGCGGCGCGTCGGGAGCTTGGTTCACGCCGGGACGGTTGACCACTGACTCCGGCTTCGGGATGACAATGGCCTCGCCACACGATGGGCAGTTGAGTTCCGAGCCGATCCCAGTGCTATCCACGGCCAGCTCCTGCTCGCACTTCGGACAATTAAATATTACATCCATAGGCGTCCTTTTGTTTTCCGACTGCGCCGCGATAATAACACGCGCTCCCGCCCCTGACCAGCAAAAAGTTACTCGTAAGTCTTCTCGAGCTGTTTGATCCGCGGCCAGACGGGCGAGGAAGGCGGCGTGCGCTCCTTCACCGCGGCAAAGACGCGCTTGGCTTCCGACGTGTTCTCCCGGGCGACGGCCATGCAGTAATCCAACTCGATCCAGGCCTTGCGCGGGTCCTCGACGCTCTGGTTGTGAGTCTTCAACCAGTTTCTCAGCCCGGCGGCGCCTTGCTTCCGCGCGGCCGCCAGCGACGCATCGAGCGTGGGCGACATGCCCGGCAGTTGGTCCCCTAACACCATCGCCGCCGCTTCCTTCTTTTGGTTGGTTTCTTCGTCATTCTTCACTTTATCCCAGTACAGAAACAGTTCCCACGCGCCGAAGAGCGCCGCCACGATAAGCAGGGCTGCAATTAGTTTAGTCATGATTCTTCAATCCGCTCGATGCGCGCGCCGAGTTGCCGCAGCTTGCCATCAATGTTCTCGTAACCGCGGTCAATGTGATAGACGCGATTGACCTGCGTGGTGCCGCGCGCGGCTAGCCCGGCGATCACCAGCGCCGCCGATGCCCGCAAATCACTGGCCATGACCGGAGCTCCGCTCAACGGCTTGCCCCCCTTCACAATCGCACTCGGGCCTTCGATTTCAATGTCCGCCCCCAGCCGCGTCAGTTCGCTGACGTGCATGAAGCGCGACTCAAAGATTCGCTCGGTGATAATGCTGATGCCCGGCGTCAACGTCATCAAAGCCATCATTTGCGCTTGCACATCGGTGGGGAATCCTGAGTAGGGCAGCGTCGTGATGTCCACTGGTTTCAAGCGGCCTTTGCGGCGGACGGTGATGTTCGCGCCGCAACGCTCGATCTCCGCGCCCGCGTCCTCCAGCTTGTCCAGCACCGCTCCCAGGTGGTCCGCGCGCGCGCCGCGCAGGGTAACCTCGCCGTTCGTGGCGAGGGCGGCAACCGCATAGGTGGCCGCCTCGATGCGGTCGGGGATCACCTCGTGCTCCGCGCCGTGCAATTGCTTCACGCCGGTGATGGTTATGGTGGGACTGCCCGCGCCTGAAATCTGCGCGCCCATGGCACTGAGAAAGTTCGCCAGGTCCACCACTTCCGGCTCGCAGGCCGCGCTCTCGATCACCGTCACTCCCTCGGCCAGCGTGGCCGCCATCATCACGTTCGCCGTGCCGAGCACCGTCGGGCCCGCGCGCCCGCCCAGGAACATCTCGGACCCGACCAGCCGTTTGGCGCTGGCGTGGACATAGCCGCTCTCGATGGTTACCTTGGCCCCCAGCGCCTCGAATCCTTTCAGGTGCAGGTTGATGGGCCGGGCGCCAATCACGCACCCGCCCGGCAGCGACACGGCGGCCTTCTTCAACCGGCCCAGCAGCGGGCCCATCACGCAAATCGAGCCGCGCATCTTCCGAATCAAATCGTAATCTCCAGCGCCCTTGATCTTCCGGGCCTGGATGCGGACAGTGTCACACTCAAAGCGCACCTGGGCGCCGAGCCAGGTGAGGATCTGGCCCATGAACTTCACATCGCTGAGGTTCGGCACCCGGCGGATCACGCAGGGTTCACTGGTCAGCAACGTGGCCGCCATGATCGGCAGCACGGCGTTCTTCGCCCCGCTAATGGCTACTTCCCCGTGCAACGGCACGGAGCCCTTAATCAAAAAGCTGTCCATGGAAAATTATACTGCTAACTACCGCCGTTCTTGTCGCTCCGGCGTGACCGAATCACGCGTCACGCATCACGAATCACCCTGGTTGCGTCCCCGCCGCGCCCGGTTCATCCGCGGTTGAGTTCGATCGCCGCGCAACCATGATTCTCGGGCGGTGAGTATAGTCCTCCTCAACCGCTTCGACAATCCACATTTGCTGCTGCAGAATCTCGCGCAAGTCTTCGGCTTGGCCGTCGCCAAACTCCAGCATCACCCGCCCGTGCGGCTTGAGGAACGGCGCGCACTCCGCCGCCAGGCGCCGCCCGTAATCCAGGCCATCCGCACCCCCGTCCAGCGCCCGGCGCGGATCATAATCCCGCACCTCGGCTTGCAGCGACGCGATCTCCCCGCTCGGGATGTAAGGCGGGTTGCTGATGATCAGGTCAAACCGGGCTCCCTCGGGCGCGGCCGCAAACCCGTCCCCTTGCAGGAACCGGATGCGCTCGGCCACGCCGTGACGCGCCGCGTTTTGACGGGCCAGCGCGAGCGCCTCGGGCGAAATATCCACGGCATAGACCTCGGCAGCCGGGCACTTGCACGCCAGCGCAATCGCCAGACAGCCGCTGCCGGTGCCGAAGTCTAGCGCAGTGGATGGTTGAGAGTTGATAGTTGATAGCTGGTTAAGGAAAGTCCAGCCGCGCTCGGCCAGCAGCTCCGTCTCGGGTCGGGGGATGAGGACATCCCGGCTCACGGCGATCTCGAAGCCGCAGAACGAGGTGGAACCGACGATATGCTGCAACGGTTCGCGCTGGCCGCGGCGCCGGATGAATTCGCGAAAGCCGTCCACTTCCGCCGGCGTAAGCACCCGCTCAAACTCCATGTAAAGCCGCATGCGCGGCTGCTTGAGCAGGTGCGCCAGCAGCAGTTCCGTTTGCAGCCGGGGCGAATCAACCCCCTTCTTGCCCAGGAACTCCGTGCTGCGTTGAATGGCTTCAAGAACCGTCACGCCGACAAGGCTACGCGCTGTGGGCGGCGTTCAAAGCCTAAAAGGGGCGTCGAAGCCCGGGCATCTGCCAGCGCTCCCGGTCTTCCGTCTTCGGCCGCAGTTGCTTACGACGATCCGTACTGGGCCGTGGGCCGGCTCTTCCGGCGAGAGCGTTGCCGCGCCAGCAGTTTCCCCAGGTAGAAGATCAGGGCGAGATTGAAAAGAATGACGCCAGCGGTGAACGGTCTCGGGTGACGCGCGAAGTGCATGAATTCCCAGGGCAGGTAGAGGCCGGCGGAGATGACGGCGAACCATTCGGCCCAGTGTTTGCCCTGCCACAGCCCGTAGCCTTCCGCGAGCCGGATCAGGGCGTAAGCCAAGCCCAGGACGGCGAGCTGGCCCTCATGATGGTGAGTGGCCTGGGCCACGGATTCGATGAACAACCGCATATAATGCCGCTCCGGGTCGATTCCGTGCCGCAGCAGAAACGCGTCGGTAACCGCGTGGAGGTCGGTATGTCTCAGGGACAGCAGCCCGCCCGCAGCCGCGAGCGCCAGGATGCCTTTGGCGGCCTCGAAGAGCGCAATGGTGCGCAGACCAAAAGGAAGTCGCTTCGCTGGTTTGTTCATTTCGGGATAGTCCTATCGCCGTGCCGGCGAGCAAATCTGACCGCGGGTGACGCCGAGCTGGTTCAGTAGCTTCAATTCACGCCAGAGTTGCGAGCCGCTAATCTCGCCGCTCAGCAATTGGCGGTATCTCGTAATCGTCTGTGTGGCCTGGTCGGGCGTTTCGTTCAGGAACTCGATTCGGAAATGGCGCACGCCCAGGGCCAGCATGCGGGAGACATAATCCGCGCCGGTCTGCGCCAGCGCGTTGAAGACCGTGTTGCGGCAGCCGGCGTCCGCTTTGACCGGATGCTCCGCCCCAACCCGGTCGCGCAGCTTCAAGTCGTGTTTGTCGCACGGGCGGCCGCAGTTTGTGTAGTCCGTGCCGCTGGTGAGAAAAGCGCAGAAGACGCAATGCTCCATGTGAAACATGGGGATATGCTGGTGAATAGTGACCTCGAACCATTCCGGCGGCGCGGCTTGCAGGAGCGCTTCGAGCTGCGTGAAGTTCAAATCGTAAGAGGCCGTGATCCGCTCCAGCCCGAACTTGTTCTTGAAGTAGTCCGCCGTGAGCCGGTTGGCAATATTGAGCGAGTAATCGCCAATGCGCCGCTCGTTCGCGAAAAAGGCCAGATGATCGTAGTTGCGGACGAGATAGCCGTCCGCCTCGCTGGACCGGACCTGCTTGAGCGTCCAGTCCTCGCCCATCTTGAATACCCGCGGTGGCGCGACCCATAGTTGAGGGTTGAGAGTTGAAGGTCGAGAGTCCGAGCAACTCGCACGGGCCGCGCGAACGAGCTGCATGGCCTCGCGATACTTCTTCGGGTCCTCGAACTCACAGTAAAGCGTCTCCACGCCACATTTCAGGGCCGCATCGAGCTGTCCAAGTTCGCGCACCAGGACAATCAAGTGCGGAGTGCGGAGTGCGGAATGCGGAATGATTGGCGAACGCGTGGTGTCCGTAACTCCGCACTCCGCATTCCGCGCTCCGCACTCGATCCTCCATCGCTTCGGCTGGGCGCGTTGGGACTCCAATTCCCGCACCGCCTCGCGGCGCAGGCGGTTCAGCTCGCTGACGGGCAGCAGCACGTCGCCGGCCAGGGAATTCTTCAGCTCGCCCAGTTTGAACGGCGTGCCCCCCAATCGCCCAAGCTGCTCTCGCAGGCGAGCGGTCGTGAGTGGTTGCTTTTCGGCCTGGGCGAGCGGCATCGCTGAGTCGAGTTGAACCACGTGGCCAAGTTGGTCGCGCGCGATAAGGGTGAGCGGCTTGCCCGCCAGGCCATGCACCTCCATCAGGATCGGGCGCTGGAATCGCGGCGTGTCCCCTTCGTAGCTCTGCCGCAGGCGACGGTCCAGTTCGGGGTCGCTCGTCTTCCAAATCTTGTCGCCCACATGGATGCGCTTAAAGTCAATGTCCCCCCAGCCGAAGTGGAGCTCGGCGAGTTGGCTGGTTCGGCCTTCGGCTCTTGGACTTTGGCCGTTGGACTTTGGACTTCGGACCTCGTACACCCTTCCTCCCTCTTCTTCCTGCTCGGGATGACCGGCGTCGAAGACAACGCCGTCGCCCGGTTTCAGCGGGGCTTCCAGCTTAACACTGACGCGTTCGCCCTCGATCCGTGACACCTCGCCCAGGAAGACGCCGCGCTTCTTGCCGAAGCGGCCATGGACGAGCTGCTGGTTATTGGTGCCGTGAAACCATCCGGTGTAGAGCCCGCGCGAAAAGGCCATCTCCATGTCATACTGGTCTTGATGGGTGATTGGCGATTGGTAATTAGGGCTGGCGGGAGCGTGCGGCTGTGTCTGGTCACGCATCACGCATCCCGCATCACACACCCGATCCAGGGCCTTGCGGTAGATGCGGGTGATGTTGGCGACATACTCGGGCGATTTGAGCCGCCCCTCGATCTTCAAAGAGGCCACGCCGATACGAGCCAGTTCCGGCAGGACTTCCAGCCCGGCCAGGTCTTGCGGGCTGAGCAGATACTTCCGGTCGCCGAGCAGGACGAGCTTGCCGTCGGCCACCAGCTCGTAAGGCATGCGGCAGGCCTGCGCGCACTCGCCGCGATTGGCCGAGCGCCCGCCCAGCGCCTCGCTCGTCAGGCATTGCCCGGAGTAAGCGACACAAAGCGCGCCGTGAATGAAGACCTCCAGAGGAAGTGGATGGTTGAGAGTTGATAGTTGATAGCCGGCTAGTTGGGAGGACTGAAGGGCTTCGATTTCCTTAAGCGAGCATTCCCGGGCGAGGACGACGAGGTTGCAGCCGAGGTCGCGGGCAAACTTCACCACGGCGGCGCTAGTGATGGTCATCTGGGTCGAGATGTGAATCGGGAAATCAGGCGAATGCTGGCGAATCAACCGGCACATGCCGACATCCTGCACGACCGCGGCGTCCACCCCGGCCGCAATCATCGCCCGCACATATTGCCTGGCATCGGCCATCTCGTTCTCGAAGACGAGGATGTTGAAAGTGACATAGCCCTTCACGCCGCGCCGATGCAGGAATTCCATCAGCTTGGGCAAATCGGCCTCGGTGAAATTGTTGGCCCGCATGCGGGCATTAAACTTCTCCAGCCCGAAGTAGATCGCGTCCGCCACGTTCTCGACGGCCGCCCGGGCGCATTCCCAATCGCCAGCCGGCGCCAGCAGTTCGGGCAAGCGAGTTGGCGAGCGCGGCGCGCGGAGGGGTTCCGGGACCGAAGGGCTACGCTCCGTCGTGGCAACTGGACTGGTCTGATTACTGTTCATCAGCGAATCAGAACTTACCCTCTAAACTGCCCGGGAACAAAGGGTTATTCTATCCGCATCCCTGTTGAACGAACCCTCAAAACGCCGGCTTGAAACCAGCGCCGAATCCAATTGCCTTTGATCGCATGAAACTCTCCGTCACAGTGGACCGGGATGAGGATGGAATGTGGGTGATCGAATGTCCCTCCATTCCCGGGTGTGTTAGCCACCAAGTTGTAAGCCAGACGAATCACTTCCAGATCGAGGGCGTTAGCGGCGAAGTCCCGAGTGGGGATTTTGCGCATGGCGAAATCTTCCCGCAATTCACAGATGCGAGGCTCCATGCCGGCTCGCCCATCATAGAAATGCCAGATCCCAGCAGGAGTGAGCGGTGAACTAAGCGACTGGGGTGATTACCTACCCTTTCCAGCGCGACTTTTGACCCGCAATGGTGTAGGATAGCCGGTATGAATACATCGATATTGAAATGGACGGGTGGCGCGTGGGCTCTAGTCGCGGGCATGACGCTCGCCGCGGTTGCCGGACCAAGCCTCAAAGTGGGTGATCCCGCGCCGAAATTGCAGACGGGCAAATGGGTGCAGGGCGAGCCGGTGAAGGATTTCCAAAAGGGCAAGGCCTACATCGTCGAGTTCTGGGCAACGTGGTGTCCCCCGTGCCGTGCTTCCATTCCGCACCTCAATGAGACATACAACAAGTTCAAGGATAAGGGCCTGATCGTCATCGGCCAGGACTGCTCGGAGCAGAACGACGCTCTGGTGGCGCCGTTCGTCAAGAACATGGGCGACAAGATGACCTACCGCGTTGCGCTCGACGACAAAGCCACCAACAAGCAAGGCCAGATGTCCAAGACCTGGATGGAAGCGGCCGGCCGGGACGGCATCCCCAGCGCGTTCCTGGTGGACACCAAGGGCGTCATTGCCTGGATCGGCCACCCGATGGAATTGAAGGAGCAGGTGATTGAAGAGGTGCTCGCGGGAACATTCGATGTGCGCAAGGCCGCGGCAGCTCCCAAGACGCAACGGCGAGACTAGCAGCAACTGGGGCCGTCCAGTTGCTGGGCCAGAAGCGGCTTCCAGCGGGGCCGGGTTTGTGGCATCAGTCGGGGATGGCGAAGCGAAAGAAAAATACGGCGGCGGTGGCGCTGGGACGGTTGGGCGGTTGGTGGGGCGTGAAGCGCGTTGCACAGTTGGTGCTCGGGTGGCTCGTCGTTGGCGGCGCGCTGGCCGGCGTGGCGGGTGATGTCGAGAGTTACGCGAACAGGATTTCCAGCCTGGTCGCTCCGGCGAAGCTGGCAACACTGGGCGCGAGGGGGGCAAACTCGCGGGTACAGAAATATGTGGCGATCCTGGCGGAGGCGAAGGCGGACGGGGTTGCGCCCAAGAAGGTGGCAGGAAAAGCGGTGGCGGTTGTGGGGATGAAGGGTAAGGCCGCGAAACTGACAGGCGAGGCGATGGTGCGAAACCTGACGATAGCGGAGCGGTTGGGGTGCCTGGACTCCGAGGGACTGGGGGAGATGCGCAGAGGCCAAGCGCCGACGGTGCGGCGCGGGCCCTACCGCGGCGAGAAGCTGAGTGTGGACCATATCATTCCGCGGACGGTGGTGCCGGAATTGGACAACCTGATTGCGAATCTGGAGTTGCTGCCGCTGAAGATGAACGATGGGAAGAATGCCACCATCGGCGCGCGGCAGGTGGATCTGGCGCGAAAGCTTCACCAGGCGGGGCTGCTTAGTTCGGGGGGGCTGAGGGCGGTTGAGCGAGGCGGGAAGTGAGTTTGGCTCGGAGCCGTTCATCAGCGGCTGCAAAGTTGGTTGATCTTCTGTTTCACCGCTTCATCCATCCGGATGAGCGGCGGCCAGCCGCGCTTGTGGCCTTCGCCCGGGAGTTTGTGCGTGGCGTCAATTCCCATCTTTGTGCCAACTCCCAGTTCACTCGTCGCGTGGTCGAGCACGTCGGCGGGGCCTTTGGTGAAGATGGCGTCGCGCTGCGGGTCGGTGTTGGCGCAAAGGCGGAAGAGCACTTCGCGGGAGTTATGCACGTCCACGTCGTCGTCCACCACCACGATGTATTTGGTGAACATCATCTGCCCCATGCCCCAGAGCCCGTGCATGATCTTGAAGGCCTGCATGGGGTAGGTCTTCTTGATGCTGACGAAGACCAGGTTGTGGAACACGCCCTCCGCCGGCAGCGCCAGGTCCACGAGCTCCGGGAAGGTCATCTTCAGGATCGGGAGAAACAGCTTCAAGGAGGCGCTGCCGATGTAGAAGTCTTCCATCGGCGGCATCCCGACAATGGTGGCAGGATACACGGCGTCCTTGCGATGCGTAATGGCGGTGAGGTGAAAGACGGGGTAAAGATCGGGCAGCGAATAATAGCCCGTATGATCACCGAAAGGTCCTTCCTCGCGCAACGGCTCTCTGGGATCAACGTAGCCCTCCAGAACGAAGTCCGCGTTGGCCGGCACTTCCAGGTCGTTGGTCTCGCACCGGACGAGTTCGGTCGCTTGCTTGCGGAGGTAGCCCGCGAGCATGAACTCATCCAGGCCGTCCGGCAACGGCGCGGTGGCGCAGAAGGGGAACACCGGATCGCCGCCGAGGAATACCGCCACCGGCATGCGTGTGCCGGTCTCGTAGTAACGCCGGCCGTGGCGGGCGCCGACCTTTTGCATCTGCCAATGCATTCCGGTGGTGCGCTCGTCATAGACCTGCATCCGGTACATGCCGACATTGCGCTGGCCGGTGTCAGGGTCCCGGGTCACTACGCCTGGCAGCGTGATAAAGCGCCCTCCGTCCAGCGGCCAGCACTGTTGGATGGGCAGGTTCAACAAAGTAGGAAAGGCACCCCGGTGTTCTTTGGAATCCTGCGCCGCGGGAGACAGGCCGGATGCCGGTCCCACTTTAAGAATGTCGGGCGCTTTGGGCCACGGTTCAGTGCGCGTGGGCGGGGCTTCGAATTTGTGAATGACTTCCTTGCATGGGCCGTCTTTCACCACCTTCGGCTTCGCGTGCCGCAGGTCCAGCGCGGTGCCGAGCAGGCTGAGGGCTTCCTTGAAACTGGCCGGCGGCTTGGCCTTCACCAGGGAACCGAGATCGGCGGCCAGCTCGTCAATTGAATTGGCGCCCAGGCTCATCGCCATGCGCCGATCCGAACCGAGCGTGTTGATCGCGAGCGGGAACGGGGAAATCTGTCCATTGACCATTGGCTTTTCCAGCAGCAGCGCCTGGCCGCCGCCCGGCTTCTTCATTTCGCGGTCGGCAATCTCAGTGATCTCCAGCTCGGTGGCTACCGGTTGGGTTATGCGCCGCAAGTCACCGGCCGTTTCCAGCCGGTTCAGAAAAGCTCGGAATGAATCGAACGCCATGAGCGAAGATTACCAGACGAATGGCGCCAAGGGAATCGTGATTGCGGATGAGGGAACGAAAAGGCGGAGTGATGGCGGGGTGAAGTACAGCAATTCTCATTATGGCCTTGGCCAACCCCCGCCGGGTGAGGGCACCCGG
>Ga0209746_1001849_pt1 | contig 9949 bp, 8 predicted proteins | sample BarGraNGADG00211_3_FD_184496 | JGI IMG/M metagenome (GOLD analysis project Ga0209746, IMG submission 184496) | Arctic peat soil microbial communities from Barrow, Alaska - Barrow Graham LP Ref core NGADG0011-211 (SPAdes) (version 2) | ecosystem: Environmental > Terrestrial > Soil > Wetlands > Peat...
AATAGATGCAGGTGTTGATGTTGGTCTTCCTTTCAGTGGTAAAGCTCCGGATCTTGGGACATTTGAAGCGCAGACCGGTTCAACAACTCCCATTCCTGTTCCAATTCCGGGTTTTATCTCTTCAGTTGTTGAAAATGCTACACCTTCTCTTCTGGAAATGACATATGATTTAAACCTCAACAATTTAATAGTGCCTGCTGCTTCCGCTTTTTCGGTAAGCGTTAATTCAGTAGTCAGAGGAGTAAATGCAATTGCTATTTCCGGGACCAGGGTTCAATTAACACTGGAGAATGCAATTAAATCAGGAGATATTGTTACAGTCTCCTATACAAAACCGGAAACAAATCCGATACAGACATCTTCAGGAGGAACAGCAACCGGTATTACTACCAAGCCGGTGGAAGGGAAACAGGTTTACAATGGGCCTGTATTAAAAGAAGAGACATTAAAACAAATTGACTTATCTGACAGTAAATCAGGTATATATATAATGATGATCAAGAATAAAGAAATATTAGTTACGAAAAAATTTATTAAAAAATAGATCTCCCTTTCCTTGAATTGAAATCCCTTGAAATATTTATTGTTCAGGGGATTTCTCATTAAATAGCACCCCTGAATGTTGAGATTAATGAGAGGAACTTTATTTGCCCTTTTCCTGAATAATTTATTACATTGTGATCATCATTTTAATTCAGAAGCTTAGCTATGAGCAATCAAAGGAATCTGGTCAGGACGCTCGGAATGGGTTATGTGGTCATTTTTGTAGTTGCAAATATTATCGGATCAGGAGTATATAAAAAAATTGCTCCGATGGCGGTAGAACTGGGCTCTTCAACATGGATACTTGTGGCATGGGTTGTTGGCGGAATTATCACTCTCTTTGGTGCATTGAGTAATGCGGAGGTTGCAGGATTACTGGCCGATACAGGAGGTGAATTTGTTTATTTAAAGAAAATTTACAACCGTTTTTTTTCATTCATGTACGGGTGGTCACTCTTTACTGTCATTCAGACTGCAACAATCTCCTCCCTCGCATATGTATTTGCACAATCACTGAACAGTATCATTACAATTCCTGCGTTTTTTAGCTCCATGCAACATTTTACGATTGGAGGTGTCTTCTATCCTTTTCAGGATTTTGGAGTCAAGCTGACTGCAATCCTGCTGATACTAATATTGACAGGACTGAACATCTCCGGATTAAAAAGCGGAGCAGGGGTCAGTAAAGCCATCATGCTATTGGTATTTGCAGGACTCTTTACAATTGTTTTTTTTGGTTTGACCAGCCACACTGCCAGACCTGCAAATTTTATGGATATTAAAGATCTTACAAGCGGAACTATAACACTTTCGTCTTTTTATACATCTATGCTGGCCGCCTTTTGGGCTTACCAGGGATGGGTTTCTGTCGGATTTATCGGAGGAGAAGTTAAAGACCATACTAGGAACATTCCGAAGGGAATTGTAACTGGGGTTTTTATTGTGATTTTCATTTATCTCCTGGTAAATGTGACTTATTTGTCTTTGCTATCCATTCCTCAACTGGTGCACATTCATGAATCAGGCAATCAGATTGCTGCAGTTGAGGCAGTCAGGACTTTTTGGGGAACAGGAGGTGTGATGTTTATTTCGTTGTTAATACTTGTCACTACTCTGGGATGCACCAATGCCAGTATACTTACAGGAGCCCGTCCATATTATGCTATGGCCCGTGAAAAGCTTTTCTTTAAATCTTTAGCGAAGGTCAACAAAGCCAGCGTTCCGTCCAACTCCCTTTTGTGGCAGGGAATATGGGCATCGGTACTGGTATTGTCAGGAACCTTCGATCAGCTGACTGACATGATAATTTTTGCTGTTTTTATATTTTATGGAGCCACAACCCTTGGAGTATTTATTTTACGCCGTAGGATCCCCGATGTACTCAGGCCTTACAAAGTATGGGGTTATCCTGTAGTACCGGCTATTTTTATCCTCTTTTGTATAGGCTTGTTTCTCAATACCATTATTACACGACCACGAGAAGCTGCCATAGGCATGATCCTCATTTTCTCAGGTATTCCGGTTTATTTTTTCCTGAAAAGAAAATATTCAAAAACGGAATCGACCCCCTAAATCCCATAGCACCCCTTTGTCGCTTAAGTTGGCGGGTGCAGTCGCTTGCTGAACCACGTACGTACCGAGCGCATCTTCTCAAACTGGTTTGAGGATGTGTGTCGAATACACGTGGCGCGTTCATCACTGTTTTCCGGTGCCCCCCATCGAATTTCGATTCCATCATTAGGATTGTATGCCATCTCAAAAGCATCTCTTCTTTTAAGTATTTCCCCTACGGTTAGTTTTTGTAAAGTACCATTTGTCCGGGTATAACTTATCGAAAGTTCGGAAACTTTTTGATCGAGGAGTGACTGAAGCTTTTTCTTAACCTGATCCGGAGGAACATTCCCTGAGATTTTAAAATCATCCGGTGAACGAACAATCAGGTCCGGGAAGTCGAGCACTGCATCCATAGCGATCAAAAGCCTTAGATCGCGGTTAGGAGTCGAAAAATTTTCCCATTGACCGCCTGCCAGAAAAATTCCGGCAGCAGTGGAAGGCATCGGAATTACTTCACCCGGATGTGATCTGAAATAAGCTTCACCATTGGCTACTGAAGTGACACGTACCAGTAGCTGTTCGTGCAAAGCCATTATCTGGTCGAGCAAAGCAGCTTCAGGATCCAGTGGTTTCGGATTGATTAACCTCTCCATAGTGTGGTAGAAAACATCCGTTTCCATCTTTCTCTGCTGAAGTGAAAATGGAACGAACCCTGCTTTAGCAGTAATCTCTTTGTTCTTCATCAGTTTGGTCACACCCTTATTAAACAAAAGTGGACGAAAAGCCTTAAATCCCGGTTCCCCTATCACTTCGGAGGTTTTAAACAGGAAATTCCCCTTCCAAAATCGTTTGATTCCTACAGTCCCATCGGGTTGAGCATCTACTGATAGAATCAATCCGGGATGGTCACTGGTTTGTGGTATCCAGCCAACAATGATTAGCGTATGCCCATAAGGATCGGCAAAAACAATACCGGGATGCAGGGTTTCCCGTTCAAGAGAAACGGGATAATAATCGGAATTTTCATCATCCAGTGCAGTCCGGGCTGTGGCCGACTGGACACCATTCATGACCATTCTCAGGAAGTTGTTAAAAGCCTGAACTGGATTGGTTTTTGAGCTGCTGATTTCATTTGTGATCCATTGGCCTGCTCTTGGAGCATGCACAAGGCTTCCCCGGTCGCAGATATGATAGCCAAATGGAAGACCCATTTTCCAGGCAAAATATGCCCTCAGGTAAAATGGGTTGTCAGCGCAATCGGGCTGCATGATCAAACTGTTTTTAGAGTCAGGATCATCTTCCCCGAGTAATAGGTAGTTGTAAAGGAAATTCTGATTTTGATTCCGTGTCACCTCGTGAAGAGAAGACCAGGAAACGCGCTCGTCGCAACCATAAAACAAAGCGTTTATCCAGCAAGAGTAGATTGCTTCCGCGCCGCTGTCCCACCCGCGGAGGGTCTTCCATACCACACCGGTTGGGGGAGACTCCTCGCCCGTGGAAATCATAAACTCCAAATTACTGACCGTCGTATTACCAGCCGTTACAGTGACCTTATATTTTCCGGCAGAGCTTCCGGCATAATCATCTATCTGCCAATAAGGCAATCCTTCAGAGGTTTTGATTTTCAGGGATTCTAAACTGCCCGTAAGACCGCTGACTATAATCTTTGCTTTCAGGATATTTTTCCCTCCGGTTGCCAGAACACGGAACGGTTTCCCCGGAACCGGATTTTTTGGTAAAACCAACACAGTATTGATTGACTGGTACACCTCAGGGCTTCCTCTCCCTATTGTAGAATCAGGCACTCCGGAAAGATACTTATCCCTCTTCTTTTCATTTCGATTTCCATTGCATTTTATGCAATTGAATATTAAAAGCAAAATCAGGACTGAGATCAGCGAGCTAATTTTGATTGAGGGTATGGTTTTTCTTATTGACATTTTTATTTAGCCCTTAGGTATTGCAAAGGCCACTCAATATCCACACCCGCTTCGCGTGCAGCAATCAAAGGGAAATATGGGTTTCTCAGTAATTCTCTCGCAAAAAGCACTAGATCAGCCTTTTCCTCCTGGAGAATTGCTTCAGCCTGTTTAAAAGTGGTTATTAATCCAACAGTTCCGGTCAATATTCCGGTTTTTCGAACTGCCTCTGAGAATGGTACCTGATATCCCGGACCAAATGGAAATCTGGCATTGTATACATTACCGCCTGAAGAGCAATCAATAAGGTCAACGCCCATTTCTTTAAGTATATAACCCAGTTTTACACTTTCATCAATAGTCCATCCTCCTTCTGTCCAGTCAGTTGCGGAGATACGTACAAAAAGTGGATTTTCAGCGGGCCAAACTGATTTTACAGCATTGATGACCTGTCGTAATATCCGGATACGGTTTTCAAAAGAACCTCCATATTCATCAGTACGGTGATTGCTGAGGGGAGATAGAAAAGAGTGCAACAGATATCCATGTGCGCTATGAATTTCAATCACATTAAAACCGGCAATCCGGGCACGCACCGCGGCTGCCTTAAAATCGGAAACTACTTTACTTATACCTTCCTTGTTCAATGATTTAGGAGCCCTGTCTGCTTCTATGAAAGGTATACTTTCTGGTCCAACGGTTTGCCATCCGCCATGTTTTTCATTAAGTTGTCTTCCTCCATCCCGGGGCACTGCACATGAAGCTTTTCTTCCCGCATGGGCAAGCTGGATCCCAGCCATGGCTCCCTGTAGATTTATGAAGTCAACAATCCGGCTTAACCCGTTTATATGTTCGTCCTTCCACAGGCCAAGGTCACCGGGAGTGATGCGTCCTTCCTTTGAAACAGCAGTTGCCTCTGCAATAATGAGTCCCGTTCCGCCGACAGCCCTGCTTCCCAGGTGAACCATGTGCCAGTCATTTGAAAAACCATCTGTTGAGGTATACTGGCACATAGGCGACATTACTATCCTGTTTTTTAAGGTGATATTCTTTATGATCAGACTTGAAAATAGTTTTGACATAATTTAGAAATATTAATATGAATTATTATCCTTATTAAATCAGCCTTCAAAATATTTAAGATATCCATTCTGCTCGTAAGAAATACATAATCCCCGGAATTCTTCCAGCAGTTCATCATTGAAAGGCACGCCTTTATCTTTTCTTTCCAGCCATGTGTAATGTTCTTTTTCGCCAGCAGTATATATACGGATTTGGCCGGGCATTTTCTTTGATGCCCTGAGTTCACGCAGAATATCACCTGTGGTCTTTTTAAAATCCTCAGGATCAGTAAAAGCGCTGATATCTATTACAATAAAGAAATGCCCAACGGAATATGGGACTTTCTTTCCATCTTTTGTTCCAATGAGCATCTTCATGAATGAACCCTGCTGCAATGCTGCCGAAAGTATCTCTACCACTGTGGCATATCCATAGCCTTTATATCCGCCTGTTTCTTCGCCCATCCCGCCGAGTGGAGTCAGAGCAGCATTTCCGGCAATCAGATCCTTAAGTACCTCGGATGAATTTGTTTTGCTTTTACCTTTCGCATCTATTACCCATCCTTTGTGTAATTCCTTTCCTTCGCGGGCATAAAGCTCAATTTTTCCCCGTTGAGTAATTGATGTGGCACAGTCGAGTAAAAACGGAAAGGACTCATCACTGGGTATTCCGAAAGTCATGGGATTGGTGCCCAGCATGTTTTCCACACCAAAAGTTGGAGCAACAGAAGGACGTGCATTAGTGCCTGTGATGCCGATCATATTCTCCTGTACGGCCATTAACGGATAATACCCGGCAAAGCCATAGTGGCTTGAATTACGCACAGATACCATACCCATGCCATACTTTTTGGCTTTTTCAATTGCCAGCCTCATAGCGTTGTATGCTATAACATGGCCCATGCCGTTTTGACCATCAATGACAGCTGTTGTTGGTCCCTCTTTTATGATTTTATACCTCGTGACAGGGTTTAGTATTCCTTCTTTAATACGGTCAAGATATATACTCTTAAAACGATTCACTCCATGGGAGTCAAATCCAAGTTTGTCGGCTTGAAGTAATACATCTCCAACAATTCTGGCATCTGCTTCTGGAATGCCTGCCTTTACCATTACATGCACCATGAATTTTTCCAACACATCAAATTGTATAAATTTCTTCCTCATGAGGTCCCAATTTGGTTAATCAAATACCTATATACCTATCAAATTCTAAAACGTAAAATTAGAAAATAATATCCGACTTTAGTTAAAATCACTCCATTCACATCATATAGGTTAATATGTGAATGATGTAACTTTTATACTTAACTGTGTAACAATCAAAACAATTAGTATACATAACTTTGTTCTGTAAACAAGTTATCTACAGTTTATGTCTATTTACCCTGATAAGCATAATGTGATTGTTTTGAAAAACTTATTTAGAATTTCAGGCGTAATTCTTTCAACAATTTTAATTAACGCATGCGAGAAAGAGCCATCTCTTCCAAAAATTTCAACAACAGATGTAAAAGTAATTTCTTATACATCAGCAACTACCGGGGGAATCGTTATCAATGATGGTGGAGTTTCTATAATATCCAGAGGAGTCTGCTGGGGATTATCAGCAAAGCCTACAACAGCAAATAATAAAACAACTGACGGAACAGGGACAGGAGCATTTGTCAGTTTATTAGCTGAACTTAGTACAAATAGTACTTATTATGCTAAAGCTTATGCCACAAATATTGTTGGAACGGTTTATGGCGAAGAAATTACTTTTAACATAGGCGTCACCAATCAGGGACTACAAGTACAAGATATTGATGGCAATACTTATAAATCAGTTATAATCGGGGATCAGGTTTGGATGGGTGAAAACCTTAAAACCACCAGGTATAACGATGGTACACCCATTTGTCTGGTAAGTGATGGTTTATATCTGGGAAAGCATGACAACTCCAGCCTATTGCAGCTACAACAACAAAGCTGTTAACTCTAATGTTAGATATGGAGCTCTATATAATTGGTATACAGTAAATACCGGCAAACTTTGCCCCCAAAAATGGCATGTACCTTCTGATTCCGAATGGAAATTAATGGAAAGACTAATTTAGGATGGCATTCACCAGACAATGGGACTAATAAAACAGGATTTTCAGCTTTACCGGATGGTTATATTAATAATTCCGGGGAATTCGTTTTTCTTGAAATTAATGGTAATTGGTGGAGTTCTACAGAGTTTTTTGAAGAAAATGCCTATTATAGAAGACTTTATTATAACGAGAGCAGAGTCGGAAGATTTAATACTTTTAAAACGACTGGTTTTTCTGTCCGCTGTATCAAGGACTAAATCATTATTCATGTTTTACGGGATTTTTGAGGTTTGATGTATATCTAATTGATATTTACCGGTCCGTTTCTGTCACATGCCGATTTATGTTTATTTTACTAAATGCATTCCATTACCGGTGGTCAATGCACTGCCTGGGACAGGAAAGGATACAGATTTGACTATTGTCTTCACTGGCTGGTGGGTACCAGGAAAGGTCCTTTCAACGATATCTGGAAAGATACTAATGTCTTAAATGACACTGTTGAAATTATTGATCATGAGGTACATACCAAGATATTTGCTGAGGACGGAAGGGAGTTTATAATCTATACTGATCTTAACAGGTGGGAGGAATATCTCTGCAAATTTGCTCCGGAGGATAGTGTAAAGATCAAAAAGATGTGCTCAGATATGAAGAAATCTGCTTTTCTTCAACCATTTTCAGATCCGGCCGGATTAAGAAAAATTGGTTCTTCTGTTACTTTGATGCTTAAAATGATGCCCGTAATGGTCCTCTTTATGAAATATGGCCGGAAAAGTTGCGACGAATATTTCAGCAAGCTGGGATTTAAGAATGAGTCCCTGAATTATTTTTTTAACAGTATTTACGGCTCCCATGATTTCTCTGCCCTTGCATTCATCATGATGTTTGCATGGTTTAACCAGAAGAATGCCGGTTATCTCATTGGAGGTTCATTACCAATGGCAAAAAGAATGACAAGCCGCTACCTCGATCTGGGAGGTAAACTAAGAACAAGAAGCAGAGTTACAAAAATCATTGTGGAAAACAACATGGCAAAAGGTGTCATTCTTTCGGATGGAACAGAGATAAAGGCCGACTACGTCATCAGTGCAGCTGACGGTCATTCGACTATATTTGAAATGCTTGGAGGAAAATATGTGAATAAGAAAATTTCAAACGCTTATGAGAAGTGGGAGTTATTTACTCCCATTGTCCAGGTGTCATTTGGCATTAACAAAAAGATAGATTCAGAAATACCTGTGGAAATGTGGTTGATCAGGGATCAGATGATTGGAAGAACCAAAACAAAGAACGGTTATTCCATTATGAACTATGGTTTCGATCATACTATGTCACCTGAAGGAAAATCAGTTATTGTGATGCGGTTTGATTCACCATGGGAGTTATGGAAAGATATTGATGACAAAGAATATAAAAGGGAAAAAGAGCAAATTGAAAAGGATTCAAAAACTATTCTGGAAAAGCATTATCCGGGGATATCTGACAGTGTTGAAGTATGTGATGTTGCGACACCAATTACAGACGTAAGTTATACGGGTGTCTGGAAAGGGTCATATGAAGGATTCATGCCATCAAGTAAAAACCTTATGGATAATCTCCATTCAACCATTCCGGGTCTTAAAAAATTCTATATGGCTGGACAATGGCTGTTTCCGGGTGGCGGATTGCCTCCTGCCGGTCAATCCGGCAAGTGGGCAATTCAATACATATGCAAGGAGGAGAGAACCGGGTTCAAAACAAAATAACTGCTCCTCAGGAAATTGAGATTATTGGAGTAAATGAAATATTTTGTAAATTTAAAAGGTCTTTATATGTATAAACCTTTTAACCCGATATGATATGAAAATCAAATTTGTATTACTCATTGTTGCTTTGTTTGCATTAACAAAATTGTATGGTCAGGTCTCTGATAATTGTGTCGCCAATGTGATACTTTCCGGATACTCCGAAAAAGTCTATATCTCAGAACCTGTGACTGAGCAGCAGCTCGATTTGATTCTGAAATGCGGTCTTAAATCTCCCAGTGCAAGGAACAACCAGCCATGGAAATTCACTGTAATAAAAGACGAACCCACCATGAAGGAGATTATCAATAATGTTGTTGTCGGAAATGTACTGGTTATTGTTTCAGGGATTGAATCAGAAGGTGGAAAAACTCCAGATTTCGATTGCGGTCTGGCCACGGAGAGTATGTTTGTAGCTGCACATGGTCTTGGTCTTGGAGCCAGCATCTATGGCAGTCCTACTGGAAACATAAATTCAAAAAAAGAACTCTTTCAGATCCCATCAGGATACAAGGCAGTGGTTGTGCTGCGAATTGGTAATATTGAAAAAGGCGTGGATGGTGTATCAGGGGCAACCCCAAGAAAGAAAGCTGAGGAGGTTATTAATTACAAAAAATAGCAATTAGAAATACTACCCTTGAATAAAACAGAAAATGAAAAAAAAGAATCTTTTAGTAAAATCAACACAGGATATCTTCGACATCCAAAACGGAACAGATGCTCCCACGGCCTCTTCCCGACGTGACTTTCTGAAGCTCTCTGCAACTGCTGCCCTGGGTATGGGAATAGCTCAACCACTTGCGGCAGCCATCCGGGGATCTCAATCCTCAGATCAGGTTAAACCCGCATTCAATCAGGGTAAGGACCCATACACACTTGCAGCGAGGTTCAATAAATTTTTAAGGGTTACTGATGTGACCGATGGTCTGGATGCTGTGGGACGTGCCGATTTGACATTAATGGATACATTAATCCGCCCCTTGTGGATGGGTATGCGTTTCTGGGGA
>Ga0209746_1001850_pt1 | contig 9947 bp, 6 predicted proteins | sample BarGraNGADG00211_3_FD_184496 | JGI IMG/M metagenome (GOLD analysis project Ga0209746, IMG submission 184496) | Arctic peat soil microbial communities from Barrow, Alaska - Barrow Graham LP Ref core NGADG0011-211 (SPAdes) (version 2) | ecosystem: Environmental > Terrestrial > Soil > Wetlands > Peat...
CGTAGCCGATCAGGCCGCGCTTCATCGCCAGGCGCTCGAGCAGGCGAGTCAGCCGCCGCGCGGGCAGCCGGTGGTTGGCGACCGCCTCTCTCACCTCGCGGCGACCGAGCTCGCTCATCCGGAGAGACCCAGCCGCCAGTTCGTGCGAGAAGAGAAGCGCAGCCGTTCTTCGCTCGTCTGCCGTCACTCGGCCAACCGCCTTGCCAGCGCCTCGATCGAGTACTCGCTTTCGGCTAGCGCGCGTGCGGCCGCCCCAACTCCGCCCGCTCTCCCGCTCAGCGCGCGGACGACCGCTTCTGCGAATTCTTCCTCGCCCTCTCCCTTCAGGTAGTGGACGCCGCGCTCGAGCCCGTCCACGCCGCGAGCGGCGAGCGGTATCGCCACGATTGGTAGTCCGTAGGCCATCGCCTCAATCAGCTTGAAAGGCGATCCCCCACTCTCGAGCAGCGGTACCAGCGCGCAGCCTGCCTCGGCGTACGCGCCAGGCAGATCGTCGACGAAACCACGCACCTCGATACGTGGATCGAGCTCGCCGTCAAGCTCCAGCCCTCGCCCGACCAGTATCAGGCGGGCCTGCGGAAGCTGCTTCCAGATCCGCGGCATCACGTCGGCGATGAGGAAGCGGGCGGAGTTCCTGTTGGGCTCGTAGCTGTAGTCGGCGACGAAGAGCGCGGCCTGACTTTCTGGCGCGTGAACGGGCGCTATCGCAGCCACATCGACGACATTGGGAGCGAGACGAAAGCGAGCCTTGGGCGCCAGTTCGGTAGCTCCGCGCAGGTCGCGCTTACTGGGCAGCCAGGACTCCTGCGCGTATTAGAACAGGCGGTGCTCGAAGTGAGCGAGCTCGAGCAGGTTTCTCCTACTCCAACCCTCGAGCTGAGCGCGCAGCGCCGATTCCAGGTTGTGGGCGTTGTACGAGATCGGTTGACTCTTCGCGAGCAGCAGAGTCGCCGCCGCGATCGGTCCGTCGGCCACGATTCGATTGAAGCGGTCGTTATCGGAGCTCGCCAACGCTGCGAGCAGCTCGCAAGACAGGCCGCTCGCGAAGTCTTTCGGCACTCCTCGCGCACGTGCTTTTCGGTAGAGGGACGCGCGCTTGAATCCGCGCGACGGCGAGATCTTCCGCAGCTCGATCGCCGCGTTTTGAACGAGCGAGGAGTCGGGCTCGGCCCCATCGAACTCGACGTAGGCGACCTCGACTGTGCCGAGAAGAGCGAGGGCGCGAATGATCCCGACGGTGCGATTGCCGCGACCGCTGCGCGTGTTGGGCGTGAACGGCGTTACTACGAGCGAGTTCATCTCGTCTCCATGAGAGCTTGCTCGATTTCGTCGATGCGTGCCGGCCAAGAATGTCCGGCGGCCAATCGGGAGCGGGCGCGGCGCTTGTCCTCATTATCGGAGGTGAGTAGCTCGTCGAGCGCTATTGTCGTCTCGGCGGCGCTCTTTGCGAACGAGATCTCCTCGACGCCCGCCAGCGACGGGAGCGGCGTCGAGACGATCGGGAGTCCGGCCGCCAGGTATTCGTAGACCTTCATCGGGAAGATGCTCGCGGTCAGCCGGCTCAGCCGGTAGGGGATGAGCGCGGCGTCGGCTCCACGCAGTAGCGCCGGCAACTCGCGCGGCTCGCGGTGCCCGAGTAGGTGGACGTTCGCCTTCGCGGCCAGCCCGGAGACGTCGGTACCAGGGTCGCCGAGCCCGACCGGCCCAACCAGGACGATGCTCCACTCGGGCCTCAATTCGGCCAGCTCGGCCAGCAACTCCAGGTCGACCTTGACCGCGCTGATAGCGCCCACGAAGACGATTCTCGGTCGTGGAAGCGCGTCCAGAGCCGAGTCGACCGGCCCATCCTCGAGCGCAGTTGCGAAGAGCTCGGTATCGGCAACGTTCGGCATCAGCCGCACGTTGCTCGCGAGCTTTCGCATCCGCTCGGCCAGGGGTGGCGAGCTGGCGATGACGAGGTCGGCGCGGCCGGCAAAACGCTCCTCGGCCTGGGCGAAGGCGTCGGCGTCGATCCGCTCATGGGCGGCGATGTCATCGACGCAGTGGTAGACGATCGCGCTCGGCTGCAGAGACTCGACAAGCGCCAGCGCCTGCGGAACGTAGCCCCAGAGAATCGGATGCTCGATCCCGATCCGGCGGGTCGCCCTACGCACGGCGCGGCGGAGAAGAAATTCGTTCAGCTTCCGCGCCGATCGCCGGCCGTGGTAGGGGATGACGAGCGGCGAGAGGACGTAGACGCCGTCCTGTTCGCGAAGCGGGCGTGCGCCGCGCGTCATGCGGCGGGCCATCCGGCGCAGGTCACGCGCCGAGGCGGTCGGCTTGCGCAGGCCGAGCGACTCGATGAAGAGCACGCGGTTCTCGCGCGCTAGGCGCGACATCAGGTGCTGCTGATTCGTCCAGTTCTCGCTATCCCAGTCGGCGAACCCAACGCAAACGATCGAGGAACCGTGAAGCGGGCTCTTGGCACTCACTGAGACTCGCCGCTTTCTTCTCGTTTCCGCCGGAACCTTTCGGTGGCGTCGCGAGGATCGCTCAGCTCGGGGTCGATCAGCCCTTCGAACCCGTGGAGTCTCCCCGGCAGTGTTCGCGCAACGGCTCTCGGCCCAGCACCGAAGACCACGAGCGCATCATACGGCCGGAGTTGCCACTCGTAATCCAGCGCCTGGAGTGCGCCGAGCGGTGTCATGCGGCGGATCGAGCGCACGCGCACGGGGGCGACCCCCATTGCTTCCGTGCCGACCAGCGAGACGTCGGCACCGTTCGTTTTCGCCTCCTCCAACCAGGCGATCGCCTTGGCGCTCGCATCCTTGGAGGTCAGGCCGACGAGGCGCACGGATCCCTCGCGGCGCTGTTCGGAACCGAAGTGACCCGGGCGAGCGGTCGCCGGTTTACGGCCGCTCCGCAAATAGCGCGTCCAGACGAGGGCATCCGAGCTGCAGTCGAGGCCGCTCTTCACCCAACCCCGCCAGCCATCTCGCCAGCCGCCGAATACGAACATCTGCGCGAGAAACTTCGCCGGCGGCCTGAGAACGATTCCGGTGATCGCCGCGCGCAGGCTACGCGGAGCCGAGATCTGCTCAGCCTCCAGCCGTGCGTAGCGAGCGGAGTCATGAACGGCGTCGCGCGTTGAGGCGGCGAGCTCGTGACGCAGGTCGCCGTCCAGGATCCACACCGGGCCACGCGGCGAGATGCCTTCGTGCACGGTACGCGACTCGTCGTGCCGGTAGGCGCCGCGGCGGAAAACGCGGTGGCGATAATCGGGGTAACGAGCGGAGCCTCTGAGCGCCCGATTGAGAAAGATCTGGCGGATCGGCATGGCGGCGATGTCGAACTCGGCGCCTTCCGGCGATACGAGGAAGTCGTCGAGCGAGTGCTTCAACTCGGGGGTCACGCGCTCGTCGGCATCTAGCTCGAGGATCCAGTCGCTTCGCGCTCGGTCGATCGCGAGATTACGTTGTGCTCCAAAGCCGTGCCATGGACTCTCGATAACGGTTGCGCCTGCCTTACGTGCGATCTCGACCGTGGCATCGTCCGAGCCGGAATCTACAACCACGATCTCGTCGCAGAACTCGACGCTGGCGAGCGCCTCCGGGAGTGCCTCCTCCTCGTTGAGGACGATCAGGCAGGCCGAGATCGTTTGATGCCGTCTCGTTCCCTTCCTGCGGCCTGCTGCCCTTATCGGTGACACGGATTACCTCCGCTGCTCGGAGCGATCTCAGCGGCGAAAAGACTATCCGGCCTCGGCCAGGCGCTTCGACAGCGCTTCGATCGAGAAGTCGCTCTCGGCCAGCTTGCGCGCCTCGGCGCCGACGTCGCCGGCCCTGCCGCTGAGCGCGCGGACGACCGCGCCCGCGAATCCTTCCGCCCCGTCGCCCTCCAGGTAGTGAACGCCGCTCACGAGCCCGTCCATGCCGCCGGCGGCAAAGGGTGTCGCCACGACCGGCAATCCGTAGGCCATGGCCTCGACCAGCTTGAGCGGCGAGCCTCTGCTTTCGAGCAGCGGCACCAGCGCGCAGCCACTCGCCGCGTAGAGGCCGGGCAGGTTGGCGACGAAACCGTGGACCTCGATGCGCGAGTCGAGCCCGCTGGTGAGGGCCAGTCTGCGCCCGGCCAGCACCAGGCGGGCCTGCGGGAGTTGCTTCCAGACCAGCGGCATCACCTCGCTGACCAGGAAGTGGGCCGAGCGCCTGTTGTGTGCCAGGCTGAAGTCGGCGACGAACAGTGCGCTCTGACTCCTCGGTGCGCGCACGGGCGCGATCGAGCTCACGTCGACGACGTTGGGAACGAAGCGGAGGCGAGCCTCGGGCGCCAGCTTGGCCGCTCCGCTTATGTCGCGACTGCTGGGCAGCCAGGACTCCTGCGCCGTCTCGAGCAGCAGGCGCTCGAACTTAGTGAGCTCGTAGAGATCGCCCTTGCTCCAGCTCTCGCGCCCGGAGCGCAGCGCCGATTCGAGGTTGTGCGCGTTGTAGTAGATCGGTCGCTTCTTGCCCAGTAAGAGCAGGGCCGCGGCGGCGGAAGGGCTGTCGGCTACCACCCGATCGAAGCTCTTGTCCTTGGTCTCGGTCAGCTCCGCGAAGAGCTCGTAGGACAGGTTGCTCGCATACTCCTTGGGCACGCCGCGCGCTCGCGCTCGGCGGTACAGGAATGCCCGCTTCGCTCCGCGCGAGGAAGAGATTTTCCGCAGCTCGATCGCCGGATTCGCGACCAGTGCGTGGTCGGGCTCGCCGCCGTCGAGCTGAAGGTAGGCGACCTCGACCCTGCCGAGCAACGCCAGCGCGCGGATGATGCCGGTGGTGCGATTGCCGCGACCACTGTGCTTGTTCGGAGTGAACGGTGTGACGACGAGCGATTCCATCTGCCTTTCCCCCCAGAGCGATCGATCTCGGCGCTGCGCGGGACGATCCCAGTAGGAGACGATAGACTATCGCGCGCCGCGAAATCCCCAGTTTGGAGACCGGCGCTCTACCAGTTGAGCTACGCCCCTGAGGTTCGACGATGCTACTTGCATCGGCCATGCGCTATCGCGAGAAAGTGGGACTGGACCATCTAGTCCGTAACGAACACCGGTCGCGATCACGGTCAGTTCGCCTTGCTTGGGACCGGCGAGGAGCGTGCGCCGCAGGCGCAGCGACGCGCTCAAAAAATACCCGGCGAGAATCGCCAGATTCTCGCCGGTAAATATCGACGTGCCCGGGCTCGGGAAGGCCGCTAATCTGCCCCATGAGCACGCAACCCGCACGGGATAGCGGCTTGGTTCACGTTACTGCACAGGAGCTCGACACTGAGATTCGAAAGAGGCATGACCCGAGCCGTTGTCGAACTGTTTTCGGATGAGCCTTTTTCGGCGTAAGCACGAGCAGGAGGACGCGCGCGACGAGCGCCCGCCCGAGCTCGAACAGACCGCGGCGCAGAGCGAGCCCGAGCTTGAAAACGCACGCCCGGACGAGGAGCGTTCTCCCGGCGCGATCGTCGCCCCGGTCGCCGGCGAGATCGTCTCGGGGCTGGTGGAGGTGAAAATCGTTCCGGGCGAGTCCGCAACCGGGCCGGCGCTGCTCGAGTGGAAGCCGGTCGACGGGATGAGCTGGCATGGCGCCGACGCGGAGGAGGGGGCAGAAGAAGCCGAAGGCGGGCTACTTCGCTGGGACACGAGCGCTCTCGCCGACGGTTCCTATTTACTGCGGCTGACAGCTGTTCTCTCGGCTGGATACGAGGTTGCAGGCGAGCCGGTCGCCGTTCTCGTCGACAACCTCGGTCCGGAGATTCGCCTGAGCGAGCCGCTCGAGGGCCAGACGCTCTCGGGCTTCGTGACGATTCGCGTGGAGGCCGAGGATTCGGTCTCCGAGGTCTCGATCGTCGAGCTCGAGATCTCCGATAGCGGCGGCGGCTGGAGGCGAGTCGCCGACGCGCGGCGGGAGCCGTTCTTGCTGGACTGGAACAGCGAAGACTCGAAAAACGGCGCCCACCGGCTACGGATTCGCGCCCGCGACGGTAGCGGCAATCTCAGCCTCGTCGGGCCGCTCGAGGTCGAGATCGCCAACGCTCCGGCCGCCGCCGAGCTGGTCGATCCCGGCGAGTTCCTGCGCGGTCGAGCCAACCTGATAGCCCGCACGCCCGACCTGCGCTCAACGCAGATGATTTTCGAGCTGGCGAAAGCCGGCTCGAGCGACTGGCGAGCGCTCGGCACGACGCGCGCCCCCTTCCACCTCTACGTCGATACCGGTCTCTTCGCCGACGGCAGCTACGAGCTACGGATCGAGTCGGTCACTGCCGAAGGCCAGTCCGTCTACTCACGCCGTTTCGGCCCCTACGTCGTCGATAACACGCCGCCGGCGATCACGATCGCCAAGCCGGCGCAGGGCGCGGCGCTTAAGGACAGGGCCGAGCTGGTGGTTGAGGTTGCCGATGACGCGAGCGGTCCGGCGCTGGTGGAGTTGAGCTACAACGCCGGTGAGGAGTGGATAACGCTGGCCGGGCTGGAGCCCGAAGAGGGCAGGGTGCGCGGTTTCTGGCAGCTCTCGGAGTGCCGGCCGGGGAGCTGCCGGTTACGAGCGGCGGCGTTCGACCGGGCCGGCAACGAGGCCAGCGAGGAGATCACGGTGACGATCGTGGCGCCGGCGGCATCACAGCCCGAGCGCGCTCCCGAGCCCGAATCGACTCCACCTTCGCAGCCTCGAGCTGCGGCGGTACCGACCCGCCCGCCCTCAGCGGCGGTCGCAGGCCGTTTCGGGCAGGTTCCCAGCTGGGATTGGAAACGTCTTCGCCCGTCCGGCGCGGAGCCGGCCGCTAGCGCGGCGAGCGGCCCGGTAGAAGAAGAATCGGTGCCTCAGCCGATCGCCGAGCCGAGCGAGACGGCTGCGCCGAAAGAGCAGGCCAGGAAGAGCGCCGCCTGGACCTGGAAGCCGTCCGCGCCGCGCTCCGAGCCCGTGCGCGAGACTGAGGAAAGGCCAGAGCCCGAGCCTAAACTCGAGCCCAAGCCGGAGCCCGACTCTGAGCTAAAGCCCGAGCGGGAGCAAGAGAGCGAGCCCGAAGATCGAGTCGAGCCGGCCGAGGAGCAAACCGCACCAGATCTCCGTCTTGTTGATCCGGCCGCCGACGACAAGCAGGAAGAAGCAACGGAGAAGAGCGATGACAAGGCGGCGGATACCGGCAGCGAGGACGGCGGTCGCCTGGTCAACGTCGACTTCGCACGCGCCGCGCGCGGCTGGGACATTTGGGCGCTGAGCGCACTGGTGGACGACACTCCTGACCAGAATCCTGCGCGCGAGGAGGAGCGGCGTCAGATTCTATTTCACCTGCGCCAGCACACCTCGGTCGACGGCCACATTCCTCCCGGGTTCGAGGACCTCATCTACGAGGTGTTCGGAGAGTTGATGCCGGGCGACGAAGGTGCCTGACCGCGCTCGAGCAGTCGATCACGTGGCATAAAGGCGTGCGCTTGGGTTTACTCGAACCCTGGTCCGGGGTAGACCCGTGCTGTCAAACCGTCGAGTAAACTGCGAAAAAGGCCACTATGCGGGCGCAAACCGACAAATTGGTTTCGAGGACTTGCTTTTTTGCTCGGAACCAGTCTGAATATGAGTTGCCCCCTCACGCTCGGCCTGCGGTCGTACGTGCTCGACGCGATCGCCGACAACCGTCCATTCGCTAATACCAGCCCGTCCGAAATGATCCCCCCGGAAACTAGCCCCTCTCGATCCCCCTCATGACCCCCTCATGACCGAGACCGTCGCACACGGATCTACGCTCGCTACCGTAGACGGGCTGAGGCTACGTGCTCGCGCCAGGACGGGCGTCGTCAGGCGTAGCGATCGCTTCTGGCGCCTGACCCGACTGGGGCTGGACGTTTTTCTGCTCGGCACTGCAGTAGTGGCCTCGAATCTCGCTTCCCCTGCCGCCAACGTGCCCTCGGGCGGATATCTCTGGCCGGCGCTCTTCGTGCTTGTCGCACTAACGGTTCTCGCCTCTCACGGCGCCTACTCACGGCGCCTGTTGGTCGACCTCCTCGACGAGATGCGCTCGCTCATCGTCGCCATCGGGCTGGCGACGATGGCCATCGTGACTCTGCGCGTGATGCTCTACGCAGCGCCGCAACAAACAGCGGCAGAGACGCTGCGCCTAGCCGTTTTCACCGCGGTGTATCTCGCCGCCGGAAGAGTTGGGCTGGATCTTGCGCGGACGCACGCGCGCCGCGCGGGCGAGGCCGTTCCAACGCTGATCATTGGTGCCGGCAACGTCGGGCACACGACCGCCAAGCGCCTGCTCGAGCACCCCGAGCTGGGTCTGAAGCCGATCGGTTTCCTGGACAAGGAGCCGCGTCAGGACGTGACTGCGAGCTCGCATCTGCCCGTGCTGGGAGCGAGCTGGGACTTCGAGCAGGTTGTGCGTGAGCACAATGTCGGCCAGGTGATCATCACCTTCTCGACGGCTCCGAATGAGGTGCTGTTGCGCATGGTCAAGCGTGGCGAGGAGCTGGGCGTCGGCGTCTCGTTGGTGCCGCGCCTGTTCGAGAAGGTGACCGAGCGGCTGACGATCGACCACCTCGGCGGTCTGCCCTTGCTCACCTCGCATCCGTCCAACCCGCGCGGCTGGCAGGTCGCGCTCAAGTACGCGCTTGACCGGTTGCTGGCGCTCGCAGTGCTGATCCTTTGCTCTCCCGTCATGTTCGTCGCCGCGCTGGCCACCTGGCTCTCGCTGGGACGTCCCATCCTCTTCCGCCAGCTGCGGGTGGGTCGCGACGGCCGCGCCTTCGAGATGTTCAAGTTTCGCTCGATGCGACTGAACTGGGAGGTTCCGGATCAGGCGAGCGAAGCCTTGACCCTACCCGACGACACCGCGCCCGGCGGCGTCGATGGCGACGATCGCTGTTCCCGCGTCGGAACGTTTTTGCGCAAGACCTCGATCGACGAGTTGCCGCAGCTCCTCAACGTGCTCAAGGGCGACATGTCGCTGATCGGGCCGCGCCCCGAGCGCTCAGAGTACGTCGAGCTGTTCGAATCGCGCGTTTATCGCTACAACGACCGCCACCGCGTCAAGTCCGGAATCACCGGCTGGGCGCAGATTCACGGCCTGCGCGGCAAGACTTCGCTCTCCGATCGGGTCGAGTGGGACAACTACTACATCGAGAACTGGTCGCTCTGGCTCGACTTCAAGATCGCGCTCAGAACCGTGACCGCGGTCGCCGGCTATTTCGCCGAAGTCAAGTAGCGGCCTCACTGCCCTTAGCTTGGTCGGTTCGCTCGAGTTCATCGATGATCGCCGCGGCGTGCTCGGGGTAATACTCGAGCAGGCAGTCCGGGCAGAGGCTGTGGCTGAACTCGGCCTCGGAGTGTTCGGAGACGAAAGTTTCGACCTGTCTCCAGTAGCCCTCGTCGTCGCGGATCTTCTTGCAGTGAGAGCAGATCGGCAGGAGGCCGCCGATGACCTGTCGCTGTGCTTCGGCCCTGTCGAGCGCAGAGGCCCCGGCGAGCAGTGTGATAACGAATGTGGTGGTTACGGCGATGGCAGCTATGGCATGACCGGTCGGCTTGTCATAGAGAGCGGCTTGGACTCCGATCAGGATCGGCGAAAGCAGGACGAGTGGGGCGAACCTCCGCGCCATCCTGCCTCCGGCGCCGGGCGATACGAAGACGGCCAGCCAGGTCGAGGCGGGATCGAGCGCCGCCAGCCCGGTCACTAGAAGCGCGAGCGCGACAAGAGCGAGCACGCCGATGCCGTTGACGGAAGAGAAGCCGCGCAGGTAGTTGACGGAATAGGCGTAGCCGATGACGCCCGCCATGACCACGATTGCGAGCGTGTTGTTTGTCCAGGCCGCCGCGCGCGAGTGCCCCGGCCTGTAGCGGGCGACCAGAATCAGGTTCACGCCGACGAGCAGCAGGCCGATCGCGGCATGAGGCGACGGGCGACCCGGCAACGCGCTGCCGGTCGTGTCGCGGAAAAGCAGCTCGTCG